>Ga0209961_1000674_pt1 | contig 11349 bp, 10 predicted proteins | sample SalPonA_B_H2O_MG_FD_185719 | JGI IMG/M metagenome (GOLD analysis project Ga0209961, IMG submission 185719) | Water microbial communities from South San Francisco under conditions of wetland restoration - Salt Pond MetaG R2A_B_H2O_MG (SPAdes)... | ecosystem: Environmental > Aquatic > Non-marine... | reverse complement strand
TAATAAAATGATTGACATGAAAGTACCACTTAATTATCTTAAAACTGAGGGTGCATGTTTAACACCTAACGGTGCAAAATTCAAAAACGATAGTCAAGGTTTCTTACCTGAGATGATGGAAAAGATGTACAATGAAAGAGTTGTATTTAAGAAACGAATGATTAAGGCAAAAAAAGAATACGAAAAAACAAAAGACCCTAAACTTGTCAAAGAGATTGCAAGGTGTCACAATATTCAATGGTCAAAAAAGATTGCATTGAACTCAGCTTATGGTGCAGTAGGCAATCAATACTTTAGATATTATGATGTACGACAGGCAAGTGGTATTACAACAGCTGGTCAGTTTATTATTCGTTTCATTGAAAAGAAAGTGAATGAATATCTAAACGGTATTTTACAAACAAAAGACCAACATGATTACATTGTTGCGTCTGATACTGATAGTATCTATGTTCGATTTGGTAAACTTGTAGAAAAAACCTGTCAAGGTAAAACAAATGAACAAATCACAGATTTCTTAAATAAAGTATGTGAACAAAAGTTAGAACCATATATTGAAAAATGTTTTGATGAGTTAGCAGATTATTCTAACGCATTTAAAAATGCCATGGTTATGAAACGAGAAGTAATCGCCGACAAAGGCATATGGGTTGCAAAGAAAAGATATATGTTAAATGTGATTGACGAGGAAGGTGTTAGACTTGCAGAACCTAAACTAAAACTTATGGGTATCGAGGCAGTTAAATCATCTACACCTGGTGTTTGTCGTGTTAAAATTAAAGAAGCAATCAAAACAATTATGGGTAAAGAACAATCTGATTTGCATAAACTAGTTGCAGACTTCAAGAAAGAATTTTTTGAAATGAAGGCCGAACAGATTGCTTTTCCTAGGTCTTGTAACAATCTTAAAAAGTATCGTGATAGTGCAAACATCTTTATCAAAGGCACACCGATACATGTAAAAGGTGCATTGATATATAATTACCAAATACACAAACTTGGTTTACAAAACAAATATCCTTTAATACAAGAAGGCGACAAGATTAAATTTATCAAACTAAAACAGGCAAATCCATTTAAGTTTGATGTGATAAGTTATATTACCACATTGCCTGAAGAATTTAAACTACAACAATATGTTGACTATGATGTACAATTTGAAAAGACTTTCCTTGACCCTATGAGATTTATTCTTGACGCAATAGGGTGGAAGGCAGAACCACAAGCGAGTTTGGAGGCATTCTTTGGTTAATTTTCCAAATAAAAAATATGGTTTGATATATGCCGACCCACCTTGGTACTTTAAATCTAGGTCTAAAAAAGGTGAAGGCAGAAATCCTAATCAACATTATAATTGCATGGAGCTAAAAGATATATGTGATTTACCTGTAAAAGATATATCTGCTGACAACTCTGTATTATTAATGTGGGTTATTGACCCTATGTTAGACTTAGCGTTTGATGTAATTGAAGCATGGGGGTTTCAGTACAAAACAGTAGGTTTTACATGGGCAAAAACAAATAAAAATACTATGGGATTTTTTACAGGTCTAGGCTATTGGACAAGAGGTAATCCTGAAATGTGTTTACTTGCAACAAAAGGTAGACCAAAACGAATCAATAAAGATGTGGCACAATTGATTGTGTCAGAAAGACGCAGACATTCCGAGAAACCATTAATTCATAGAGACATTGAAAGATTAGTGCCAGGTCCTTATATTGAATTGTTTGCTAGAAACAAAACCTACCCTAATTGGGATTATTGGGGGAATGAGGTATAAGCTTGACTTTATCAATATTATATAGTATAATACCCTTATTATTAATGTGTTTATTATTATGGATGTGGAATGCCGAAGACCCTAAGTAGAGATGAAGCACAACATTGTGCTAATGTGTTTACAGATTATTTTGGCCAATTTAATCGTATTGACCAGTATATGCGTGACCAAAAAATGGCACAAATAGAAACCATACCTCAACCACTTCCTGGTATGGGCTTAGACTCAGATATGTTTGATGACTTTGATATGTCGCCAGAGGTTATGGATTTGGAAGTTGTTGAACTAGACAACCATACATGGGACACTTCTATTAATATGATTTCAAGTCATAGTAATATGGTCAGTATTCCAGGAAAGGCTTTGAAACTTGCAGTTAGAGAAAAGAATACTAATAAGTTTGTTGGTTTTATGCGCTTCGGTTCTCCTGTTATTAATTGTAAACCACGAAATGTATTATTGGGAAATGTACCCGATTTAAAAGTTTTTAACAAAACTGTTATTATGGGTTTTGTAATTGTGCCTACACAGCCATTTGGTTTTAATTACCTTGGTGGTAAATTGTTGGCCGCTTTATGTTGTTCACATGAAGTTAGAGAAAAATTAAATAAGAAATATGATATGAACTTGTGTATGTTTGAAACTACAAGTTTATATGGCAATTCAAAGTCAGCAAGTCAATATGATGGTATGAAACCTATGTTAAGATATAAAGGCTTAACTGATAGTGATTTTATACCAATGATACATGGTAAACCATTTAAAGACTTACAACATTATGTAGAAGATAAAACAGGTCCTCTAGTACCAGAAAATGCAAGTAGTAGAAAATTAAAACTTACAAATGCAATTATTGGTTTAGTAAAACGAACACTAGATGGTGATGATTTAAAAACATTTAACACTACAATTAGTAATGCAAAAAAACTTACAGAAAGAAAAAGATATTATGTAAGTAACTATGGTATAGATAACTATATAGATATAGTAAACGGTAAAACAGACAAGATTGTTAGAGCACAAAACTATGATAGATTCTATGATAATGAACTTATAGAATGGTGGCGAAAACATGCAACCAAAAGATGGTCTAAACTTAACGAAGATGGCCGATTAAGAAAAAATTTAGAAGTTTGGACAAAAGATAGTCAAATAGATATTATCAGATAAAGCTTGACAATATGAAACAAATGATGTATATTAGGAGAAATTATGAGTGATTTTTTAAAAGATATTATAAAAGAAACCGGTAATGAATTTGCCACATTGGCAAAAGACGGTGTTGCTGGAGGTGATGTAGATAGTTTTATTGATACAGGTTCATACTCTTTCAATGCATTATTATCCGGTTCAATTTACGGTGGCCTACCAGGCAATCGTATCACAGCAATTGCAGGTGAAGCTGCTACAGGTAAAACTTTCTTTGCGTTAGGTGTTGTAAAGTCCTTTTTAGAGGTAAACAAAGACGCAGGTGTAATCTACTTTGAGTCAGAGAATGCTATATCCAGAGATATGGTTGAAAGTAGAGGTGTTGACAGTAGCAGACTTGTTGTAATGCCAGTTGCAACAGTACAAGAATTCAGAGCTCAATCAATTAAAGTAATTGACAAATATTTGGAACAACCAGAAGACAAACGAAAACCTATGATGTTTGTATTAGATAGTTTAGGTATGTTATCTACTACAAAAGAAATGGAAGATACGGCTGCTGGTAAAGAAACAAGAGACATGACAAGGTCACAAATTGTCAAATCTACTTTCAGAGTATTGACTTTAAAACTAGGTCAAGCAAATGTTCCTATGATAATGACCAATCACACTTATGATGTTATTGGTTCTATGTTTCCACAAAAAGAAATGGGTGGCGGTTCAGGTTTGAAATACGCTGCTTCATCAATCGTCTACCTAGGTAAAAGAAAAGAAAAAGATGGTACAGAGGTAGTTGGTAATATTATACATTGTAAAAACTATAAATCGAGATTAACAAAAGAGAACGCACAAATTGATGTAAGACTAACTTATAAAACTGGTCTTGACAGATACTATGGTCTTTTAGAACTAGGCGAAGAAGCTGGTGTCTTTAAGAAAGTATCTACAAGATATGAACTACCAGACGGTACTAAAGTTTTTGGTAAGTCTATCAATACAGAGCCCGAAAAGTATTTTACAAAAGAGGTATTAGATAAGATTGATGACTACACAAAACAAAAATTCACCTACGGACAAGACGAAGAATAGAAGATATACCTTTGCTCAAAAAGAGGGCACAGATTATTCTTGTATCAAGTTAACAGAGGGTAAGTTTAAAGATGTAATTTACCACTATGGTAGAGTTGCATTTGCACCAGAGAAAGAGGCTCTTCCTGATGGCAAATTACCTATGAAGTTTGACTACACAGTTGATAAAAATCCTAATGACTTGGATTTGCTTGACAATTCTGAGTTTATAGATTATATTGGTGACATATTATTAGAACTATTGGAAGAAAAATTAAAAGATGGTACAGCAATCACGAATTGAACAAACAATAATCTCTAGTTTATTTTTTAGAGAAGATTATACTAGAAAGGTTTTACCTTTTATCAAAGAAGAATACTTTGGTAATCGTGTTGAACAAATATTGTTTGGCCAAATATTTCAGTTTGTTGAAAAGTATAATAATCTTCCTACTAAAGACGCTATGTTAATTGAATTATCACAAAGGCGTGATATTAATGAAGAAGAATTATCACACATAAAAGATTATGTTGTTGCAGTAGAAAACTCTGAAGCTGATGAACAATGGTTACTTGAAACTACAGAAAAGTTTTGTAAAGACCGTGCTGTTCACAACGCAGTATTAAGTGGTATTAAAATCTTAGATGGCAAAGATAAGAAACAAACACCAGAGGCAATACCACATATCTTATCAGAAGCATTGGCTGTATCATTTGACAAATCAGTTGGTCACGATTATATTGAAGACGCAGAAGCTAGATTTAAATTCTATCATACAAAAGAGAAGAGATATCAATTTGATTTAGATTATATGAATAGAATTACCAAAGGTGGTGTTCCTAGTAAGACTTTGAATATTGCTCTTGCTGGTACTGGTGTTGGTAAATCTTTGTTTATGTGTCATGTTGCTTCAAGTTATTTGTTGCAAGGTCTTAATGTATTGTATATTACATTAGAGATGGCAGAGGAAAGAATTGCAGAAAGAATTGACGCCAACTTATTAGATGTTACAATGGAAGACCTACATGATATGCCTAAACAATTATATGATGGTAAGATTAAAAAGTTAAGAGAGAAAACACAAGGTCAACTTATTGTCAAAGAGTATCCAACAGCGTCTGCTCATAGTGGTCACTTCAAGTCTTTGATTAATGAACTAGCATTGAAGAAGTCTTTTAAACCTGATGTTATCTTTATTGATTATCTAAACATTTGTGCTAGTGCTAGATTTAAAGGTGGTAATATATCATCTTACTTTTATATTAAAGCAATTGCTGAAGAGTTAAGAGGTCTGGCTGTAGAAGCTAATGTGCCTATCTTTAGTGCAACACAAACAACTAGAACTGGTTATGTAAGTACAGACCTTGGTCTTGAAGATACTTCCGAATCTTTTGGTCTACCAGCAACTGCCGACTTTATGTTTGCCTTGATGTCAAATGAAGAATTAGAGGCTTTAGGTCAGATGAAAGTAAAACAGTTGAAGAATAGATATAATGACCCAAGCGTAAACAGAGCATTTATTATTGGTGTTGATAGGTCTAAGATGAGATTATATGATGTACAACAATCAAGTCAAAATATTGTTGACGCAAATCAAGTAGATGAAAAAGAGGACGCTTACAATAAGTTTTCAGATTTTAAATTATAATGCCAAAAAAACAAAAAGTTAGATTTCATAAAGGCGATAAGAGACCAGGTGGAGGTTTAAATAAAAAATTGACATACTCAGTAGAGATGATTAAAGAAGGCAAGAAAATTCTATGGCATGTTGTAGAACAACCAACAGAAAATATTGTAGCAAAATATTTCTTTGAAGAAGACGCAAATCAATTAGCAGACTTTCAAAATAAACACCATGTATGGCAAGTGAATGGTGGTATTCCCAAATTTCTCTATAATTACTAGTTGCCAAAACCTCCTAAATAGTGTAAGGAGATTGAATGGCATATCTACAAACAAAAGACTTTACTAAACCCGCTTCTGCTGGCGATTACGCTGGTAAAGATAGACATAGTATTGTCGAATTCAAAATAAAAGATAAAAAACAGTTTACCATTAGTGCTACAGCTACTGGTCCTAAAGTCTATGGTGTCTCTTATGATAAAAAAACAAAGATACTAATTTACAAAGAGTCATTATCTTCTAAAAAATTTAAAGACATATCTATACTTAAAATCTTTAAAGACAAAGATTTTGGTGGTGGCGCTGCTGGTTCTGGAGGTGGTGCAGACCTAACAAAGATTACTGAATCAGGTCAATGTTATTATTGTTCATATGCTTTTAATGTAAGAGGTGGTAAAATAACTAAAGCACCTACAATTAAAGAGTTAGGTCAGGCTGCGAGGTTTGTTCAAGCAGACATGAATTTATATGACGCTATGGATAAATGTCCTGACGAATGGTTTGATGTGTTTATTAAAACAGCAAATGTCATAGTAGAAACTTATAAAAATAAAGTTAGTGGTAATGTTTACTTTCATAGAGGTTCTAAATTTATGCAGAAAATCTATGAGGCAAAAGCTGAAGTTATGAAAATAGATAAAAGGTCGGACAATGTTCAAGCACCTGGTTCATTTAGTAACGATAAGTGGAATCCTGGTGATATATGGATGTCAACTTATGGCACAACAGAATATACTTTAACAAATAGATTTGAAACTTGGTCTGAATTAAATCAACAAGTATTGGAAAAGGCCGGCAAACTCGGTGGTAAAACAAAACTATTAGGGATATCATTGAAAAAAATTGGTGCTGGTGCAAGTGCAAAGATAACAGAATTTAATTTACCTAAAAGAGTACACAATGTCATGGCAAGTTTTGAGGGATTTAGATTTGGTAAAGTAGGTAATTTCTTTTCATCACAAGATATTTACATGTACATGAGTGGTCAAGAGGTGCAGTTTAGAACTTTTAGTGGTGATAGTGCATGGCAAGGTGAAATTAAGGGTGCTTCAGCAGCTGGTGGTAAAATCGGTGGTGGTAATGTAAACTTTTATTGTATGAAACACATAGGGCAAAATATAGGTGGTGGTCAAAGTACAAATTGGAATGAAAAGTCTATATTAAGCAAAGTTGATGATGAAAAGGTATATGAATTGTATGCAAAGTTTTATAATGAACAAAATACCTTTCAAAAGGCAGATTATCCTATTGTACCTAAACAAGAATTTCTAAAGTTATTTAAAGAACAATCAAGTAATTTTAGAGCTTCAAAGTATATGTGTATGTTATTTTTAGAAACCTTTTATAAAGGCACTCCTAGTAAGAGAAATAAAGTGGTAACTGAAATGGTAAGATATGCAGCTTCAAATACCGACCAATCCTCTTATTTCATAAAGGTTTCGTAGTATAAATAGTAGTATATTTGTTAATGGGTTGATGAAAAAAGTGCTTGCCAAGGCGCTTTTATTATAGTATAATGGATAAAAATGAGAGAGAAAAATGTTTAGTTTTAAGGGGTTTCAGACCCAAGATAAAAATACACACCTAGAACACCTAGAAGATGATATTATTAATAGAGGTGCAACTGGTGGAGAAAATGCAGTAAACTTCCTAAAGGCAGTTAGAAATATGCTAGCTGGTTCTGGTAAGGGTACTAACATGACCGTCAAATGGGACGGAGCTCCTGCTATTATTTGTGGTATTAATCCAGAAAATGGTAAATTTTTCGTTGGTACAAAATCTGTATTCAACAAAACACCTAAAATCAATTACACAGTTAGAGATATAAACAAGAACCATGGTGGTGTTGTAGCACAAAAACTAACTATATGTTTAGCACAATTATCCAGACTTAACATCAAAGGTATACTACAAGGTGATTTGTTATTTACAGATGACTTGAAAGATATAACTATAGATGGTGAGAAAATGATATCATTTACACCAAACACCATTACATATGCAGTACCGGTCAATAGTGGTATCGGTAAACAAATTGCCAGAGCAAAAATGGGAATTGTATTTCATACTCAATACAATGGTAAAAGCATGGACAATTTATCTGCTAGTTTTGGTACTGTTAAAGGTTCTTCAAGTAGAAATGTATTCTTAGCAAGTGCAGGCTATAAGTCAACAGCAGTTATGTTTGACAAATCAGAATTATCAAAGTTTGACGCACAGATTAGAATGGCTGAGGGCTCATTAAGAAAGGCTGCACCTATTTTAAATCTTATGAGTAAAAATATATCAGACGAATTATCTGTAGGTTATAGATTAAAAACATACTTTAATTATTACATTAAGAATTCAAATGCTGGTATGGATAAAGTTGCAACCATGCAGAAACAGTTTAGAGATTATTATGAAAACTTTATTAACATGGAGATTGATAGTAGAAAAACTCCAAAAGGTAAAGAAAAGTTTATCAAAGCAAAGAAAGATAATTTACAGTTTATAGATAGAAATAGAACAGCATTGTATTTTGCAATTGCAAGTCACATTACTTTAGGTGTGGCAAAAAATACATTACTACAAAAGATGAGTCAGATACAAAGTATAGGTAACTTTATTAGAACATCAACAGGTTATAGAGTAACAGCACCTGAGGGTTATGTTGCAGTTGATAATGTTGCAGGTGCAATTAAACTTGTTGATAGATTAGAGTTTAGTAGGCAAAACTTTACTATGCCGAAAGGTTGGAATTAATGGCAACAGGATATTTAACAGAACAAAATTTACAAGTTAGTAGAGGACTTATTCAAGGTTCTGAAGTTAGAAACATTTTTGGTTATCAAGTTTCAGGTGATACAACTTTAAGAGCATTATGGGAATTTGCAAATACAAACTATGTTTTTCCTACTTCAGCAATTACAATGACTGTTACATCAGCAAGTGCTAGTGATGACGGTAAATCTTTATTGATAAAAGGGCTTGACGCTAACTATGCAGAAATTACAGATACAGTTACTATTAATGGTGGTGGCGATATAAACACTAATATAACTTTCTTTAGAATTAATGATGTAATACTTACATCTGGTGAAACTAATGTAGGATTAATTACAGTACAAAATACAGGTAAAACTGTTAAGTATGCTGGTATTAGAGCAGGCGATGGTAGAAATCAAGCAAGTATTTTTACAGTACCAGCAAATAAATGTTTTTTCTTATATCGTATTGACGCATTTTCAAATGATAGTGCAGCTGCTAAACCTGCTATCTTTAGAAACTTTACAGTTAATGCTTCAGGTCAAAAATACAATACGGCAAGAACTACATTTTTTAACAATATGAATATTCAAAGAAGAATACCATTTAAATATGATGAAAAAACAGACATACAATTTCAATGTGCAACAAATTCAGGTTCACACGAATTATCTGTATTTGGTGAAGGTATTTTAGTAGATTTGCCTAGAGAACCACAAGGATAATAAATGAAACAATTTGATGACATAAGATTTCAAGAATTAAAAGAGGGGTTATATGACCCTAATATTTTTAAAGCATTCTTTTTAGCAGGTGGTCCAGGTTCTGGTAAAACATTTGTTACAAGAGGTGCATTTGGTGGCACAGGTTTAAGAGTAATTAATTCAGACAATGCTTTTGAAAGTGCATTAAGAAAACATGGTCTATCTTTAAAAATGCCTGAAGATGAGGCAGAAGCTAGAGATATATTAAGAGCAAGAGCAAAAGGTGTAACAGATAATACTTTAGATTTATCATTAAAAGGTAGATTGGGTTTAGTTATTGATGGTACAGGTAGAGACTATGATAAAATTAAAATTCAAAATGATATGTTAAAACAATTAGGTTACGATACCTACATGGTCTTTGTAAATACTAGTTTAGAAGTTGCATTAGAACGAAACGCAAAAAGAGAAAGAAGTGTACCAGAATATATCACAAGAAAATCATGGACACAAGTACAATCAAATATCGGTAAGTTTCAAAATACATTTGGTATGAGTAACATGATTATTATTGATAATAGTAAAGATGACAGAGAACTTACTACAATGGTTATGAACAAAGTTGACAAATCAGTAAGAAGATTACTAAGTAATAAAATTAAGTCATACACAGCAAAGAGATGGATGGCTACAGAAAGAAGATTAAAAAGAAGATGAAAACTTTTTTAGAAGCAGTTATTGATATACCTAGAAGAACTTACGCTAAAGGTGTATTTGATGACGCTGATACAAACAATCCTAAAATTAAGGCTAATGTAAAAGCGTTAATTGATAAACAGATTGAAGAGTTTGAAACAGAATATCCTGTGGTCAAAACAGGACTAATTGGTTCTATCTTAACAAAAAGATATAGAGATGACGCAGACTTAGACATTAATGTATTGTTTGATGTACCAGTTGAAAAAAGAGAAGAAGAAAGATTAAGATTGTCTAAAAAGTATTTGTCTGCTAATAATCCAGATAATATTCAAGGTAAATTAATACCAGGTACAAAACACCCTATTAACTTTTACTTCATTACGGACATGAAAACTTATAATGACCAAGAAAAGAAAGCAGATGCTGTATTTGACATTGAAGATAACAAGTTTATCAAAAGACCAGATGATTTTACTTTCGACCCTAGTTTGTACATCAAAGACTTTGAAAAGAAAGTACAAGAAATTGATGTAGTAAAAGGTGAATTAAAAAGAGACATTATTGATTACAGAGAACTAGAAGGTTTAACAGCAGATGATGTTTTAAATTTACAAGATAAAATCAATGATAAGTTAGAAGAAATAGAAGATAGTATTAAAGATATTATTAAAATAGGTGATACAGTTGACGCAGAAAGAAGAGCTGCGTTTGATAGAGATATGTCACCAGATGAAATAAGGAAGTACGGTATTAAAAACAGATTACCTAAAGCAGTAATTTATAAGATGTTAGAAAAATATCATTACTTAAAATTTTACAAGAAGTGTAAAAAAATATTAGATGATGGTAAAGTAACTGACAAAGAGATTGATGATTTAGAAATGCATGAAGCAAAAGGTAAATCTATTGCATTTGCATTTGGTAGATTTAATCCACCTACAATTGGTCACGAAAAATTAATTAATAAAGTTAAGTCATTACCAACTAATGATTATAAAATATTTTTAAGTAGAAGTAATGACCCTAAAAAGAATCCATTATCTCCTAGAGATAAATTAGACATTATGAAAAAGATGTTTCCTTCTCATGCAAGAAACATAGAAATCAATCAGACAAACATGGTGTTAGATATTGCTACCATGTTATATAAAAAGGGTTATACAGATGTAACTATGGTTGCAGGCTCAGATAGAGTTAGAGAGTTTGAAACTATATTAAAAAAATACAATGGTGTATCATCAAGACATGGTATGTATGACTTTGATAATATCAGAGTAGTTTCTGCTGGCGAAAGGGA
>Ga0209961_1000672_pt1 | contig 11379 bp, 6 predicted proteins | sample SalPonA_B_H2O_MG_FD_185719 | JGI IMG/M metagenome (GOLD analysis project Ga0209961, IMG submission 185719) | Water microbial communities from South San Francisco under conditions of wetland restoration - Salt Pond MetaG R2A_B_H2O_MG (SPAdes)... | ecosystem: Environmental > Aquatic > Non-marine... | reverse complement strand
GGGTTTGCTAGCGCGAGAGCTGCGAGTGAAACTATAAAGGTAGGTGTTCTTCACTCTTTATCGGGCACGATGGCGATATCAGAGGCCGCTCTCAAAGACGCGCTACTAATGCTGATTGATGAGCAGAATCGAAAAGGAGGGCTGCTTGGCAAGCGACTTGAAGCCGTTGTTGTAGATCCGGCATCGAATTGGCCGCTGTTTGCGGAGAAGGCAAGAGAGCTAATTGAGAAAGAGCAGGTTGTGGCTGTATTTGGCTGTTGGACGTCCAATTCTCGTAAATTTGTTGAGCCGGTAATTCGGGAACTCAATTCAGTGCTCTTTTATCCCGTGCAGTACGAGGGAAGAGAACAGTCTGAATATGTTTTCTACACCGGAGCTACCCCTAATCAGCAGGCCTTACCCGCTATTGATTACTTGATTAACAAAGGCACAAAACGGTGGGTGCTAACTGGGACGGACTACGTTTACCCGCGCACAACAAATGAAATTGTTGAATCTTATCTGCACAGTCGAGGTGTCGCGCCAGAAGATATCCTCGTTCAATATTCGAGTTTCGGACAGAATGATTGGAGGAGCGCGGTTTCTGACATAAAAACCTTTGGCGCAGCTGGAAAGAAGACTGCTGTGGTGTCGACAGTGAATGGCGATGCCAATGTGCATTTTTACGCAGAGCTCGCGCGGCAGGGGGTAAGCGCGCAGGAGATACCGGTCATGGCATTCTCTGTTGGTGAGCAGGAACTTTCTAAAATAGACACAGCCTTATTGGCTGGCCATCTGGCTTCCTGGAACTATTTCATGTCTATTGATTCGCCAGAGAACGAGAATTTTATCCGTACATGGCGTGAATTTACCGGAGATTCAGAACGGGTAACTAATGACCCAATGGAGAGTCATTACCTTGCGTTTAACATGTGGATGGAGGCGGTTAAGAGAGCAGGTGTTGTTGATGCGGATAAAGTGAGAGAGGCGTTAATTGGTGTCACTGTCAAAAACCTCAGTGGTAGCTTGTCACAGATGCTGCCCAACCATCACATCACTAAACCGACTTTAATCGGAAAGATAGAGCCCGATGGCAGGTTCAAAATAGTATATGAGTCCAGCGGTTTAATCGCCGGCGAGCCATGGTGATAATGTTCAAATCATCTCCGAGACACAAGTGTTGTACATAAGACTGTTCAGGCAACTGGCGACGATTTTCGGTGATGTTACTTATTTGGGTGACTTTTTGGGGTACATAAATAACCTACTCAACTGTACTAGCTGTCAGGCTGTGCAGGGTAGTTCTTTGCGCCTGTTTAAATGCTAGAATCGAAGCAGCATGGCTATTCGTAGCTCCACCCCTTTTATTTATTATAAATCCAATTGAGGGATGCTCCAGCCAATGTCGATACGTAATAAAATATTGTTCGTCACCCTAATCTCGACGCTGCTGGCAATTGTTGTGAGTATCGCGGTGACCTTGGTTAGCACCCGCAGCACACTCGAAGCGGCCACTTTCCAAAAGCTGACTGCTGTACGCGAGCTAAAAGCAATTCAAGTAGAGAACTATTTTGAGACGTTAGCTGGTCAGGTAGAAACCTTCTCCGACGACCAGATGGTGATCGAGGCAATGACGGCCTTCGGACAAGCCTTTGATTCTCTTATCAGTGAAAGTCGTCTGATGATAGAAGATGTGGGGCCCTATCAAGACGAGGTCAAGCAGTACTATCGTAACGAGTTTATACCGAGGCTTGTCGGTGGTAACTCGGATGCCCAAGTTGAAAACTACTTACCAAAGGAAGAAGCAGCGCAATTCCTTCAATATCTCTTCATAGCAGCTAATCCAAATCCAGTCGGTGAAAAAGATAAGTTGGATGCACCCGCGGGTAACTACACAAGCTACACAGCGGCGCATCGGCTCTATCATCCGAAGTTTAGACACTTTCTTCAAACCTTCGGTTACTACGACATATTCCTTATCGAAGCGGAGTCTGGCGCCATCGTATACAGTGTTTTTAAGGAGGTTGACTATGGTACAAGCCTGCTTGATGGGCCGCATTCGAATAGCGCGCTCGCCGAAGTTTTCAGGGCAGCGCGCGATTCCGACTCGATTGATTCCGTTCACATCGTCGATTTTTCTCGATACGAACCCTCCTACAATGGTCAAGCATCCTTTATTGCCTCGCCTATCTACAGAAATGGTGAAAAGATCGGGGTTCTGGCATTTCAGATGCCCGTTGATCGAATTAACAACTTGATGACAGATAACAAGGGCTGGCAGCAGGTGGGGCTGGGTCTGAGTGGAGAGAGTTACCTAATTGCCAACGATGGTACGCTACGTAACCAGTCTCGTTTCTTAATAGAGCAGCCCGAAAATTACCTGATATCTTTGCTCAAACAGGGCGTTGACCCCGCGCGGGTTGAAGAGATAGCTACACTAAATACAAGTATAGGCCTCCAGCGGGTCGACACCTTGGGAGTGAAGCGTGCACTTGCGGGTGATACGGGAGCCGAAATTATTGAGGATTATCGAGGCATATCGGTGCTCAGCGCATTCAAACCTCTGAATATTGATGGGTTGGACTGGGTTATTCTGAGCGAAATCGATGAGGCTGAAGCTTTTGCGGAGCTGAGCCGGCTCCAATATCAGATAGTCTTTGCTGGCGTGGTGCTGCTTCTGCTCTTTGGCATGCTAGCTTGGAAGTTATCATCATCCATTACGCGTCCTCTTAGTCAGTTGCGTGAGTCTGCCAACAAGCTCGCAGCTGGCCGTTTGGAACAGCCGGTTGTTTGCGCTTCCAGCGATGAAGTGGGCGATTTGGCTGATAGTTTTGACGCTATGCGGCTTGAATTGATGCACTCGTTCAAAGCTATACAGCAAAAGAATGACGAGCTAGAGGATAAGGTTGCAGAGCGCACTGCTGATCTCGATTCGGCGCTCAAGCGCGTGCAGGAGAACGAGCAACGTATCGCAGCAATTCTCGCGGGTATTCAGGATGCCGTCATTACTATCGACCCTTTGGGCAAGGTACTTACTTTTAATGAGGCCGCAGAGAGAATATTTGGCTATTCTGCAGCTGAAATCGTTGGCCAAAACATAAAAATGTTGATGCCTAGCTCAATTGCGCAGAATCATGACGTCTACCTCAGTCGCTACAACGGCGAGCAAAATTCGCGTGTGGTTGGTCACTCCAGAGAGCTCGAGGGATTGCGTTCATCAGGTGAAGTGTTCCCGCTTGAGTTGCGGGTATCAACAATCCGCGCTGCGGATAAGGTAATGTTCGTTGGCTTGATGAGAGATATCACCGAGCGTAAAGCGCTTGAGGCGCGTGAGCGAGAAGTCGCCGAGGAGTTAAAGCGCGCGAGACAAGCGGCTGATGATGCTAACCAAGCAAAAAGTGATTTCTTGGCCAACATGAGTCACGAGATTAGAACCCCCATGAACGCAGTAATTGGTTTGAGTGATCTCTGCTTGATGACGGAACTCAGCACTAAGCAGCGAGACTACTTGAGCAAAATCCATCGTTCGGCGACATCTTTGCTCGGCATCATCAACGATATTCTCGATTTCTCAAAGATCGAGGCCGGTAAATTGGACATCGAGTCCGTTCCCTTCGAGATTGATGGTGTTCTGGAAAACCTCGCGACTGTAATTCAGGTAAAAACGCAGCAGAAGGGTCTAGAGTTGTTGTTTGACCGAGACCCAGCTATCCCTTCTGTGTTACTCGGCGACCCACTGCGATTTAGTCAGATCCTGATCAATCTTTGTAACAACGCGACCAAATTCACCGAGACGGGTGAGATACTGGTCTCAATTAAACTACTGGAAGATCGTAGGTCAGAAACTAATCCCACAATTCGCTTGGAGTGCAGCGTACGGGATACGGGTATTGGTATGACTGCTGAACAGATCAGTCGACTTTTTCAGTCATTTTCTCAAGCGGATAGCTCTACAACGCGCAGGTACGGAGGTACGGGTCTGGGGTTGGCCATCAGCAAGCAATTAACTCAGCTAATGGGCGGCGATATCTGGGTTGAAAGTGAGCCAGGTGTCGGTAGTACGTTTAAGTTCCAAATTAATCAGGGAGTTACCAGTGAGCATGATGGCAGACACTTTGAGCCCGCCCTAGATATTCGCGATCTGAGTGTACTAGTGGTAGACGATAACCATACCTCACAAGAGATTCTTGTCGGCTACTTGAGTGCGTTCAACTATCAAGTGCAATGTGCGAGCAGCGCTAAAGAGGCGCTCGACCTGATGAATCGAATCGACGCACCCCCGTTTGACTTGATAGTAACTGACATGATGATGCCAGAAATGAATGGCTTGGAGTTCGCATCAGTTGTCCGGGGCATGACAAAAATTAGCACCAGGCTAAAAATCATTATGATCTCTGCGTTCCATTCAAGTGAAATAAGAGGTCGCAATGGATCTGATGCCATAGACGACTTCCTCAAAAAACCGGTCAGTCCCTCCCATCTCTTCGACAGTATTATGATGATCTTCGGGCATGAGGTTGCCTCGTCAACTCGGAAACGATTCAAAGAGTTGAGTGTAGATGACCCGCAGTTAGAAACGATTCAAGGCGCTAAAATTCTGTTGGTGGAAGATAATGAGATAAACCAACAGGTTGCCTCAGAATTGCTGCAACACGCCCGCTTTTTAGTCGAGATCGCGAATCATGGGCAAGAGGCTCTCGACAAGCTAGAACGCCAGCGCTTCGATTGTGTGTTGATGGATATTCAAATGCCGGTGATGGACGGCTATACAGCAACTAAACACATTCGTTCGCAACTGCGTTTCCATGATCTTCCTGTTATCGCAATGACGGCAAACGCCAGTTTGGAGGATAGAGAAAAATCACTTGCGATGGGTATGAACGCTCATGTAAACAAGCCCATAAATCCACCAGAGTTGTTTGAAACTCTGTTGAAATGGATACCTCACGGCAATAGAGATCTACCTGAGAGTTCGAATGGAGATTCTAAAAACAAGCTCAATAGCGCCGCTTTGCCTCAACTTATCCGTGTGAATAGCGCTGAGGGTGTTGCAAGGATTGGCGGTAATATTGGCTCATATCGGCGATTACTACTCAAATTTAGTGAGAACCAAGTTGGCGTGGTTACACGCATCCGTGAGTCATTGGCGAAAGGTTTTACGGACGAGTCTGTCCGGTTAGCGCACTCACTCAAAGGTGCTGCCGCGAATTTGGGTGCCTTCCACGTGGCTGAGTTGGCAGCCCAGCTTGAGAGCGAATTGAAAACAGATGCGGATCGGGCTTCTGAGGCATCCTTTGGTATTCTGGAAGTCGAACTTGATCAGTTGCTTGAGCAGATAAGGCACACAGTTGAGTTAGAGCAACCAAAGAGCGATGAGAATTCCGACGTTACGGTAGCCATGGATGATAACTCTTTGCGAGAAGCGCTGACGACGCTGGCCGAGCTGCTAGAACAGTACGATTCGGAAGCAGAAGAGTGCATAGAGAAAATAGTCAATAGAGCGGGTGGGCGCGAGGATGCGGCTGGCCTTAAGGATATCTCGGAAGCAATCAGCCGTTATGATTTTGATGCAGCGATGGAGCAGCTAGAGAAGTTGCTTAGCAACTTAGGTGGAGAGTAATGGGAGCTAAACCGGTCATACTTGCGGTAGATGACACACCCGAGAACCTCGATGTTGTAAAAGGTTTGTTGGTGCCTGATTACCAGGTGCGTGTTGCGCCCAATGGGCAAATAGGACTAAAAATTGCGCAAGCGCAGCATCCTGACTTGATACTATTGGATGTCATGATGCCTGGGATCGATGGCTACGAGGTCTGTAGACAACTTAAGGCAAATCCAGAAACAGCGACCATTCCGGTTATCTTTCTAACAGCAAAAACAGAGGTTGCCGACGAGGCTGCGGGCTTTCAACTTGGTGCATCAGACTACATCGCAAAGCCAATCAATCCGGTTTTGCTGAAAGCGAGGGTGGAGACACATCTTAAGCTTAAGCAGAACATGGATAGCCTCGAACAACTCAGTGCTCAGTTAGCAGCGGCCAAGGAAAAAATGGAGGATGAGCTGAGTGTGGGGCAGAAGATACAACTGAGTATGCTTCCTGCGGTTGCGCCTCAGCATGACAATTTTCGTGTCGCGGCCACTATGCGTGCTGCACGGCAGGTGGGTGGGGATCTGTATGACTACTTTTTCATCAATCCACGCCATTTCTGTATTTGTGTCGCAGATATCTCTGACAAGGGGGTTCCTGCGTCACTTTTTATGGCCGTCACTAAAACATTACTGCGCGCCAATACGCTGGATGACAGTTCGACTGCAAGTATCGTAACGCGGATAAACGATCAACTTGCACGTGATAATGAAGCATCGATGTTTGCCACGATCTTCATAGCTATTGTTGATTTAGAAACTGGCGTGACACGCTACACTAATGGCGGTCACAACCGCCCATTTATCAGGCGTGCATCAGGGGAGGTGGAGTCGATTCCCGATCTACACGGCCCGGTCGCTGGCGCGATGGACGGCATCGCTTATGGAGAATCAGAACTATGTCTCAGTACTGGCGATACAGTGCTTCTCTACACTGACGGTGTCTCTGAGGCTATGACAGCGCGTGACGAGCTTTTTGGGGAAGCGGCTATTGGGGAGTTTTTAGAACGCTCCGGTGGAATCCAACCCAGCGCCCTGGTAACTGGCTTAATTGAGGCTGTAGATAAGTTTGCAGATGGTTTTGAGCAGTCTGATGACATAACTCTATTAGCGTTCACGTTCGATAGGGCGCCCGAGCAGGTTGTCAGGGAACTGCAACTGAGCCTAACCAACAATCTCACCGAAATAGACCGACTCAACGACAGCTTTAACGAATTGGCCGAGTCTGCAGATATACCCATTGATATTCAGATGAAGGTGAATTTGGTGTTCGATGAGCTGATCAACAATGTAATTTCGTATGGGTTGTCCAAGGATACTGAACAGTCGATTCAAGTTGGCATAGCCTTGTACGGGAATCGTTTGGTTATTGAGATTGAGGATGGGGGCATCCCATTCAATCCGTTTATGCGTGCAGACCCTAATACAGAGGCTTCACTGGACGAGCGCGAGATAGGTGGTTTAGGTATCCATCTGGTCAAAGAGTTAATGGATGAAGTGAGCTACAAGCGTGCTCACGATAAAAATCGAGTTACGCTAGTGAAACAGTTGTATCAAGCTTAGGGGAATTTCCACGGCTTGTTTTGGAATTACAAAAAACGATAAAGGGATAGCAATGAATATTGAAGTTAACGACATAGACGGAACTCAGGTTGTATCAATCGATGGCAAAATAGATAGCAATAGTGCCCCCCTTTTAGACGCTCAGTTGAATGAACTATTGTCGCAATCTCAGGCAAATATATTGACCGATTTTGAGTTGACAACGTTCATCAGCAGTGCGGGTCTGCGTGTGCTTCTCTCAGCAGCGAAAAAGGCTAAATCACAAGGCGGCGAACTTACAGTCTGCTCAATGAATCCAACAGTCTCGGAGATATTTGCCATATCTGGGTTTGCAACCATATTGCGCGTATTTTCTAATCGAGAAGAAGCGCTTGCAGGTTAAACTTCACCCGATTCGAATTGCCGGTAAACTCAAGTGGGTAGCGGCTTGCCTTGTTGCTATAAGTCTTGTCGCTGTGCCACTCGGATTGGCATTTGATACCTTCGCAAGTAAATCTCTGTGGCTTATCTATACGGTTGATCTGGCCTGCACCCTTATCCTGATTCTGCAGGTTTTTGAGGCTCAGCATCAAAGCAAACCCGCTTGGCAGCGCGCAGGTTTGGTTGTTCTGTTAATTGCCACTTTACCTTGGGAACTTTTTTTCACGAGCAACTCTGCTGAGAGCATGTCGCTGGTTTGGCTGCTACGTTTGCTGAGGTTGATCCAACTGAATCTTTTATTGCGGGACCAGCATCTTGTTGCTTCGCGAAGTCCGTTAGTTAAGCGTCTGATGCGCCTTGGTATAAATATTGGCCTCGTGTGTCACTTCATCGCCTGCGTGTGGCTGTTATTGGGTTGGAGTGATCCACTTGCTTCATGGATTGCGGGTCGTCTGACAACTGAGACCACTTTTACAAGCCAATATATTCGGTCGCTTTATTGGACCGTTACTACACTGACTACCGTTGGCTATGGCGATATCACTCCCGGTACCGATGCTGAGTATCTTTTTGCTTCGGGTGTTATGTTAGTCGGAGCCTCTGTTTACGCTTATGTCATTGCTAGCTTTGCATCGATAGTCGGACAGATAAATGCCCGCCACTCACAGTTTCAGCAAAGAGCACAATTTGTCACTGGATTCCTTCACAGGCAGGGACTACCTGAGCACCTCATTGCCAGAGTTGAGAACTATTACCACAATCGCTGGGTTCGTTATGAAGATTACAACCAAGACGAGTTACTCCGAGATTTACCCCAAGCTCTGGAGCTGGAGGTAAAAGCTGCTCTAGCGCGACAGGTGGTCGAGAACGTTCCTTTGTTGCGCGGTGCATCGCAGGTAATTAGAGACCGACTTCTAAGTAAGTTTTTATTTGAATATGTAGACCCACAGAGCTTCGTGCTACGAGAGGGTGAACGGAATCAGCGGATCATTTTTGTGATTGACGGAGCGCTCGATATTTACTTTGAGGGTGAGATAGTGGGGCGACTCAAACAGGGTGACTATTTTGGGAACCAATCACTGATCCTTGACGAGGCCTCGACTGCCTCGGTTGTTGCAGTGAGTTACTCAGAGTTAATGTATCTAAACCGCAATGACTATGAAGAGATAAAAGCGCTATATCCTGAGTTTGTCGATTTAATGAAGGATGCAATGTCTGAGCGCGGTGAAATAATGACGAACCTCATGCTCAAAGGAGTAATTCTGTGAAATACCGAGACCAATTTTTAGTCTCAAGTATTGCAGCAATGATTTTGCTCAGTTTCTTTGCTGCGCCAGCAGAGGCCGCGATAGAGTTGAAAGCAACTGATCGATCGCTTCTGGAGCTGTGTGCTTTAATCCTGGGCGGTATCGGTATTTTCCTGATTGGTATTCATTTTGCCGGCGAGCACCTGCAACAGATGGCTGGTGGTCGATTTGAGAAGATTGTCGGAGGCTTGGTAACTCGCTACTACGGGGTTGTATCGATTGGGACACTGCTCGGGTTTCTGACCCAGAGTGGTAAAGCTGCTGCTTTTATTCTCTCTGACTTGGTTTCCGTAAAACTCTTAAGTACGCGCCAGGCCGGGCTGGTTGTTTTTTGGGGGAATGTGGGCTGCACATTGATTGTTTTTGCCTCAATGCTCAGTCTTAAAGTATTTGCCCTAATCGTTCTAGGTATTACGGCTCTCGGTTTGACCTTCCATATTCCGAAGCAGCTTGTAAAAACCTACGGCGCCCTATTTGGCATGGCAATGATCATGTATGGACTCTTTCTGGTTAAGGATGGTGCTGGAGGAATCGCCAGCGCAGGTTGGGTGCCAGAGTTTATCGAGGCATTACGCGGAACCTATCTGCTTTCGTTTATCGCTGGTTTAACTCTGACTCTACTGATTCAGTCCAATCTTGCTGTGATGATGATCTCAATCGCACTAGCGTCAAGTGGCTTATTGACACTCCCAGAAACGGCTGCAGTCATGTACGGTGCGCAGGCTGGAACAGGCATACTAACTTACATATTCTCATTTCATGCGAAAGGTCTCGCGCGCCAAGTTGTCGCATACCAAATTGCGTTCGATCTCTTCACGACTGTGTTTTTCGTCACGCTCTTCGTTATCGAAATGGGACTAGGAGTTCCCCTATTACTGGCTGCAGTCGAAGCAATTTTCTCCCAGTTGAGTACCCAGACTGTAATGCTCGCACTAGTCTTTCAAACGATTGGCGCAGTGCTGCTTACGACATTGAGACGAACAGTATATGCGCGCGTAGAGTATTTCTTTCCACCGTCAAAAACCGAATCATTGTCTGAGGCGGAGTTCGTCCACAAAGATGCGCATCGGACACCAGAGCTCGGATTACTGCTTATAAAAAGAGAGCAAAATCGGCTGCTGCATCGTCTACCGGCCTACCTTGAGTATGCTCGGAACCCTTCAGCGAAGGGCGCAACCCATCCTCAGCACTATCATCTGGCGTTCAATTTTTTGAGTAGGCAGATAAATAGCGTTCTCTACGGGATATCAAAGCAGAACCTCAACGAGTCACTTGCAGAGGATCTGATATCCGCAACAAAAGAGCACGAACAGCTCGTTAACCTGGAAGACCTGCTACACCAAATAGCGTTGCAAATAGCTGGCTATCATCAAGATAACCAGGCAAAGCATTTGGGTGAGATTATTTTAGAGAGTGTCGATTTCCTTATCCTAACTGCGGTGGAAACCATAGAGAGTGGGGATCAAGAGGATATAGCAACACTGGCATCGCTTACGCAGGATCGCTCGGAGATGATGGCGAATTTTCGAAAAGCGTATTTTGGGGCAGAGCAGTCTCTCGACAACGACGCGAGGAGTTACGTGTTAGATATCACGTTACTTGTGGAGTCAGTGGTTAAATCGCTGTCGCGTTACGGCCAACTGCTTCTGTTAACGGAGCGCAGCACTTCGCATTTAAGTGAAGGCTCGCGCGATTCAACCTAAAATTTTTATCGGCGGAGGACTGTATGGATAACGATGAGCCCCTTAAACACCTTCTTGGGATAATTAAACGGCTTGTAAGGTCTGATAAGGAGGCTTCCGAAGAACTTTTGGAGTTAACCAGAGAGAGCTCAGAGGATGATTCGGTAATACGTGAATTAGCAGAAGAGTTGGGCATGTTGAATTTGCAGCGCGATGTATATGCCTACCGGTTGGAAACCATGATTGAAGATCTACTGCATGCGCAGAGAGAGATTGACGAAGCGAGGCATGACCCCTTGACGGGGCTCCCGAATCGAACGATTTTTCATGAGTTACTCGACCAAGCTGTGCAGACTGCATCGAGTTTGAACCCCTTTGCACTGATGTTCGTCGATTTAGATAAATTCAAACAGGTAAACGACACTCTAGGGCATGATGCTGGCGATGAGATTTTGAAAATTGCGACTCAGCGCATGCTATCCTCGATTAAATCGCAAGATACGCTGAGCCGCATTGGTGGCGATGAATTTACGATTATTGCCCGGGACATTGAGTCAAGAGATGACTTGGCAGGTCTAGCGCAAAGGCTAGTTGATAGCCTTTGCGATCCTTGTCAACTCAAGGCGGGTAGCGCATCAGTTGGAGCTTCCGTAGGGGTTAGCCTATTCCCAAATGATGCAAATAGCGCTATCGCGCTGCTAAAGAATGCCGATATTGCGATGTACGAGGCTAAAGAGCGAGGACGCAATCAATACCGATTCTTTATGGATTTAGTCAAGTAA
>Ga0209961_1000669_pt1 | contig 11401 bp, 15 predicted proteins | sample SalPonA_B_H2O_MG_FD_185719 | JGI IMG/M metagenome (GOLD analysis project Ga0209961, IMG submission 185719) | Water microbial communities from South San Francisco under conditions of wetland restoration - Salt Pond MetaG R2A_B_H2O_MG (SPAdes)... | ecosystem: Environmental > Aquatic > Non-marine... | reverse complement strand
TCGTAGAAATCGCCCATACGGTAGAAGACGAACTCTTGGGGATGCTGCGCCTTAATGCGCAAATACTGCTGCATCATTGGCGTATGCTGTGAAAGATTCTTGGTATCGGCCGTCATTATCTGTCTTGTATTGTGGGCTTTTAAGCCAGTTTTAGTTAAATCTGATAAAGCTGAATTAAGACTAATAAAGTAAAAAAGTGTAGCATTTGGCGTAGTAATTAATCTCAACTCCATCAGTTAGCAGAAAAAGCTACGCTTTTGTTCTGCTATCTGTACGCAAAAGGTGTTCCTCATGCCAGCCACTCATTCTACAAGAGGTTTATCTGACCTCGCCATAAAGCGTATGAAGAAAGGACAAGATGATCTTCTAGACTCTGGTGAGAATTACGGGCTGAGGGTAAAGAAAGGTAAGACAGGTAAAACTAGCTTTATCTACAGGTATAAGTCGCCACTAGATGGAAGGGTAAAGCAGTTCAAGATTGGCGAGTATCCCGCTCTCAGCCTCGCAGCTGCGCGATTAGAGTTGATAAATTTGAAAGGGATGCGGTCGCAGGGGAGGTGTCCTGCTTCTGAGAAAAAAGTTCTACGTGCGCAGACGCAGGCTCAACGATCGAGTGGGTCAGATTTAACCAAGCCTGTCACTGTGCTGGACATCGCTGAGCGTTACTTGGCTGAATACATTGAAGATAAGTATGACAGTCGAGGTAAGTTGGTTAAAAGCGGAGCGAGGCAGCTTAAGGGGCAGCGGGAAGTTAGAAATCTTCTGATAGGAAGCCCTTCAGGATTTGGGCGTAAAGATGGGCAGTCTCCTAAGCCGATGTTGGTTCAGCTCTTGGGTGCGGACAAATTAATAGCCTCTATATCTCACCGCGATGTGTTTGATTCTGTTATGGAGGTCGTAGACAGAGGTGCTCCAGTATCAGCGGGTAATATGTTAAGAGAGTTTTCCGCTGCGGTGGACTTCAGCATTGGTGATTGGCTTCCTGATGACTTTGTTAATCCTTGCTATCAAGCGAAAGCAATGTTGGCGCGTAAAAGAGTGAAGCTGTCTTCAAGTCGCAGGAAAAGGGTGCTCAATGATAGTGAGCTATCTAGGCTGCTTGCATGGATTCCTAGTTCTAAGTACACGCCTACGCAGAAGAGCGTACTACTGTTCACGCTGATGACAGGCTGTCGCACTGGTGAGGTGGTGTCTGCTGAATGGCGTGATATTGATTTAGGGAGAGGTATCTGGAACTTGAAAGAGAATAAGACGTCCACCCCCAGAGATGTCCAACTGGCAAGGCAGGCCGTTGAGTTTCTGCAGCAGCTCAAGCGAATAACTGGTGATTATGTCTTCCCTAGCCAGAAGACAGGGAAGCCCATCCAGCAAAAAAGTCTCACTGAGCAAGCATGGCATATGCGTAGAGAAGGAAAGATGCTGGATCTCGATGATTGGACGCCCCATGACCTCCGGCGGTCAGTGCGAACAGGGTTGGCTAGGTTAGGCTGCCCTGAGCCAGTATCAGAGGCTATTCTGGGCCATGAGAAGTCAGGTATCGAGGCAGTTTATAACTTGCATAGCTACGCAGCTGAATCCAAAGAGTGGCTTCAGAAGTGGAATGATCATCTGGATACACTGAGGCTTCAGGCCAATGGATAAAGAGTTGCTCAAAGGCTGTAAAAACTCTACCGAGCTGCTACTCAGACTGATTGATCATCACGGGTTTGTCACTGACCCCATCGAGGTGGGTTTGCTGCAGTTAACAGCTTACTTGGCTCGAGAAAAGTACTCATCAAGGTCGAACTTTGACTTATGTAAGAGGTTGTTGGAGGAGCTGTACCCAGAGACAAAGCGACTGTTCATCAAGCCTTCAAGTGATACTCCTAACTCAAGCACTCTGTCGATGCATGCTGGTGAGGTTGCGATGATTGAATATGTACAGAAACAGTCTGATAAAAAACTGGCCGCTGATGCTGCATCTAAGTTACTTGCCGAAAAGTATGGAACACCGAAACGTCTTGGTTCTAAATACAGTGAGCATAGAAAGAGTAAGGAAGTGCGGCGGCTAGCTGATGATCTGCTGAAGCTAATGGAAGAGCGAGGTATTAGCCTAGATACACTCGTTGAAAGTTATTTGCGGCACAAAAAGTAGGCTTCATTTTACGCCTCAAATAATTGCTCACGTAAAAAACTACAGATTGGAAGAATGTCTTCGTTGATTCGTTAATTGATGGAGATAAATCTAATGACTACGGAATTTACGGTAGCTTCCTTCGCTGATGCTCTGAACCTATCTCAGCCTACTATTTGGAGATATATAACCTCTGGCGAAATTCGTGCCTACAAGCTTGGTCGAAGTGTTCGTATCCCTTATCAAGAATTAGAGCGTATCCGCTCGGCTAACCGCATCGGCGGTGCAGAATGAAAGTCTTCAATCAGCTAGTGCTGACGCTAGAATCAGGCGAATTAAAAATACAGCTCAACGCCAGTAATGACGTGGCCTGTAGCCTTAATCCATCTATGATTAGAGAAGCAGTCTTTGCCGTTCCTCCTGCTCCTGCCTCTGTTCTTCCTGATCCTTTTGAGTCCTACATGGACGCTGCCAACGATCCTGAACAGTATCAGGATGATATTGAGTTTGGGCGCATCTATTCAAAATCGGCTGCACCCAATGGAAGGTGGATAGATAGTAATCTGCAACTGGATCGGACTGGCGGCTTAGTTTTACACCGTTTGATGCCAGAGCTTGGGCTGTGGAAGAAGGCTCAGCGATTTCATGCTGCTAAGTACTGGGCCGCGTTGGGCGTGCTGCTGGCAAACCTGCTGGATAGCTATGAAAAATCACAGCAACTCCTTATCAGTTTTAAGACTGCGCACAAAAGCATGATTTATGGTTTGCGGGAAATAACAAATGATAGAGTAGCTGAGTGCGTCAGGTTCTTGGAAAGTGGCGACTACATTCAGGTGGTTAGCGGCAGGAAGAACCAGTTTGATGGCATATCTTCTTGGTGTACTCCAAGATCAAAGCTGATCGCGTTGTTTCAGCAGACACAAGCGTCAGTGCGTCTGGCAGAAGGGTCTCCTCTAGCGGTGGTTAGAGAACGTCCTACAAAGACTTATGGAGCCGATGGTAAGGTGCACAAGGAAGCTGGCGCAGTTATTAACTTTCCACCATCCAGTCGCGAGAACGCTCGGCTTCGCAAGGCTGGTGAAGTGTTAGTTGGGTACACAGAAACTTGGTGTTATCACACTGCCACACTTCATGGCAGATATGTCGCTCCATGGCTGGTACGGATCTTTATTGAAAATACCTCGCTAGGCGGCCGCTTCTATGGTGATTACCAGAACTTACCTAAAGCCGAGCGTGAACAAATCCTGATAGATGGCGAGCGAACTGTAGAGCTAGACTTCAAGTCGCTCCACTATTCCATGATGTATGCTCGGGCTGGTATCCAGATGGAAGGCGACCCATATGTTGTAACAGGCTTCTCGCGCCAGACCATCAAGCTGGTGTCATTGATACTCGCGAATACCAGTCACCTTCATGTATTGAAAGGTCAAATCACGCAGAGTGGCAAGCCTGAGAACCAGAGACTGTATCCAGCTATTCGGCAGAAGATCGCGATCTACAATGAGTACAAGAAGCGCGGTTTAGTATGCGACAAGCCATACATACCAAACTGGTACGATTCCTTTATAGAAGGTGTACCTGAAGGTATGGCTGGTGAGGAGTTAGTCAGTGCGATTCAGATTCGGCACCCTGCAATAGCAGACCAGTTTCGTAAGACTGATATCGGATTAAAGCTCCAATACCTTGATAGCCAGATTATGGCTCACGCTCTGAAGCTTCTCTTTGATATCCCTGTACTGCCTGTGCATGACTCTATACGTTGCAGAATAAGTGACAGGGCGCGTGTCAGGGAGGCTATGTTGGAAGCTGGTAGGGCGGTGTTAGGGGGTGATCTAGTGATTACGGAAGATTAGGTTTGTAGTGTCGCTGGGCAGTAGGAAGGCTTTTCTGGCAGCGGTCAGTTCAAATGATCAGTCACTGATCTTCGCGCGAGCTTAATATCACCATACTGAAGTACATTTTCCTTGACTGCGCTACTCAACAGATTTGGCCGCTTTTTCAAGTATCTCGTGTTATCTCATATCGCTTTGATGTACTAGCCTTAAATTCAGGAATTAGTTAATTTGATGGGTAGTGTCATTATTCTGGCTGGGGATGGATTTTTAATGCGGGTAGTTGGAAAAGTTTACCTCTTCGCTTCATCACTGTTACTTGCTGGGTGTGCTGAATATCTTGTCGTGGAAGCCGTTGGGAATGCAGTGTATCACGGAGGCAAAGCTCTTGCCGAAATGGCTAAAAAGGGTGGTCCCAGTAACGCATCGGCATCGGCATCTAAAAGTAAGGCGACAGGTTGCATTGTTGGTAACTCTAAGTATTTTTATTACTACCCTGAATACTGTAAACAGCGAGGTGGAGTTGTGACCAACAACTACAATGTTGAATGCAGATACAGCAGCGACAGGCGAGAGATAACACAAGAGTGGCGTTGTAAGGAGAAAGGCGGATATGTCTTTGCTGCGGTTAGCCCAAGCACGGTTACTGGAGTTATAGAGTCAAACGTATCGTCTTCTACTCAAAGCAGTCTAGGTTCACATGCTTCCGAAACATCTGAACTTGTTAAATGTGAGCTCAAGCAAAATGAAGTAATCGTTGGCTACGTTGAAGTATCACAGCGCGACTGTGACGACTTAAAGGGGATATAACGTGAGGCTAACTCCGCACCTGAGAGCCTTTCTAATGATCTGTTTTGGGATGGTCGCAATCTCGGTGTACGCTGCTGATAGTGACTCTGAGATAGATCTTACTGATAATCAGTCTTACGAAGGGGGATTCGTTTACTTTTCTTCGGTTCCGAAGACTCTTTTTCTAATGGGCGATATTGGCAAGGATGTCACTGGCGCCAGAGGGGGAATCGCTCTTCGTAGAGCCATAAGAAATCATGATATCTCCAACCTCGTTCTGATAAGTGGCGGTGGACGCGTAGATTTTGGTCTTGAATATGCTGCAATTATTCATGACAAAAATATCGACGTTTACGTCCCTAAAGACGCTTATTGCTACTCCGCCTGTTCCTACATTTTCTTTGGTGGTAATGACCGATATGCGGAAGGCGAAGTTGGGGTGCATCAGTTTTATGCCAACACTGACCGCGAGGATAAGGTTGCTCGTACTCAACAATCTGCACAGTTTGGTGTCTCAGACATCATAGCTATTCTTAATTCCTTTGATGTGCCACCGCGAATCTATGAGCATATGTTCGGTACAGTAGGCTCTGATATGTACATCCTGAAAAAAGATGAATTGTCCGAGTTGGGTGTTGGCGAGAGGCGTGCTTGGCATGATGACGTTGATAAGCTTCTCGCGGTTATATCTAAAGAAATGGCTGATGACAAACCTGATCAAGTTATTGTTTCTGAGCCAGAGCCTCAAGTTACAGAACAAGAACTGGTGAGGAGAGCATTTGTTCATGTACAAACTCTTCTTAATGAGCACAACTGTGGAGCGGGTACGCCAGATGGAATAGTTGGGCCGAAAACTGAAGCGGCATTTGAGCGTTTTGTCAGGGCTACTGGCGTATCGATAAATTTTGACGCTGATAACGCATTTGAACAGGTTATAAACGCTCTGGAGAGTCAGAAAAAACCTGCGTGTGGAAATTCACAGACGACAAAGCCTGCAGTTGTGGCTCCCAAAGAAAGACCTAACGTCACATTGCCACTGGATGGTCAAAATCTACTTGGTGACTGGGCAATCCTGCAACGATGTCAACAAGGCACAGACACAAGAATCCTTCGCGGTCAGGCTACTTTGACCAACATGAGGCGTTACAGCAAGAGCATCATGTATGACGTATTCTATATTGTTCAGAATAAAGACCGCTTTTATGGCTCGTTGACTGAGAAGGCTTCTGGGAGAAGTACCAGCGTTTCAATTTCGCTTTCAGGTGACAGCAATAACAGCAATTACCGCGGGCGTTTAACCATAGAAAATGCGGAGCTTGATAATAGTCGTGATGCTATTAGTATTGAAGACCGAGACTTTAAGGAAGGACGCTCTGCAGGACGTTGCACCTTGGATGCATACAGAATCAAGCAGACATCTACTTTGCGCCCATCAAAAAAACTGGGAATTGACACTCAAATACAAATCACTTTTAAAGGCTCAACTTCGGTTAGTGTTACGGATTCGGATGGCACTAAATCTAACGAATATGTAACTCGTGGGGAGGTGCTGAATGTTGAGGGTTCAGCGCCTGTCAGCCTAGTCATAGGCAACGCCTATGCTGTGAAGTACATAACTGTAAATGGTTCATCTTTTAACCTTGACCCCTATGTTAGAAATGGCGTGGCTCGCTTCACATTAGGCAGATAATTGATGCGTTAATTTCAGGTCGGTAGATGTCATGCTTAAGCAGATTTTTTCATAACTAATGGCAAGGTTGCTCGGTGCTACTGGCGTGCTACAATTAGATCATGCCTGTTAATCATGAAATAACACGCCACAAGGATGGCCGTTACAAGCAGGGAGTCTCAGGAAACCCCAAAGGGCGACCACCTATGATGCCGCCAGAGATGCGCCAGCGGCTTGTAGACGCTTCTCCTGAAATCGTTGATCAGATCATATCATCGGCTAAGGGTGGCGATATGGCGGCCTGTAGGCTCGTTCTAGAGCGTTTAGCACCAGTCAGTAAAGCATCTGCCGCACCAGTTTATATTGATGGTCTAGAAGCCTCTGAGACGCTTTCAGAGAAGGCAAACTGTATTCTCAACACAATCGCCAACGGACATTGTCCTGCTGATGTAGGAGCAACTCTAATTCAGTCTATCGGTGCAGTGGCTAAGATCATCGAGATTGATGAGCTGGATAGACGTATCAGTGCACTAGAGGCCGCTTCATAATGACGACTCTAGGAAAGCGTTTAGAGTCGCTGGAGTCTCGCATAAGTCCTGACAGACCCAGCGTGATATTTATCATACCTTACGTTGATCCTTCAGAGCCGCTGAGCGGTTTATCAGCGACATTTCGGGGTAACACATACACCTTTGAGGGTAGTGATCTGGATGGTCTTCTAATAGACGCTCAGAGCTTTATAGAGGCTTCTATGACAAGCCAGTGTGAAGTGTTATCAGTTACAATTCTTCACTGACCACAGACTTTTCGCTGTGTATCGACAACACTCTGAGGTATCGCCAAGTTGTATATCTTAGACAGCCTCAGGAATCTTGATGCGTATTGGCACTGTCCTGCTGGCGGTAACCATTGATCTAATCCTTTTGCCCCCTTCTGGCGGTTCAGAGAAGCCTCTACTACCCATAAGTTCACTGGGTCGTTAGCAAACGCCTTGCGCATTGATTCTGTCCAACCTGACGCCCCATGATCCCACGCCCACTTCAGGGGTACCACATGGTCTATGTCTATCTTGGAGGCATCGTAGATAACGTTCCCTGTGTAGGGAGAAATCCATCTACCTTGAAGTACTTTGCAGTTGCTGCTGTCTTTGAAGATTACTTGGTTCGTAGATTGGGATATCAGTGCTTCCTGTCGTGAGTCTTGGCAATCAGAGTCGAGGTCAGCCCAGCCTTTACCGAACTGGCTTCTGCTGTAACTGCTTGTTTGGGTTGTAAGCTGTTTCTTTGTGGTGGTTGAAGAACTGTGGCAATGGTAATCGCCAGTCTTTCTGTTGTTGTGACAGCCTTGAGCGTTCAGTCCACCAGAATGAGCCATCACAGAAGATGTCTGGAAGGCAAGCAACATAGTCAGTGCGGAAATCCATAGCCTCATTACAAGGTTGCTCCTGCAGATGGGTGTGAAGGTGTTTAGTCTATGCTTGAGAAGCACACCGCAACAAGGAGGAACGCAGATGCTGGTACTAACACTCTACGATGGTGAAGCCGTTCATATTGGTGAAGACATCAAGATAGTCATGGATCGCTGTATTGATGATGGTAACTCTACTCGTTTAGCTATTGAGGCTCCTACTGATGTGAAAGTTCTTAGAGAAGAGTTGGCAAGTTCCAAATTAGAGACTATAAGTAACAGAAAATCCTGAACGTCAACTTGGTAGTCTGCGAGACTCCAGACAGAGCCGATGTTTTCTAAACTCTGGTTGGTACCGTAAAGTTAAGGTTTAATTATGAAACTAAAGGCCCTAATTTTCTCTCTTTCACTTACGTTATGCACACAGCACAGCAGCGCGGATCAGAACGCTGCGGATGCCCTTGTAGTCTCAGGTATTAATTTTCCGCCAGAGGTCATACAGCTAATCGCAGACGCTGATAAACCAGATGCTGTGTTAGAGGCAATATCATTAGCTCTCGTTGAGATTGAGAATGCGGACCTCTTGTTTAACCTAGTTAAGAGTCTGTTGGAAAGCTACCCTTCATTGAAAAACCAGATTGTAGCCACTGCCGTGCAAGCTGTGCCCAGTATGAGAGATACGATAAACGATGCAGCAGAAGCTAGCTCAGTAAATCTGCCAAGAGTTTATTCAACGCGCGCTACTGCGGGGCTACAGCTTTCTCCACTTCCGATAGCAGGAGGCGGAGGTGGCCGTCCGCAAATAAAAGAAGAGACCACAGTCGTGGATACAGTGCAGATTGATTACTCAACGCCATATGACAATACTGCTCTTTGTGGTGGTCAGGCTTGCTTCGATTACTTTGACAATACATCGATTTGTGGAAATACAGCGTGTAGAGAGTACTTCCCTAACGGCTTCAGTGATGTACTAAAAGTACTTGCTACAACAACGACTACAGCTCCTGCACCATCTACATCTGGAGGTGGTGGCGGTTCAGCTTCTTGATAAAGTCAAAAAGCTACGAAATGCTTTGAGCTAAACGCTTCAGCGATTGCTGGCAATAATGCCACTCAATCGCTGCGGTGGGCGTCTTTTATGTGAAGCGCCTGCTCTCTGAGTCTTAGGCGTGACGCTTGCCCAGCCAGTTCTTGGCATTCTCGTCAGCCCAAGCTATCAATTTTGGATCTCGCGCCTTTATCGTGGCTAGCCTCAGTGGATCGACATCAATAAAGCATCTAGGTAGATCCAGCCTATTAGCATCCCAGCAGGTCGCTACAGTTGAGTCATGGTGGGTATGATTGTGTATGCCCATACAAGCCTAGACAAGCTGATCCAGCTAAGGCACTAAGCAAACCGTGCTCAGGACCTTTGTAGTCGATATGGCGGCAGGGGTGATGGAAGACTGAGAACAGCTCTACAACGGTTCTGTTGGCTCTTGTGCGCTCGGCCAGCAGGAGGCAATTATGTCTACCCCACATCCAGTGGGCCGCACCATACACGCTGTGCTGGCTTAGCTTGAACTGAGCTACCACGCTTCACACAAGTTTAGGGCTAAGGATGCTTGCGGCTGAGACTTCTTTGGGTTTGATCATGGTTGATTTGTCCTGTGTAATGCTCGGAAGGCTAACAAATAGAATGTGATCATATTAGGTGAAGAGAAGAGTTCTATACATCACAGGCAGAGGCGGTGATCACACGAAAGGGCTTGGCGGTCACATCAGCACGCTTGTATCTGATTACAGGGGTATCTCAGTTGATGTGCCATTCCTGCGACAAAATATAGATGATCAGTTAGAGGTTATCAGAGTAGCGATTTCAGATTGCGCTGGTGGTACTGTGATCGCTAATTCATACGGTGCCTATCTCACGCTTTTATCACTGATAGACTTTGAGCATCAGCTAGAGCAGGTCGTTCTATTATCACCTGTTTTGGGTGCTGCTATGGCTAAAGACAGGATGTATTTCTCGCGCCCACCAGCCACTAAGCGGCTGCGCCATGCAGTTGCAGACAAACGAGTGAACCTTCCAGAGCGTTCAGCAATATTTATTGGTGATCAAGATGAGCTTTACGACCCACCTCTGCTAGCGACATATGCTGAGATGATGGGTGAGCAGAAGGTGTATGTGCTGCAAGGAGAGCGGCATAGCCTTTCTAAAGCAACCATGCAGGATATTCTGATCGCTAGGCTGGATCTGTTAAGTAAAAGTATCCTATAGCTCTGGCTCTATCCTCTCAGGGATTTGGTAGCTGCCTCCTGCGAAATACGAAGTGTCTGCTCGCTCGCTCATTTCCCTCAAATAGCTATTAATGCTTACCAATGTGCATAGCGTCCCCATCACAACAATGTAGGCGATGACCGCTCCAAAAATTAGGTACGCCTGTTGGAGGTAAAGGTCACCCTGACGCTTTACTAGCTGATATACAAAGCCTGCTAGCCCAAGCGCAGCCAGTACGTGAATGATGTTTAGGATGCCTCCAAAGGCGTTTGCGATAGCTCTATTCATTTCGTATCTCCAGAATGTCTTATGACAAATGCTCAAGTTCAATTCCATCCTAGTAGCTTTAATGGAACTACGCTCTAAAGTACGAGATAGATAGGAGCGATAAGATGAATACGATAAAGGCGCTGATTGCAGCACTGACAGCGGTGGCCATTAGCTCATCAGCTTATTCAGCCAACTGTGCAAAGAATCCTAACCACTCTTCCTGCCAGAACACCGTCACTGTAATTGATACGAGCGGTCTGCCTACTGTGGTTAATGGCGATGGAACAATCATAGGGAAAGCGTTCAATGTGGATTGGGAGACATATACGATAGGCGGTAATGGGACTATACATCATCGCATCTTTGCTGATGTGCGCCTCTCCAAAACAGGGTTAGGCGGTCGCGAAATTGGATATGCTTTGAGGTTCTATAGTGATGGGGTAGCTATAGGAATTGGCGGTTTGCAGGCACCTTATAATCATCGTGTTTATTGGACGTCATCTGACTGCTCTGGAGCACCTGCATATCTTCCCAGCAATCTGAGATTGGATGCTTTCGCACCTTTCTTAGATCCAGAGTTCATTGTCTTTCAACACAATGGTATAGCGGGTCAACAAATCAGCCTTTTACGGGTTCTGGATCAGCCTTCAACCTATTATGGAAGCCTTTACTACTTAACCTCTGAGAACAGGTGCGCTACCGCTACCTCTACAGGGTCAAGTTACAATGTTTACTACCCTGTGTCTGAGGGGTACGTAGTAAGTGACGGTTATGCAGCTCCCATTACGTTTGTGCCATCAGCGTTGGAATAGGTTAGTGAAAGTGACTTTAGAGCCGCATGTGCGGCTTTTTTTGTTTCTATAAATAAAGCGTAGTTTTTGGTGTAGTAAATATAACCTATGCCTCTGTACCTCAATTAAATAAGTTTTCTAACGCTGCTGCATCATTGGCGTATGCTGTGAAAGATTCTTGGTATCGGCCGTCATTATCTGTCTTATTTAATTTCGCTGATTGATTGCAAAGGATTGCTTGGGTTTTAATCTCGCCAATTCTACGCGAAA
>Ga0209961_1000664_pt1 | contig 11421 bp, 10 predicted proteins | sample SalPonA_B_H2O_MG_FD_185719 | JGI IMG/M metagenome (GOLD analysis project Ga0209961, IMG submission 185719) | Water microbial communities from South San Francisco under conditions of wetland restoration - Salt Pond MetaG R2A_B_H2O_MG (SPAdes)... | ecosystem: Environmental > Aquatic > Non-marine... | reverse complement strand
TGCTTCCTGCTATCGCTTGTGGCGGGATTAGCTACCTGTATTGATCTTGAAGAAGATATGTATAACTAAACCAAAGAGGATATAACTCATGGGAAAAAATGAAAAAACCCCTATCGTTATTAATGACGTTGAATACTTTTACGAAGATATGGAGCCACAACAGCAAGCTATGGTGAATCATATCCGTGACCTAGAGCGCAAGATTGGTTCAATGCAGTTCAACCTTGACCAGTTGAACGTCGGTAAAAATGCTTTCACTGACATGTTAATCACATCGTTGGATACAGAAAAAGACGATGATTCCGCTGCCGCTTGATAAGCAACTCCATTTTTCTCAGGCGGTATGTTAGCAGGGTTGTTCATGCCGTTTGGGTTTGGAGTTGTGGCAGCGGTTGGTGTAGGTAAGGAAGTCTACGGTAAGGTCAGCGGTAAGGGTACGCCCGAATGAAAGGATGCTTTTGCTACTGTAGTAGGTGGGACGTAATCTTTAAGGAATAGCGCACATGGAAGAAGACAGACTTGTTCGGATAGAGAACAAGCTGGACAAGCTGTCTGACGCCGTAGTGGCGATAGCGCGTACAGAAGAACAGATCACTACCCTGTTCGCTAAGAACACCGAGACACGTACACGATTGGATGCGTGTGAGGCGGATATTAGGATACTGCGTGAGCGCTCGCACAGTATCACCAACGCAATGGTTGAGCATGGGGCTAGGATTCACAGCCTTGAAGGCACCAAAGAGCTGGTTGAGGATATGCGGATTGATGTGCATGACAACAGCAGGTCCTTAGGTCGCATAGAGAAACTGACATGGCTAGCGGTTGGCGGTGTTGCCAGTATTGCTGTGTACCTGATTGAACGCTTAATAGAGGGGATACTGCCATGATCGCCGGAATAGGGGCATTCTTAGCTGGGCTATTTAGCTCTACCAAGATGCAGGACACAGCCATAGATGCTGTAAGGAAGCTGGGTGGCCTAGATGAAATGTCTGCTAAAGAGAAGTCAGAGTTTCTTATCCAGTATATGGAAACTACCAAGCATCAGTCGGTCGTTAGACGTTTTATTGCTATGGTGTTGGTTATCCTCTATAGCCTTATCGCTGTTGTTTGGCTTATCAGCGGCGGTGTGGGGTATCTCGTTGGCTACGTCCCAGCTCTTGAGTACGCTGGGTCTGTTAAGTTATTCCTAGAGTCGGTAGTGATTCAGCCATTTAACATTATCTTATCGTTCTACTTTGTGATGAACATAGCAGGGAAGCTAAAAGGATGACTATTGACGCCGCCAACAATGGGTTTTTCGAAAACCCATATTTCGATAGAGAAGAGTTCGCGTGCAAATGCGGCTGCGGATACAGCACCGTCGATGCGCGTCTCCTTGAGATGTTAACGATAGTTCGTGGCACTCTCATTAAACCTGTTTATATAACCTCAGGGGCGCGGTGCCTGACACACAACGCCAAAGTTGGCGGCGCAGCGCCTCAACTTGGCATGGACCATCAGCCTGTTTCGGGTACGGGATCACAACATCTATGGGGTCTAGCCGCCGACATAACGGTAGAAGACACGCCTCCGCACGAAGTCCAAAACCTTCTCACGCAATGTATGGAGGGATGGGGCGGCATCGGCAGTTACAAGACGTTTACTCACATAGATGTACGGCCTAAGATGGCTAGATGGAAAGGCAACGATTAAGCCTTAAATTAACATGAAGGTTACTACGCTATGGCGATGATAAAAGTTACACAGTTCGGCGGAGTCGCTCCTAAAGTACCGCCCCGGTATCTACAGGAAAACCAAGCGCAGGTAGCTCTAAATTGCCCCACATGGCTCGGTAACTTACAACCCATCCAAGACACCTCATATATCGCGGATTTTTCTAAGTCCGGCACGATTTCTAGCATCTACAAGTTCGGACAGGATAACTATAACGAAGACGAATACTGGTTCCACTGGGCCGAAGATGTCGATGTCGTGCAAGGCTTCATCAATGGCGATGTAACCGAACGTACGTACTACACAGGCGATGGTTACCCTAAGGTAACCAATAACGAGTTAGCCTTATCGGGGGGTTCTACAGACTACCCTGTTGCCTCTTATAAGTTAGGCGTACCCAAACCGACTGTGGCTCCGATCTGTATACTTGGCGGCACGCCCGAAGAAGAGGCACTTGCTGAAACACGCACATACACTTATACGTTTGTGAACTCATGGGGCGAAGAGTCTGGGCCGTTCTCAGAAGACCCATATCCCGCCTCTGCGGTTATCGACGTGATTGAGGGTGAGAATGTTACCCTGACGCTGCCTACAGGTGTCTCTGGCAACTACAACATTACCCACAAGCGTATCTACCGCTCGACCTCGGGCGTTTACCTTTACGTTGCAGAAATCCCACTGTCGCAGGGCACGTATGTAGATACCCTTGACCCTGACGCGTTAGTAGAAGAATTACCCTCTCTGACGTGGGAGCCGCCACGTGATGACCTCAAAGGACTCACAGGTATGCCTAACGGTGTACTCGCTGCGTTCTCTGGCATCGATGTGTATTTCTCTGAGCCGTACCGTCCGTTTGCATGGCCTCTTCAGTACGCGCAGTCTGTGGGGTATCCGATTGTTGGACTTGGCGCTATAGACACCACACTAGTGGTTCTAACCAAAGGGCGTCCGTTCTTCATTCAAGGCTCGACTCCAGACTCTATGGTGGTTGTAGAAGGCGATGTTTCTCAGGCATGTGTCTCCAAGCAGTCTATCGTCAGTCTTAACGGCGGCGTGTACTACGCGTCTCCTGACGGCCTCGTTGCACTGGCTCCGGGCGGCTCACGTATCGTCACCCAAGGACTGTTTCAGAAACCTCAGTGGCAGGCACTAAACCCTGAAAGCATCCGCGGGTTTATCAGTGAAGATCGGTATGTTGGGTTCTACGACACGGGTGTGGTAAAAGGTGGGTTTATTTATGACCCAGCTTCTAACTCTTTTACACTGCACAACATACACGCTACGGCTGGATACAGCGACCTCGAAACAGATACGCTTTACCTCGCTGTCGATAACAACTTACACAAATGGGAAGGCGGCAGTGCCCTCACATACACGTGGCGATCTAAGGTGTTCACTATGCCGGACCTCGTCTCGTTTACATGTTTCCGTGTTAACTCTGAGTCGTACCCGATCACGATTACAGTCTACCGTGATGGGCAAGAGCACCACAGCACAACTGTAGAGTCCCGAGATATACAGCGTTTGCCTGTAGGGTATGGGCATGACTGGGAATTTGAGCTGACTGGAACAGGTGTTGTTTTCTCTGTCCAGATCGCACAATCGCCACGGGAGATAGCGAATGGCTAAGCTACCTGTAATCACGTCACTTATATCTAACGATCTTCGTCGTTTCCTTGACCGAGTACGTGAAGCCTTTGACGGCAATGACCCTGTCATTAAGCGCAGTGATCTACTCAACTCGGGCGCGTTTACCGCAGGTCCGGGCGGGGACTTAGACTTCCGCGGCCCCGCTGATAGCACGTGTGGTACGCCTCCAGCACTGACTAACCTTGATGCGTCGGGTGCGATGACATCGATCTTGTTGTCTTGGGAAGGATGGCGTTACCCATGTAAAGCCTATGTAGAGATCCACCGCGCTGATGTAGACGATATTGGCCTAGCGGTTTTGATCGGATCGTCTACAGGCGGACTGTACTCTGACGCTGTTGGTTCCAACGCTACGCACTACTATTGGGTACGTGCTGTGAATACTGAGGGTACGGTAGGTCCGTTCAACCAGACAGCAGGCACCAAGGGTGAGACCGCGCCGGATATTCTCTATCTCCTTGACATGTTATCAGGACAGTTAAGGGAGTCTGAGCTTAACCAAACCCTAACCTCACGTATCGACTTGATCGACGGTGACCCGCGAACACCGGGAACGATTCCCTACCAAATCGAAGACTCGAAAACTTCAGCGATAGCCGCCGCAGCAGACGATGCCGAAACTGCTATTTCGGCAGCCATTACTTCCTACGACACAGCGGTTGTTGGGGCGTACCGTACTAGCATCGCCAAGTCTATAAAAGATGGGGACGCCGGGGTAACCGCTAAAGTCACGAACCTTAGTTACTCCATCTACGGTAACCCTCTCTCAGAAGATCCTGACGCGTTCGCGGGATCGCTCGCGCTTCTTAAGACTGACATTGAGCAGACAGCATCCGCAACATATGCCACGGCTAAAGATCAGAACTCACTTATTGCGGCGATCTACGGCCCTGAATACGATATCAGTAACCCGCTCACGCTTGACCAATTAACCTCAGGCTCTATTTACGAAGAACGTGAAGTGCGATCTTCGCAGTTTGAGACGTTATCGCAGTCGATTGAAGTGCTGACCGTTGGTGCGGGTGAAGGTATCGATGCTATCCATACGTGGTTCTACGATGACGGGTTAGATAACTGGAAACCTCGCAGTACTACGCTATCTAACTATTTCGGTTACCTACGCGTTGAATCTGTAGATACCTCAGTCCCCGCTAGCGCTTATGTGTATACGAACAATGCGGCTAATGGCGATGCCATGTCGTTCTCTGGAGCTACCTATAACCACATTCGCATACGCGGACGCCGCACGGCAGGGGATAGTACGTCTTGGGATTTCCGCATCTTTTATCAGATAGATGGCATATGGCGTGTTGGATACACCGACATTGAGCGAGACATTTCTGTAGGCGAGTACTTTGTTATTAACGCTGACATGTCAAACCAAGCTGGGTGGACGGGCGGTACTATTACGGGGTTACAGCTCCGTATGTTCAAAACCCGTAAGGACCTGTTCGATATTGACTACGTTACCGTGGGACGTATTGGTGTCGCAGCGTCTACAGCGACTGTACTCACAGAACGTGAAGCCCGTATTAGTGGCGATGCAGTGCAGGCTACGAACCTACAGACCTTAGAAGCGAAATTCCAAGGCGCTAATGCGTGGATCACAAGTTTTGATGAAGCCTATTCTAACGGTGAAGCAGACTCGGCAGATCAATTCAGCGCAACCAAGTCGCTCAAGACATTAGAGTCGGAAGTGGCTAATGCTCGTGCTTGGATCGCCAGCTATGACGATACGTTTAGTGATGCTAACACGTCAGCAGCAACGTCTCTGGATTCTCTCGGTAGTGAATTAGATGTAACGTCGGCTTGGATTAACAAGTTAGATGATACGTTTGTCTCAACTACAGGCGCGACCTCGTATTCACTAAACCAGATCAGCACTACGCTTGGTGATAACAGCGCGGCTATCGAGACCCACGCTGAATCTATTGACGGGCTAAAAGCAGAATACACGGTTAAGATCGACAACAACGGACACGTCTCTGGGTTCGGCCTCGCGTCTACTCGTACGCTCGGTGACGAAGCTATTCCCGGCCCCGCTCTCTCAGAGTTCAGCATTGTTGCTGACAAGTTCTCTATAGCGCCTGTGGGTACGGACTGGGCGGATAAAGACAGCACTTCTCCGTTCTTCTATCTCACGAAGCCAACGGTAATCGGCGGCGAAGAGATCCCTGCTGGGGCGTACATGAAGTCCGCCTACATCCATGACGCAGCGATTACCAACGCTAAGATTGGCGATGCAGCTATCGACGATGCCAAGATCTCGTCACTTAGCGCCGCGAAAATAACGTTCGGGGAAATGGACGGGGATCGCATTAAGGCTAACACCCTAGATGCAGACCGTATCGATACAGACACAATCGTCGCCTATCTCGCCAAGATCACCAATGCGTATATCGATAGCGCGAATATAAACAAAGGCGAAATCAAACGTGCAAACATCGAAGACGCGGCGATTAACAACGCGAAGATCGCGAACCTTGCCGTTGACGCCGCGAAAATAGCTAACGCCACCATCACAGGCGCAAAGATAAAAGATGCTCAGATAGACACCCTACAACTGGCTGGGCAAGCCGTAACCATCCCATCCAGCGCGTTTACTGCGGGTGCTAGAGAGCTATACCTTGGTAACGACAACAAACCGCTACTTCAGACATTAAAACTAACGAGTACAGGTGCGCCTATCGTATTTAACTTTAGCGCCTGTATGCGTATTTTAACCGACCCCAATAGTCTAAAATACGGCGGGTACAACATGTACGCCCAGTTATATAAGGGAGATACACTAATATTCAACGGTTTTTTCTGGCGTCTAATTAAGTTCAATTCGTATGTTGCTGGCACGTCCACTTCATCCTTTTCTTTCCAAGCGCTTTACACCCCCGGCGCGGGTACACATACGTTTTACCTAAAGTGTTGGCATACGAAAGGATCGGGGACGACCAACGCACTATACACCTTCACTAACCGCGCTTTGACCGCGCTCGAGGTGAAGCGATGATTTACTCAATATACGATAAGACAACGGGTGAGATCCGCAGAGTTATCCGTTGCCCCAAAGAGCAGATCGAGATACAGCTAGACGCTGGCGAATCCTACTTGGAGCAGGACTCTGACGACGCTACGCAGTACGTAAGAGATGGCGCACTGGCCACCAAACCTTCACGCCCTACCGAACGTCACGTGTGGAACTGGGACACGTATACGTGGGACAGCCCAAGTGCTGATGCTGAGTACGAGTACCGTATCGAGACAGCGTTAGCGCGTAGAGCTGACTTGTTAGCAGCAAGTGATTGGACACAGTTACCCGACGTTCCGTTGGCAACCAAAGAAAAATATGCGGAATACAGGCAGCGGTTACGTGACATAACCAAACAGCCGGGGTATCCACACCAGATCCACTGGCCTACAGAGCCTTAGTAACAAGGTGGTTTGTGTGGCGTATTGCTATATACTAAGTAACATGCTAACACGTTGGTGTCATGTGGTATGAATTATTCACTAGTGTTTGACGAGTCGCGCAATGTCGGTGAGTGGGTCGCAGAACAGGTAGAGCAAGAGTCTAGCTGGGGCGATTTCTACGCGATGGGCGTTAAAAACACAGACACAGGTGAGTTCGTTGCGGGGGTTGTGTTCAACAACTATAACACAGCAAACGCGACATGCCATATTGCCGTCAAACGTACAGGCCGCTACCTGCGCGAGCTACTAGTACACGGCTACAAGTACGCATTTAAGACTTGTGGGTTGAACAGATTAACAGGGTTAGTGGAATCCACTAACCAGAAGGCGCTCAAACTGGATTATCACATGGGGTTTGAGCACGAATTTACGATGAAAAAAGCGGGTAGAGACGGCGCTGACATTGAGGTGTTAGTCCTATGGCCTGAAAACTTTAGATACAAAGGTGACGTAGATGAACTTGCATAGATTCCGTGAGTTGACTCGTGGTGGGGTTAGCCCTGCGGCAGCAGCAATAGATTCCAACGTGTATAAAAAGGACTCTGCGCCACCTGACTACACCCCTGTGGCTGAAGCTTCTAAAGAAGCCGCACAAATCATGGCGAATTTGGGGTACGAACAGCTCGACTTCAGCCAGCGTATGTACGAAGAGAACGCGCCTATCCTTAAAGAGATCGCGCAGACTCAGATTGCGGCCCAGAACCAGCAGATGGAGCAGGGCAAAGAGTACTACGACTACTGGAAAGATACCTACAAGCCGCTAGAGCAAGGGCTTGTCGATAAAGCACAGAACTTCAACACCGAGGCTTACCGTAACCAGTTAGCGCAACAGGCGGCGGCTGATGCAGGTAGAGCGTTCAACCAGACTCGTGCAGCTAACGAACGTGCGATGAACTCAATGGGTGTTAACCCTAACTCCGGCAAATACCAAGCACTGGCTTCTCAGTCGGCTCTGGGGCTTTCTGCCAACAAGTCAAACGCAATGACAGGCACTCGCCAGCAAGCTGAAGCCACAGGCTGGGCACGGGGGATGGACGCTGTTGGTCTAGGCCGTAACCTCGCAGGAGCTTCTTCTGGCGCGTACGCCGGAGCGATCAATGCAGGTAACTCTGCGGGTGCCAACCAGCAGTCGGCAGGTCTCAATTACTTGTCAGGCGCACAAGGCGCGGCAGGGACCATTGGTCAGGGTCAGCAGATGCAGTTGTCAGGGTTGCAGGGTGTACTCAACTCGCAGACGCAGATGGCAGTCAACCAAGATGACAGTTTCTTGGGCGACCTTGGTGGCGCTCTGGGCGGCTTCGGCGGTCTATATCAAGCGGCTGGCTGGGGCTTCTTGTCAGATCGTCGCACCAAAGAGAACATCGAAGCCGTCGGCACTATTAAAGGCAACGAAGGTCGGGAATACCGCCTCTACGAGTTCAACTACAAGATTCATCCAGAGACTCGTTATCGTGGGGTTATGGCTGATGAAGTGGCTGAGATATACCCAGAGGCGGTGGTTCATGGACACGATGGGTACTTACGTGTCGATTACGGCAAACTAGGGTTTAGCATGGAGGAAGTTGCATAATGGCTCGTCGATCAGGATGGCAGCAATTTGCCGACAACTTTAATGCCGTATATGACACGGTTACAGGCTTCGCGCAGGACGTTGAAGCTGGCAACATCATGGCTAAGTACAAGCCTAAAGAGTATCAGGAGCGCGAAGACAGCACGATCCAGTGGAAAGTGGGCGATCAGATGTACGCCGATCAAGGTCTCGCTAAAACCGCTCAGCGGGATGCGGCCTATGCCGATATTGCTGACATGTACTCTCGGTACGGTAAGACTGACGAGGCGCTGAAATACCGCACGTCTATTAGCGGACTGGAGAACCAGAAGCTTCAGAATAGGTTGTTATCAGAAACCTTGCCGGACCTTATTGCGAAAGCGGGCCTACAGAACCAGCAACTTACAGGGCTGGTTAGGAAGCAAGATCTGGACAACATGGTCTCTCAAGCAACGACTGAAGCAGACATTCAACGCATCAAGGCGCTGGCAAAAATCGCAGGTTTCGACGCGCAGTATGCAGGATTAACACTAGGCTCGCGTGTACGTACAACCGCAGCTAACGCAGATACCGCCGAGGCTAATGCGGTTACGGCGCAGGCTGATGCTCAGGTCGCCGCCAACACAATAGAAACCCGAATCGCTGCCGCGGAACAAGCTCTACGGAAAGGTGAAGGTGCTATCCGCGCCCAAGATCTTGCTAACATGTTAGCGGAAGCTACATTACCTTCACAGATTGCCCGCATTGAAGCATTGGCTAAATCCGCTGGAGTAGCCGCCGATGTAGCTGCACTTACACAGGGCGCACAGGTCCGTAGGACAGAAGCAGACGCAGTCTCAGCAGAAGCCGGAGCACAAGTAGACACAGGTTTAGTACAGCCTCGGATCGACACAGGCGTAGCCCAAGCGGAGTCTGCACAGGCACAAGCAGAAGTAGATGCCGCCACTGTAGCGAATGACATCGCCAAAGCCGGACTGGAAACAGCCACTGCGGCACAGCGCGTACAACTCGGGGGTCAGCAGATACAGGCAGGTCAGTTAGAGCTTGATGCGGCACAACGCGTAGAAAATGTTAATACGTTCCTTATCGACAACCCTGAGGCTACTGAAGATGACGTACGGGAAGCTATCCGTACTAATCTTGGTCCAGTCAAAAGTGCGGAAGTACTAAACGCCTTGGACAAGTTCGGACTTGAAACTATCGAGCGTCGCGGACAAGCCATCGCAAATCAGTTCTTAGCAGATATGAAGAGTCCGGGCGGTGTCCGCCAAGCAATCGCCAGCTATGACGCCATTGATGACGGCGTAGACGTTAAGATCGAAGACATCCAAGACCCTGAGACGGGACAAAGAATGTTGCGGGTTACCCGCACTGTGGGTGATCGTACTGAGACCTTAGCCGTTGGTAGTGAGCAAGAGGTTGCCGCAAGTATGATGCAGATTATGAAAGGCCCCATGACTTCGATGGAGATTGCGGCAGCCGAGTTGGAGAACAACAAGACTAAGTCTGAGATCCTTAAGAACATGGCGACTACGTCCTACTACGAAGCGCAAGCTAAAGCAGAAGGCGTACCTACACGGGACCACGCTCTTGAGAACTACGAAGATAACGTCACTAGTATCATAAACGGCGCTCTCGACTTGGACGGCAATGTGAATGTTCAAGGTGTTATGGAAGCTATCCGTGTATTGGATCAGGTGACAGGCCGTGTGATTCCGGGGCTTTCTGATGCACAGATTATGGAAGACGTGAGTATGCTCCTTGAATCGGGCACTCCAGAAAACATCCAACGCGCTCAGGCTCTTTTGGAGAAAGCGCGAGAAACTGCTACTGTAGGCGGATTACGATAACTTGTTAGGGAAATGAGTGATGGCTGCGAATAGCAACGATCTCGATGCACGATACCAACGTGCGGTCCAACGTCTGGATAACTTGTCAGCGACTGCCAATACTCGCGGCCTATATCGCTCCCCTGTAGACGAGGAAGAAGAGGAAAAGCCTAAGACGGTAAAACCGCGATCTGTCGAAGAGATAGACGCCTATCTCCGTGGCGAAGTCACGTACCCAGACCGTAACGTATACGGTTTCCAGTACCCAGAGCGCGTTGTGGAAGAGCCTGTTGAGGAAGAACGTGGGGCGCTAAATAACACCATGCGGGGTATTGGGGAACGTGCCGCCGAGCTTGGCGGCAACTTGTTAACCGCAGGCGGACGCCTTGCTGACACCTTAGACAGTGACTCCAACGATGCCATGATTGTGTGGGGTGCGCCTGATGGCGGTTTCCTTGGTACGGGTCTAGGCATCATGTCGCGTGGTGAGTTTGAAACCCAAGGCGGGGTAGAAGCTACGCCCCTACAATCTGCCGCTCGTGCGTGGAAAGATCTCGATCTGGGATACGTTGCAAGTGAAGGTTGGGAACAAGGCAAGCAAGACTTCGCTAACGGTGATGTTATTAACGGTGTGGGCAACATGCTTGCATGGGGTCTGGAGACAGGTACGGTATCTCTGCCTGACATGGCGGCGGCTATCGTAAACCCGCCAGCATACATCGCGTCTCGTTCCAATGAGATTGCAGAAGAACGTGCTAGATCAGACGGGCGTAGCACTGAAGACCTACAAACCAGTGACCTTATCGTTGGTACGACTGCCGCAGTTGCCGTAACTGTATTGGAGCGTTTCGGTGCTCAGCAGCTTCTAAAAATTCCTGAGAAGACAAGTGGCGGCATTATTAACGGACTGCTTTCAGGGGCGCGTAGAGGCGCTGGCTATGAAGGTCTGACGGAACTCCAACAAGAAACGCTGGAATACCTAGCCGAGAAAGCTGGAACTGAAGAAGGTGCGACCTTCTTAGGCGCAGTAGAACGCTCGCTACAAGGTCTCGTTGGCGGCGGTACATTCGGTTCAGTTGCGGGTGGTGCTCAAGGTGCTGTGGGCGGTCTACGCTCTGGCAATACTACTGAAGTGGGAGCTGACGGTCAGACTGACTTGTTAGCCACACAGACACCAAAGACTGCACAGCAGATCGTAGACGAGCAGACGAAACA
>Ga0209961_1000661_pt1 | contig 11437 bp, 16 predicted proteins | sample SalPonA_B_H2O_MG_FD_185719 | JGI IMG/M metagenome (GOLD analysis project Ga0209961, IMG submission 185719) | Water microbial communities from South San Francisco under conditions of wetland restoration - Salt Pond MetaG R2A_B_H2O_MG (SPAdes)... | ecosystem: Environmental > Aquatic > Non-marine... | reverse complement strand
ACCGCTTTGGCGTAGTTGGTCTTCCAACGCTTGTGCCAGTCGCGCTTCACGCTGCGCATGACCTGATCCTTCAAGTCGTACCGCTTCTGGTAGGTAGGCTTTACGACGAACATCAGGATCGGCTCGACCTTCCCGTTGGCGTAGCGCCGTGCGATACCGACACCTTCAGACGGGCCTCGACCGAACGAGTTAGCACTCTTCATCACGAAGTAGGTGTCAGCGTTTTTATCCATAGCCGCTTTGGTACGCGAAGCAGCCCTCAAGGCTGACTTGGTAATACCCTTCGCGCCGCTCGGTACGTAAGGACGGTTCATGTTGTAACCCACCTCACTGAACGCCCTGACGTAAGAGAGTATCTTAACCACCAGTGAGCCACGGATGTTGCCGTAGCGGTCTTGGTACTTCGGCATCACGATAGTCTGCATGTTGGAGGGTAGTATGCCTTTACGCTTCAGCATCACCTCGTATCGCTTGTCCTTACGCTGACCGCCCGTTGCCTGTGCTCTGAGGTACTGGAGAGGTGTGTTGCCGCCCTTACCTCCCTCGGGGTTTAAACCGACCCACGCAGCTAGGTAGCGCATGTTGCTCGGTGATCGGTAGGTGGACTTCCATACGCGGGTTGCGTTCTGCGTCCATCGCGTTGGACGGTCGAACACTTGGTTCGTGTAGTTCTTATGCCTACGTTGGGCATCGAACGCGAGATCGTTCACCGTATTCGATAGGGCGAACTTTATCTGTCTGTCGCCTGCTGAGCGCATCGCCTTAGCAACGTCCGCTGCGTTAGTGCCTATTCGTATGTCCATAACCCCCTCCAGGTTTAAAAAACGTGATCAGGTGCCTCAAAATCCGCGCACTCGTCCATCCATACACTTTGCGCTAAGACGTACACTTCGTCCAATACCTCTTGAGTGAGGGCTAGGTGGTCATCACCGTTTGAGTCTATGACCTTGTAAATGCCGTCTATATCGACGAACGCGATACACAACTCACCTCTGAACATGAACTCGATTGTTAGGTCCATTTCCGCGTACCCCCTTTTCTGCACTTTTTTGAGCTTGATTATATATATACAAAATTACACTTTATGTTTTTACTCTTTTCTAATTTAACACTATAACTTTATAAATATTAATAAGGGTAATAGGGGTAATAAGGAAACTTATTGATTTATAAGTACTTTTCTTACCCCACTTTTAAAACTAAACAGCGGTGAACCCCTCTTTTTTAGTCTCTTCTTTAACCTCTTCTCTCAACCAAGTACACGCGTACCCTCTGAATCTTCGAGTGGGACGGCCCTCAAAAGTGCGAGTAGTGTCTATCTGCTGTACTCCAACCCTCTTTAGCTCCCCAAGAAATTTGTTCCGACCGAGTACAAAGTACTTATTCTCCTCTGCAAACTGGCGGTATTTTTCGTACAGTTCAGGACCGCTCAAAATGTCGTCGTCATACCCAACATCACGCAAAACGACTAAGCACTCTTCCATAAACTGCTGCACTGGATTCGCATCGCGCTTAACGTCCTCAAACAGCCTACGCATCGCTAACGACTCTTTGAGCTTACCTGACGCTATGACGGCGCGTGCGCCCTCTAGTATCCAGTTAAGGATGCCTGACAGCTCTGCGTCGAGCTTGCTATCTAGCTTAGGGTCTTTGTGCTCGGCCTTGAGGGTGTAGTTAAACGGTATGAGATGTAGACGGCGCATAAAGCCGTGGGTGCGCTCTTTGATCAGGGAGTCCGTCGTGTTCATCGCCACGAGCTGCTTAGGGACGGTACGCAACACAAAGGGAGCCTCGTAGATGTTACGGGCAATGATGTCCTCGCCCGATATTAAGTCCTTGAAGGCGTCAGCCTCTAGGGAGGCGGGTGTGAGCTCGTTGGTGATGTTGATCAACTTACCGCTAAGCTGCGCCTTCGCGTACTGCCCTTCGCCGCTGTTCTTAAGTAGCACTTGAATAGGCTGCGCGGCATACCCTGTACGCCCCACAAGTTTCTTCAGCACGCGTAAGATGGTAGACTTACCGTTCTCTCCCTCACCTACGAAGCAGACCATCTTCTCTAGGTTAAATTGGCGTAACAGCAGGTATCCCAAAGCCTGCTGGAACGCTTCCTTTGTATCCTTATCACCGCACATAACTCGATCGACCACCATCTCCCATGTAGGGGCTTTAGCTGAAGGATCGTAGTCATATGGCAGTACAGAGGTGAACAAGTACTCAGCAGCATGTGCGTGTTGTCTAACCCCATCTGACGCTATCTCAAGCACACAGTTCTGTAGGTTCAAGTAGTTACCAGGCTCGCCTAGCTCACGTACAGGAGCCAGATTCTTGTAGACGTTAAAGGCGTTGTTCAACGCGCTGTGCAAATGCGCTCTACCGAAGAACCCTGCCTCTATCATCGCCTCCTTTAAATAGTTGTATAGCTCTTCTTTATGCCTAAACACCTCACGCCAGTAGACTCCATCGAATACTCTCAACGTACCCTCAACAACGCTCACTCCTTCACGCTCTCGAACAACCGACAGCCCATAGTTAAGTGCGTTCTCGTAGTCCCCAGCGTTAGGCTTCTCCTTTGAGTACACCCGCCCCGCGTAAGGATGCTCAGCGATAATATCCATCAACGTCTCTGCGCGGCTCTCTACCACCGTCTCAACCGCTTGCGCCCTAAACGGATTAACAGGTAACGATAGCGTGTGCTGACAGCGCCCACCTGAGCACGCATAGATGTAGCCGCCCTCATTGGCATTAACGAACGCTGTGTCGCGTCGCCCGTCATGCTCGTAGCCTGCTAGACAATGGACGCGCTGCTTTCCAGCCTTGTCCACGAGTGCGATCATCTGCCGTACGCTAACCGTCTCACCCGTGCGGCTAAGCGTGAACTCAGTGTCATCCTCTACAGCACCGCCGAATGTCTTGCTCGACACCTGATCCGCTAGGGGTTTAAAAACGGCGAGTACAGTGTCGACATCGATAGCATCACCCTTAATGTGCATCTCCAACGGCTCTTGTAGACCGTGAGGGGACATCTGCTGTGTGGCGGACTCCATCGTAGCGTCGTATAACCCTTCAATGCCGAGCCACTGGGCAACCGCCCTATACAGCGTCTTAAACCCCTCCCGCGTAGCTGGTACATCCTCAGACAGCTCGACAACCACGTGGTACTTCTCCACATCCTCCGACCAAGACTTGCTTGGTGCGATGTAGCTAGAGACGCCCTTGAACTTCTCCACCAGCATCTCGAAGGTCACAGGCACCACCTTAGAGTCGAAGTCGAACAGCAGCACATTCCCGTACCCAACCACCGAACGCCAGGCACGATGCCCCTCACACTTCTCTATAGGGTCCGTCTCAGTCTCACCCGCCCCATAGAGATACGAAGAGATAGCGTACTTACGTAGGTAATGCCCCATGTTCGACATCTCTTCACGCTCTTCGAAGAAGTTCTTGTAGTACTTCTTGCCCCCATCGCCCCTAGAGGCACTGAACTTAAGCATCCGTCATCTCCTCCATGAACTCCCGAACCAGCGCCCGCATCAGCCGACCTATAGAGATGTTGTGCTCATTACATAGCGCCACGAACTCCTCTTTCTGTGCTCCGGACAGCCTGAAAGCAATCGTTGCGTTATGGTCAGCCTCTCCGTAGCTCTCCCTTAACAGTCTTTTTACGTTCATTGTTTACTCCAGTTAATTTTTGTTTGACAACGAGCCAGATACTAGCCTAGTATTCATCTTGTCGCAAGACACACAACTAACCAAAAGGACTGACACAATGTCGAAAATGAATCTCGTAACACCAGCAGGTACTATCAACTGGGCATACATCTCAGGCGAAGGTAAGCGCGACCTAAACGGCAACGCTATTTACACCGTTGACCTTGTTTTGACACCAGAGGATGCTGCGCCTCTCATTGAAAAGCTCGATGAGCTGTGGGAAGAGCACCGACCCAAAGGCGCGAAAGCACCGAAGTCGATGGGCTACCGTGAGAAGGACGGCGATATCGTCTTCACCTTCAAGACTAAGACAGTCTACCCATCAGGCGACCCGAAAGAGATCGCAGTCTACAACGCCAAAGCCCAGAAGGTACAGCTCTCAGACCGTATCGGTAACGGCTCTAGAGGCTGTGTCTCTGGTATGGCGGCGGTCTATGACGCTGGCGTAGCCGCACGCGGCGTCACCCTTTACCTAGACGCTATCCAACTTCTCAAGCTTGTTAAGTACGAGGGTGGGTCCTCGTTCGCGGCACAAGAGGGCGACTTCGAGGGTACTGAAGACTCAGACGGCTTCGTCGCGCAAGACATCTAAAGACCCCCAGATAGAGTTATGGCGCTCTCTCCAAAAGCGCCGGAGACAACTAAGATGATTAAGACATACACAAAAGGCCCCCATAAGGGCGTACTTCACCCTAGCTGTAAACCCGCTTTAATAGACTACTTAGGTAGCGTTTGTGGTTTATGCGGATCACCTAACAATCTTCAGATACACCATTTAGATCACAACAAGCACAACCAAGATTTAACTAACTTGGTGGCTTGGTGCCGTGATTGTCATATGAGCTACCACAAAAAAGGTAACAAAAATAACGAAGGGCGCGTTTTCGGGCCGAGGTACAACGCCCTTATTAGAGCCAACATACTCGCTGATTTTTTATCTGGGTTGTTCAACTACGCTGAAATAGCTGCCCGTTATGGGTGTGACAGGAAAGCAGTCGGAAAATACGTCAGAGAAATCCTAACTAAGTCTGAGATTAATTCCATAACCAGAAATAGACAATCCGCTAGATGCGTTAAGATTTGGGAGGGTAAAGCATGATTATGTACATTGACTGCGAAACGACAGGCTTATGCCCACACACCGACACACTAGCACTGTTTCAGTACAAGATAGACAACCAGCCTACCCAACTGATACAAGCCCCCACGTTACACGAAGTTCACGCGCTGTTAGACCAAGCCGATACTATCGTTGGTCATAACCTCAGCTTCGACCTCGCGTTCCTTAACTACATCCCGAAGAACTTCGACGACACGCTCTACCTAGACCGCATCGTCAACGCTAGAGAAGAGTACCACTCCTTAGATGTTGTAGCGCAGCGTGTATACGGTCGGGACGTATACGCCAACCACGACAAGAAGCGTCTACAACGCACAAAGTGGGGTACAGCCGAGCTGACACAAGAGCAGCTAGAGTACGCGCAGATAGATGTGGACATACTGCCGACTATATACGAGCACCTGATGCGCCGCTTCCCTAAACACCTCAAAGCGGTCTACAACTTCGATAAGAAGTCGATACTCGCCGGACTGGCTATACAGCGTCACGGCCTCCCTATCTTGCACGACCAGGTAGCGGATGAGATAGACAAGGTAGACTCGCAAGCGTACCGCATCCGCACTCAAATCGCGCCGCTTAACCCTAACAGTCCTAAGCAGGTGACGCAGGCACTGGGCATCGAGTCCAGCGGTGATCGCGTACTGGCGGAGCTTGAGGCGGAAGGCAACACACTGGCGGCTAACATCAGGCAAGTGCGAGGCCACCTCAAGTACCTTAACTTCCTCACCAAGCTGAACAACGCGCCGCGCTTCTATGGCACCCTTCAGCCTGCCGCTCGGTCAGGTCGGTTCACCTCATCTAAAGAGAACCTACAGAACTTACCGAGAGACACGAAGAAGTTCATCGGCTCTACCGATAACGTCATACTCTCGGCTGACTTCGCCCAGCTTGAGCTGCGTACTGTTGCCGCTATTACAGGTGACGAGACGATGTGCCGCCTGTTTATAGAAGGGCAGGACCTACATAACTACGCAGCCGAGCAACTCTTCGGGGCTGACTTCACCAAGCAGCAGCGCCAGATCGCTAAGGTGTTCAACTTCTCCACGCTGTATGGAGCAGGGGCTAACACCATCGGGCTGATCCTCCTGACGCAGACGGGCATCAAGCTACCTGAGCACGAGATACAAACGTACAAGCGCCTTTGGTTGACCGCCTTCTCTGGTATAGCTCAGTGGCAGCGTCAAGGCTCCACCCGTCACGCAATGGGTATGCCGCACCGAACACCCCACGGCAGACCCTATACCAGCCAGCGGTTTACTGACCACCTCTCTATAGAGAACCAGGGGGCGGGCGCAGAGGTCGCGCGTATCGCACTGCACTACATCCTTGAGCGCCTACCGTCCGAGGCCAGACTGATCAACTTCGTGCATGACTCCTACTTAGTAGAAGCCCCGAACAATCCATCGGTATATAAAGCCGCCGCTCAAGTCATGTATGACGGGATGAAGTACGCCTGGGATAAGGCACCGTTCGACAAACACGGTATAGAGATGCCAGTCGATGTCGGCGTAGCGCATAACTGGAAGGACGCAGACTCGTTGGAGAACTGTGTTTACACAATGGGAGATGAAGCATGAAACTTGATATCACTATGCACACCTTAGAGATTGCGAAGGTGGTTAACAAACCTCATTCGGCAGTCGTCAAAGATGTTAGAACTATACTTTTTGAGTTGTTCGAGAGTGAGGAGAGTTTCCGAAACGGTGAAGGATACTTACTGAACCGCAGACTCGCCGCAGTGCTTGCTAGTGGTTACAGCGTTGTGATGCGAGCTAAGATGTTCGACAGGTTAGAAGAGCTTGAAGCAGAGCGAAACAACTTGCCCGACTTTACTGATCCTGTAGCCGCTGCTAGAGCGTGGGCAGATTCACAGGAGCAGTTAAAGCTCGCTGCCCCTAAGATCGCGTTAGCTGAGAAAGTAGCCGACATAGACAACCACCAGTACATCCGCGATGTCGCTAAACAGTTTGGGTGGCGTCCTAAAGCGTTCACAGAGATGCTTATCCGAGAGAAGCTACTGTACAAAACAACCAACGCTCACGGGACGGTAAAGTACCCGTACTCGCACCACGCGGACAAGTTCAAAGTTGTGCAGGAGTACATAAACGGCGCTATGCGTCCAGTAACTAAAATCACAGGTGTAGGCGTGGCTTACATTGCAACTTGGATAGACGAGGTAGACCCAGAATGAAAAAACTCGACCTACAACCGAACACCGATGAATGGTTAGAAGTACGTAAGAAGTACCGAACAGCTAGTGAAGCGCCTATCGTGCTGGGCATCAGCCCGTTCACAACACCTGAAGCGTTCAAGCTCATTAAGGCGGGGTTGAAGAAGCAATACTACTCTAAAGCCATGCAGCTAGGTCACGAGCTAGAGGATAAGAGCCGCCAGTGGGCTAACGAGCGATTCGGTAAAGACTTCAAAGAAGAGATTTGGGTCAACGGCGATTACCTAGCTTCGCTGGACGGTATAGATGATGGTACTGTCCTTGAGATCAAGACATCGGACATCACATACAACAAGCTCAAAGACGGTATCATTGAAGAGCACTACCACGCACAGATACAGCAGCAGCTACACTGTTGTGGTGGTGTGGTCGCTTACTTGGTCGCTTACGGACCTAAAGCCGATGACTTTGCTATCTCTGAGCCGATCTTCCCAGCGCCGCACTACATCGAAGAGATCGCTAAAGCCTGGGAGAAGTTTGACGCCATGCCTGTACCTGAGCAGATAGACTTCTCAGACAACGGCGAGGTGGTCACGCTGTTCCAGTCTTATCAGACGCTCAAAGAGACAGCCGATAATATCAAAGAACAGATGGATGAGATCAAGCAGCAGTTGATAGCTAAAGCACAAGATCACTCTATCGAAGCGCAAGGCTACAAGCTCACTAAGAGCAAGCCGCGCACATCGTATGACTACAGCAAAGCCTGTAAGGATGCGAAGCTGGATATGGAGCAGTACAAGAAGGTGGGCGACCCTAGCTGGTCGATCAAGATGGCTCCTAACCCGTTTGAGGCTATAGAATGAGCAGTTACTTACCTCACCAGATAGAGACATCAGACAAGGCGCTGGGCATCCTCAGACAGCGTGGTGTCTGTCTTATCGCTGGGTTGCCGCGCACAGGTAAGACCGCTACAGCTATTCGAGTAGCGGAGTTGTCTAAGGCGGGCAACGTATTAGTCGTCACTAAGAAAGCCGCACTAGAGGGTTGGGCTGATGAGTTCCAGCGTATAGGCGTAGGTCAAGGCAAAATAACGAAAGACTACGCCATAGTTAATTACGAGCAAGTAAAGAACTTAGGGGACGCCACGTTTGATCTCATCATCGTAGATGAGAGCCACACGATAGGTAGAGCAGGTAAGCCCACCCAACGCCTCAAGGACTTGCGAGCTAAGACACGCGGCAAACCTGTCCTGCTACTCACAGGCACACCCGCCTCAGAGACGCACTTGAGTTACTACTACCAGTTCGCGCTGTCTGACCTAACACCGCTGAAGTACAAGAACTTCTACGACTTCTTCAGAGCGTGGGGTGTACCTAACCTGGTGCGGCTCAACGGCAGACTCCAAGAGACGTACAAGAAGTGTAAGCCAGAGATCGTTGACTTCTTGCGTCCGTATATCGTGACACTCTCTCAGGAGCAAGCGGGCATCAAGCACCAAGCGTCTGATAAGTTACACGTAGTACCGCTATCCGCTTCCACTAAACAACTTATCAGTACGCTACAAGAGGATAAGGTGGTTGAGATAGCCGGACAGCTGCGAGCGTTTGAGTCTGAGATAGCTGAGCGACTGGCGGTGCATCAGATAGAGTACGGCGCAGTGCTGCTCAACGATGAGGTGGTCGATCTACCCAACTCAGAGGTTATTGACTACCTTTATAACACCTTCGGAGATACCGAAGGGTTGGGACTGATGTGCCACTTTAGGAGCACTCGGCAGAAGTTGGAGAAGCACTTCAAGCGCGCCAGCATCTACTCAAGCAACGCGCACGCTGAAGGGGTCAACCTCGCGCACTTAGATAACTTCGTCATCGTGAACTCAGACTACTCAGGCGCGAAGTTCATCCAACGTAGGGAGCGCATCACGAACATCATGCGAGACACAGCAGCGGTTGTTCACCATATCGTCACTGATGGGGGAATATCCAAAGCCGTTTACGATACACTGAAGGGTAAGAGGGACTTCACACTTCAACTGTATCGGAAGCACCGCAATGTCGGAACAAGCACTACAAAAGAAAATTCTTAACTACCTAGACGATATCGGCGCGTGGACGGTCAAGACGATCACCACCAACAAGAACGGCACACCCGATATTTTAGCCGTCCATGAAGGGCGCTTCATCGCCATCGAGGTGAAGCGTCCAGGCTTACTCCGTAACGTAAGCAAGCTACAGCAGTACCAGATAGACCGTATCAATGGGGCAGGGGGACTCGCCTTCGCTGCGGACTCACTAGAGACAGTCAAAGAGATAATAAAATGACATACACATGCATCCAAGGTCCATTCCACGCTCGCCAGCTCTTCTTAGGCCCTGAGCATCCTCACACCCTCACCTTCAAGCTCCACGGTTACCACGGTAGATATCAGTTAGGTCACGATCAACAGCTCATTTGGGTTGACTACGTACAGAAATAGGGTTACTCTGACTGTACTTAGTCAAGGAGAACCCACATGAACAAAGACGAACTGAAACAACTGATGTCAGATAACAAGCTGACAGGCCGTGAGGTCGCACGTATCTGCCACGTAACCGAGAACGCGGTCTACCGTTGGCGCATGGGGGACCGTCAGATGTCCCCTGCCCATATCGCGCTGCTCAAGATGAGGATCGAGGCTGATGAACACTAAGCAGCTCAAACGCTTTATAGAGATGATCGAGGAGTGTGATTACGTCATCCAGTGCGAGGGCAACATCACCACCTGGGAACACTCTGAGGGTATGTGCGAGGACATTATGAAGGCGGCTATCCAGCGTAAGCAGAAGCTACTGGACCAGCTATCCAACCGTGGAATCAACCTAGATGAGAGCTTGTAACATTATGTTAAATAGAATCTGGTACGTAGGCGTGATCGTCTTAGGTATTGCCCTGTTCGCGGGTGCGCTTGAGGGGTGGTTAGGATGATGCATTTAACTGAACGCGAGTACGAGATGATGACGCGATTCCGTGTGGCTATCGACCTGTTCTGCGATCACGGCAAATGGGAACGTAGAGACGGTGAGCTGGTGTTTGTTGTAGATGAAGACACTACAGACAAAATTCTAATTCTGATAGATGACGCGCAGGAGATAGACGATGATTGATTTAACTAACCAAGTTATAGGTCGGTGGACTGTTTTAGAGCAAATCACCGCAGGTAGCAAAGCTAAGTGGTTGTGCAAATGCGAATGTGGCGTGATTAAAACTGTCCTTCAGTGTCACTTACGAAGTGGCCGCAGTAAAAGTTGTGGTTGTTTGGTTAAGGACTTAAACGTAGCTAAAAATACAAGACACGGACACTCGGTAAATCAAAAGACTAGCTCGGCATACAACGCTTGGAAAAATATGAAAGCTAGATGTACTAACCCTAACAACACTAGGTACTCAAGTTATGGAGGGGCTGGGGTAACAGTGTGCGAAAGGTGGTTAGAGTCTTTTGATAACTTCATAGCCGATATGGGGGAACCAGAAGAAGGGCAAAGTTTGGATAGGATAGACGGTATAAAACACTACTCTAAAAACACTTGCCGATGGGCTGATGCGTCTACTCAATGCGCCAACCAAGACATAACAAGAAGTAATAAAACTGGGTACATTGGCGCGTACAAAAGTTCCAGTAAAAGAAACTGGGAATCCTATATAAGCTGGCGAAAGCGCCGCATTAGTTTAGGTTACTACGAGAGCGCGGAGTTAGCGGCGCTTGTTCGTGATGAGTATGTTCGCCACAACAACTTACCGCATAGGCTGAATGATGAATAAGAAAGAATTTGACTCAATCTCTAGGATGCTGATGGATTGCGATAATTACCTAGCAGGTAGAAAGAGCAGCGATTGGATCATCGAAATTGCTGAACACGGAGCCAAGCGCGCAGTTATAGAGCGCAAAGAGTCGATCTATGACCGACTACGTGAGGCCGGATTACCAATAGATGAGGAAGTATAACAATGAGCATAAAGCCTCCTTCACAAAACGCGCGCACCGCCAAGCGCCAGCACGAGTGCGAACAGATATTTCAGAAGAACAAGGACGAGATCAAAGCGGATCTTGATGATCTGGCACTCGCCATGCCAGAGATAGCTAAGAGATGGGGAGTTAGTGACCGCATGATCCGCCGATGGGCCGAGCGATTAGGTATTGATACGCGAGAGCGTATGAAACAACGTAGCGCACAGAAAGGTCCGACAGGTGTCGTGAACAAGAAACCACCTAATGATGTTAAGCCACAAGCGGAGGCTGTATGGGCATTATGGAGATAGTTGTAGGGCTGCTGTTCTTTTGGATTGCCGCTGAGTTGGTTATTTGGTTTTTCGATTAGGAGAGGGCATGGCTAAGGTACGCAAGCGATTCAACAAGGTTAAGCAGCTAAACAAGGTTGCCGACCACCTGCTCAAAGACATTT
>Ga0209961_1000653_pt1 | contig 11502 bp, 2 predicted proteins | sample SalPonA_B_H2O_MG_FD_185719 | JGI IMG/M metagenome (GOLD analysis project Ga0209961, IMG submission 185719) | Water microbial communities from South San Francisco under conditions of wetland restoration - Salt Pond MetaG R2A_B_H2O_MG (SPAdes)... | ecosystem: Environmental > Aquatic > Non-marine... | reverse complement strand
CTGGACGACTTGTCCGCCGGGAAATGAGTAGGGATCTCCATAAGAGTAGGTGAACGGCTGCTCTTGCTCTAGGTAAAGAGTGAGATCGACCCTTTCTAAGCTTGTAGCGGTCCAATTTTCATCATTTTGGGTCAGTATTGCGTTGAACGTGTACGCGGTCAGTGCGTCGTCACCAATAAGTAGGTCATTACCGCTACCCCCGTCTAGGGTGTCGTTACCTAAGGCGCCTATTAGGCTGTCGTTATCCTCGTTGCCAGATATTTGGTCATTTAAGGGCGAGCCGAAGACTGTGTCAGCAAGATTTCCTGCCACTAACGTGAAATCACCTCCGTATAGCACGGAATGAAGTTCCGAATTGTAGGAGTATGTAATGGCGTTGTTTTCGGAGTCGATTTCGAAATCTGCCAGATGATTATAAGGGTCGACGAGATATATTCTCTGATTGGCGTTTAGTTGCTGTATGAGATCGTCGCCACCTCTAAGGTCGACCCAAAGCTGTTTGTCCGTGATGATTTGATCGTTGTAAGACGTCGTTTCCAGTCTTAAGTGGTTCGGCAGGTTAAGTAGAGTGATCGTTTGACCAGATGGTCCAAGTATTGTGTAAGCCGGTAAAGTAACACCCGCTATTTCTCGTTCTGCATTTGTCAGGTTTGCGATCAACTCAGCAGGGCTAAAATCAAAGTGTAAAGTCAAACTGTGGTTTTGCGCATCAACGATATAGTCATCTTCCCCAAAGTTGATATGCATATCTGACGTTGCTGAAATTGTGCTCGTTGCCATTACATCTACCTCACGTCCCTAGCTTTACGGCAATTACGACATTTATGTACGTTTATGGAGACATGTTAGATTAGTCCTGTGCAGTGGACCGTGTTGTTAAGCATTTAAAAACCAGAGTAACGCTGTGAAGAGGATTACTTTTCAACGCATAACCGATTAATTTCCTGTGGTGGCGTCCCAAGCAACTAGTCTGCTGGTGAGTAATACATTAGCCCAACCAAATTTGTGAGGCTGGTCGCGTCGGATACTAGGACCTTGTCATAACCCTGCGCTTGAAAGCTTCTTTCTCTGAACAGCCGAGCAAAAAGTTCTGCTCGAACCTCTATACCACCCACCACTGCTCTGCAGGAGCAAAACCTGTTGCCTCAAGGTCTGTAAAGTAAGTATTGGGTAATTGGCTCAGTCCGGTATCACCACCAGACCAAGAGCCGTTAACATCCCCTGCTAACATAGCAACTAGGTTGGATTCCCCCGAGTCTCGAAGTTCGTCAAGCGTTTCCCACTCTATTTTTGAACGACTGAATACGCTACCGTCAGCATTGTTAAAATCCTCAGCCTCGTTAACAAACAACCATTCGCGCTCCGGGGCTCCCGCAAGCCCCACTGCCATCTTCAGAATTGAAAGTGCATCTGCGGCACTGACTCGACCATCCTGGTTCACGTCAGCGGACAATAGCTGATAAGGGGAGACCTCTTCCCCAGCGTTTGGGTTTATTCCAACAGCTATTTTTAACGCGGCAAGTGCATCTGCAGCGCTAATAACACGGCCAGTCTCGGTGCTCGTAATATTTCTTGAGGCGGACAATGTGTAATCTAGCTGGTTATTGATTTCGCCCTCAAACCCACCGTCTGCGTCGGTTGTAAAAGCATAAGGTACGAGACCTGCTGTTTGGTCTGAATGAGCCGTTTCTACACCCGAAACAGAAGTCAGGCCGTCTAAGAGTTCAACAGTAAAGCTGTCAGCGTCATCTCCCGTCAACGTGAGTGAACCGAGCAAGAGTGTACCTGTTACTACCTCTGAAAAGTTAAACCCGCTAATATCGATATAGCTACCAGCTTGGTTTACATGAGTTTGCCAACCGTCAGCTGTTAAACCGTTGTCCCAGACAAAGTTGCCTGAGAGTGTCTGATCAAAACTCAATGTGAGGTCGATACTCTTGGTCTGTATACCTTCACCATTAAACAATACATCAACGACATTTGTGCCAGCAGACTCAGATCTGAGGTTGCTCAAAATGAATGGTGAGCTTTTTTGGTTATGTAGCTCTGATAGCATGAGGATATCTACATCAGGCAACAACTCATGACTGCTCCAGTGGTAAATATGCCCGCTTATCGTATCTGTAAATGGGTTCTCAACTTCTATTGGCTCACTTCTTAACGATTCGCTCGTACCGAAGTTATCCTCATAGCTCGCGGTTACCGAAATGGATGAACCTATGTCGTCTTGTGTCAGCACATAGGTGCTATTCGTTGCATCGGTAATAGCGACATCATCACGCTTCCACTGATAAGTGATCGTTCCAAGACCATCGACATCAGCCAGCGTATTACTCGCTGTGAGCGTCTGTCCTTGCGTTGCCGTGCCAGTGATCGAAACCGAACCGGTTGGGTTATCATTGATGTTCTGAACGGTCGTGGTGGCTGAACTCGTGACAGACTCATCGGTGTTGTAATCGTCGGTGTAACTGGCGGTCACTGTGATCTTCGAATCAACATCATCCTGTATCAGGACATAGGTGCTATTCGTTGCATCGGTAATAGCGACATCATCACGCTTCCACTGATAAGTGATCGTTCCAAGACCATCGACATCAGCCAGCGTATTACTCGCTGTGAGCGTCTGTCCTTGCGTTGCCGTGCCAGTGATCGAAACCGAACCGGTTGGGTTATCATTGATGTTCTGAACGGTCGTGGTGGCTGAACTCGTGACAGACTCATCGGTGTTGTAATCGTCAGTGTAACTGGCGGTCACTGTAATCTTCGAATCAACGTCATCCTGTGTCAGCAGATAGGTGCTATTCGTTGCATCGGTAATGGCGACATCATCACGCTTCCACTGGTAAGTGATCGTTCCAAGACCATCGACATCAGCCAGCGTATTACTCGCTGTAAGCGTCTGTCCTTGCGTTGCCGTGCCAGTGATCGTAACCGAACCAGTTGGTGCGTCATTGACGTTGAGCGTAGCCCAAGTTTCTCCCGTCGTTTTCGATTCATAAGTGCCGTAGTTGTCTGTATAACCAGCACTTACCGAAAACTTGATGCCGACATCGTCTTGGTCCAAAAGGTAGGTGCTAGACGCTGCCCCATCTATTGCAACACCATCTCCGAACCATTGATAAACGATATCTGTCGCGATGCCATCAGCGTCAGCTAATGTATTCGATGCAGTGAGCACTTGTCCCTGAGAGGCTGAGCCACTCAAAACGACTCCGCCAGTAGGTGCGTCGTTAACAGGCGTAATTGTTACTATTGTAGAGCCATTTACTGATTGTTCACCTTCCAGACTGGCAAACCCACCATCTTTATCGTTGAACTCCCAATTGATCTTTACTGTTGATGGCGGGGCGTCAGAGGTGTTGACATAACTAATATTTTGTACGATCTGATCAACCCGCTCTTGAGTAGCATTGCTGCCAAACGTAAGGATCAGTGTGCCGTTAGAGTTCTGCGTAACGGTGCCGATTGTTACGTCTATAACTTGGCGATTTGAATCAAGATCAGTAACGCTAAGGTCTCCCCCTTCGTTTAGAGTTACCTGACCTGAATAGAGCGAAAATACATCTTCGGTATTTGCGCTACCTTCACGCTCCAGCTTGAGCGTAGCGCCTGCGTAGGATCCAGAAGTGGCTAAGTCGAGGTCATAAATTCTCACACTGCCCTCGAGAATTACTGCGACGTCGTCCTCAGTAAAAACAGGAGTTTGATTTAGAGTTGAAGCGCCTTCCAGAATAACGTTGCCTTCTGAATCCAAGCGAATAGCGGCAGATTTCAGGACTCCCTTATACTGAGATGTTGTTTCATCGAGGTAAGTCTGGTTATACGTACCGCCAAGGACTAATTCCCCATCCGGTCCAGCGCGTGAAATTTCGAAAAATTGGTACACAAACGGTACCTCGAAAGTAGCAGTTCCGTTATCACCGTAGCTATTATCCAAAGTGCCATCAGCTAAGTAACGAGAGGCTGCCGTTGGCCCCGTTAACAGCACCTGCCCATTGTCAAGGCTATGCATGTATTTGATTGAATGTGGTACTGCAGTTACTCCGCTGTCACCATAGGTGGTATCCACACTTCCATCGCTATTTAAGCGTAATAAACCGCTGCTAGTCGCTATGAGCAGCTTATTATTTAACAGTTGAACAGCACCATATGTATCGTCGTTTGAGGCGATGTCTATGCTAGCTGTTCCGTTTGAACCAAATGATGTATCGATGATTCCGTTACTTAGGAGACGACTAACTACTACATCACCTCGCCCGCCACCGGTCGTAAAATAGCTGGTTCCAACAACTATTAATCTTCCATCTAACTGTTCTATTAACGCTATCGGTCTATCAGGGCTATTCTCGGGGCCGTAATTTAGTGTGATGTAACCGATGCCTCCGAAGGAAGTATCAAGGATGCCTGCCGGCGTATATTTTGCGATCTTGAAATCTGTGTCGCTGTAACTTGACGCACGGATAGTGCTAAGTTCTAGCAGGCTGCCATCGCTACGCTCGACTGACGCCCTCCCGCCGTAGTAGTTAGTGCTAGACGATGTTTCCAATACCCCATCATTACCAACTGTAATAACCGCAAAGTCGGACTTATCGCTGTCATAACCATATATCTGCAGCTTTCCACTGTTCGCGACAAAAAGACCTCTAATACTAAAATTAGAATGGAGAGCGTCTGTGCCTATTCCCCATTTAGATAATGTTCCTGCGGAATCGAGGCTGAAAATTTCAGAAGAAGAAGCAAGTAGTATGTTTTCGTTAAAGAACTCGGCGTAACGTATTTCCTGATCTAAGTTCAGTAATCCATCCTGAATGTCAAATGTCGGTGCATCATTAATGTTGGCAACAGCGCTTGTGGTCACGGAGGTGACTGATTCGGCTGTTCCCTGTGCGTCAACATAGCTAGCGGTAACTTTGAATATGGAACCCACATCGTCTTGGGTTAGTACGTAGGTATCAGGGGTTCTACTCTCGACGGCGATATCGTCGCGATACCACTGGTAACTGACACTGCCCAGTCCATCTATATCAGCAAGTGTATGACTAACCGTGAGTGTTTCACCTTGCGTAGGACTTCCGGAGATCGTGACACTACCTGTCGGGATGTCGTTGATATTCGCGACATAGCCCACTGAAGAGTTTACTGACTCTACCGCCCCAAACCCGTCTGTATACGTCACTCGTGCATATACATCAGTGCCAACCTCATCTTGGGTTAGTGTGAGCGTATCAGTCGTTGCACCGGTAATGGCGATACCATTGGAGTACCATTGGTAACCATCGATACTGGCGATACCATCAATATCAACAATGGAACTTGAATCTGCTGTTAGAACGTCACCTTGGGCATAAGCTGTATAACGTTGGAGTTGAGCCTGTCCGTCGACCGTTTGAGCCATTGCCCAACTACCATCGTCCAACTGGACCACAATACTAGATCCAGGACCCATCGCTATGACATCACCTACTTTTTGACCACTTGCGTCAAACCGTTGGGTCAGTTGATCGTTATTGGACCATGTGACCAGCCAGCCGCCGTCAGCAAGCGCTGTTACACCCATACCCAAGCCGCTGGTTGGCCCGATAATAAATTCTGTCCCTACCTTGTTGCTGTCTGAGTCGAAGCGCTGACCGACAACTTCATAAGGTGAGGTACGATCAACCCATACTGCGATCCAACCGCCGTCCTTGAGTGTGGTTATCGCTGGACCATAGTTTCCATTGGCTCCATCTGCTCCACTGACCTGGATCTCACCACCTACCTTGCTGCCAGTAGCGTCAAACCGTTGTGCGTATATCCCGTACTGAGAGCCTGAGTACCAGGCTACGACATAACCGCCATCGTCTAAAGCAGTCACCGACTGTTTGTACTGATCGTAAAGCGTGGTTGTATTTACTAAGAACGGTGAGCCCAGTGCTACGCCATCAGCACCGTACTGAATCGCGTAAACACCCCTGTTTGACGAGTCAGAACCCGTGCTGTAGGCGGTGTAAGTAATGATCCATCCGCCATCTGTCAGAACAGCGACTGACGTATCAGGGTAATAGAAAGAAGTGAAGTATCCAGTTTGACTATAAATCTTAGTCTCTGAACCGATAGCTGTACCAGTGGCGTCAAATTTTTGAGCATACACGGCTGTTTCGGTCGCATCGGCGTTGGTTGATGACCATGTTACTAGCCAACCACCGTCAGCCATTGCCGTGACTGAAGGGTCTCGTTGCCTGCCGTCGGTTGTTGTGTTGACCGTTATGACCGAACTCTGTGCTTGTCCGTCACTGCTGTACACTCGCGCATAGATATCTGCAGAGCTGGAGGAACTGTTACTCCATAAGGTGACCCAACTGCCATCGGCGAGAACGGTCATTGTAGAGGGGAGTGCATCCAGGGCGATGGGCTCACCAAATGTTTGGGGGGTATTTGTACTGGCAAGATTGATTAGGAGTGAGCCGGTTGGTAGATCATTACCATTTACGACTGGATCGGTAGCAAGTGAGGTAACAGACTCGTCAGTTCCATAGTCATCGGTATAGCTAGCGGTGACTGTTATTGTGGCATCGACATCACTTTGACCTAACACATAAGTCGATGCTGTTGCTCCTGTGATAGCATTTCCGTCACGGTTCCACTGGTAGCTGATCGTTCCAAGCCCATCGACATCAGCCAGCGTATTACTGGCTGTGAGCGTCTGTCCTTGCGTTGCCGTGCCGGTGATCGTAACGGACCCGGTTGGTGCGTCATTGATGTTGAGTACTGCCCAGGTAGATCCACTCGTTTTGCTCTCTAACGTGCCGTAGTTGTCTGTGTAGCTTGCGGTTACGCTAATCACATCCCCCACGTCTGATTGCACCAACCTATAGCTATCGCTTGTAGCACCATCTATAACGTTACCGTTAGCGTTCCACTGATACGTAATCTCACCGATACCGTCTAGGTCTGCTAAATTGTTACTAACGGTAAGTGTCTGTCCCTGTGATGCGCTGCCAGTTAGTGTTACTCCTCCAGTTAAAGGATCGTTTATGGGAGTAATATTTACCGTTGTACTGCCCGTCACTGACTGAGCGCCACCGTCTCCGGCAGTGCCCCCATCTTGATCATTAAATGTCCAATCAATCTTTACAGATGATGGAGGAGCGTCAGAGGTATTTTTATACGTGAGGCTCTGTATCATCGAATTGACTAGAGGCTCAGTAGCATTTGCATTAAAGGTAAGAATTAACTCGCCACCAGAGTTTTTTGTAATGACACCCAGAACGGTACCAGATGCATTCGTCAGCGACGCACCCTCAACGAGCTCTTCAATGCCGAACCATGTGGAGTACTTACCAAAAGCATCGTCTGAATTTGCGCCGCCATTTCTGGCTAACCGAAGTGTTGCACCACTATATGTACCGGATAATGCCAGCTCAACGTCAAATACTCTGACATCTTGATCAAGAATGATCGCCGTTCCGTTTTCGGTGAAGGAGACAGTATTGTCGAGTGTATTGCTACTAAAAGAGGCGTTAGGCGTACCATCGCTATTAAGGTACGTAACTACTGATTTTTTCTGGCCATTTACATCTGTGTAGTAACCGGCGAGTAATACACTGTCGTCGTTCTGAACTTCCAGCGAATTGAGAGTCGCGCCTGCAGGCAACGACTGTTCAATAAACCATCCGTCAACACCAAATGTTGTATCTAAAACGCCCTCTGAGCCGTATCTGGTGACCTTGAAACCACCACTAGCCAATATAATTTTGCCGTCACTTTGTAATGCAATTTCAGTGGCACCTGTACCGACACCCGAAACAACACCGTTATCTGCGAAAGAGGGATCTAAGCTGCCATCCGTGTTGTAACGAATAAGTCTTCCGCCGGATGTAAGGACTAAAATTTTGCCATCAGATTGGAGGGCAGAACCGTAGCCATAGTCGTTAAAACCGAAGTCTGTGTAGACAATTCCATCGGCTCCAAACGCAGTATCAATTATGCCGTTGGAGTTATACCGTATAAGCGCGATGTCATCATAATTGGTTCCCTGAGCGCTATCAGCGGTACCCGAGATGACTATTTTCCCATCAGACTGAAGTAATAAGGAGTAAGGGGTATCTGAGCTGTTTGCGTTAGGACCGAGGGAGGTTGAGACATATCCAATACCGCCAAAAGAAGTGTCTAATGTACCGTCTGCGTTGTAGCGAATGATATACGCATCACGCTCATAAAAATCCCCCGCAGGTGCTGACATTGAAAGAACAACGATTTTGTCATCGGCCTGAATTTTCGCATCGACAATTTGATCCCAGTAAGTTCCAAGATCGGTGACGACGGAACCATTGTCACCAAATGTTGAATCAAGCGAACCATCTGAGTTCAGTCTGAGAAGAGTCGGAGCACCATAGCTGCCAATTTGAGACTGGCCAATGACAAGAATTTTTCCGTCAGCAAGGATGTGAACGTGCCGGCCGTAATCTTGATAACTCAGATCAATGGTTGCAAAACCAGCTGTTCCGAAGCTGGTATCTAAAGAACCATCGACGTTATATCGAATGATTGAAAAGTCATCGCCTGTTCCGCTCAAAAGTTGTGATGAGGATGAGCTCCCTACTACAAGAATTTTACCGTCAGCCTGTGTATTAACGCCGTAAGCTTTGTCGGACAATAGGTGAACTGAGGTGACGACAGTGCCGTTATCACTGGTGAATACAGGAGTGTAATTTAAGTCGACAACAGCACTGGTCGTCGCAGATGAAACCAATTCGGCTGTACCTTGCGCATCAATATAAGTAGCAGTAACTTTGAATTTAGAGCCAATATCGTCTTGAGTCAGGTTATAAGTGTTGGGTGTTGTGCTAGATACTGCGATATCGTCGCGAAACCACTGATAACTGATACTCCCGAGCCCATCAGTGTCTGCCAGGGTATTCTCAGCAGTCAACGTTTCGCCATGCATGGTTTTGCCAGATATGCTGACATCGCCGGTCGGAATGTTGTTTACGTTTGTAACAGCGCTGGTCGCCGAACTCTTAATAGACTCACTGGCACCTAGGTCATCTGTATAAGAGACAACGACAGAGACAGAGCTACCAACATCATCTTGAGTCAGCGTATAGGCGCTGGAACTAGCACCTGAGATATCAGTGTTATCTCGCTGCCACTGGTAGGTGAAGGTAGCGTTTGCTAAACCGTCAGCATCAGTAATGCCTGTCGTAACGGCTGTTAGCTCTTGACCTTCTGTTGCTGTGCCATTAATGGTGACAGAACCGCCTGCTGTGTTGTTTACGTTCGTAACAGCATTGGTAGCCGCACTCTCTATAGACTCACTGGTACCTAGGTCATCTGTATAAGAGACAACGACAGAGACAGAGCTACCAACATCATCTTGAGTCAGCGTATAGGTGCTGGAACTAGCACCTGAGATATCAGTGTTATCTCGCTGCCACTGGTAGGTGAAGGTAGCATTGGCTAAACCATCTGCATCCGTAATGCCTGTCGTGACGGCTGTTAGCTCTTGGCCTTCAGTTGCAGTGCCATCAATGGTGACAGAACCGTTCGGGCTGTCGTTTGTATTGAATATTACAGATCCAGTCGTGTACCAACCACTTTCTTCGACGTTTCCAAAATCGTCAATAAAGCCAATTTGAAAAATAAGAGTCAGGCCAACATCCTGCTGCGCCAATGTAATTTGATCGGATACTTGCCACCCTGTGTCCCGATATATCACACCATTCTGATCAACCAATCTAAACCAGGTGTATGTGCTTGATGGAACGCCGCCAACCACATCTGCATCGAAAATTGATGCTGACACACTAATGGTTTGACTGTCCGTGAGTGCCCCGCTGTAACTAACCTTTGAGAAGGTTGCAGCATTGTTATTCTGAGTATTCGTGTAGGTCTGAGTAACAGTAACTGCGTAATCTGCTGATTGCCCGAAGATAGAGGAGTGAATATCAACGTAATAGGTACCGGATACATTTGCATTAAACGTAAGTGTATCTGTCGTCAGGTCTCCGTAAGAATAGTCGGGCGTAGACGACAAGAGAATATTTCCTAGTGAGTCTGAAATATCAAACTCTAAATAGGATGATGTGGTGTAAGTGTCCCAAAAGTATGCTGAATCAGATGTCAATATTACTGTGTAAGTATATCCTGCTATGACATCCAGTTTGTAATAGTCTTTTAAGTCAAAACTTTCTATCGAGCCTACCGAATACCAACTAGGCTGTACGGTGTATAGCGACGACCGAGACGCGGAATCAAGGTTCCAACTCTCTTCGTCAAAATAAGAGTTGAGTGATGTTGCGAACTGAGTCATAGGAGAGGACCATTTTTTATAAGTGCTATCAAGTTTAGCTGAATGTAGTACTAAATCGAAGACATAACCGAGCTACATTTCTGATGTCAATGTATCGAGCACGCACACTTACAGACTCAACTAAAGATCTCATCTGATCTTTCAGGTACGGCAAAGCCAGTTTTGTGTAGAGGTTTGTATGTAACGGATGCTGGATGGGGGACTGAGAGCTAGGTGTATAGTCGTGTGGGTAAATAGCATTGCGCGTTTCTTGCACAATCATTGCGTAGTTGCTGCTTACCAACCCTGGGTTGCGCGCCAACGGACAAATACCATTGATATGCGCATATTTCTCGTACCGTTTTTTTGAGTGAAAGTAAGAGGTGGGGGCGCTGATTTGTCCCTAGGTGTCCAGTAAAAACCGGCAGAATCTTTTTGATAAAACGGTATTTTCTACGGTATCGAAAACAAAAAAGCCACGCAACGTTTTGATTTGCAGGGCCTTGCCACCCGCCTTAAAACACCGCATTGTTTCGACTTCGTTGACGGCGCCAGTGGCTTCTCTCTGCGTTGATCGAGAAAAACCAAATAGTCACGAACCATACCTGATGTGATCTTGCCGACATCGTACTGTCCGAAGTAGCTCAAAAGGCCATCTTCTTCTCGATAGAGAATCTTATGGACATCAGAGTAAGCATATTTATTGCGGGAGAAGCGAGCGTTGGCTTTGCTCGTTTTGTCGAGAAGCTGTCCGTAGTAGCGAAACGAGCGCTCTTTGACAGTAGCGTGATTGGTATTCTGAGTGCGCTTGTATCGATCGTAAATCTCTTCAGCCACTTCCGCAGCCTCGAGCCTTGTCGTCTCTTTCGTACTTTTTACGACGTAAGTTTTTTTAGCGCTATCGTAGATTCTAGCGTGCCAGAACGGCGAGCGACCGGTCTTATAGATCGCTAATCCACGACGAATCTGTTTGATTGTTTTCTTTGAATTCAGGCTTGTCGAAGACATAACAACTCCCTAAGAACAGTGTCTAACTGTGCCTAAGTTTAAAAGATTTGAATATGTCGACAATTAGACCTCTAAGTAATTGAAATACTTAAAGAAATGGTGCCTCGAGGCGGAATCGAACCACCGACACGAGGATTTTCAATCCTCTGCTCTACCAACTGAGCTATCGAGGCAACTCAGGCGACGCGAATTAAACCGTTCGGCTGAGATTAAGTCAACCGGTT
>Ga0209961_1000648_pt1 | contig 11552 bp, 10 predicted proteins | sample SalPonA_B_H2O_MG_FD_185719 | JGI IMG/M metagenome (GOLD analysis project Ga0209961, IMG submission 185719) | Water microbial communities from South San Francisco under conditions of wetland restoration - Salt Pond MetaG R2A_B_H2O_MG (SPAdes)... | ecosystem: Environmental > Aquatic > Non-marine... | reverse complement strand
TCATCAATAAGAAAATCGGTAATGAGCATCCGCTTTACATCCTTGCAGTAGATGGCAATAGGGCGCCGCCCAGTGGAACACCTGATAATGGTGTCCACATCTCCAACTTCTCAGCTTCGAGGTATGACTTTCTTCGTATCGGTCGCGCAATGTTGGATGACTGGCAGAATGACACTTGCGAAGGCAAATACTTGAAGGAAATCTACGAAAGGCGACAGAGAAAAGATCGCCCTGATCCTCGACATCAAAGGGATTTAAGGGAGCACAACTGGCCTAATTATCTCTACAACAGTTACGGTGGCTATTTTCACACTGACCTATACAAAGCCCCTGAGCGCAAGATAATGGCGATGGATGGGTTCGGTGGACAAATCATGGTCATCGATTTTGAGAATGGTCGGATCGTGTTGACTAACGCAATTTATAACGACTTCAATTGGAAGCGAATCGTCAGGGATGTGATGGTAAATGGCAAAATTTGATGGCTTATCTTTTGCTACTTTACGTAATGACAGTACTTGGCTCGTCTAGCTGTAGAGGCACCGCCTGAGGTGAAAATACTCAGAGAAGAGTTACTTGAACCCATGTAATAGCCATGTCAGAACCAAAGTTATCTGCTTTTGCCGAACAGCCGGTTGAATCTAATTCCCTCCGATCGACGAGATAATTAGCAATGCATTGATGCTTTTGACTTGTCGCTCACACGGTAGATGCACCGTCTTCTGTGTGCCTTTGAGCCGTTCATTTGTCATAAGTATCGTCATGTTGTGAACGACTGATTTGGGCAAGCGCTTGAAGTTGCTCGCCAAAACGCGAATGTCTGCTTCTTCCAACACGTGATTTCCCGCAATTGCTGGCATTCAATACAGCTTTGTTTGAACAGTCATTCTCGGAGCGAAAGGTTCCAGCCCCTCATCAGCAGTTCAATGAAGACCGGGGATGCGAAGCGCTGGCACAAATAAGCCAAACTATGCGTGATATCTTAAAGATCACTGATGCTTATTCGCTCAGCCAACGCTCCTTGTTAGTCGCATCCATGTGTATAGATTAAAGCGTCAGTCGCGACTCTATCTCCAATATATCTGGGCTCTTTCCGGCTTTATGACTCAAGTTTACGGATAAACCTAAGTCATAAAAGCCCCCATTTATCGGATTTATTCTCAAGTTGATATATCCCTTCACATCCAGTTGCTATCCTGTAAATGGTCAAGCCTAAAACAGAAAGGAGCAGACAATGTTACGTCGTAAATTTCTACAAGCCCTTATGGTTGCCTCATCAGTCGGCACTCTGATGGTCAGCAGTACGGTTAGAGCAAGCGGAGGCGCCTCAAGCGGTGGTGGTTCTTCAAGCAGCAGTGGCGGTGCCAGTTCCTCATCAAGTGGGGGCGCTTCCTCCAGCAGCAGTGGCGGTGCGTCTTCAAGCAGTAGTGGCGGTGCATCCTCATCCGGCGGCGCCAGCAGTTCGAGCAGTAGCAGTTCGAGTGGCAGCAGCTCTGCAGGAGCCAGTCTTTACTGTGATGCAACCGGCAATAACTGTTCACGCGAATCACAGGATGGCCTGGAAGCTGTAAGCGATAGTGACCTTAATGGTCTTCTTGAGAGCTTTAACTAATGTTTAGGGTAATCGGGATATCGGCAGCACTCTTGCTGCTCTCAGGCTGTCTCTCCATGGTTTCCAAGTACGATCGACAGCAGGCACCTGACCTATACAGCGCGCTGGACAGCGCACCGCAGGGCACTGCTGGACAGATCGATAGTACAACGGGCTTTGTAATTTTGGGTACGCGTGCAAGCTCAACCCTGCTATGTCGGACAGTGTTAATCCACAATGCAGAGGGCGACGGTAAGCGTGACTATTGCAAGATTCGCGGTGGCGAATGGAAGTAGAGAGTGCTCGACCATACCAATAAAAACTGGGTATTAAGCGGGGCAAGCTTTTCATTCGATATTGCTTGCCCCGACTATTTTGTAGTGATCCTGCAACAGACGCTGAACGGTTGGGGTGTCTCTAGGGGCCTCGAAGAGCGTCCACCGCAAATTCGGGTCCAGCGCACCGAGGATAGATACTCCATCGATGCGCAGGTGATGGCTAAGCCAATCGTCGACAGCAGTATTATCAATATACTGAACGAGTTTTTTGTCGTGCTAGCCTACCAATGTTGCAACGCTGACGAGAGAGCAGAGCTACTTCACTGTGGTAGTTACCGCGACGGCGAGAAGAACTTCATCGTTGTTGGCGAAAAGAACAGCGGCAAATCGACCAAGATGCTGCAAAGTGCCCTGAATGGTTTGGAGGTACTGGCAGATGACCTGTTGCTTTGGTACCCCAGCAGTGGTGAGTTTGTGGCCGTGGGACTACCGCTGCGGCTTCGCCGGCCGGTACTGAACTTAGAGGGTGCTGAACTTGCTGCCGAGATGTTTTTTGCCAGCGAGAGTATCGCCTACTCCAAAAGAGACGTTTTTAAAATAGCGCCAGTGGGTGAGACATTTTTACTGGATGAACTACTGGTGTTATCCGAAGCCTATAGCTTCCAGCGGGTGTCGCTGCTTAAGACGACAGCGAAGCTGCGTGAACACCTCATCGGCTTAGATTACACCAGCGTTAAGAGAGAGAGATTGGACAGCCATCATGGGTAAAATTTTTAGACATCTTAAAACACTGCACTCTTGGATGGGACTGATTGCACTCCCCTGGGTTATTCTGTTTGGCCTCAGCGGCCTCTATTTGAACCACCCACAATTGGTTAGCCAAATACTGCCTGACTCCGCCTATGGAGCTGAGGCAGAGATGTTCGCTTCTCTTGATGTGCCCTTAACGCCCGAAACAGCAGCTAATATTGCGCGTCAGTATTGGCCTGAGAGTCCGATGAACGCAATTCGTCAGATCAAGTATCACGGATTTGATGCGGTCGAATTCACACGTGGAGCCGGCAGAATCATTGTGGCGAAGGAGACCGGACACTACTACACAAAAACCAATTTCCAGAATGTTCTCTACTCGCCACAGGGTGAGGCTGTTGACCGCAAGATCTACTGGAACTACCTTCTTGGCGTGTTCCATCGCAACGGCTGGTTCAGCCGAACAATTGGCACAATTTTGGCGGACATTACCGCAATAATACTGATCGCTTTTGGCCTCAGTGGAATTACCCTCTGGTACCTGCCAAGACACAAGCGAATAAAAAAGGACCTCGTGGAGCGCTTTTTTTCGTAGCGAAAAACGTCAGAGACTCTAACAGGATATGAGAAACCCGGCCTAGCGATCGTCGTACACTCGGTCAATCACAACCATTAGAAGCTCAGCAAGGTTTTTAACGTCCGCTTTTCGGTAAATCGCACTCATCTGTGCTTTAACTGTACCGACAGCGGTACCACGCAGATCAGCGATCTCCGACGCCGAGAACCCTTTGAATACAAGCGTGGCTACTTCGTACTCTGAAGTGGATAGATTCCAACGAGCGAACTGGGCCTCGACGACCCGATGGAGATCATTTCCAGACTCATTTAACTTCTCGATCAACTCCAAATGATTTTTTCGCAGCACAAGCAACTGCACAAACTGCGCCGCAACGACGATGCTCAGAAGAATCGCGAAGCAGGCTTCTATGTAAAAGTGAACTGTGTACTCGGCGTCCACAACCATGTCATGGATGACATCGGCTACAAAAAACATGACGCATCCAGCCCCTACCGCTATCTGAAAATAGAGACTGAACTTTGGCATTAAAGGCCTCATCAACATTGATTGCACAAAAGATAACCTTTAGAAATCGACGGCTTGGTAGCTTACCAGACTGCGTACCCAAGAAACTACCCTGCTCGCTAGGTTAGGACTTTGGCGGGCGAGACGTCCAAACGCAAAAAAGAAGTGATGGCATCAAGCGTTTTAAAGCAACTCAAGCTGTGCATCAGCAGGATGCGATTAACTCAATATCGCTAACGCCCCTACAAAGCCTCTACAGCTCTATCAGTGCGCCTCTTTCAATCGAGCGCTCGATCGCATCAACGACTCGCAGGTTCTGCATTCCATCAAAAGCGCTGACGCGGGGTTCGACCTTTCCCTGAGCGAGGTCGCAGAAGTTATCGAGCTGAAGCACCAGAGGATATAGAAGGACCGTCGTGAATGCCAAAGCGGACTTTTAAACGTCGACTGTGAATGGCTCCTCAATGTCCGAAAAGGGCAAGTAGCGGGCATCTGGTGTTGTGCGGTAAAGCCCCTTTTTTTTTAAATTCGAAATCTCTCTTTCATGTGTCTTGGCTGATCCCATAACAATGTTAACAAAACGTCTCCCTCCCCCGGGGGGGTATCGGCCATCGAGTCGATACTAAGTCATTAGTAGAATTTAACAATCACAACGAACGTTGACATATGTTAAATTAGGTGTAGGCTGAGAGATAAACTAATCGTGCATAGGTATTTCGATGAGGTTTGTCGTCTATTACAGAGTCTCCACAAAGGCTCAAGGAGTGTCAGGGTTGGGTTTGTCTGCCCAAGAACGTGACGTACATGTTTATCTCGAGAACTATGCTCCAGTAGGTTATGAAGTTGTTGCAGAGATAACTGAGATAGAGTCAGGGAAGGAGGACCAGCGCCCAGAGCTTAGTCAGGCAATAGAGATATGCAAGAGAGAGCGAGCTGTGCTGTTGGTTAGTAAGCTGGATCGGCTCAGTAGGCGTGTCAGCTTTATAGCGACCCTAATGGAAGATCGGAAGCTTGAGTTCAAGGTAGCATCGATGCCTTTGGCTGATAAGTTTCAACTTCATATCTACGCTGCATTGGCGGAGCAAGAGCGTGACTTTATATCTAAGCGAACCAAGGCTGCATTGGCGGAGGCAAAAGCTAGAGGTATTGTGCTTGGCGGCTTGCGTGATAAAACGATGAAGCGAAACCAAGTTAGGATAGAGCAGGCCAATACTGAAGCTGAAAACCTCCGTAGCGTTTTAGAGCCTATGATAGAGCGAGGAGACTCACTGACTCAGATGGCTAGCTCATTGAACAGCGCTGGGATAAGAAGTCCTAGAGGTGGTGAATGGTATCCGCAGTCGGTGAAAAGGTTGGTTGCTAGGCTGGTGTCTACATCTATCCAGTGAATTTGCCGACATGGTCTATATTTAGAGGGAAAATTTAGCTAAGGCTTGGGGTACTGTTCTGGAAATAATTGAGACGGAGCGCAAAAGGGTGAATGTAAAACATCTACTGTTATCACTAGTGATTTTGTCCGGTGTCGGTTGCGTTACCACTGATCCCAATAAAATAACAATCTACAAAGACCATAATTACGAGCTACCTGATAGCAACCCTGCTCAGCCCAATGATGCAACGATTTGGTATTACTACTCTCGCAACGATACTCATCGTTACGCACCCTCGAGAAACATTATCGTCGAACCAGCACCGGAAAGTGTTCAGTTCGATAGAGCGGTTGAGTCGCATCCCAAGATAGATGCTCAACTCGCAAGGTCTACAGTGCTCAGCTATCTGTACCTTGAAAGCGGCAAGGTAATTTATGATGCCGTGCCACCAAAAGACCGCTTCAAAGGGGAAATTACCAATGACTCGTACTTTGTATCGAACTCAGTAGGTAAGAGTGTTACTTCATACATACTGGGGCATGCAATTTGTGAAGGCTACATAGAGTCTGTTGATGCACCGATCCAAGATTGGCCTTTAATGGAGTCGACCCTGTATTTCGGTCAGCCGCTTATTAACTTGCTCAACATGCGGGCAGGCGACGAGAATGTGATAGCAAGCTACTCCTCAAAATATAAAAAGACAGGTCGGCATTTCCATGACAACCCGCCATTAGCAACTGCTGCAAACAATCCGCTCGAGCTAAACAATACAAAACCAATTAAAAATGCCGGTTACTCTTACAGTAATTTGGCCGCAGACGTCCTCACAAATTACACGATGCATAGGGTTGGTTACGACTATGAAAAGTTTTTAACCAGCTTCTTCCACGATAAAGTGAAGAATGAGCATCCAATCTATTTTTATACGATGAAAGTTACAGGTGTACCTGAAAATTGGCATAAACAGCGTATAGATTTAGGTGCAGGTACTTATATGTTTTGGGCGACTAGATACGATTACCTTCGGATAGCGAATGCGATGATGGAGGATTGGAGAAATAATACTTGCGAGGGACGATACCTAAAGGAAGTTTATGAACACCGTATTAGCAATGGGCGGAGAGGAACTTGGGCAAAGCAAGATCAGAGGTGGGGCTACCCGACTTTTGGTCACACGAGTTCTAGATATGGCGGGCAATTTTGGACTGATATTAACGGTCTCTCAGGCGAGAACGTGCTAGTGATGTTGGGATACAACGGACAAGTTATTGCGATGAACATGGACAAAGAGCGTATAGTTGTTATTAACGCTGCGAAGGATAAGCACTACAATACAAAAATGCTGGGTTACGAGCCGCTTAAATACGGTCGCATTAATTAAAGTGCATGGTCATAGGCGTCCTTTCCAACGACTGTTTAAATATTAGAACTTACTAATATTAAAGGTGTTTTGCTGAAACTATTATCCTAATTATTGAAGGTGTGTGTGACTGTACAGGAGCCAGAGAAGCCCTTGGATTGCCTCAGTCCAGTGCCGATTCAATAAGCCTCGAAGCCCGATTAACAGTGTTGAAGTAAATGTTCTTGGATGCTTCGACTGCGTTGTAGGTAGTTTCACCAATAGACTGGGATGTTTTCTTCCAGCGTGATTTGCTTCCATCAACAAATCGCCCAAGTCCTTCACCAACTGCCTCACGCATAGTTGCTACCTTCAGAGCCGCTGATTCCAATGCAATATCTGATGTGCCTTTAATCACTTCGCCTGTTTTGCTAGCGGCCTCCTGAATACCTTCTACCGAGCTAGTGTAAGCTTCTCTCCATCCAGCTTTTACATTTGCTGTAATCTCTTCAACGGTTGGTACTTGTTTGCCGCAGACTGTGACTCGTTCTTTTCTAGTCTCGGATGATTCAATTTCAAAAGCGGCTAACATCTCCTCCATATCAGTTAGTGTCTGGCAGGAATCATAAACTTCCATGGACAGAGCCCCTACTACTACAGCCGCTCCAATGTAAGGCACGGCCTCTCCCGCTGCGGAGGTTACATGCATCGCTGCATTACGAGTTGTTCGTCTAGCAATCCGGTTGCCAATCTTTTTAACCTTGCTTTGACGGAGTTTGCTCTGCTCTTTTAGCGCCTTGTTCTCCGCTCTAATAGATTTAAGCTGCTTGCTCTCTCGCTTAGAGGGGCTGTCCGCCATTATCTCCGGTCGGCCAATTTTGTCTGTAATCGAGGTAAGCATCCCGGAAAGCGAATCAAATATTAGGGAATTTGTCAGAGTTAGAATGTTTAGCGTCAGCAGAGAAAGGAGGGAACCTAGCATTAGGGTTCTCCTTATTATTTTGAACATATGCAGCAACCTTTCGAGTCGAGGTTATCTAATGTTAGGCGGCTTTTGCTATTTCAGCTAGCTGTCCTATGGCGGCCTGTAAACCCTTCTAAGCGGGTGTATTTAACAACCGAATCAGTAACTCGTTGTACAGTACGCTTGGCACAGGGCCGCTCAAAGAGCCTCAGGAGTAGCCTAGGTATGGTTTTTCTACTGACCGAGAGTTTATGAAGAAGCTGCTAGGAAGTTGAGACTTAAAAGGACTAGCGGTGCAAGCCAAACTTCTGTATCCATGATAAAGGTCGCAGCAGCTTTTCTAACTCTATTTCGCCACCTGATACTACTCCCCCTCCCTCTTTGGCGTGTTCGTGTAGTACAGCTCTCATCTCTTCGTCTGTGTGGTAGAAATATTCAGGGTATCCGATGATATCTTCGTCAATTCCAATCTCTGCACCTTTAACGTGCTTACGGAAAGCCTCTCGCATATCTTCCTTAAGGTGAGCGGCTAGGCCCACTCTAACAATAAAAGAGTCGTGTACTGGGAGAACTACTTCACCAATCTCTGCAAATGCGAGCATCACATCATTAGCGATATTACTGTCGATCCTTTGTGCCCTTAAGCCAGCACCGGAGTTAAAGTAATCCTTAATTGGAGCGTGCTTTGTGTACAACAACTCCTTTAGCTCTTTAGGGGTGACTCCAAGGATGCCCTCATCATCTTTGCTGAGGCGATACCTTTTGCCATTGATAAAGGCATTAACGTACCTCTTAATAGCACCCCGTCTGACTTTGTCCTGCTCTTTACCTTTCCAGTCGGGAAGTCCCAAATCATAGAAGTCGCCCTCGGGGAATGGAACTCCAACCTCAGCGTATAGAATCCGGGGGTGGATACTGGAGAAATCGGCCTCAACGGTTAACTTGCCATCAATCAAAATTAAACGACGTTGCTTGCTAGGAATTTGTTGCCACCAACCCCCGTAGAAGCGACCACCGCCCTTTAAATCGCCCTCGGCCAGTGGATTAAGAATCCGCCTAAGCTGGACGTTAAATAAGTTAAACGGCATAGCAGGAAGCTCGGGTGGAAGGGGGTCTTCAAACTGGTGCTCTTTATTGGTCATACGGCAGATCAGGTGAGCTAACTGAGTGTCATCAATATTTAAGGTGTAGGAATGACGGACTATCTCTGAGTTAATTCGAAAGAGGTCTTTACGCATAGCCTCATGGGCTGCAGAGTCATCAACCCAAATGGGCGTTTTTATTTTAGTTGGTTGGCGTTTCTCATAATCCCAATTTCTTTGGTTTTGGCTACCAATTAGTAGCGAACCACTCGGGCGGGGAGTCTGTTCAACCCAGCGGCACCCTAACTCATCAAAGTAGCGAGCAAGGCTAGCTGAGGGATACATCCGAGTTACATAGCGACCCTGACGTCCGTTGCGAACCCGAATCAATTTTGTGGCTTTCATTGCGTCGAAGACGGACTTCAGAGTCTTGTAACTGTACCCGTAGGGATTTCCTTCTAAATTAGATGAAGCGTAATAACCCTTATCCTTGCGTACGCTCACGCAGACATTCTTGGTGCGGTGACCTGGTGATACCCCGTGGTAGGCTTGATAAAGAGAGAAGAGAAAGTGCAAAGAAAGGGAGCGGTACTTAGAGTTACGTGCAGCAGCGTTTGTGCCCCTGGTGCTTCGTCCAGCCCATATTTCCTCTACAACAGAGTCAATTAAAGGATCGAACCAAGAACATTCTGTACAGCTGTACCAGTCAAAGTGGCTACCCGGAGGAAAAGACATGTACCTGTGACCTATTTAGAAACTGTATATACAGGATAGTAGCTAGGGGTAACAGTACATAGCTTAATACAATCAATATATATACTTATCCATAACATGGAACGAGTTCACAAAGAGTAAAAAGGCGTACAGGTTATGGGGGCTTTGAAGGGTTACCGCTGTTGTAATATCCCACTTGAGAGGGCTATATAGGGTACAATTCTGTGCATCGAATAGAGCTGATGTATTGGGGACAATGAGGTGAGTCAGTATGGTTAGGTTAGCAATTGGTTTGATGATTGGATGGTGTACTTTAAGTTTCAATCAAGCCTTTGCAAGTTCGCCGATCTTTTTCTACTGCGAGGGAGCAGGAGCAGAGTACCAGATCATCTTTGAACTTGATGAAGACCAAAAAAACCTAATTCAACGACTTGAGGAACCCGACCCTATCGAGCAAGGTAAGGTAGCCCGTGAGCTAGAAACTGTATTAACAGAATTTGAGATATCCAAAGACTTTGTCAATTACCGGAAAAACGGATATCTATTTTCAATAAACCGATCAAACGGCAGAGTTCTTCGAGATAATCAAGACAATCCGATCAGATGCACTGAAACTGAAACTGATTATCTCGCTGTAAAAAGAGCGGAAGTCGAAACCGCTAAGACAACAACGACCGAATTCTGGTCTCCGACAACAGGTTATGGCGACACTAAGTACTCTAAGCTAGGTATGCTGGCTACCGCAGATGAAATATGCGCCGTGCTTTCGCATCCGTTTTTTGATTTCAGTTCGGACGAATATCGCGCTTTGGACACCATGAGCTCAGATTTTGATTGGCCAGGAATCAATGCAGCGGCCCTGTGGATTAGCGCGCAGTTTAAAGACAAAGGTATTCAATTGCAGCGATTCGGGCTCATGGAGAATATTCACCAAGCAGCAAATAGAAACTTAGCTGAATGCCTAACTGTAAAAGAAATTGAATCACCCGGATTCTATGAAAAGCTGACCAGACACCTCTTGAGTAACCTCGGTTATCGCGGAGTAAATTGCATAGAACAGCAATTTCGAATAGAGCAATTCGTTGATAATAAAGGCGAGATTATTGATCGGAGAGTGCCACTAGAGTCAGAAAGCTGTATAGATTTTGATTATAACAGCGGTTCTTTAAATGGTTGGAACTCCTCTACATTTACATTGATGCTTATTTGGCAGGAAGCCCATTCTGTTCTAAAGACCATATTTGATAAGGGTGAAAGTGTCCTAGTTGCACGTCTTGCAGAAATCGAGCGACGCCGTGTCGCTGAAGTAGCCGCAGAAGAAGCGCGGAAAGCGGCCGCAGAAGCGAATCGTTTGCGAGCAGAACAAGATTGGTTGGACTACCAATCGAGGGAAAAAACGCTCATGGAGCAGGTATATAACTTTGCCACGACTGGTTTTCCAGAAGGCACACAGCGATTACGCTGGATTGAAGAACAGCCTTGCGTTCTAACTGACGGCGCAAGAAGAGTTGATAACCGACTATTGAATATGACCGCTTTCAGAATTCAGAGGGAGTACATTGGGTCGACTTGGTACACAACTTCATCGGACATGAACGTAAAGTTCTCTACATCCGAAAACATTCCGCTCGATAGGTTGCAAAATGCTTGGGGGCTCGCTTTCCAGCAATGTCCCGGGAGAACGTCTGCATTTTAACCTGTAAGAGCGAGTTCCATTGAATTGCAGTATGTAAATCTATTTTGACAGGATATGTATAGATGCCTGCTACTGGGACCTCGAGAATGACCGCTTCGGGCAAGCATCAGACTTATGGTCCTGTCTGTCGATTGAACGTTTCTAAAACTCAAAATTTCCTTCTCATGTACGTAGGAGGTTCCTATAACAATCAAAAGCGATCCTACCCGCCCCCGGGGGGGGCTATTTAAGCCACCTCAGTCATGGCGAGTTACAACTTAGATTCTTGCGATAAAACTTGCGAGAAATCTCTCCATATTGCGATAATATAAGGATGAACCACCGTAGTTGCTGGCTTCTAAGGTAGTATTGGTTCCGGCCACCGGTACCATTCAAGAAAACTCATTGTCCTGCCGAACATTAGAGCTAAAACGCTGATGTGGTATAGCAGCTATGAAGAATTGCCCCCACTTACACCTACGCAGAACCTACAGGGTGCACTGCTCGATTAAGACAGGCTGCGGCTACCACCTGATAAATGTGGTTTGTCCCAGTAAAACTAGGCGATCAGAAGCCAGAGCTTCGAGATTACCCCTACACAGGCAATAAAGAGCGGCAGCCCCATCAGTGTGAGGTAATAGCCCAGTTTGCGGTGGATTACAAAGCCCTGCAATAAAACGCCGAGAGCTGTGAGCCCCCCTCCAT
>Ga0209961_1000647_pt1 | contig 11560 bp, 16 predicted proteins | sample SalPonA_B_H2O_MG_FD_185719 | JGI IMG/M metagenome (GOLD analysis project Ga0209961, IMG submission 185719) | Water microbial communities from South San Francisco under conditions of wetland restoration - Salt Pond MetaG R2A_B_H2O_MG (SPAdes)... | ecosystem: Environmental > Aquatic > Non-marine... | reverse complement strand
ACCCCTTGCCAACCAGCAACGCCTAGCTATAATACGCGCCACGTTGTACGACCGTAGCTCAGTTGGTTAGAGCACCACCTTGACATGGTGGGGGTCGGAAGTTCGAGTCTTCTCGGTCGTACCAAATAAATTAAGCACTTAGATGAAAATCAGGTGCTTTTTTTATGTCTGAATTTTGCCGCTGTAGCCAGTATGTAGCCACTCTGTTGGCTGAAACCTTCTGCAATCTATCTGCATAATCTGAAATCTTGGTCTAAGTTTAAAGAACTAGCGCACGGTCGCTCTGGATTACTAGCAAGGAGCTAAGGCTATGTTGATTCTCACACGCGACACCCTCAAGAACACTATCCGCATCGGCGACGATATCGAGATTAAGGTCCTAGAGGTCCGAGGCGGCCAAGTTCGCATCGGTATCGAGGCGCCAGAAGAAGTGGTTGTAGTTCGGGAGGAGTTGTTAGAGATTGAATGAAGGTAGATATATTTTGAGTCGCCTGGTTTTACTTTATTGTTTATTGCTAACTCCGTTCGCTAACGCCGAAGTAATCACCGAGTTCGACTCTTTTAAGGTTCAGTGCAATACCCCGCAGTTGCTGAAACCTGAGGGCAAGCTAACAACTTTTTCTTTCGACGCTACTGAGCCCAACAAGATACGCTTCTATGAAGATCAGCGGTCTGATGCCGCTTCATCTACATACAGCATACAGGATATGAATTTATTATCGGGTAGCCTAGTGTCTCATTTCAGGTCAGACCGAAATTACGTTTTAAGTGAATCGACTTACTACCAAAACTTATATTATCTGAGCTATCAAATAGGTTACCGTGCGACTTTAGACTACGCTTACATCGAGGTCGGCCAGGAAGAAATTGTATTGCTGAGAACTGATACTCAGTACCTCGAAAATTGTATAAGCATCGGACTCGACTAGCGTAGCGTGATAGATACCAAGTACGCTACGTTCGATTTTACCGAGATTGATAACTAGTGTCGCAGTTAGATTTGAAGAAATTCGAGCATTACGCATTTGAAGCTGCAAAAGCCGAGACGCTCGCTGAGTCTCGCTGGCGTATCGCTCGTTCCTTTGCGAGCGGAGTGGTCATAACGACGCTGGTACTATCGGTGCTTTTTTCCACTATTTTCCATTCCAGTATGTCAGATGCCGCTTATTACTTCGTTCAGGCAATCGGCTTCTTCGCGTTTGCGGGATTCTTCTTCATAGACACTTAAGCCGGTTTCTCTGTAAGTTATCGCCGAGCACGTGCTTCGTCGTTGTCTGCCTACAACTACAAATGCGAGTTATTTGAACAGCTTGCCCCAGAGGACCAGAGCGAAGCTCGTAAGATCGAGGAAAAACTGAAGTTCTACAACTGAGCAACCACTCCTACACCGCTACATCAGCAAAATCTCTTTGTCTTCAGCGCAAATCATGGAATCTTAATAACTAATAAACCTTTCTATTAGACAGGTAAAGATATGTTATAACATAGCATTTAATCTATAGTGTAGTTATGTATGACTAACGCAGGACTAAGGCATGGATAAGGGGTCGTTACAGAAACTTAAGCAAGAACTCGGTGAGACTAAGCAGCAGCTAGAGCGCTGTGCGGTTGAGCGTGACAAGTACGCGTCTCTCCAGACACGTATGGCGAAGGGGGAGCATGCTGAGCTGCTTAAGCGTCTGAGCGACCTCGAGATGAAGCGCATCATCACCCCCTCGGATGCTATCGAGAAGCAGATCGAAGAGGTTGAGGCTGAGCTGGCGCACTACCGCGAGTCGCCTGAAGAGATACAGCGCAAGGTGAAGATGCTCGCCGAGCTGTACCAGTCACTCAGAGGCAAGCTTGGCAAGCTCCAGAACGAGATAACGCTGCTCTTCGCTGACTCCTACAAGGCTGAGCTTAAAGCACCTGATACTGAAGCACTGCTCGACTATGTGGCTCAGAAACTCTACAGCGCCCACAAGCGCGGTATGGTGAACACCTCCAACCTCGACTACATCCTGACCTATGGCCTGTTTGACCACCGCCCTGAGGAGACTCATCCAGCGAAGTCTCTGGAGCAGCGCTGGAAGGCGCTCGACGCGAAGATCGAAGCGGAGCTCATGGCATGAGTATGTATAACTCCGATGCAGTCACCCTTGAGGCTGTTGAGCGTGACCTCGCCATGCTCAGTCCGCTCTCGCGGCTGACCGATATCTGGGTTGTAGCGCATCGGATTCGCTTATTAGAGGTCGATACGGTGCGCAAGATTGAGCTCCGCAAAAAGCTGGCGGTGGCGATAAAGGTGCCTTACATGGACCTGATCTCGGCGCTGTACGGTCCTGACGGTAAAGCCATCGTGCCGATTCCCATCCTTCCTGATTCGATGCGCAGTTTCGCGCTTTAAGAGGTAACCCCCATGACAGCACTAGCCACCACCAGCGTGTTAAAGACTGAAGTAGATCGCCTTAACCCCATGTCAGCCATGCTCGACATTGAGCGGGTGATGCAAAAGACCACCCGCATGAGTGCCGATGACAGGGCAATGGTTGTGAAGCGCATCTCAGAGCGTACAGCACGACCTGCCAGTGAGTTTGAATAGGCTCGGCTAAGAGGCGTTGGGGTTGCGTATCGACACCCTCAGCGCCTTGCTAGCCCAGTAAAACCCTCAGAAAGGAGAAATCACTATGGCTGTTAAGAGACGATTCCCACCTCTGAATGATCTGGAGGGCATCCAGCATAACCTTCAGCGTGTCTTTAGAGAGGCGAGGCGGGGAGAGCTTGATGTGAACGAGGCGAGCAAGCTGGCGTACATCCTGAAGATACTGGCTGATATGCGTATGAGCGCAGACTTCGAGCAGCGCATTGAGTCGCTTGAGTCACAGACGAAGCCCCTTAGGCTAGCTTCGTGAAAGCCTTGCGTACCCGCCTTGCTAAGATAGAGGCGGCGATACATAACAGGGATGAGGAGCTGCCCATACGCTTCGCTCGCTACCTGAGGAGCCAGGGGCGCACGCCTGAGTGCTTTGCGCAGCCTGGTGAGCAGGTGATTATCTTCGAGATACTAGACGACCTGGAGCCTGGTGAAAGACTTATCTAACCTACGCATCGAGCTGGTCTACTGTGCGGGTAAGCTCATCGCTGCCGAGTGCAATGGCTGGCTTGTCTATCCCCACGGCGCTGAGTCGCTTGAGCGGTTCTTAGAGCGAGTCGCCCAGCACGTCAGTGAGAACACTTCGCTTATAAAATTGGGGTAGTCTGACTGGATCAGTCTAAACACTGGTAAGTTGTGGTCACTTTCCATCCTTGGCACATACTCCGTGGTTGGAAAGAGCATTCGGTTTTTTCACCACCAAAACTTTCAGCACCTGAATAGCCCCAAAGCTTGCAGCGTTCGATAGCTTCGATTTTCCCGTGCTCGCTGTCGACTTGGTAGTTTTCAAATAAGATGTAGTTATAGGAAACCTCTATGACCCCATCGTTCTTACTGCCACCGCTTGCTAGGGGGTATTTCGTAACTGTTGGAGTCGAGCAACCCGTAATAAAAAGAAGTGAAAGAGCTGGGATGACTAGGCGTTTCATTCGATGTCTCCTGCGCAGTGCTGAGGCTATCTTTAAGTTACTCAATAATAGACTATTGAAGCTTGACTCGCTGAACAGTTGAAACAGCACAACCCACTGACCTCGCTGTCTCTCTGATACTTTCACCAGCGTTCAGCATAGCTTTTATCTTCCTATGCAGCTCCTTATTGGGCTGACGCCCCTGATACTTCCCAGCCTGCTTAGCTTTTTTTATACCTTGAGCCTGACGGACACGGCGTTGCTCGTAGTCTTTGCGAGCGATAGCGGCGAGCATATCGAGCATCATGTTATTCACGGCGTCGAGCATACGGCCTGTGAACTCATCACTCTTAGCCGCCTTGAGTGCGGGTAGTGAAGTCGGCAGGTCCATAGAGACTATGCGCAGACCCTTCTGGCGTATCTTGCTGCGTAGCGTCTCCCAGTCATCGCCAGTTAGTCGGGTTAGACGGTCTACCGCCTCGATAAGTATCACATCACCTTGGCGCGCATCGTCGAGGAGGTGCATCAGCTCGGGGCGTTCTAGCTGTGTGCCTGAGATATTCTCGATGTACGTGGCGTCGACAGCCGAACCATGGCGCAGGGCGAAGATGGTGAGACTCTCTTTAGCGCGCTTGGCGTCTTGGTCTTTGGTGGAGGCTCTAAGGTAGGCGCGAACAGTCATATGTGTACCGATTAGGGTTGGCTTATCTAGTTGTACCGATTAGAACTGATTCGCTGCCTAGAGTATAGAGGTTGGTGGTGAATGTTATTCATACCGTTATGGGTATACCCTAATAATTCAAATTTACCTGAATATCCACTTATCCACGTAAAAGGCCAAAACTCGGTGAGCGCCCGAAAAAGCATACTTTTTAGGGTTAATGTATATATATTTTTTAGATAGATTAATTTGCTAAAAAAGAAGTGGATGAAGTGGATATTTTTCTGAAACCCAGCTGTGGCGAGGTCTCCGCGTAGGCACTTCTCGAAAAACAAAGTGGATATTAAGTGCCTGCCTGCCGTCCGAGAAGTGGATACCTCAAAGCGCCCTCGGCACGATCTCCACTTCTCGACTTAAAATATCCACTTCTCGTTTCTAATTATCCACTTCTCTTTTCGGTTAAGTGCCGAGCAAAAAGCTCCGCTGCTTCGGCTCTTGATGGCAGGTCCCAAGCATTCACTTGTTGCACCTTACCCACTACTGGAGCTCCCCAGGTATCCCTTCGCGTGCTATCAACCGTGACTTTAAGTCCTTCGCAATCACCAATAAGGCCAATCTTACGTAGGTCGATACCGACCAGCTTGTTGGTTCGTCTGGAGTATGAGTTGCGGGCCGTTTGGTTAATCATATCCACAACCAAATTTCGGGGGAGGCGAATCCGGTGTTTCTCGGGCCAGTGAATCACGACGCCTTGATTCGCTTCTGCGGCCTCCCGTAGCCGGTTCCCGACTTTATCAGCCTCTTCACCTACTGATTCAAACGGACAATCTGGGTCGCCCTCGTAGTAACAACCAGTAACACGGCGGTTAAGCCACGAGTGCGGTACAACGAATTCACCTGATTCGATAACATCCTCAAGCCAAGAATATAAAGCATTGTCGCGTGCAAGCGTCTGGACAATCTGGGAGGCCAATGCCTCGGTCCTTGGGTAGTCTCGAATAGCGAAGGCGCTAAGGTCGTAGTCGAGCAGATATTTAAACAGCGCCTTTGGACCTGCGCCACGCATCTCTCCTACTAAGGCATCGAAATACTCTTCATCTCCGAGACGGGAATCACTCACGTCTAGTACACACATACGGCGGTCGCGCAACTCTGCAGGTGTAACCCAATCTTTGTTCGATGACATAATCATCGAGACATGATTTGGCAGTGTCACCGAGTCTTGGAACTTCTTCTCAAAGTCGAAGAACGGGTCTGTGGCGAAGGCTTTCATCGCGTCATAAGTGGCGTGGTCGCCAGCAAAGAAAGCCTCATCTGCGCATATGAGCAACTGGTTAGCAAACTTCCAGTTAAACCGTCCGGCTATATCGTGGCCTTTGCTCGTCGTCATCGCGTGAACGCCGAAGAGTTTTGCGAAATATTGCTCGAACAGGCCCTTACCGGTGCCTTGGACTGAGCGCAGAACAAGGATGATTTCAGTGCGGGCAAGGGGTTTCCCTTGAGTCCTGTTGTAGATTCTCTGGACGACTGTTGCCATCCACCCAAGTAGATACTCATAGCTCGTCTGGTCGCCTGCGGCTATGACCTCTCGGACGTGATTGAGAAACAGTTCACACCCTTCTGAGGTTTCGGCTGGTTCGATGCCCCAGCCTGTCCATAGATTGAGTTTGCCGTCAAAATGTCGCGGGAGACCAGGCTCGAATGTAACCTGGCGAACACCGACACGATTGCTGTTTCCAATCCACTCATCGACTGCACTCACGCGCCCAGCCTCGGTAACCATATCCGTATTGGTGAGGAACGTACGCAAAGCTCCCACTTTGAAGGTCTGAAACTTCAGCTCGTGAAAGTTCTGGTCATTGCGCTCGAAGAAGAAGGTCGCAGCCACAGTTTCGTTCTGGTTCAGAATAAGACACCAGTTCGCGCTGAGTTCCGCTTGGACCTCATCGAAAGTGCGCAGCTCGGTTATATCCTTTCGGGTGTTGACGCTCTTCGCCGCCTCGACGCGGGCCTTGTGGATTGCATCCATACGAACCTGAATTGCTTTGTGCTCGTCGGTTTCATGCTTGAAACCCAGTCCCGCCTTTCTGAGTGCTTTTATCTTCGCCTTGGTAGCACCTGAGTGCACTTTGATATCGTCCGCGTGTATCTCAAGCTCTTGTGCCGTCATAGTGCTAAGGACAATACCTAGAGCTTTTGTAGCCATCAGTCGCTCGTTGCCAGGTCCTCCCTCAGAGTTTAAATAACGCTCAGCTGCCGGTTGCCAAACAGGAATGGAAGTCCAGTGACTAATACCGGTGCCTTGGTCATAGTGCATCACTCTGGCATCGATATACTTGCGTAGGACACCATTCCAGCTAGAGCTGTCTCTGAACGCCGCTTGGCAACGATATTTCACGTTGCACTCGTATGCTTGACTCTCCACGAATTCGAGAACGCTCAGAGTTTGATCCTCTAACTCGATAATCGTGTCGGGCATAAGGGAGTTATATTCGCTTTCGCTGATTCGCCCCTCGGTATCAATCTCGAACTTACCCTTGTAAGCACCCGAGGCAGAGGCACGCTCCTGCGTCATTACGGGGAACGCCTTCTCCAAGTCGAGGACTTTCCCCTTGTGGACCTTTATCTCTCTCGGTAATAGTTCTAAGCGGTTGTCTGCGATGCTTGGTGGCGCTTCGTAGCAATCTCGATGCAGAGTGAATACGGCAGTATCGAAGATCAGCGCCAATGTCTTATGACCGAGCTTGTTGGCCTTCTGCCACGAGAGGCCATGCTCGCTGGCCATTACCTTGGCAGAGCTGCGCACACGGTCACTCATATGGGTGTTCTTACAGAGCACGAAGATATGAGCGTTGGTGCTGGCCTTGGCTGTATCAGGTTTACCGGCGAAGCAGACGCGGCTCTTGGATGAGGCCGCTATCAAATACTCACATTCGCTAAATCCTGGGATCATCGTGTCCATATGATCGAGCCACTGCTCGTCGGACATTGACCTGAAGATCTTGGGAGTCTGCTCATCAACGTCACGATCAAAGAGTCGCCAGTCGCCAAACACCCAAACACCTGGGGTCATCACCTTTGCCACGTAGAACCTGCCTTCGTGCTCACGGAGAGCGCCAAAGTCAGGGTCCTTCTGAGTTACCTTGAACAGTTTTGCGTACTTCTTAGCCGTGACTATCTCAAAGTCCACGTTGCGCGAAACTGCCTCGGCCACGTAGTCGGGGATGATGTACTGGCCTTGTTTAAGGCTGGTTAATAGGGCAGCAAGCTCGGTGGCATTATTGGCTTCAATAGTTTGGGCGTGTCCCTCGATATTAGCCCCAAGCGACCGAAAGCTAATCTCATTATTCTCGTCAACGAACGCCTCTTTCCCGGTTGGCTTATAGGTCGTGACAACGGTGATTAATCTCATCGTGCACCCCCATTGATCACCACGCGGTGGCTGGCACGCGTGAGGGCTGTATAGAACAGACGATTGCGCAGCGCGGTATCACGGCAGGTCATCAAATCCGGTAAATCGATAAACACTGTTTTGAAAGTTGAGCCTTGCGCCTTGTGTATCGTGCTTGCGTAACCGTGTCGCAGGTCGTGGAAAGCCCTGTCGGCTGTGAAAAACTTTCTCCACGCAGTCCTCCGCTCATTGTCACTTTCCATTGTTGCGGTGACTTTATGTTGGCGGGTGGCCTTAATCGCTTTTTTACGCATCTCTTCAACGTAATTATTCGTTTCGATCAGGTCATCAGGCACGAACAACACTACTTCACCGCCGAAAGGTATCTCTAGCCCCGTTACACCAGAGGGTCGGTGCATTGCTTGGCGAAGAGAACTAACGACAATCTCATCCTCAACAGCGAGCAATACCTTATCGCCGGCTCCGAGAACTGGTTTACTGACTATTAGACGCTCGCCCACCATAATGGGTTCTTGGTCTGCTAGCTCTTCACCATAGATTGCAGCGCGCACATCGTAGTTATGCTTTAGGGCGCACTTATTGGTGTATGCACACACCTTTACCTCATCCGCTTCATTCCCTGAGAACGCCTCGGCGATACGGTCAGGAAACTCTTTTTTAGTGACCACTTCAATCCCTTCTCCTTCATCATTGAGGGTCGTGACTATCTCGGGTAGCAAGTCGGTAGTTCCCTCGATAAGGTCGCGATACTTCGACGCGAGTTCAACAATGGGGTTGCCCAATGCCTGTCGTTGGATGGTGCTCAGTTTGATGTGAGTGAATCGCCCGTTGAATAACTCAGGGTCTTTCCCCACTGGTGGAAGCTGGCAGTGGTCGCCCACGAATAATACGAATACTTCAAACAGTTCCGCTGCCTGTAGGATGTATCCGAGCAAGTCCTCATCCACCATCGAGGCTTCATCGACAATAAGAAGTGAACCTTTCGGAAGTTGTGGCATTTCTTTCTGCACCAGTTCCTGATGCCCAGTAATAGGGGAGCGCTGCATAGTTAAGCAGAGCGCTTTGTGAATAGTGATAGCAGTTTGACCGGTCGCTTCAGACAGTACTCGCGCTGCCTTATTGGTTGTTGCTGTAAGTATCACCTCGCGGTTGCTGCTCTCGACTATTCGCTTGGTTGTGAATGTCTTACCGGTTCCGGCTGCGCCTGTAAGGCACGCTACACCATATCCGCTAGGATGGTCATTGATGAGCCGGACAGCGGCTTTTTGGTCGTGGGATAGGGGCGCGACCGATTCGTTGCTAAAATATAAGCTGTGCATACATAATTCCTATGTGGGTGCCGCTTCTGCTTATCTTGCAGGACTGACAGACTCGGCATTTGCAGGCCCTTGGGGAGCAATCTCCAGGGGCTTTTTATTCGAGGTTCACACTCAGCTCCCCGCCGACTCCTGACTATGAAGCCATTCATCGAGGTCGCTTTTGCGGTAGAAACAAAGGCGCTGCCCGATGCGAATCTTCCGAGGGAAGTTGGGGTCGCGTTCGCCCAGTCGCCAAAGGGTGGTTGTGGAGATGTTCAGATAGTCAGCAGCTTGTCGTAATCGCAAGTGCTCGGTGTTGGAATTGCTCATGGTTTCACCTTGCTTATTGAAGTTGCAAGGCGAGTATTTCAGCCGCTCTAAAAATGCGGAATTTGGGTTCCCCTATACAAATGGGGTTTGTATTAGAGAACCGGCCAGGCTTTGATTTTTGCTAGAAGCGCTTCATACGCGCTCTCTACCGTGGATTCGCTCACGTTAAAGTCCTCCGCGAGTATTGAGACGATATCTTTCGCGTGCGCCTCAGCTTTCCGAATTAGCTCAATTGGCTCTAGACCAAGTTCGTCTCCCTTCGGTATCGAAAGTGCTTTATTCGCTTGTGCTTGATGCCTCACGCTGAAAAGAACAGATCCGATGTATAAGCGGTCTGGTGGTGTCACTTTGAGCTTGGCTTTGGCTTTGAGGTTCGGCTTTCTCTCTCCCGAGACGATTTCGCTTATAGGTTGCCTTAACTCTTCTGGAATTTCCTTTTCGGTAATCAACCGGCTAAGTGGCTGTGAATAGCCGTTTTCCCAGGAGTCCAGTGCACTTACCCACGGCATTATTTCCCACATACGCTCTGGCATTTGGTGTTTAAGCTTAGCCATTAGAGGAACCTCGCCATGTCGTCTAAGTCTTGTTTGAAGTAAATCTTCTGAATCATGGCGGTGGTCTTGTGCCCTACAAGCCGAGCGATACCCAAGAGGGGGGCGTTTTTATTGACCATGTCCGTGATGAAGGTGTGGCGGTAGTGATAGAAGTCCACCTCGGGATTAATCTTGGCGAGCTCCTTCACGGCTTTCCAGTGGCGCTGGTAGGCTTTTTTATCCATTTCCTTACCAGTCACGGGGGAGGGGAAGAGGAAACCCTTATCCGCGCTGCTAGCCTTCCAGTCATCAAGCACCTGTTGAAGCTCATCCTTAATAGGGAAGTTCACTCTAATAGGGTCGTCGTGATGGGCTGTCTTGCTGGGTACGAAGCTAAGTACAGTCTGCCCACTACGCTTATCGGTTGTGATGTTCTCCCACTTAAGCCTTCGAATATCGCCTGGGCGCATACCTGTTAGGCGTGCGATGTGAGCGAAGGGTACAAACCAATGAGGGTAGGGAGCGGCATCAAGGTCAGCTAGGTGCGCTTTGCCATGTGCTCGACTGTTGGCGCGTTGCTTACGTTGCTTCTCACCATAAGCGGAGAGGGCGGCCAGTAGCTTCGCTCTGTCCTCGGGGCTGAGCAGGTCTCGCTCAAGGTTCAGCTCGGTCTGTGTGGCTCTCTTCTCTTTCTGAGATTGGCTCTCACGGCTGAGCTTGAAGTTCTTAATAGGGTTCTCGGGTATGAGCTTTGGGCTGGGGTCGCCATTCTTCTCACCCGCTGCAAATGACAGCATCCCTTTGAACGCACCCAAGGCACGAAGTAGGGTAGCGCGGCTAACCTTGTCCTTACGCTTAGCCTCCCACGCATACATATCGTGCTCAGTTATCGCAGTCATGTCCTTCTTAAACAGGTGTTTGAAGTTATGCTTGATGATGTCAGCAGTGTTCTTGCCTGAGTCTGAGGTCGCCTTCAGGTGCTTGGTGTAGTGCTCAAAGAAGTCTTTGGTATTGAGGCTCTGCGCTGGCGCTTCTCTGGTTGCGGCTGGGTTCTCACCCTTGGATAGATTCACGCGCCACTCAAGCGCCAGCTTCTCGGCGTCTGCCGGCTTCACATTCTCATCAGCGATGGTCTGTGTGGTGCGCTTACCGTTGTAGGTGTAACGCAGTCGCCATGCACCGGAGTTACCGAGCTTTTGAAAGAAGAAGCCCTTCACGTTTGGGTGACCTAGCGACTGGCGGTCTTTCGCTGTTCGCTTGAAATCCTCAAACTGTTTTACGGTGATTCCTGTAGCCATACTGCGCTCATGTAGCCATTTATGTAGCCAGTATAGCGCAATCATTTGCAATAAACTGCATTTAAAAGAAATAAAGAATTGCTGTTAAATTATTGAAAACCTTGATAAGTAGTTGTTTTGATTAACTATAAGGGCTTCATTGACATGGTGGGGGTCGGAAGTTCGAGTCTTCTCGGTCGTACCAGACTAAAAATACCAGCCCAAGGGCTGGTTTTTTTATGTCTGGCTCAGACCGGACGAGAACTTCCGAAGGTAGTTAGACAAAATTGCCGGGAGCAATTTTGGACGCCCACCGGGCGGGCCCGAAGGGCCGAGTATCAGGATGATACGAGCAGTCTTCTCGGTCGTACCAATATCTATAAGGCTTGCAGAGATGCAGGCCTTTTTTGTCTGAATCTCTGGGGCAACATTAGGGGCAACAAATCGTCAAATCCCTTGAAAGTGGCCGTTCTGCTGTTTTTAACAAAAAAGCCCGTCTAAGCGGATTG
>Ga0209961_1000639_pt1 | contig 11627 bp, 10 predicted proteins | sample SalPonA_B_H2O_MG_FD_185719 | JGI IMG/M metagenome (GOLD analysis project Ga0209961, IMG submission 185719) | Water microbial communities from South San Francisco under conditions of wetland restoration - Salt Pond MetaG R2A_B_H2O_MG (SPAdes)... | ecosystem: Environmental > Aquatic > Non-marine... | reverse complement strand
AAAAGGCTCGTAAAGAAGCTGTCCCATTTGGACGGCTGAGAATCCGCAAAATTCTTGCAGTGGGGCACTGTTTTTAGCTGCCATGAAGGTGTTAGCCGATGCCTGAAGTTCCTCCAAGGACGCATGAGAACGGGCGTTTAAATAAGCATCGAGATCCGCATATTCGTCAGCCGTATGCTCAATGGCACAACAGTGAGGCTTAAATTTTCCGCTACCGCACGAGCACAGTTTTAGCGCATTCATTATCGACGATTCCCTGCTTTTGTAGTTGCGCCCAGTGATCACGAACAAACAACGCTGTGTCTCTGGTGACCTCAATTTTCAATGAAAGTTATACTAATTTGCTCGGCTCGTATTTTTCCATCCAAGCTTGCCATTCCGACCAACCAAGTGTGTTGATAATGGCTAAGCCTGGACAGTCATCGGATGCATCTTCCAGCCAGCGCTCATAATCTGAGGATATTTCATCAAAATTTGGAATTTCTAAAGGACTTTCAACGGTGGCTACCCCGCAGCCACTGCAGCTTAAAAAGTACTGACTCGCATTATTGTTGGGAGCGAATTCACTCACTGGAGATATGTTTCTGCATCGAGGGCATGCGTGCTCGTAACAATACGGTGAGCCCCATTTTACATAAAAATCTGTGTTCTGATCGTCGAATTCGGATGGACCACAATACCCATTCGCAGCGCTATCTCTGCCATAGAGCGCCCAGTGCTCGGGAAGCCCCATACCCATATTAATCCACACAACCTGGTCATTTTGAACTGCGTTACTTGAACCACAGACTAGACACTTACCATCTTGTAGCTTGGGCAAAGTGGGCACTAAGTCGTTCTCTGGCCATCCTTTCCAGACTCGAAATGCACTATCCGCGCATGCTCTGCAATAGTTCACTTCACACTCCACAAGACTCCCTTGTCACTTACTAGGTTGAAGAGTTAGGTGATTGTTTTGCACTTGTAATCCAGTACACCTCACCCGTGTGAACCTGCTGATTGGATTAGTTGATCGCTTTTGCGGCTCGGGCAGCTCAATGAGATAGCGCTCGTGCCATATAACCTCGATATGATCACAGCTCGGGCACTGCTTCAGCTCACCACCACTTGGGTGGCTGCGTCGGGTACTACCGATACTGAATGTTTCCCCGTAATCACAGTTCTTGCAGTCGATTTTCTTTACGTGCCCCATAGGTTTGAACTACACCTCTTGCTTACCAACGATTCTCCAGAATCCGGGAATCCTAGACACGATTCGAAGGGTCTACTTTCGAGAATAAGCCGCTGCAAACCTATTGCGAATGGGCTGCAAACGGCCACTGATCCGTACAAACCTCGTCTAGACCTGCAGTGCGACCCAGTCTGGATCTAGATAAAATGCCATTTTTTTGTCTGACTCCGCCAGAGTAAGTAACTCATGGTCAGCGATGTCGAGATCTTTTATTTCCGAAGAATGTGGCTTGAGTAGCAAGTGCTCCTCGATCCATCGTGCGCGGAAAAAGTGAAAAACCGGCTGAGAGGGGTACTCGTTAATCGCCTCGTCTAGTATTCGAATACACCTCCCAAGATCTGAATACCGGCATTTGGCAGCTGATTGGAATGCAAGGGCGCCTAACAGAACTTTACCTGAAAGGCCCAGCCCGATTTCTGAATTTTCTAACTCAAAATTTATACCCACTAAGCCTGCGAGTTGTTCTACCAAGGTTGAGAAACGTTCAAACGGATGGATCGATGCAGGCCAATCAACACGCGTTCGCATATTTTCAATATCATTGGCTGTAGTTCGATCGAGATTGTTGAGTAATATGTGTTTTGCTTCCGCTCTTGTAATTGATACTACAGTTATATCAACCGAGCGATCGTCCTGCTCGTACATTTGAATCAAAGCTGCAGCACAAATGCTCCACTTCTCTATATCATCGAAATTTTCTTGAGGAAGTTCATTTAACTTTGCCACCAACTCCGACGCCGCTTTTTCACGTTCACTTTTTCCCAAGTCCATTGAGCGCAGCGCCGCGTCGCTCATTTGTTCAACAAGCTGAACGTCACTCATCACTAACTTCCAATTTGGCAAGTATGTGGCCACCGAGGTCTTGAACTCTCGGTCAAAGATCTCACATAACGTAGTCAGCGCTTCTGCTGCACTGGGACGTTTGTCTGGTTCTGGGTCGATACAGCGCGCTATAAGCGCTCGCAACTCCAAGTCTTCGATCTTCTCAATCTCCCAGTCGCTATTGATGACACACCTACGCCAATTACCTTCCGACTTAATCGCTTTCTTATAATTTCTTGCAGGATGTTTGCCAGAAAATAAGGCTGCAGCGATCAGCCCGGCTGCAAAAATGTCACTTTTACTTTTTACAAAAACCCCATCTAGCCTTTCGGGAGCCATGTAGTCGCGCGACGCCTTTTTGATGAAACCCAAGTCAACCCAAGCATCAGCCCAACCAAAATCAGCAACTACTATTTGCCAAGGATTTTGTATCGTTGGCCAGCCTAAACCATCAGGTAAGCTGTAACGATCACTGAGGCTTGTGTATAGAATATTGCTAGGCTTGAGATCTCCGTGGCCCTCAATTCCTGCGTTGTATAGATCCTCTAGACCAGAAAACAACTGCAAGGTAGCACTCAGCCGCTCGGCATAACTGTAAGCGTCGTTGCCAATCCAACTTTCCAGGGATCCAGCCATTCCCTTCATCCGCATCACAGGAATATCCGATAGTTTAGCGCCGTCGACCTCCATGTAGATCAAGTCATATCCTAAAGCGCTGAGGATGTTTCTCGACGGCGGTAACTTCATCCACTTTCTGAATTCTCGCTGCAAATAGGCCAAATCCTGAGATGCGAGACTGACATCCTCACGATCAAAATCTAGAGTTTTGAAAGCCAAGGCTTGGTCGGTTCGAGAATCGCGTGCAAGCCAGACTAGTCCGTAGGTGCCGTGAATTGGCGAGTCTGCGAAAATAAGGTCGGGATACTTGCTTTGCATTTCCGCACGAACCTGTTCCGACAAACTCTTTGAACTCATGTTTGTACCCTCACCAGTAGTTACTTGAAAGGCTAGCTTTAGTCCTGTTCGAGGTGCTTTCGATTGATCTGCATGTGTAAGTATAGCTAGGTATATCTTGTCGTTTCTGCCCAGTCTGAATTAATCCAATCATGTGGTTGAACAATGAAGGCTGCAAAATTTTCAGCCGTTTATCGCGGGATCTTGTCGTGGCGAGATAGAATTGGATAGGCAGTAAAGCGATTGAACCTAACGGCTCTTCTTCAATAGAAGCCAGTAGTATGAACCAATAGTTTACTTCGTCGTCTTCCATCCCCGCGACTCAGTGACATTTGTGAGGCCACTCATTACGCTTTTGCAGTGCCCTTTAGATCTTCGGTTTGTTTTCCGCGACTGCTTCAATGGTCGTCGCTCCTGCAAACCAAGCTTCTCTTTGAGCAGTTGAAGTGCGTGTGGTTTAGAGAGGGCTATCATTCGGTCTACCTCATTGCCTGCCTCATCGAATTCAACAGCAATAAATACACCGCCGAGCTGGCGAACTTTGAAATTCATCATCTTTCTCCATGAGAAAGTTTCTGGGGTATAACTACTTAATGCTAGTTGAATAATCTTATGTCATGAAATAAATTCACACATTCATTGGCACTCTGACTAAGCTGGACAGCCCCGACGCCTGCGCCGAAATTGCGGGTGTCGAGAGTGTTTTTTTCTCCATTTGAACAGCTACATTAATTAGATGTGACATCACACACCCAAAAGCCCTCTCGAATTCCGTCTTCTCCATTCGACCCTCGGATTCCAGAATTACCAAGGAGGCTGCATCAATGGCATAAATTACTTACAATACAATCCTGATTCGAAGCAAGTCGGCTTCGGGGGGATTACACTTGCATTAGTGTAACGTTAGATCGCGGCTGATCTCGCCCGAAATACAGATGCATGCTATGGAGGTATGTTTCATATGATCCTTTTTACGGATATAAAATCGCGGACAAAGCTTATTTTCTCAACGTGAATTGATCAGGCGAACAACCTCAGCGTTACTTATAATTTGCGTGATATTGAAGTCGTAATTTACCAATTTTAAGCGGGTACCTGTATTTAGTTCAGCCTTATCTGCATGCCAAACTACATGATAGTTGAATATTTTATAGTCCTCTTTTAAAGTTCTCCTAGTAATTCTCGCGTCTTCTATAACTTGCTCGTAGATATTCTTCTTAACAAGGCTAGACAAGGCTCTTAGGTCTTTTTTCGGAACTAGCGATTTCGATTTTTTAAATACCAAATCAAATTCGTAGTCAACTCTTACCTTATGGGAGAAAAATATTTTTGCAGTTATGCTTTCAACATGCTCAAAGTATATTTTTAATAAATACTCATCATTGTCCCAAGTTAATCCTGAGTATATTTCTTTATGATACTTGAGTACCCAGTCGTATATATCGTTATCATACCGACCGGTATCTGCTGATAGAATTATTCTAGCTTGCACCTCGCCCTCTGCATCATATTCAAAGATAATATGAAGATATCCGCTGTAGTAAAAGCGTTCCGAAGTTAAGTAGGGTAAAAATGCTTCAAAAATAAATTTATCGTGAGGTGAAGAAATCTCCTCGCCATTGGCGTAGAACCTAGGTCGATTTAGACCTAGGTGCCAAATATTTTTTAATCGTAACTGAAAAGATAAACCCTTCGATAAAAAAGATTCTATATATTCGATGCAAGCATTTGATTTTTTCATAATCTATTAGCTCAGATTTCAGCTGGGACAAAATTATTTGAGCAGCACCAGCAGCGCTAACATATCTAACCTTTTCAATATTCGTGATCCTTCACCCATGCGGCTAGGAAATTTCCGGGTTAGTATAGCGATCTCATTATAGCTTAAGTTGTAACTATCAATTAAAGTTAAAGCTATGTTTTAACTCACTGAACACACAGGGCTAAGAATATCCTTTGCTACTTTCACCGTTAGCCGCTCACCAAATACATGCCAGCTCATCGATTGAAATAAGTTTACGGAACCGGATGGCGAGCTTGAATCTCGGGCCCGAACCAGCATGAAGCGAACCGCCCACAAAATTCACAGTAGCATAGCGCACTAACAATTCATATTTTTCTCAACGGAAATATAAGACAACCTTCTATAACCCCAAATTATCAAAACCTCATTGATAGGCTCAGGCGTGAATCTAACCTAACTGCATATTCCGCGTCATCGTGACCGGTCAAGGTACAAAAACAGCACCAGTGGGAAGATAGTGAGCAAAACAGTCACGATCAGCGGAATGAGCGGTCACGATCGCCGGAATACGCACTAACTCGCTCAAAAAACGCGAGAGCTAATTGCTCCACGGCACGTCCCACGAATCTTCTGCTCCGATCTTGGGGTGCGGTATTGATATCTTTCAAACACGTGTCCCGAACGCTACCTCTAAATGATTCGACAGCATGATTATTTCCGAGTTCAGATTGTTTCTGTCACAGCGGATGAGAGCATTTTATTGCACAAGTTGTTAAGCGTGAATTTTTAGCCGGCAAGATACTTAAACTTCAAGCGTCTATTCATATAAATAGAGCAGTTGAGTAGAGAATTTATTTGGTTTTGTTGGTTCAGACTCAATCAATGTAGTACCTTGAACCCATGGACAATCACGCTGAAAACTTTTTTAAGTGGACCAAAGAACTTCCAGTAGGGAAGCGGCTGCCCGACGCCGTTTATTTGCACAAGTCGGCACTCGAGGAAGCCTCAACTAAGCTGTTTGGGTTTTGCGCGACGGTCGCTCGGGCTCTGAAAATTGACGATACTGCCTGGGATCTTGTGAAACTTCACCGCAAGGAATTTAAGGTAGCGTATCTGTCTTACCCAGATTTTTTCAGTGACTCATATCCAGCACTCAAGAAAAGCATTCTGGTTGACCTGTCTAAGCTCTCGACTAAAGAGACGAACTACGCAGATTCGGAGAATCCCCCAATTCTTCACCGCAAAGAACTGATGGTGCTAGAAACGGACCCTTATCACGCACTATTCACCGAAATAACTGCTGAAGGCGAAAACGCTGGCCTATATGAGAATCCATTTAAGATTGGGTTTCAGCAAACTTGGTTGAGACTCATCAATCAGAAGGGATACGATCTTATCGATGGTCGTTTGATCCGCAGCTCGGTCGTTTCAGAAGACGAAAGTCAGCATCAGGTTGATCGTCACTTAACCGCAATTACCCGGTATGAGCTTTCAACACCGTTCAAGTGCTTAGCAAAACATGGTTACCTCGAAGGCGACCACACTATCTTCGATTATGGGTGCGGTAAAGGCGACGACCTAAGAGAGCTAGAAGCACACGGATTGTCAGCCGTAGGTTGGGACCCAAATTTCAGACCTGACGCAGACATCGTCGAAGCAGATTTGGTAAATATCGGCTTTGTTATAAATGTGATAGAAGATATCGACGAGCGCATCGAGGCTTTACAGAAAGCGTACGCATTGACCAAGAAGCTGCTCGTAGTTTCCGCAATGGTGGCAGGGGAAGCAACAATCTCGCGCTTCACACCCTACAAGGACGGTATCCTCACTTCCAAGAACACATTCCAAAAGTACTTTTCCCAATCGGAGCTTCAGGGCTTTATCGAACGGACACTGGATGTCGATGCCATAGCGGTTGCTCCGGGCGTGTTTTACGTATTCCGAGATCCCATTGAGGAACAGAATTATCTGTCTGCACGACAACGCAGACACAGAGAATGGAATCACCTCGCTAATCGCGAGTCTCGCAGTAAGGCTGCCGCTGTATTATTCGCCAAGCACAAACAACTCCTAGAAGATTTCTGGACTAGATGCTTAGAGTTAGGACGGCTTCCGGCGCTCGATGAATTACCTGACGCGGAGTTATTAGAGACAAACATCGGCATTCCAAAGAAGGCGCTCCAAATCATCGAAGCGACGGCGGATACTGCTGATCTAGAGATCTCACGAAATCTACGGACAGAGGACTTGCTTGTTTATTTTGCACTTGGCTTGTTCAGCAAACGTAAACCCTACACGCAGATGTCAGAGCCAATGAAGCGAGATATAAAGGCATTCTTCGGCAGCTATCAGAATGCGATTGAAACCGCTAAAAACGCACTATTCTCCGTATCAAATGTTCAGCTCATTAACCAACTCTGTGAGAAAGCGGCAGCCGAACTACCAGCGTGTAAATTAAATACGAATCACTCATTAGTCTTCCATGAAAAATTTCTAAACCAACTTCCACCAGAACTGCGGATCTATGTTGGTTGCGCCGCACAACTTGTCGGCGAACTTGAAGAGATAGATCTGATCAAAATACACATAACCTCAGGCAAGGTAAGCTTCATGGTCTATGAGGAGTTCAGTAGCTCACCACTGCCGAGACTGATCGAACGCATAAAGGTGCGAATGCGCGACCAAGATGTCGACTTCTTCGACTATGTAGAGCCCTATAGACCGCCATTGCTGTATTGGAAGAGCAACCTCATAGACGAAAGTTTCGAAGACTACAAAAAGCAGTTGGCCTTCGATAAAAAACTCGCAGAAACGGATATTATTGAACAAGAGAAGGATTTCGGACCCATGCGCTCCGAACTTGACCTCCAGCTTCAAGGAGCCGGTCTAAAAATTCGCGGTTATCGATTCTATAAGGTTTGATAAATGATCTACTTCGACTCAGCGGCCTCGTATCCTATTCTTCCAGAAGCTCTTGAGGAGTTACACTCTGCCTACGCTGATCTGTCAGCAAATCCCTCATCTGCCCACAAAGCGGGGGAAATAGCTGCTTTGAAGATAGAGTTTGCGCGCGAACTCATTGCCGACTCTATAGGTGCTCTGCCAAGTGAGATTGTATTTACTAGCGGTGCTACCGAGTCGAATAACTTAGCCCTCAAAAGCCATTTTCAAGGGGCTGATACGCTCGAGAAGAGACACCTAATTATCTCTAGCATTGAGCACAAGTGTGTACATGCAGTCGCTGACTACCTTCATCGTACTGCACAAGTCCGAGTCTCCGTAGTTTCTCCGAATAAAGATGGTGTTATCACTCGGGACGCAGTCGAAAATGCGCTTTGTGACGATACGAGCCTCGTCTCGATAATGCACATAAATAATGAATTAGGGACCGCAAATCCGATCGATGATATTGGCGCACTATGCTTCGAACGAGGAATCAAATTACACTCCGACGCAGCACAAAGTTATTTAAAGCTACCGATTGACGTCGATGATATGAACGTCGACTTTCTATCGCTCTCAGCTCACAAAGTTGGTGGTCCTAAAGGGATTGGTGCTCTCTACATCAGAGATCGCCGCGCAAGAGATATAGAGCCTGTCTTGCACGGCGCAGGCCAGGAAGAAGGACTTCGTGGAGGAACATTACCGACTCCTCTGATAACTAGCTTTGCTAAAGCTACACAAAAATTCCCCGATGTTTATCGGAGCCTCAGAGACTCTCGTTTAAAAAAACACCTGCTCGATCAGCTTTTCGAATTGGGTGTTCCTCATCAAATCAATGGAAACCCAATCGACTCTCTTGTTTCGCTTACACTACCTAAAACCGACGTTCCAGCGCTGCTTCGGGAGACCAGTGAGCAGTTTGCCCTCGCCACAGGATCTGCATGTTCCTCAAAAGAAATAGAGGCATCTCACGTCTTAACGGCAATCGGAATGGAACGCGGATTGGCAGAGCGCACTTTAAGGATTAGCTTTAGCCACTTGCTTAGCACCGGTGACGTCCGAAAGCTTGCGGAGCAGATAGCTGCTTACAGTGCCGGTTAACGCAAATTAACTATTTGTAGCAGGTAACGCACGCCCCCCCACCCTCGGCAAGGTCATAGGCCTCGTCAAGATCGGTCAGTGTGCATGCAATTATGTTTTCATCTTCAAGCAGAGCATTACGGCGCTTTTTCTTGTTAAAGCGTGCGATTTTCTTCTCATGATTTGCACGGATCATGGCCTGACGCTCAGGGTCCTCTAGCGTTTCAAGCGGCTCGCCCTGACCCATCCAGTAAAAACGCTCACCTACAGTTGAACTCTCAGCATCGCCCTTCTCGAAGCGTTTCGCTTCTTCAAAGAGATCGGGGTGGTGTTCCATCAGCTTCAGCCATTCGATTTTCTGTTGATAGAAACAGAATGTACAGCCCGATCGCGAACGCCATTTGTAGTATTCGGGGAGATCTAATCCGTTACGTCGCAGTATGTTGACGATGTCTGATTTCACGATACCATCCTCTCGGAACGGCATTACCGTCTCGATAGGTTTTTCAATCGTCATGAACCCAGAACGATGGGGCTCGTCGGCTCGGATACCTACGTAGTTCATGATCTTATAGCCGTCAGCGATGAATCCATCGACCCATTTTTCAAAAGGTTTAAGCTTCAGCTCAACCGTACACCAACGGTCTCTTTGAGAAGGAAGATAGTTACCATTCTTCTTAAGAAGAGAGCTGAATTCTAACTCTCCACGACCCTCTATACCGTTCAGTGACTTTGCATTGAGACGGTGAATATGTCCGAGCTTTGCCTCTAGCTGATCGATAAACGCATTCGTCTCCGGCAACTCATACCCAGTGTCGGTAAAGAAATACTCAATATCGAGATCAGGGCGAGTCTCTTTGACATACAGAGCAAGAGCACTGCTGTCCTTACCGCCCGATAACCCCAATACGTGTTTCACTTTTTCCATCACGAGGCCTCACTACCGACGGGTTTCATCTCTTTAGCAAGCAGTTCAACTAATACGCGAACTCGATCTGCATCCGAACAACTATCCAACTGCGATTCTATTACAGATCGAACCTCTGCAACTTGAGGATTTTCTGCTTTACCGTTTGTAATAAACTGCTCTAGTTCGAGAGTCTCACCCCGAGCATTTTCAAAGATTAGGGCTACCGGACGAGTATTAGAACTACCGCGATTCAAAGAGCGAGTGAAGGTCTCGTATCGCTTAAACTGTATGCAGAGCTCGCGAACTTTGTCGTAACCTTCACTGATCCGCTCATCGGTCCAGCTCTCTTTACGAACTCCAATGACTAGGGAGATGAACTCCTCGAGTTGTGCCTGCGTTGGATTTTCACTCCAATGCTTTAGTCGTTTCGCAAAATTTTCAATTTCAGGACGACTCGCTGAGTTAGCAACTGCTAAGCACCTTGCGGACAGACTATCACCTGCCTCATCGTCTAGGAGGCTTGTTACCGTGACTTTAAACTGATTCGATAACACGCTATCAATTTCCATGAGGCCTTTCATGGTCTCACGTAAACCATCGGTCAGATTTAAGGTACCGCTAAAGACAGCCGGTATGTCCTCAAGGATGAGTTTGTATGGATCTTTAGCAGCCAGAACCTTATCCCGGAATCGCTTGGTCAGGCTATCTAGATGCTCTTCTCCGCCAACTTCGAATAGATTCTTACCCGACGTTCGCTTAACCCAAGAAGGTAACGCGTGCATCTGTCTTACTAATGAGCGCGCGGTAGCAAGAATCGACTCCTTATCCATTGAATCTGATGCATCCGCAATCTGATGAACAAGTTGCATATCCGTATCTGCGAGCTCGTAGTACCTCACACCCGCCTCAGACGGATAGCGGATAAACTTAGTTACTAGCTCCTCATCTAATTCAGGGATATAGATCCAATCCTTTGTTGAATCGAAGTCGTAAAAAGCAAGATTCGATTCAAGCGACTTCAGCAAAGCCATCGTATACAGCTTGCAAAGACCGAGAGTCATACCGAATGGTGGCTTCATCCAGTATTCGTATAGATCTTTGATAACTAAAAGCTCTCCGCGCGACCTGATAAAGTCATAGCCAGCTTTCCAAAGGTTGTACGTGTCTTGATGATTAAATGGCAAGTCATCGGACTTTTTACAGTCAAACCAGTTGCCCGCGAAGGTGAACTGCATATCTGGCGTATGCCAACCCTTCGCTTTCAAACAGCTCAGGTATATCCCTTTTTCAGGAGGGAAAGTATCCGTTGGTAAGGCGAGATGTTGCTCACTGTCATCATCAAGCATGGCGAGCATTAGCTTATTCAGGGCAGAGTTTGCAGTCCCTGACAATTTCATTCTATTGACGAGCTCATTATGTACCGCGGGGCACATCGGGTACACTGCCCCCGCCACTAGGCTTACTTTAGCGGTTAATGAATTGCCTTTAAGCTCTTGACCTTTGTATCGCCACTCTATGGTTTCAAAGATCTGAGTCAGAATCTTTTCTATACGCAGGCGAGCTAACTTGTCTCTATTTTCAATCTCGGTCTTGGCGATCGGATCTCGGCTTAACTTTTCCGACTCTTCCCTAGCGATTTTTTCTAATGCGATCAGCTCAACGGTGGCTTGCTCAAGCTCCTCAACTCTCTCGGGATTACCGATAACAATAAAATCTGAATCCCCGTATCTCCTACAGAGCTCACCATGCAGGTCTGCATTGATCGGCAAGATAAAATTAGCAAATGCCTGTCCAGCTATACCGCTAGGCACTTTAACCTGCTCAGCAGAACTAACTACTTGAGTTTCGACCCAGCGCATGACTCCTGTTTTATGGTAATGGGCGTTGGCTAAAATTAGCTTCCCGATATCGCAATGGCCAACCCAATCTACACCACCTTTGAC
>Ga0209961_1000638_pt1 | contig 11632 bp, 6 predicted proteins | sample SalPonA_B_H2O_MG_FD_185719 | JGI IMG/M metagenome (GOLD analysis project Ga0209961, IMG submission 185719) | Water microbial communities from South San Francisco under conditions of wetland restoration - Salt Pond MetaG R2A_B_H2O_MG (SPAdes)... | ecosystem: Environmental > Aquatic > Non-marine... | reverse complement strand
CTCTTCAAACAACTGTATTCGATGGGGCTTCGCCACGCACCTTCATTGAGGCGGTTGTGAATAACACCTTGGCGCCTCAATTCAAAAGTGCACTGCAGGCGTCTCCGGACCTCAAACCAGCCCTAATTGATGCTACCAAGAACCAGGTGATAGATATCAACGCATTGGATGCCGTCGCTGATTTTTCGCCACAGAGTAGTGACGGTAAAGGTGTGCTTTCAAACTCTCAGGTTGTAGCGAAAGAAATCTTTGACGCCTTCGACGCAGATGATGCCTCTTTGGTAACACTCGATGACGGAAGCCTTTTGGATGATTTGGCGCTACTGGCGCCTGCCACAGATCTTGGGTTCCTCAATGGACCTTCGTTATCGAATAGTGTAACTGTAGACGAAAACTCAGCTGGCGAAGAACTCAAGTTTCAACTTGGGGCGAACGAGGGAGGTGTCGTCGATGAAGGCTTTGTCTGGTCTTTGCTCGAAATCGATGGCACTGATTTCAGTAAGTTCGATCTGGAGGTGACGGAAGGGTCGCCCGGTATCGAGGACGACACTTACAAGCTCGTATTGAAAAACTCACCTGACTATGAGGATCCGACGAATGCCGATCACCTTTACCAAGTGGCAGTGGGCGCAACCTCAGTTGACTCAGGTAAAACCGTTGCAGAAATTTTAGTTGTTGAAATTAACAACGTCGTTGAAATTGTTTAAAGGGGCTTGAAATGACAGTTTATGTTAACGGCAGTGAATACAATGCAGCGAGCTTAACAAGCAAATTCGACTCTAGTGTTGTTAGTCAAGACGGCCTCGTAGCTATTGTGATCGATGAGTATACGAGCAATTCGCTCTACGGTGACAGCTCAACGGAGACAGTTACAGCGGTCTTTAATGAGACGGGCTCTCTGCTTTATTACTCCCATAGTTCAAACTATTCCTACCCTGGGTCGGCTGGTACTCCGGAGACGAATTCGCGGGTCGAGACCTACAACACTAACGATCAGCTCATAGCCACGAGTAGCACCTACAACGGGCAGCCAGAGATGTCGTCATCTCAATCCACTACGCGTGACTACGGTGAAGCCGATCTACTCGATCCAGCCACTTTTTTGCTTACGACATACGAAGAGACATCGATTCAAAATGAGCCGAACGGTGAAACGGTTACGGTGGCAGAATATGTCGAGGGTGAGCAGTACACCTACACCAGCCGCTTCGTAGACCTCGAAGGCAATGTAAATATATCTGGCAAAGCGCGGTTGGCTGTAAATGAGGGCGACGGGTATCTAACCTATAGTGAAAACTACGCATCCGAAACTGATGAGCTCACTGGAACTCCAGTCTCATACACAGAAGAGGCTTACGATGCCGATAGCACCAAGTTATGGTACGACAATGGCGACGGTGTGCGACTTAATCTAGATATATCTGGTGCAATCATAGGGGTAAGCGTATCAGATAGAGTGCCTAGCTCTAGTGAGTATATGAGTGTTACAAAAGCTGAGCTTGAACAGCTAAAGTTTGTTTCGGCCACGAATGAGACGAATGGCCGTTCTGTGTTTGACGCTCAATCACCGGTAACAATAGACGATGTTGCCAAAACGGTTTCCTACATCGACAAGCTGGATAATGGCACTCAATACAGTGTCGATCTCTACTTCAACAGTTCTGATGAGTTGGTAGCCTCTGTAGCTAAAAATGAGTCCAGCAGCGCTTCCTCGCAGCAAATAGGGATGACAGTCACCTACTATGGAACTGATCCAACTGACCCAAGCATTACTGTGATTGAGGAGACTTATAGTTCTGACGAGATGGGTGTATGGACAGACCGCAGGGTTAAAAGTGTTGATGAGTCTGGCAGCTTTACTCAGGAATCTCGGGAAGAGATGCGCGATGGTGTCATTACTATTTACGACAGCATGGATACAATCGAGTCGACTGAAATATATCTAGATCCAGACACAATCAGCTCTGTAGCGGAGTTAGACAATCTCGCGAATGTATATGACTCAGCGGTTAAGCAGGCGCTTAGCTACTTCGGTACGAATGAGAATCCAGTTATCTCTTATGTTGATAACGTTGTTGTAAATACCCACGACATGGCAGGAGGGGCAGGTTACGGCACTGATGCAGGTGCTGAGTCTTACACTAACTACGAGGGCAAGATCCTTCTCCTAGACGCTAACGATAAGTATCAAGGTGCTTTGCGAGTTTGGGCATCTACCTCCGATAGCGGCAACTATGATTACCTCAGTTTACAGTTCATTGCTCCAGATGCTCAGAACGAATGGGATTCTTTCGGGGATCTTTGGAGTCAAGGGGATAGAACGTATATCAATATCAGGGAGGACTTTGATCAACTTCAAACGTTGGTAGCGGAGGATACTCACTCTAGTATAACTGACGACCTGAGCTACAGACAGATTCAGACCAATGAAGAGATCATTGGTGAGCAAAGCACTACCTCCGTTTATTACTACGGCAACAACTGGAATCTCGTTTACGCTGAAGAGACACGGGGCGTGCTCACGACCTACCGAGGCAAGAACTGGGATGTCATCGCGGTTGAGGTCTCTGACAGCATTAATGTTAACGCTTTGCAGCTTGTCACTGGTGGGCAATTTGATGGCGCGTATTTGTATGAGGAAGATCTCGGCGATGAGATGGCTGCAAATGCGGACGGGGTCAGTAATTCAGTCTCGCGCACCTATCTGCAAGCACTTGATGGCGGCGGTTACGAGTTGCTTGGCCGCGAGGAGATCTGGGATCAGACCTTCGACGACGGCAACAGCGACTACAATTTAACGCGTTACAATGCTGACAATGAATACGTCTACTCCGAGTGGCAGAACACCTGGAATGGCAACACCAATGGCGGCTCTAATGGCCGGGAATTCGTAGCCGCTGCCGATAGCCCAGATTACGATGTCGATGTCCGTCTAGAGTATGGTAGCAGCACTTGGAATGGCGGCAGCAGTTCATACGAATACGTCTATGACGTTGCTACAGGGGCTCTAATCGAAGGTTTTCAGATAAATGACAACAAGAAAACTGTCTATGGAGCAGACTGGCAAGTAGTTGAAACGCTGATTGTTATTGATACATCAGATGCCGAGCGCCTGTTCGATATAGGTGGCGGTGAATTTGAGGGCAGAGCGGTCCTTCCCAGTACGCATTATGAAGCTGAAGGTGTGGTCACTTATGCGTACGTGGCTTCAGAATACACTGAGTCGTACGAGTGGGGCAGTAACAGCGGACGAACAATCTTCTACTTAGACTCGAACAAAGAGCTGCTCTACACCGAGCGCGAGAATACTTGGCAGGACAATTACAACAAACTTGAGGGCTCTTCCACCAATTACAGCTACGAAGACTCAAACGGTAATTGGATTGGTAACCGTTCTGAAAATTCAGATGGTTCAAGCTATGCCAGCTTCAACTACATAGATGGTTCAGGAAACCGCGTACAAATTAGCGAGAACTCCTTTGAATCTGGTTGGAAAGAGTCGAGTGAGTTTACATACGATGGGGATAGTTGGACTCTTCTCTCCGGTGTCGAGAATAAGAATGGTCTCGTAACTAACTATGCATCTGACTGGTCGAAGACAACCAGCATCGATGTCACGAAAGCGGCAGCCTATCAACTAGTGGAGAGTGATGTCGCCGGCGAGTTCCTGCTAACGCTGCTTGGCGATAACCTGTCAGCTAGTGGCTCTGATAGGCGGTTAGAACTGACAATAGATTCCAATGCGTTGGATGGCAGTGAGAATATTCTTCGTAGCAAAGATATCTGGCGCTACGGTGACTCTAGCGGAAATTACTGGTCAGAGAGCTTCTCGATCTTTGATGCCCAAGGAAATTGGCTAGGTAGCGGCTCAGAGGATTCTGAAGGCTTCTATTCGTCTAACGAAGATTCCATAGACGGCAGTGGTAATCGCGTCAGCCGCGGCGAAAATGGTCAGAAGTTGTTGGCAGACGACGGAAGCTGGGACGGTGAGTCCTACTTGTGGAAAGAGGGGTACGAGTACACCTATTCGTCAAACTGGATGTTAGTGGGGGGCTGGCAAGTTCGAGGAGGGGTCAAGTACACCTACGATGAAAATTGGCAGGTTATTGAAACGTCACTTGAGGTTGCTGAGTCACAACTTGAGGCTGTGGTTGAAAACGGTGTAGTGACCGGATACGTGTATGAGCAACCTATGGGCGGCTACGGCGCTGACATGTACGGTAGTGCAAATCAAGACAGCAACACGAGAACCCTCTTCATTGACGTGGACAAGACGACCATTAAAGGTTCCAAAGAGAGCTGGTACTGGGAGGACTTTGACGGCTCGTACTGGAATCGGGGCGAAACCTATTATGATGCGAACGGCAACTGGCAGCGATCAACCTATGAGAGTAGCGACGGCTACTCAAACTCAAACTCTCAAGTGGAGTTGCGCGACGAATCAGGAAACCTGACCGGCTATCTCTCATCGGGTTCCACAACGTACAGGGACGGCGATGCTTATGCATACAGCTACGAGTATACCAGTGACTGGGTCTTCGTGGGCGGTTACGAAGTACGTGACGGTTTCAAATGGACTTATGATTCATCTTGGGGCTTGGTGAGTAAAGAAGTTTACGATGAGACGCCAAAAGATGAAGTGCTCAATGACCTTGGGCAGTTGGTGGGTTATGAGTCTGTTACAACCAAAATTATAGAGACCGAGGTCGAGGGCGCGACGCTTACCCGCACCACAGTTCGTTCGTTTGATACAACAGAGCAGTTGCAAGCCTCAACGGTCACTTCCGTTTGGAGTGAAGAGGGCTATAAATCAACTACCGTAGTAACCAAGGATGCTGATGGGCAGGTGACTAGCCGTATCTTTACGGACAGTGCAAACGAACGACTCGAAGAGTACTACGAGTATGATGAGTCAGGTAACGTCCTGTCTGAAAGTGGTGTACGCGCTGATAGCCTGAATGGGGATCTGCAGTGGGAGTATAACTACGTCAATGGAATTTTCGATGGTGGTTTTGAGATTGAAGGTGGAATAAGGCAGGTCTTTGACAGCGAGTGGCGCGTTAGCGAGATCAGCGTTGAAGATTCGTCTTTATTACAGAGCACAGATAATGGTGGCTTCGTGATAAGCAGCTCAACGACCGATGCGGATCCGTTCGGCTACTACAACTTCACTGCGACGACTGACTACTATTTTGACAGTGGTGAGGTGTTTACTGGTCTACGCAACACAACTACTATCCAATATGGTGATGAGAGCATCGAGGAGATCTCAGTTCTCAACTCGGAACTCCAGGAAACCTATGTCAAATCTGCGGACACCGAGCACTTCTACCAATATCTGGTTTCTGAGAATATGGAGATTATGCTCGATGTAACAGCATTGAACTTGTTCTTCGATGTTAGGGTCGATAACGAATCCTCATTCATAACTGTAGATGGCGGATACGACAACGGTGAAGCACTAACAAAAGCTCCTCTAGAAATCGCAGCACGGCTCCTCTCAAGTGATGACTGGTCGTTAGAGTTGGATACACTGACAAGCAACGAAACCGACCTCGGAGTTGAGTCTTCGCTAGGTTGGCGGGATCAGATAAACATGAACGACGCTGGCGCAGGTGATCGTGTCGTGATTGCTGATCTGCTTGTTGACTACTCTTTGTCAGAGTTTGAAGCTGATACCAAAAGTACTGATGATACTAATGCCAATGCAGTGCTCGGCGAAGTGGTCGTGGGTGACGATACACTCATACGTATAAACAGTAACGATGGGCACTGGATGGTTCTGGAGGGTAACCTTGACGCGCCAGACTCGGGGTCTGTGACTGGGATCATAAATAAGATCTCGTTATACAAGGGTGAGACTTTGGATGCTGATCCGAGCAATTGGTCAGAGCATCTACTGGCGACTCTGGATAACCAAACCATTCGACTTCAGGAGGATTGGAGCGACTACCTCACCGCAGGTATAAATCCGTATGATGTTGCTTAGATTAAGAATTAGCCTACTCATTGTGGGCCTCTGGTCGACAACTGGGGTGGGTGCAGTTAAAGCCGACAGCAGTCTATGGGGTTTACTAGAGCGAGATGAGCGGGTTATTTCCGCAGTCTATGACAGTGAAATTGCTCTTAGTGAAGTGGGTATTGCGCAGAGTAGTAACGGGCTAAAGGCTTCTGTTTCGACGACGGGGTCAGCATGGCGTTATGACTCTAGCGATGCCCCCATAGGCCGTGGCGACGTTGGTTCTGACACTTACCTTGATGGGGTGGTTAACCTAAGCGTTCCGATTCTTGATTTTGGTCGCAGCGATAACAGAGTCGCCGCTGCTGAAGCTCGCCACCTATCCTCACGTGTGAAGATTGAGATGGCAGTTGCTGGAGTGCTATATGATCTAGCTAAGACCTACGCGGAGTACACATATTATCAGTATCGAAGCGCCCGGTTGAAGCAGAAAAAAGAGGGGCTTGAGCCCCTTGTTGCGTTACAGCAAGAGCGATACAAAAGCGGCGTTGTTTCTCTCGTGGCGGTGCAAGAGTTGTACCTTTATCTCGTTAAGCTTGAGGCGCAGATTGATGCCGCAAAGGAGCAGGCAGATGGTACTCTTAGCCAACTACTTAGGCGCTTCAATCTTACGGACAATCACCTGACGACACTCGAAACAATTAGAGTGAAGCTTAGCGATGGATCGATAGATGACAAATCAGCCACCCTATACTTGAGCCAGAGAGAGTTTGCTGCAGAGAGAGAGGCGCTTCACTATGAGCGATCTAGCCTCGAGGCAGAATTCTTGCCTGAGGTTAAACTCTCAGGTTCAACCCGCTTTTATGATGTTGACCAGGGCTCGCTCGATAGTTTTTCTGCCCAAATTGGTGTGGTGGTGACCTTCGACCTTTTTGATTCAGGTGGACGCTCCAGTCGGCTTGACGGCGTGGCTGCTCGAATCAATGCACTTGAATCTTCCTATCGTGCGCGCGAAAAGCAGACTGAGCAACGACTGCTAGCGACTCTTTCGGAGGCTAAGGAGGCTGAGGTGCAACTGGAGGCGCTTAAAATACGCTCAGACGAATTTGAAAAGCGTCTGGAGCAGCAGAGAGTTAAAAGAGACCTATCCTCTACTAACGTCGACGAGCAATTGGACCTTCTAACCACCCAGTACGATCTAGTGCTTGCAAGCGCCGAGGCAGAACAGAAAAAACTAATGGCACGGATCGAGTATCTTAATGAGACTCAAACGCTGCTTAAATACGCTGGATTCCCCGGTTTCGCGAAGGAATAGTTTTGGAAAAATACCAACATTGGTTTTGGAGTGCTGTTAAAAAGCAGCGCCGCATTTACGCGCAAATAATTGTCGCTTCTATCTGTATCAATCTGTTTGCACTCGCCAGTGCGTTTTTTGTGATGACCGTTTATGACCGGGTCATCCCAAATAATGCGATGGAGACCCTTGTCTCTCTGACGGCGGGCATAGCGCTGGTTCTTGCGTTCGATTTCATGATGAAAACGCTACGTTCTATATTTACAGATCGTGCGGGGCAGAATATCGATAACGAAATTTCAGGTCTCATTTTTGACCGTATCAGCCGCAACGAGAGCTTGCTAACAGGGTTTTCTGCTGGTGCTGTGGCTTCGCGCATTAAAGAGTTTGATAGCGTCAAGGATGTTTTAGCCTCGGCTACGCTAGTGACCTTTGTTGATCTACCGTTCATCTTTTTATTCATACTGGTGCTTTATATGATCGGCGGTTCGGTTGTTTTAGTGCCTTTGCTTGTGGTGATTATGGTTATCGGCACGGGACTTTTAGTCCAACCTCTGGTCAAGCGGCTAGTTTCGCGGGCGGACTCAGTCGGGCATGATAAACACAGTGTTTTAGTGGAATTACTCTCCGGTCTTGAGGTAGTCAAAACTTTGAGAGGTATCGATTCCATCAAAGAGCGCTGGAATACCAGCGTGGCTAGTCAGGGTGAGTCCATGTCCAAGTCACGTTTTTGGGCTCAGTTCTCCAGTAACGTAGCGCAATCTGGACAGCAGATATCCCAGGTCGCAATCGTCGTTTACGGTGTCATTTTGATTGCGGAGTCCGGGCTCACAATGGGTGGATTAATCGCCTGTGTTATCTTATCGGGCCGGACACTAGCCCCTCTTGGTCAGGTCTCAAATCTATTAGGCCGGTTGAACCATGCGATATCATCCTACCGAAGCATGAATGCGTTGATGACCTTGGCGTCTGAAGAGCAGCGTCGAGAGGGCTTTTTACGTCACTCTAAAATCTGCAATGCAATCAATATCGAAGGTTTGGACTTTGGGTACAGGGGTAACCATTCTCCAATTTTTGAGGCTCTTAACCTCAAAATCGAAGCCAACGAGAAAGTGGCGCTGCTCGGACCAGTAGGGTCGGGTAAATCGACACTGGTGAAAATACTATCAGGTGTTCTCTCCTCAGCGCGCGGTACGGTGCGCCTTGGTGACATAAATTTGGCTCATATACACCCTGATGACCTACGAAGAACAGTGGCGGTTGTGAATCAGACCCCTGTGCTGTTCTCGGGTACTTTGCGGGAAAACATCCTTTTTGGAGCGCCCGATGCGAGTGATGATGAGGTTGTTGAGATATGTCGGCTTACCGGTGTACACGAAATTGCTGACGGGCTGGAGAAAGGCTACGACACTTACTTAAGCGAAAGAGGTGCTCAGTTATCTGGAGGGCAAAAGCAGCTTGTTTCCATCGCTCGAGCTTTGATAGGCAAACCGAGTGTGCTCATTATGGATGAACCAACCAGTTCGCTCGATAACCTCTCAGAGGAGCGCTTACTGAAAAATATTAAGTCACATCTTACTGATGTGACCGTTATTGTGGTTACGCATCGCTCATCGGTGCTCTCCATATGTGAAAGGGTCGTTGTTATTGATAAGGGTGTCGTTATTAAAGATGTTCCGAAGGAAGAGCTCTTCAAGGGTGATAATCGCCCATCAAGAGCAACTGGCGAGGCTGGAAAATGAGAAGCCTTAATCTGGTCTACTACTCCGTTATCGCTTTCGTCATTCTAACTATCACGTGGCTCTCTTTAGCAACCGTTGATCAAGCGATACGAATGCCGGGTGAGATAGAGCCTCAAGGGTATGTTCAGACTACACAGGCGCGTTACCCTGGCCGTATCGCATCCATACATGTTGTGCTAGATGATAGCGTGTCTAAGGGGTCGCCTTTAATTGAGTTTGATCGTCAAGAGCCCGAAGCCTCGTTGCGCCAAAATCAGATTGCTGCCGACCAATTGCGGGTCAGTTTGGCGAGATTGCTAGCCGAGTCGCGCGGCACTCAGCCAGCCTTTGAGCAAAACTTTAAGAGTGAGATTGTCGAAGCCGAACGCCTACTATTTAGTCTGAGGCAAGAGTCTTTGATGGCGCAGTTAGCAACGATTGATAGTGAATACGCTGTCACACTCGCTGAGAAAGAGGAGGCGCTAAATGAGTCGCAAGGTCTTCGGTCAGCGCTCGCGCTTAAACGCGAAGAGGAGCGGCTAATTGCACCGCTGGTTGAAATTGGTGCCGAGCCCAAATTACGTCTGATGGGGTTGGAGCAAGCGATACAGGAGTTGAACAATCGCCTCTCTCAGATTGATGCGAAAGCGGGCGCCTATGATGCAAAGCTGCAAACCATTAAGTCGCGCAGGCTCGAAGTGGTATCGAATGCTAAATCAAGTGCTTACCAGGAGTGGGTGCAGGGCAAGGAGCGTCTGGAGGCTCTGCTAGAGGAGCAAAAGGTATTGCAACTTCAGCTGGATAGTATGGTGGTACGCGCACCATTCGATGGAGTAGTCACGAAAGTTTACCCTAAAGGTGAAGGCGCTGTTGTTGGTGCGGGAGATCCCTTGGTTGAAATAGTGCCCTTGCGGTCAAAGGGCGTGATGATCCGAGGCAAGCTAGCCCCTAAAGATCTCGCAGCGATCACTCTTGGGCAGGAGTGTCGAATAAGTTTGGGCAACTATGACTTCACGACTCATGGCAATCTTTCAGGAAAAATTGTTAAGGTCGCTCAGAATACGACTAAAGAAGAGAGCGGCTCGTCCTACTACGAGATAGTGGTTGAGACAACATCAGATCGCCTAGATAAGTCCGGAGTTGTTCCTCGGCTGGCGCCTGGCATGCTCGTTGATATTGCGGCTGTTGGCGAGACTCGTACAGTGCTCGATTACCTGCTAAAACCCATTCAAGCTACGGCAGAGCGCTCATTTATTGAGTGATTACCATAGCCGTTCTATTCGATCGTAAGCCTTTAGTTGTGCAGGGAATGTGCTCACCTCATTTTCATCGCCCTGCGTGACCTTTCCCATACTTCTGTCCGATAGTGCCAATAGCCGGGCCGCCAAGTTCATCGACCATATCAGCGTGGCAAGGGACTGCCCGCAGGCGATCTCGGAAGCTGTACCGGAATGAATGCACAACGCAATTTTTGGGCACTCTAGGCTTCAACCACTTGTTTAAAGCGGCACTGGCTGAGTTGGACTTAACCTCATGTCGATTGCAGTATTTATTGAACAAGACACCATCTATTGCTTCTCGCACTAAAATCTCGGCCGCTTGTTTAGACGCACCAACTAACGGGATAGAACGCTCAATGCCATCAGTTTTTAGACGCCGCCATGGATGTTCACGAACTAAGATGTGGACTTCCCATACTTTCCTAGACACTCGATAGCGCTATTATCTAGCTCTATGAGAGGTGTTTATGAGCAAGAAGTAGTCGGGACTGATCCCCAATACTAAAGCACTCCTTCTAGAGCTTGGTAAGAACATCAACGGGGATTGGTTCGCGCTCTTTACGCCCCCTCTTATGCTCAGCAAAATGCACTGAAGAAAAGGCAGTAACAGCTGGTAGATCTTGCTCTCTGGATGTGAACGTAATAACAGCCTTTACGCTACTAATAATCCGACGAGCGCTAGATGGTGTTACTTGTCTCAGCTCTAACAGGAAGTCCCGAAACTGATTAGCATCCTCTCGCGAGTACTCGGTGATCGAACGATCTCCGACTGACTCAATTAAATAAGATACAGCACGCCTTACCGCCCTGAAGAACTCATCTGATCGATCACTACCTTGGCCGGAGAAGTAGAACTCAATCGTCTCAGTGATAGTAGGAGAATCACAGGACGAATTTTGAAGGGCCGATAACTTAGTGTTAGCGGGCCTTTCGTTCCTGAAGCTATCGACTAGACCAGCGACGGAAGAGTACATCAATAGCTCCCAGTCACGTTCAAGCTCAGCGTTGATCTTGGCCGCCCTTTTGCGCGCAATCTCCGAGTGTCGAGTACGCAATGAGATACGAATTATCGGAAGTCGATATTGATTACGGACAGGTTTGGGCACCCTCCGTACGTAATAGATTATGCCGTCTTTACTTGAGGTATATTTTGGAAGGATTTTTTGTACCACTGTCTGTAGCCCACCCCTAAGCGAAAATATGCGGGAAGTGTTTTAAAACAGGTGCTTAGAGGGGATTTTGCTACGGAAATGGCGCGCCCGGAGGGATTCGAACCCCCGACCAACAGGATCGGAACCTGCTACTCTATCCAGCTGAGCTACGGGCGCATAAATTCTAAGCTAACGCGTGCTTCCCTGTCGGGATAGACTCGTTATAT
>Ga0209961_1000636_pt1 | contig 11639 bp, 8 predicted proteins | sample SalPonA_B_H2O_MG_FD_185719 | JGI IMG/M metagenome (GOLD analysis project Ga0209961, IMG submission 185719) | Water microbial communities from South San Francisco under conditions of wetland restoration - Salt Pond MetaG R2A_B_H2O_MG (SPAdes)... | ecosystem: Environmental > Aquatic > Non-marine... | reverse complement strand
TTACCTGTCCGAGTTCACACTCGGGATGCACCATTTCATAGCCCTGGGGGCCGCGGCGAATTTCTCCAAAGGCTCTAAGCTTGGTAGAGCTTTGGTAGGCGGCCTTTTGAGCGGCGCTAAAGTGAAAAAATCTTAAATTGATTACTCCGGTGGAGTCTTGCAAACGCACCATAAGGCTGCGACGTTTACCAAAGCTAATATCGCACTGGGTGACTTCGCCTTCAATGACAATTTCTTGTCCCAGCATACAGGCGCCAATCGGCGTGATGCGCGATCGGTCTTGATAGCGGAGAGGGAAGTGAAAAATTAAATCTTGTGCGCTGTGTATATTTAGCTTTGAAAGCTTGTCACGCAAGGCTGGCCCAACACCTTTAAGGTTGTCGGTCGAGGTGTTGGCCAGTGGATTGTGAAGCATTGGCGATGCGAGTAATGCTTAAATGACCATTATCGCTTCAATTTCAATATCGGTACCCTTGGGTAGTGAGGCAACACCAACACACGCTCGTGCAGGGAACGGCTCTTTAAAATACGTCTTCATGACCTCATTCACTTCTGCGAAATTGCCTAAGTCAGTGAGAGAAATATTAACTTTAACAAAGTGGTCGAGCGAGCCACCGGCAGCTTCGGCTACGGCGGCCAAATTATCAAATACGCGGCGTGCACGAGCTGCGATATCATCGCCAACTAATTCCATGGTTTCTGGGTCAAGCGGTATTTGGCCTGAAAGATACACCGTATTGTCAACTTTGATTGCTTGTGAATAGGGACCAATGGCAGCAGGTGCTTTGGAAGTATTGATTGCGGCTTTGTTGCTCATGAAAATTCCTTAGTAGTGTTTTACACGTGTCACTTTTAAGACGGCTTCTAATTTACGCAGTGTTTTAACAATCCGCGCCAAATGCACTCGGCTTTTCACCGAAATGAGAAGATACATAGCCCCGTATGTGGCGTCTACTTCTTCGGTACGGATTTTTTCTATATTTATCCCTGAGTCATTGAGACGGGCGGCAATTTTGGCCAGTAGCCCTCGCTCATTGCGGTAGTCTATTCGTAGCTCAGAATGGAAATCACCTTTGACGTCGCTAGCCCAAGTTAACCGCATACAGCGATCGGGGTTATCAAGATATTCTGTCACGTTAGCACATGTTTCCAAATGTACCACCATGCCGCGACCAGTACTCACGTAACCAACGACAGGGTCACCAGGGAGGGGATGGCAGCAATTTCCATAGTTGAGCACCAATCCCTCTGCACCAGTAATAGCCAATGCTTCATGGTTTTTCGGAACGGATGACGATTCATCATTGTGATTGATAAGTCGACGAGCCGTTAGGTAGGCTACTCGCTTACCAATGCCTATTTCTTGGAGTAAGGCATTCTCACTGAGCTTCGACTCTGCGAGTAAATTAGCTAGGGCATCTTCAGGCAGCTGGCTGATATCGCTACCCAAACTATTGAGGGCCTTGGCCAATAAGCGCTTACCCAGTGCTACTGCTTCATTGCTTTCTCTGCTTTTTAAGAAATGCCTAATGGCGCTTCTGGCTTTAGCGGTAATCACAAAATCGAGCCAGTTGGGGTTAGGTTGTGCGCCAGGCGCAGTAATGATGTCTACAGTTTGGCCGCTTTGAAGCGGGGTACTTATGGGGGCGAGCTGCCGGTCAATGCGGCAGCCAACACAGGCGTTGCCAATGTCGGTATGTACGGCATAGGCAAAATCTACCGCATTTGCCCCGCTGGGTAATTCAAAAATTTTACCCTTGGGACTAAAGACATAAATATCATCTGGAAAAAGATCGATCTTAACGTTTTCAATAAATTCAATAGAGTCACGTGCTTTGGCTTGCATATCTAACAAGCCCTTTATCCATTGCTGTGCTTTGGCTTGGCCTGAGGCATGGGCAGCGTGTTTATCCGATTTATACAACCAGTGGGCGGCAATACCATTGTTGGCGATGACATCCATTTCATGAGTCCGAATTTGGATCTCAATGGGGACACCATACATACCAAACAAAACGGTATGCAGTGATTGGTAGCCGTTGGACTTGGGTATGGCGATGTAGTCTTTAAACATCCCCGCGACAGGCTTATACAAACCGTGCACTATACCAAGTGCACGGTAGCAAGCATCGACATTATTGGTGACTACACGGAAAGCAAATACATCCATGATGTCTTTGAACGGCTTTTTGGACATTTTTTTATAAATGCTAAAAAGGTGCTTTTCTCGACCTGTAACCATCGCTACTAGGCCTTCGTTCAATAGTCGACTTTCGATGGAGAGGCGGATATTTTCCAGAAGTGCATGGCGGTTACCGCGCACTGCCTTGACGGCTGAATCGATGCGGGCAGCCCGCATGGGGTGCATGGCTTTAAAACCGAGGTCTTCAAATTCGATACGCAGGTTATGCATGCCCAGCTTGGCGGCGATGGGTGCGTAAATTTCTAAGGTTTCGCGGGCAATGCGTCGTCGTTTGTCAGGTCTAAGAACCCCAAGTGTGCGCATATTGTGTAAGCGATCAGATAGTTTAACCAATATAACGCGGATATCTTCTGCCATGGCGAGAACCATTTTTTGGAAGTTTTCCGCTTGAGCCTCGGCCTTTGAAGCAAATTCAATCTGTGTAAGTTTACTTACACCATCAACTAATTCAGCAACGGGTTCACCAAATTGGGCAACGATCGCAGCTTTTTCGACTTCGGTGTCTTCAATGACATCATGTAGCATGGCGGCCATAAGGCTTTGTGCATCCATGTGCATTTCACTAAGGATACCGGCAACGGCAAGGGGGTGAGTAACATAAGGTTCTCCACTTCGGCGTTTTTGACCGTCGTGGGCTTGTTCTGCATACAGGTAGGCGCGACGAACCTGCATAATGGATTGAGGATCCATGTAGCTAGACAGGCGTTCGTCTAATTCATCAATAGTTTTTACTTCAGTCGTTGCACCCATAGTGGTATCAATTTCCTACTGTGATACTGGGCGCTGAAAGAGGTATCATAGAACGCCCGATGACGTTCTAAGATACACTAGATTTGGAGCGGCAAAAAGCCTAGAAATCGTCGTTAGACAAAGGAACTGCAGTTGTTTCCAGCGAAAGGTTATCAAAGCTAACTTCTTGCTCTGGTTCTTCGTCTAAAATACTGGCGTTGATATGGTTTTCAGCAATTTCGCGAAGCGCAATCACAGTAGGCTTATCTGAATCTTCTTCTACCAATGGGTCTTTACCCTGAGTGGCTATCTGGCGAGCGCGTTTGCTAGCAACCATTACCAATTCAAAGCGATTTGCTACTTTGTCTAAACAATCTTCAACAGTGACTCGTGCCATGGAAGGTATACCTATATATCAAGAAAAGAGCGAGATTATAACCCCATATTTGTTATTTGGACAGTAGTTGCTGTAATAGATCTGCGTTTGACGCCGATTGCTGTTGTGTTGTCAGCCGATGGGAACGCAAAATACTTTGTAAATCGTGCAGAGCTTCGGCGAAATCGTCATTGATCACGAGAAAATCAGCTTCGTTAAAATGAGACATTTCACTGATAGCTTCAGCCATACGTTTTTCTATCACGTCGTCATCGTCCTGGCCGCGGCCCGTTAAGCGCTCTCGAAGTGCTTCAATAGACGGTGGCACAATAAATATTCCCACGGTTTTGGGCATTACTCGGCGAACTTGTTGGGCTCCCTGCCAGTCAATTTCTAGAATGACGTCGATACCTTTAGCGAGCGTTTCTTCTACCCATGCTTGTGATGTGCCGTAGTAGTTACCGAACACCTCGGCGTGCTCTAGAAAAGCATTGTTTCCAATCATTTTGAGAAAATTATCTTTGCTCGTGAAATGATAGTTTACACCGTCTTCTTCACCCGGGCGCATGGCGCGAGTAGTGTGTGAAATAGAGACTTGAACATGCTTGGTTTGCTGTAAAAGTGCAGTGACTAAGCTGGTTTTGCCGGCTCCAGAGGCGGCGGAAATGGTGTAAAGCGTGCCTTGGGTCATGAGATTGTTCGCGCTGTGTTAAAAATTCTCTACAAGAATAGCAGTCTTTAGCGCTGTGCAAAATGCAAATAGTTGTCAAGACTAATGCAATCGGTTTCAAAAGTGAGGTATGATGCAAATGGTCTTAAAAATAAGCCATAAAAATGGTTAAAACTGCACATTCAATAGCAGTCCAAAAACCTTACAGACTAACCTGCAAATACTATTGCAGTGGAGAATGATGATATGAGTAATCAACAACGCCCATCTTTGTCTTTCTGGCAAATATGGAATATGAGCTTCGGCTTCTTAGGTATTCAATATGGATTTGGTCTGCAGCAGGCCAACTTAAGTCCTATCTTTCGTTACCTTGGTGCTAACGAGCACGAACTACCTATTTTATGGCTCGCAGGCCCTGTCACCGGTTTGTTAATTCAGCCCCTTATCGGTGCAATTAGTGACAGAACATGGTCACGCTTTGGTCGCCGCAAGCCCTTCTTTTTAATCGGCGCCTTGATCGGTAGTATCGCCGTTATGTTCATGCCCTATGTGCCTTACCTTTGGATGGCTGTAGGCTTGTTCTGGATTCTAGATGCGGCTATGAATACCGCGATGGAGCCCTACCGAGCCTTGGTAGGTGATAAGCTAAACGCCGAGCAACGCAGTATTGGCTTCTCTGTCCAAACATTCATGATCGCTGGCGGACAAATTTTGGCAGGTCTCATGCCTTTGGTCATGTTAGCAATGGGGGTTTCAGATACTACTGACGGTAATAGTGTCCCCGATATCGTCAAATACTCATTCGTAGTCGGTGTGGTGGCAATGTTGGTGTCGGTCGCTTGGACTGCTTATACCACCGATGAATATCCGCCTGAAGATATCGAAGAATTTAAAAAGCAAAATAGTGGTGAGAATGTCTTTGTTGCTGCGGTTAAAGAAATTTGGCACATCAGCCGTGACTTGCCAAAGCCAATTGCTAGCCTATGGTGGGTGAAATTCTTTACCTGGTTTGGCATGCCGTTGATGTGGCAGTATTTGTCGCTTTCGATCGCACGCCATTGCTTTAATGCGCCTACCCCCGAGTCTCCTGGATTTGCAGAAGGTGCTGCCAATGTTGGTTTGGCATTAACCACCATGAATGTGACCACCGTTGTGATGTCGTTTCTCATTCCTACCGTGATTCGTAAAATAGGTGCACGTCATACCTATGCTCTATTCCTCTTGTTGGGCGGTATTGGCTTTATGTCACAACAACTGACAACCGATTTGATGGTGGTATTGGGCACCATGGTGCTAGTCGGAATCGCGTGGTCTGCCATTATTACCGTGCCGTTCATCATTACCACGAATGCGGTACCTGCAGTGAAAATTGGGGTTTATATGGGCCTTTTGAATGCCTTTATTTGCCTCCCGCAAATAGTAGAAATGTTCTCAATCGGTTTTATCTATGACTCTGTATTGGGCGGCGATCCACGCAATGCTATCTTCCTAGCAGGCGCTATGTTGGTCATCGGTGCGATGTTTGTTTATCGTATTCCTGACAGTGTAGAAACGACACCATCTGTAGATGATGTCATGGAAGCTGAGGCAGAAGCCCGTACCCACACTGAAGCGTGAGTATTTAGTGGTGATATAAACCAGTCTACGGACTGGTTTTTTTTCGTCTAAAAAACGCTTAATAGTAGATTAAATGCAATCGTCCACATAATGATGGCAATGATTATATCGAGAATTTGCCAAGCTTTGGGCCTAGCAAACAGCGGTGCCAAAAAGCGCGCCCCAAACCCTAGCCCGGCAAACCATATTGCACTGGCTGAACAGGCTCCCACAATAAACCAGTAGCGAAGTTCAAGGCTGTGTTGCGCGCCGATTGAACCAATTAATAACACTGTATCAAGATAGACATGGGGATTGAGCAAAGTAAATGCAGCAGCCTGCGCAATAATTGCTGCATGCGACCGTTTTTCGGTGGTGTCAGAAGCATTGAGTGACTCAGTGTGTTTCGCTCTCTGCCATGCTTGCCAGCCGTAGACACTCAGAAATCCAGCGCCAAGCAGGGCTAAGCCGTTAGTGAGTAACTCATTATCACCAATAATTTTCGCCATGCCTAGAACGCCTGCACTTATCAATGAAGCATCAATGAGCGCGCAGAAAAGCACTACACTACCTATATACTCTCTTCTGAGCCCTTGTCTTAAAACAAAGGCATTCTGCGCGCCAATAGCAACAATTAATCCAAAGCTGAGTGCAAATCCTTGGGTTAACACAGTCAGTGGCATAACGACTCCAAAATGGACAGGCAAAAAAAAGCAGCACCACAAATGGGTGCTGCTTTGATATCAAACCAGAGAATTACCAGCTATATGAAATTTCAGCGTTCCACTGATCCATTTTGATTTCAATGGTTTGCGTTGGATCGAGGGGATTTGTGCCCGAAGTACTAGACTCTGGAGCATACATTACGCTCACGCTGTATTCTCTACCATCGCTAAGTTTGCGGGTAAAACCTGCAGTGTAGTGGTTTTCAATAACACCTGGCGCCATGATATTAAACAGTGCTTCACTGCTACCAATGGGGTTTTCACCAAACGATGCTCCGACGCGGTAGCGAACATTAGGGCTGCCAGCCATGCTCCACTCGTAACCTAGTTTGTGTACTTGAATATCAGTCCAGCCAAAGCCTGCGCCATTACTGCCGCCCAAACAACCCGATGTTGGATTGCTGAAATCCATCGCTGCTAGAGGGCAGCTGAATAGATTGGCTACAGGGTTCGAGATAGAGGCGACATCGGTGTAATTGATCTGTTCAAAATCGTAATGGAAGGCGCCGCCATTTTGCATTTTAAAGCTCGCACCAATACCTATGCTTGAAGGGATATCAAAGGTGCCGGCTTCAGCGAATAAATCGCTGTACTTGTCAAACTCAGACATGCTGACTTTGCTTTTGTACTGTGCAGAAAGATTTAAGTTATCGGATGTCCAAATGACACCTAAACCAAAGCCAACACCGGTACTGATATCTGCGCCACGGTTGGTGAGATTATACTCCTCACCCATGGCGGCCATGGCTGCTGCACCCATAGCTTCTTGCTGTGACATATCGCCTGACATTACCGATGGCATGTAACCTTGGAAGGCTGCCCCGAAGGCGTTATTGAAGGTGGTGGTGTAAGGTGTAAAGTTACCAAGGCCCTTGGCTTCGAATGATTGTGCTACCATCACTAGCGAGGCACCGTAGGCCAATTCACCCGAGCGACCAGAGTAGCTTAGGTCAACAAAGAGTTGCATTAGGTCAACGCCAGTATTGCCGGCACCAAATGTACCAGGCTTACTTGTGGGCATCATTTCGCCGCCTAAGGCGTTCATAAAGTAGGCTGAACCTGATGTGTAATCAGTGTTCATTCCGCCACGGCCATAAATAGCCACACCGGTAGCACTGTTATCATCGAGTGCCCATGTTTTAGCAAAATGGGGAATAGGGAAGTAGTTACTACCACTTTCAACGTTGCCCGCATCTAGGGTGAAAGCACCCATGCCATAACCCTGCATAGCTTCAGGGCTTCCTGCTTGAGCACCCAACTGAAGTTGACTCTGTGAAGCAGAGTAGCTGCGATTGGGTGAAAAAATGGCAATGCCAACTTCTGTTCGATCGCCAACTATCACAGCAGAAGCGGGGTTCATGGCTGTGGCCATAGCTTCTTGAGGACTTGCAGTCCCGGCGCCGGCCATGCCCTCATTCTTGGCCCCTAAACCGTGAGTGAAGTATCCGTTGGTGGCCATTGCCTGGCCGCTAATAATCGCTGTGCCCAAGGCTACAGCTATGGCAATATGTTTTTTCATATGAGATCTCGCTTAACGTGTTCTTTATAGTTATACCGTTAATAAGATATTCTTAATTTAGAAGAAGTGCAAATAAAGAGTTTTGATTGATTAATATCCATAGCTCTTCTACGCTGATAATGGTTGGCTTGAAAAGTTTTTTTAATTGGCCATTTATAAAAAAAGTATGAAAAACAAATGATTAAAGGCATATGGGAATCAAAACTGCGTTAGTAAACTCAAGGTCTGCACGCGCGGTACTTTTATTATTATTGGCGGTAGTAACTGTTATAGCGTCGATAAGTACTTTATTTCAATATGCGATTCAGGATATAGAACGCGATTTTCAGCGTTTAGATGAAAAAATTTCTGCACAATTCCATCAGTCTATGCCTAATGTCATTAACAGTTTTAATGACATTTTTACTAATAGTAAAAATTTATCAGCTTTGGGCAATGAAGATACAAGGCTATTGGAAGAAAATTTTGCGGCGATAAAATTACTTGAGCCCCGAATGATGAGCGTGCAGTGGTATGTAGAAGGGGGTAAATTCAAAAAAAGCCTGCTCACTGATACACATTTTGTATCCCCTCCAAGGCAAGCTGAGCTTTCAGACCTGTTTTTTCGTGCCTACCAGTTACCGCAAGGGTTCAGCTTAGTAGAGCTTCACAGTAAGGATAATCAACAGTTTTCGCTATATTATCTACACAATCTTAGGCGAAACATCAGTGAAACAAATAGTGTCATATTGGTTGAATTTGATGTATCAGATGTCATTCAAAAAGTTTCAGCTTTGCTGCCAGAAAATGCTGATTACTCACTAGCAATTTTTGACCGATTTAAGCGTGTTATTGCCAGCAGCGGTAATCGTGGGCTGAATGGGACGAACTTTGAAGGTTTTGCTAATCATGTGAGTCAAAGTGACCATGTGGCGGCTATTCAAATTAATAACGGGGCTTGGTATAGCTCTTTTTTATTGCCTTTTAGTGCTTCTACTAGCCAGATATTAGAGCAAAACGATTGGACCGTAGTGTTACATTTACCAGCCAAAAACTTCAACAATCAGATTAAAAATGCACTAGCTTTTCCTGTGCTTAGCTTAGCGTTTACATTGTTTATTATATGCTGGCTTAGCTGGAAATATCTTATCCCTAAAAAAACGATAACGATAAGTCAGGGTAGAAGTATTACTGGGCGACAAATTTCTCTCCCAGAAAAAGTTTTTGAGTGGTTGTTTCAAGACACTAACGGCGGGAGTTTTGTTAGCCCAGGCTTATTTTCATCCATTGGTTATGAATTTACCCAATTGAGTTTCAATGATAAGCAGCGAGTTGAATTGCTATTTGAGGAAGAAGATTTTTCCCGCTTAATGGTTTCAATACATAATTTAGTTCAAGGCAGCGCCCAGCAATTTGATTGTGATATTAAATTACGGCACAAGCTAGGATATTGGGTGTGGTTTAATATTAAAGGTTGTACAGATCAACGAGATGCTCAAGGAAATGTTAATATTATAAATGGCCTATGCATCGATATCGCCAAGCGAAAGCAGGATGAAAAAATTATTCTGGCTGCATTAGAGGATGCAGATAAGTCGAGCCATTTTAAAAGTGCCTTTATTTCTAGTATTTGCTACGAAGTTCGTACGCCAATGAATTCCATATCTGGTTTTCTTCAGCTGATGAAGGAAACGCCAGAAAACAAAAATTATCTCGCTAAGTCTCGTACAGCCATAAATACGTTGCTTTCCCGCTTCGAACAAATCAATGTTTATTCACAATTAGAGCAGGACTCTATGGAACTTGATTTGCAGCCCGCTAGTATTGAAGACATTATTGACGATGTTATCAGAGAGTTAAAAACGCAAAGTATTCTTGGTGAAGGCAGGTTTGACGCTTCAATTGATAACACTCTAGCTGCCTTATATCTTGTTGATAAAAATATTTTAAAGTTATTGCTAAATCTCTTAGTCAGAGTCACAGCTTCATTGGGACAGGTAGATCATATCAATTTTGTTGTTATGAATACTGGTAGAACCAAGCGAGCTCATAATCTTCGTTTTGAGCTTCGTATCAAATGTGGTGATATTGTCGCTAACCGTTTGAATCAAATATTAGCTAGAAATGTTGAAGATGAACTTAGTGTTTACTCGGGTAATATTGGCGTTGACCTTACCGTTGCTAAAAAAATTATTCAAAGATTAGAGTCTGACCTTTTATTGCAAACAGTGAATGGAGGTCTTACTTATTTATTTACTATCGATTCTGTCATACCGGATGTTTATGACCGTAAGAAAATTGAACAAGCGTCGGAAAAAGCCAAGCAAGAGCCCGCAAGAAAAGTAGAAAATATCACGGGCGTAAAAGTACTTGTTGTAGAAGATAATGCGACTAACCGAGAGGTTATTACACAAGTTTTAAAAAATATGGATGTGGTCGTTGATATCGCAGAAAATGGTTTAATAGGTCTCGAAAAAATCAAGCAAAGTAACGACTATCAAATAGTTTTTATGGACTTACAAATGCCGGTTATGGATGGCATTGCAGCCACTAAAATTATCCGCGCAGAGCTAGGTTTAACAGAGCTTCCTATCATAGCCGTGACGGCTAACCAATTTAATATTGATAAGCAGCAAGCTCTAGCCGCCGGAATGAACGATTTTATTCCTAAACCAGTAGATGCTACTCACCTTAAAGATGCCATCTTAAAATGGGCGCTAAAAAAAGATCCCGTTGATGCATATTTCGGCATTAAAAATATTGATGTTGATAAGCCAAATGAAAATAACGCGGTCGCTGAGCCAATCAATCCATCTATGACAATAGCCAGAATGGGCGGTGATGAAGCCATGTTGGAATTAATTTATCAACGATATGCTTCTGACTTTACTCATTGGCTCGAGGATCTGACACCAATGTTGCAAGGTGAAAGATTTGTAGAAGCTAAGCTTCACGCTCATACATTAAAGGGAGCTTCAGGCAATATTGATGCTGTAAAGCTATCTTCTCTCGCCGCGGATCTTGAGCAAGCATTAAAGGCGGTCAACGTTATTCCTAAAAATATTGATGAGTTGGTTAAAGCTATAGGCTGGGAGCTAACTCGCGTGAATCAAGCTATCCAAGAATATTTGAAGATACACCGAAAGGTTGAGCAGGCGATCACCATCGATAAAGAAGAAATGCTGGCTTTGCTTGATTTATTCAGTGATCTTTTACAGCGAAGAAAACGAATTCCGCAAGAACATATTGTGAAGCTTAGGCAGGTCTTAATGGATACACCGCATTCAGAGGCATTTGAGGCTTTCCATGATGCATGTCAGCGGTTTGATTTTGAACAAGCCAAAATACATTTGGCAGATTTAAAGCTAAAGCTTGAAAATACGGAAAAAGATAAGGGGTCTGCGCACTAATGGATATGAATACCAAAGGGAAAATTCTTGTTATTGATGACGACCCAACTAGCTTGCACCTTATTGCGGATATTCTAGAACCAGAAGGCTATGACATTACCTTTGGAACACGAGGTGCAGATGCTATAGAGCTTTGCGATGATGATACAGACATCATTTTATTGGATTATCATTTGCCGGACGCTAACGGTATCGAAGTTTGTGAACGACTAAAGTTGCATCCTACGCTCAGTGATGTACCTGTCATTTTCATTACAGCCAATCAAGATCACAAATTAGAGGCTGATGGCTTTGCTTCAGGAGCTGTAGATTTCATTACTAAACCTTATTCCGCGGCGGTGATGAAGGCTCGAGTGAAAACTCATGTGGCCTTAAAGCGACAAACGGATCTTCTAATTAATATGACGCGCATCGATGAATTAACTAAGGTTT
>Ga0209961_1000632_pt1 | contig 11665 bp, 11 predicted proteins | sample SalPonA_B_H2O_MG_FD_185719 | JGI IMG/M metagenome (GOLD analysis project Ga0209961, IMG submission 185719) | Water microbial communities from South San Francisco under conditions of wetland restoration - Salt Pond MetaG R2A_B_H2O_MG (SPAdes)... | ecosystem: Environmental > Aquatic > Non-marine... | reverse complement strand
ACCGTGGTTACGAGTGTATCGAAGAGAAAATGCAACTGTTGGGCGCTCAGGTGCGTCGCGTACCAAGCTAACAAAGGCCGTAATTTAAGATGCAGGAACAACTGACAATCGCTCTCTCGAAGGGCCGGATCCTCAAAGAGACTCTGCCGTTGTTTGCGGCGGCAGGGATCCATCCGCTTGAGGATATTTTCAGTAGCCGCAAACTGATCTTCGATACTAATCATGACAACGTCAAGTTGGTCGTAATTCGTGCTACAGACGTACCCACATACGTTGAGTATGGCGGCGCTGATATGGGCGTGGCCGGTAAAGATGTGCTGATGGAGCACGGCGGTGCTGGCCTGTATGAGCCCCTAGATCTTGAGATCTCGAAGTGTCAGCTGCGCGTGGCGGGTATGAAGGATGCTCAGCAGGTTGAGGGGCGTATGCGGGTCGCGACCAAATTTGTGAACGTGACCAAAGAGTACTTCGCGCGCCAAGGGCGCCAGGTGGATATCATCAAGCTGTACGGCGCCATGGAGCTCGCTCCAATAATGGGACTGGCTGATCGCATCGTTGATATAGTCGATACGGGTAACACACTGCGTGCTAACGGGCTTGAAGCGATGGACCACATCGCTGATATCAGCTCTCGGTTGGTTGTAGGTCAGCCCTCAATGAAGATGAAATACAGCCAGATTCAACCAATTTTAGAACGCTTGTCTGAAGCTGTAGTGGCAAAACGAGACGCCTAGCATGAGTGACACCGTGAAAATTCGCCGACTTAAAGTTGAACAGCCAGATTTTGATCAGCAGCTCAAACAGATGCTCGCTTGGGAATCAGTCTCGGATGCAGAAGTTAACCAGCGCGTAGAGCAGATTCTTGAGCAGGTAAAGGCTCAGGGAGATGCGGCTGTTGTTGAGCTGACAAATCGCTTTGATGCGACATCCGCCAAGACGATGGCTGATCTGGAGTTGAGTCAGGAGCGACTGCAGGAAGCGCTGACTAAGATCACTGCCGAACAGCGTCAGGCGCTAGAGACCGCTGCTGAGCGCGTACGTAGCTACCATGAACGCCAGTTGGCGACCTCTTGGCAGTATCAGGAGGCTGATGGCACGCTGTTGGGACAGCAGGTGACACCGATGGACCGCGTCGGGATCTATGTTCCAGGCGGGAAAGCGGCGTATCCCTCATCTGTGTTGATGAATGCTATGCCAGCAAAGGTTGCGGGTGTGGATGAGATCATCATGGTGGTGCCGACCCCTCAGGGGGTTATCAACGAGATGGTGTTGGCCGCAGCTGCAATTGCTGGAGTCACTCGAGTCTTTACCATTGGTGGGGCTCAGGCCGTTGCTGCATTGGCCTACGGTACAGAGACAGTGCCCGCGGTGGATAAGATAGTTGGACCTGGCAACATCTACGTCGCTACGGCTAAACGCGCTGTATTCGGTGTCGTTGGCATTGATATGATCGCCGGCCCATCAGAAATTCTTGTCATCTGTGATGGTGAAACCGAACCAGACTGGGTTGCCATGGATCTCTTCTCCCAGGCCGAGCACGATGAAGATGCACAACCCATACTCATAGCTACCAGTGCCGCGTATATCGACCGTGTTGAGGCGAGCATTGCCAAGCTGCTTCCTACAATGGAGCGCAAGGACATCATTGCGGCATCTATGCTCAACCGTGCACTGTTGATTGAGGCTAAAGATCTGCAAGAGGCTGCGGTGATATCAAATAGAATTGCGCCTGAGCATTTGGAGTTGTCGGTAGAGGATCCACAGGCCCTGCTCCCCTTAATCAAGCACGCTGGTGCGATATTCATGGGGCGCTACACGGCTGAGGCGCTGGGCGATTACTGTGCCGGACCAAACCACGTTTTGCCGACCTCGGGTACGGCTAGGTTCTCATCTCCGCTGGGCGTTTACGACTTCCAGAAGCGCTCGTCCCTTATCATGTTCTCAGCCGAGGGCGGTTCCGAGATGGGTAAAGTGGCCTCCGTTTTGGCGCGCGGCGAGGGTTTAACCGCCCACGCTCGCTCTGCCGAATACCGCATTCTCGATAACGAGTAGCTTATCCGTTAGCGGCTGGTAGGGCGCTCGCTTGTGAGTATCTCCAGCCGTTGCTTCTCACCGTTGCGGTAGATTGTGAAGTAGGTGATTTCGCCGGGCTCAACCTTCGCAATGTAGTTCATTGCCTCCAAACCATTCCCTATTACCGGTGTGTCGTTGATCTCTAGCAGCACGTCTCCTGGGCGGATTCCCGCGCGTTGAGCCGGGCTATCGCGGAATATTCCGGAAATCATCAGGCCGTTTTGCTTCGCGTCTAGGCCAACCTCTTGCGCTTCGGTTGGTGTGAGGCCATGAGCCTCAACGCCAACCCAACCACGCACAACTCGCCCTTTGGATATCAAGTCTTGCATCACCTGAGTCACCTGATCGGCCGGAATCGCAAATCCTATGCCTTGAGAACCACCGCTTTTAGAGAATATGGCGGTATTGATGCCGACCAAGTCACCGCGCGCAGTGACCAGGGCTCCACCCGAGTTGCCGGGATTAATTGCGGCATCGGTTTGAATAAAGTCCTCGTAGGTGTTGAGGCCGAGCTGGTTACGGTCCAAACCAGAGATAATGCCCTGAGTGACCGTCTGACCCACACCAAAGGGGTTGCCGATTGCCAGCACCACGTCACCGACTTTCAGCGATGATGAGCTGATCAAATTTAGGTTCGGCAGGTCAGTTAGATTGATTTTAAGCAGCGCTAAATCAGATTCGGGATCAGTACCAATAATGCGTGCATCCTGCTCTCTGCCATCTTTTAGGGCAATCAGAATGCGATCGGCAGCAGCTACAACGTGATTGTTTGTGATTACATATCCATCGGAAGTGACAATTACACCCGAGCCGAGGTTGTTGAGTACGCCACTAGTTGGGGTAATGGTGTCATCAGCAACGCGATTGGTTCGAGTAAAGACACTCACAACGGATGGTGCGGCGCGATCTACCGCCGCCGCGAAGCTCGGGATTGCTTGGGCCTCAAAGCGCTGCTCGTTTAGATCAACAAGTTCCAATCGGCTGGGACGCTCGCCCAGGAGCTCGGGGAACTGCTGCACAATAAAAAGTGCAGCGAGTACACCGGTGATTGTTGGCCATACTAGTTGCGTTGCTCGAAGTCCCATAGATTGCATCCCTTTGTATTCAAAGCTGATTATATGTAGGTCAGCGGGTAGAATGCGAGAAAAGCGGAGACTTTGTGGAGAATTTCAATGTCTGTTATGCGTTCTGAACTTGTGAGCTATACCAATAGCGCGCTCTCTATCGACAAATTTAGCGATTACTGTCCCAATGGTCTGCAGGTTGAGGGGCGCAGTGAAATTCGCAAAATAGTTGCAGGAGTAACTGCCTGTCAGGCGCTCATTGACGCTGCTATTGCGGCTGAAGCTGATCTTATCTTGGTTCACCACGGCTATTTCTGGAAAGGTGAGGCGCAGCCTTTGGTGGGCCTAAAAGGGCGGCGCATTAAAGCGCTGATGCAGGCGGATATCAACCTGCTAGCCTACCACCTTCCGCTGGATGCACATCAAACTTGGGGTAATAACGTACAGCTTGCCCAGATTTTGGGGATCAGAGTTGAGGATGGAATGGAGCCTGGCAACCCCTTGAGTATCGGTAACATTGGCTCCTTGGACAGCGCGTTATCGGCTGAGCTCTTTACCCAGCAGGTGTCTGAAAAGCTTGGGCGCGAGGCGCAGTTGATTAGTGGTGGTGATAGAGAGGTTAAGCGGGTCGCCTGGTGTACGGGGTCCGCAGAGCGAATGATTGAGCAGGCTGATCAGCTTGGCGCTGATATATTTATCAGTGGAGAGATCTCAGAGCCAGTGGTTCATTATGCACGAGAGGCTGGAATTCACTACTTAGCCGCAGGGCATCATGCGACAGAGCGTTACGGTGTGCAGGCTTTAGGCCAGCACTTGGCAGAGAAGTTTGATCTGGATTACCAATATATCGACATCGATAATCCAGTCTAATAGCGCAACACTTAGCTGTTAGCTACTCTTTGGGGTTCTTCCCAGTCTCCTGAACGGCGTGATCAGGGCGCGGCTCTTCGTGCTCTTGCTCGCCACGTAGACCAAATCGATCGGAGAGCGTGCCGGGCTCATTCTGGTCCCGCTTGGGGGCATAATCTAGCGGCATGTGAATCTCATCGCTTTTGGCCTGAGGTTCTGGTTCAGTTTCGCTAGCCTGTTGCTCAATACCAGCCTGCTTCTGCAGAGTTGCGACCAGCTTTTCGTCACGACATAAAACAGATGCGCTGGAGGCCAAGTGTTGGTGAACCTTTTGATATTGGTTAGTCAGGTCGTTTACCAGGTCGGCTGTGACGCTAAAGTGCTGATTAACCTCGTCACGGTACTTCTCTAGCTCGTGTTGTGTGCGGTCGAGCTCTTCAGCAAGTCTCACCTCACGAGATCCACTGTTGCCATTGCGTCCAAAAAGGAAGCCTAAAAGCGCACCCACGATTAGTGCAGCGATGGCGATAACCCATACAGTATTTTGGTCCACGAGAACTCCCTGATAGTGCGTTGTTATCTATAGAATAAATCAAAGTCTGCTGCTTGCACATGCTAGAATCAGGCTTTCACTGAGTTAGCTTAAAAGTGCAGGCTAAAAGTGTATCAAAGTCTAATCGCTCTGTTTCTACTAATTCTAGTCCAACTGCCCGTTAAAGCCTCCGACCAGCTTCGTTTAGTCGTGCTGGCCCCCGATTTGGCCAACAATTTGGTAATGATGGAGGCTTCTGAGCAGATTGTTGGCATCATCGCGAATCCTAGTCTGCAGGCGTTGTTACCTGAGGCTGCAGTTGTAGGCGACCATCAACTGCTCAATGTCGAGCAGATTCTGGGATTGGAACCTGATTGGGTTATTGCCTGGGAGGGAGGTAACCCGGAGTCACAGCTACAGCGCTTAGAGAGCTTAGGATTGAACCTGCTTCGCATAAGAACTGAGAGACTGACCGATCTACCGAAGCAGTGGAGCCAGTTTGGCGTATTGTTGGATCACGAACCCCAAGCCGAAAGATTGATAGCGCAGTTTGAACAGGGCCTTGCCGAGCTACAAAAGCGAGATGCGAAGCCTGTTCGGCTCTTCTACGAACTTTGGCACGATCCTCTGATGAGTCTGAATGACTCAAGTTGGATCGCTGACATTTTTGAGCTCTGTGGAGCTGAAAATATTTTAGGCGCTAGCTACGAAGCCTATCCACAAATTGGTGAAGAGGCAGTTTTAGCGGGTAATGTAGAGCTGATCCTCGCAAGTAGTGAGTTGCCCGAGCATTGGAGAGAGAAGTGGCGAAAATGGCCGCAGATTCCAGCAGTTGCTCAGGATCAACTCTATACTGTTAATGCGGACTACTTGCACCAACTTACCCTCAATACGTTGCGCGGGGTGCGAGAGGTTTGTCTAGCAGTGGAACGGGCTCGCCAGGCGTATTAGTCCCTCTTCACTTCTCAGCTTGTAATAAGGGGAATCTTTTGGACTTTAATCAAACTCTAAATGAGATTGTGTCACGCCTGCATAAACTGGGTGATCTGCCCGTATTTAGCGCTACGGTTAACCAGATTCGCCAACTGAGCCACTCAGAGGAGACCGATGCTATGGCACTCGCCATGGCAGTGATGAAGGACGCAAACCTCTCGGTGAGGGTGCTAAAACTGGCCAACGCACCGATGTTCAACCCCAACAATAAGCAGATCGCCTCTCTGTCGCGTGCGGTTGTACTGCTGGGCTTCGAGCGCATTCTCAATCTCGCGATGACTATCAAGCTGGTTGAGAGCCTGCGCTCTGATCAGTCTGACAAAAACCTAGATCGACTACTGGTTCAAGCATTTCTAAATGCGGCGATTGCGCGCGAGCTAGCTGACGCTGCCAAGTTGCGTAAGGCTGAGGGGGTCTACTTAAACGGTCTGTTGCATAACCTTGGTGAGATACTGGTCGCTTACACCTTGCCCCAGCGCTATGAGCGGATTCTAAGTGAGTGGCAAAAGGCTAATACCAGTTGGTCAGAGGCACAGCTGGGTCAATTGGGGGCGGAGTTCTCTGATATCGGTCAGGAGTTCGCTGGAAGTTGGGGGTTTCCTCAGTCGCTCGTGCACTCAATGGATCGCTACACCGCAACCAAACTTGAGGGTCGCGATCGTAGTGCGCATCAAATTGCTGTTGGCAGCAGTTTGATACTTGCCAAGCTATACAGCACTGGTGATGACGATAGCCGAACGTTAGAGAGACTGTTTGCCGATTTTAGTGAAGAGCTCAATGTTCGTACCGATCTAATAGAGGACGCTGTTAGTCAGGCTTACAAATTGGCTGCCCAATTAGCAGAGGAGGTGGGGCTACCAACCGCTTCCCTCAAACCTAGGCTGACAGATCAAGCGGACGAGTATCTCGAAGAGTTTGCCGAGGAGGTCGCTTTCTACTTGCATTCGCGGGAGCAGAAGCAGAGGGCTGAAGAGTTGCGAAGTACGCCTGTGTTCAACGCCCCTGTGGAGCCAAATACAGGGTTGATTGAGGCGCTTTCAGCCTATACTAAGCTGATTCGTGAGGAGGCGCCGGCAACCAAGCTAATCGATGCAGCTCTTAGCTCCGTAATCGATCACTCGGGGCTAGATAACGCGATTTTTCTCATTCTGGCAGGGAAACCACCTCAGCTCAAAGTTAAGCTCCAGAGGGGAAAAGATGCGTCGCGTGTTGCAGCGTTTCTTGACGCTCAATCTAGCTCGGCTCTATCTCGCCTGCTTCAGGCTGTGTGTGTCAAAGGCACCAATCTACTCATAACTGATACCAGTGCGGCCGACTGGAAGGGGCGCTTACCTGAGGAGCTGGTTGTTGAGACCAAAGCTAAAGGGTTTATTCTTAGCGGTTTGAGTGTAGGTGGAAAGGCGCTTGGTTTGATCTACCTTGATAGCCAGTCGGCACCGATATCGGACACCGACTATGCCGTTTTTAATCAGTTTAGCCTGCTCTTTCGAAACACCCTAGAGGGGCGCTCAAAAGGGAAGCGTTAGGGAGTCAGCGCTAAGTACCCTGTGTGAAAAATCCAGTGATTCTAGGGTGGGTTCTAAAACTCCCGGGTTTGTGGTGAACTACTCCGTCAATCCTTTAAAGAAGGACTTGGTGCCTTCCCAGGCATCTTTGCCCACATCGGCGGCTTTGCCTGCACCGACAGAGGTTGAACAGGCGGCTCGCTCCGCTACGCAGCGTGATTTACAGCCCGTGCGCGCAGCTTTGTCATCAACATGACGGCTGTCGCAATTGAGGTTACAGATCTCTTGCTGTCGATCACAGCCGATGGTCTGATCGACTACCTGAGACTCCTGATAGATCTCTTTTCCTGACTCGTAAGCCGACTCCGCGCCCGCTTTAGTGGAGCAGACCGCGCGTTCAGCAACACAGCGGGAGATACAACCGGTCTTAGCTGTATCATCACCCACATGCTTTACCTTGCAGCTAGTCTCACACCAGGTCTGCTCGCTTGAACAGTCCGCAACGGCGTAGTTCGAGATTGCTAGAAGAGCGGTTAGCGTCAGTTCTTTCAGCATGGGTTAGGTATCCTTGTTTAGACGTTTGCGGGGTGTCCAAAAGACCTCCTCCTCTCCGTCTCTACGCGAGAGCACCCGTGCAATGACGAATAGAAGGTCTGATAAGCGATTGAGATACGCGATCGCTTGTGGGTGCACGTAGCTATCTAGCGCGAGCGCCACCAAGCGGCGTTCAGCCCTACGGCAGATACTGCGAGCGAGGTGCGTACGTGCTGCTTCAATGGTTCCACCGGGAAGAATGAACTCTTTGAGCGGCGGCAGTGCTTGATTATATGAGTCTAGTATCGTCTCAAGGGCGGTAACCATCTCAACGTCGACCGCTTGGTACGCCTTATCAGCAATTGCGACCTCTCCACCAAGATCAAACAGATCGTTTTGAATCTGCCTGAATATCGGCGCAAAAGCGTCAGCTGGACCTAAGGACGCTTCTACGACACCGATGAGCGAGTTTAGCTCATCGATATCCCCCAGCGCTTCAACACGAGGATGGGTTTTGTGTACCTCTTCACCAGTAGCGAGACGGGTTGTGCCTGCGTCACCGTTGCGGGTATATATTTTATCCAGACGGTCTGACATCTCTTCTCCAAAGAAGGGGCCTAAGCCCCTTTTGTTCTGAATGCTGTTTAGAAAGTATAGTTTAAACGGGCTGCGATATAGCGTCCTCGTCCATCGTAACCATCCAGTGTTTCGTAATATTTGTCCAACAGGTTATCTACGCGCAAATTGAAGGCGAGGCTATCAGATAAATCCCTTTCGTAGTAAGCACTCCATAGGGTATACGAGGGCATCTCGGTCCTAGCCCCCCAGGTCAATCCGGGAGTAGTGTAATCAATCACTCGATCGACGCTCAAAGCGATGCTAGAACTCGCATCAATAGAGAGGGTTGCTGATGCGCTTGCCATATGAGTGGGGCGATTCAATAACTGAACATCCCCTTCAGACAGGTTCTTGGTTTTTGTGTAGATATAACTAGCCTGGAGTGCTAGATTTTTTATCCGAGATTCGGCTGTAATCTCAGCACCCTCAGCATTTGCTTTTCCTACGTTATAAGCGACCCCCATCGAGTCATACTGTATTAAGTCGCGAAACTGGTTACTGAAAAAAGTTAGCTGCAAATCTGTACCTCGGATTAGGGAGGTTCTTACACCTAAATCACGATTCGTGGAGCTTTCTGCAGCGAGGTTTGGGTTGTTGCCGTATGCGATATCTTGATGGCTTGGCCCTGCGAACGCCGTTCGGTAACTGGCAAACAGTTGTGAAGAGTCATCAATTTGGTACACATAGCCTGTCCCCCAAGTATTCTGGGTGCCAAAGCGGCTATCTCGATCTGATCGAAAAGAGACGTCAACGGTATGGTTAGTCTCATTGTATTTTAGGCCGCCGAATACACCGGTATTGAAAAAGCTGTCAGTAATATAAGGACTCTGAGCAGATTCATACCGATAGTCGCTACCAGCCCATGCACTCCAGTTGTTGCTGATTTCTGTGTTCACCATTGCACTCATCTCATCACGATTTAGACGCGTGCTATCGCCACTCTCAGGTGCAGCTGTGCTGAGGTAGTTATCGTCGCGATTTAGGTTGCGGGAGGCGAGTAAGCTGAGGGTGTTTCTTCCATAAAACCCTTCCGCTCTCAAGTTTAAATAGCTGGTTTCAGAGCGGGATCGGTCGCCTCCAAAACTAGCATCGTAGTCGGATACTCCTCTCCAGAGACCGCTGTTTGCACGGTAAGTCCAGTTCTTATGAGGTACTGAAAGGCTGATATCGGCGTGCGAGCGCTTGTATCCATCAGAGTCTGGCTGCATCGTATTTCTAACGTCGTAGCCGTCGCTAATTGCTCGACCTATTGTGAAGGATAAGTTCGCGCCGGCTCCCAAATCTCGCGTATGGCTTAGGACGGCTACTTGAGTATCTTGGCTTGCAACTCCTAACTCCAGTTCGGAGCGCGTTTCAGAAGTTTTCCTTGTGAATATCTGTATGACGCCACCGATACCATCAGATCCGTAGAGTGAGGAGAGCCCGCCTCGGACGAGTTCGATGCGCTCGACACTTGCTAGAGGGATATGCTCAACTGCGGTTCTGCCGTCTGTGGTGGATGTTAATCGCACGCCGTCGAGCAGAATAATGGTGTGGTTAGATTTTGCTCCACGCAGAAATATTGAAGAGCTACTTGAGACAGAACCGTTGCGAGCGATAAATAGTCCGGGTAGGAGGCTGAGTGCTTCATTAACTGTAGACACACCGCTGGACTGAATCTGTTCTCTCGTAAGTATGGATACAGAGGCAGAAGTTCGCTCTACATTCGCTTCTTGCCGGGTAGCAGTAACCGTAACCTCAATTTGTTCAGTAGCTGATGCTGATGTGGAGAGAAGGACCGCTAGTATAGTAGCGTTTCTATTAACATAGGTGTTCAAAAGATACCCCTGCGCCCGCCGCGCATTCTAAGTGAGTGGCAGAACAGGCCGGTCTCCGGGCTTGGGTTATACATCTATACGCCTTCCCAGCTCGCGCCAGTGGCTTAAATACAGACAACACCCTTACCGTTGCGGGGGCAGCGTCGGATTTGTTTAACAAAAAGGTAAACGCACCGAACTTCCCGATTATCCTGCCAGCATCAACTGGCGGGCACCTGTTCCATTATGGGGGCGAAGTCTAAGAGAGGGGGGAAGGTATAGCAAACGAATCAGCCTCAGGCGATGCTGAGAGCAATTCAGTTTACTTGCCTCCTAAATTGCTCGGGGAGAGTGTTTCTGCCTCGATAGCTCGTATCTCATGTAAAAGTTGTCGGTTGTGGGGGAGTGTGAGGTTAGTCTCTCTAGCTAGCTCGAGCAGCGCGCCCGTGATCTGTTCAATCTCTGAGGCGCGTCGATTTTGTCTGTCTTGCAGCATCGATGAGAGATTTTCTGCAGTGGTGCGGCAGACATCTTCAGCAACCTTTAGTAGTGACTTCTCAAACAGTGGCTTGTCGAGTGCAATGGCTAGCTCTTCAATTTCAGCTGCAACGCTCTCCATGCGCTCATATGCGTTGGGGTGGTTCAATACCTCACCATTTTTTAGCTCATAGAGAGCAGTAATTGGATTAATGCAGGCATTAACAGCGACCTTGCGCCATAAAGTGGCTTCAATATCCGCTGATTTAGTGTGCCGAGGTAAGTTGAGAAGAGGGTGCACCGACTCCTTGGCAAGATTGTTCAGCGGCCCAAGCTCGGTTCTACCGTCCCCCGCGAGCGTCAGATGAAAGGGTGCAGCGGAGTTGGCGCCGCTCGTTGTAGACGCTGCCCAAACCCTAAACGCGCTAGCATCAGCTCCCAGTCTCTGCTGCACTCCATACCCGTTACACAGCAGAACAAGGTTGGCACCAGCCACTACTTTTTGCACTACTGCCTCATAAGCGGCGGCGAGTGAGTAGGATTTTGTGCACAGTAGCAAGTTCTCGATACGCAGTGCCGGATCGTTGAGCGAGGTGGCGGGGAAGGGAATAAACTCCTCACCAACATGGCTCAAATAACGAATACCGGAGCCCGCATCAACAAATTCTCGCAATTTGGCCTCATCACGAAGAATAAGTGTTACGGGTTCACCTGCTTGCTTGAGTTTGCGAGCCCAGCGCATTCCTATCGCGCCTACCCCAAGAATATGCCACACACTAGTCAATCCGTTTGAATAAAGGGTTATCATATACGCCTTTATGCGTTCACAGAACAGGAGAGGCAGATGCCATCGTTTGATATCGTATCGGAAGTCGATACTCATGAAGTGACCAACGCGGTTGATCAGGCAAACCGCGAAATTCAGAATCGTTTCGATTTCAAAGGTGTTGATGCTGGGTTTGAGCAGGAGGGTGACAGTATCAACCTACATGCTGCAGCTGAGTTCCAACTCCAGCAGATGATTGATGTACTGCGTGCCAAGCTGGTGAATCGCAAGGTGGATCCAGAAGCGATGGATCCGCAGAAAGTTGAGCAGAACGGTATGCAGGCCCGTCAGAAGGTGATTATGCGCCAAGGTTTAGATCAGGATGCCGCGAAAAAGATCACTAAACTGATCAAAGAGTCAAAGCTCAAAGTTCAGAGCCAAATTCAAGGTGAGCAGGT
>Ga0209961_1000631_pt1 | contig 11675 bp, 11 predicted proteins | sample SalPonA_B_H2O_MG_FD_185719 | JGI IMG/M metagenome (GOLD analysis project Ga0209961, IMG submission 185719) | Water microbial communities from South San Francisco under conditions of wetland restoration - Salt Pond MetaG R2A_B_H2O_MG (SPAdes)... | ecosystem: Environmental > Aquatic > Non-marine... | reverse complement strand
TTCAATATTTAGAAAAAATTCAAAATGCCTGAAAATATATTAGAAAAAATTATTCAAAAAAAAATTGAAAAAGTTGATAATTTAAAGAAAATTGTTGATTTAAAATCTTTAGAAAAGTTAATTGATAGCAATAAAACTTATATTGATTTTAAATCAAAAATTCAAAATAATTTAAAAAATAATAAAACATCGATTATTGCTGAAATAAAGAAAGCAAGTCCCTCTGCTGGTGTAATTATTGAAAATTATGATCCAGTAGAAATCGCTAAAATTTATGATGCTAAGAAAGTAACCTGTCTTTCTGTGTTAACAGAGGAAGATTTTTTTTTGGGAAATATTTTACACATCAGAAAAATTAAAAAGAACATTAATCTACCGATTCTATGTAAGGATTTTTTTATAGATAGGTTTCAGGTACCTCTGGCTAAGAGTTATGGTGCTGATGCAATTTTAATAATACTGGCTGGTGTTTCAGATGATCTTGCAAATGAATTGTACAACGAGGCTCTGAAGTTTAAAATGTCAGTTATAGTTGAAGTTCATACGGTCGATGAAGCAAAAAAAGCTTTAAATTTTAAACAAGCTTTAATTGGAATAAACAATAGAAATCTAAAAACACTAAAAACAGATATAAATACAACCTATGATATTTATGATATTTTGAAAAATCATAGTGAACCTTTGATCTCTGAAAGTGGAATTAAAACTAAAGATGATTTGTTAGAATTAAAAAATAAAACATCTATTAATACTTTTTTAATTGGTGAATCACTTTTAAAAAATTTAGATAAAAACTCTATTTTTTCAGTACTCTAGTAATATTATCCTCTATTTTATTAGTTTTTTTGCTATTGCGAAGTTTAGAGAACTTTTGTAGAACATTATTTGTACGATATTTGTTCTTATGCTTACTAAAAAACAAAAAAACTTACTTTTATTTATCAACAAAAAGTTGAGGAGCTCTGGTGTATCACCTTCTTATGAGGAAATGAAACAGTCTCTTAACTTAAAATCTAAATCAGGTATTCATAGATTAATTAGTGCTCTTGAAGAAAGAGGTTTTATTAAAAGATTAGCTCACAAAGCAAGAGCTCTAGAGGTTATAAAATTGCCAGAAACAGCCTCTGCAAACGATATATACAATAGTTTTTCGCCCAGTGTGATAAAGGGTGGTTTAGATGATGAGCAGACAACTTCTGATGAAATGGAGGTTCCTGTACTTGGCAAGATAGCTGCTGGTACTCCAGTTGAAGCCATACAAAATGAAGTTTCAAGAATTCCATTGCCAAATAATTTAGAAAAAAATGGAGATTACTTTGGTTTAAAAGTTCAAGGTGACTCTATGATTGAAGCTGGTATCCATGAAGGTGACACAGTTATAATTAAAAGAACAGATACTGCAGATAATGGAAAAATCGTTGTTGCTTTAATTGATGAACATGAAGCAATGTTAAAAAGAATTAGAAAAAAAGGTAAAGTGGTAGCACTTGAAAGTGCAAATAGAAACTACGAAACAAAGATTTTTGGTCCTGATAGAGTAAAAGTACAAGGTGTTTTAGTATCTTTATATAGAAACTTCTAGTAAAATAGTTTAAACAATTTCAATGAAAAAAGTAGCAACTAGATTTGCTCCATCCCCTACTGGTCCTTTGCATATTGGTGGAGTTAGAACTGCATTATTTAATTGGTTGTATTCTAAAAACCAAAAAGGAAATTTTTATCTTAGAGTAGAAGATACTGACAAAGAAAGATCTAAAGATGAATATAAAAATCAAATTATACAATCTTTAAAATGGATTGGTATTAATTATGATGGAGATGAATACATACAATCAAAAAAAATTGATGATCATATTAAAGTTGCAGATGCTTTGCTTAAGAATGGGTACGCATATAAATGTTACTGCTCAACTGAAGAAATTGAAGAACAAAAAAAAAGAGCTACACAAAAAAAAATTCCCTATATATACAACAGAAAATGGAGAGATAAAACAGAAGCTGATGCTCCAAAAGATATAAAGCCCGTTATAAGATTTAAAAGTAAAATTGTAGGAAAAACAATTTTAAAAGATTTAGTTCAAGGAGATGTTGAAATTGAAAACAATACAATTGAAGATTTTGTTATCTTGAGAAATGACGGGACACCTACTTATAATTTATCTGCATCAGTAGATGATCATCAAATGAATATGACTCATATAATTAGAGGTGATGATCATAAGATTAATACCTTCAAACAAATTCAAATTTACGAAGCTATGAAATGGGATCTGCCATCGTTTGCACATATACCTTTAATACATACAATTGATGGAAAGAAACTATCAAAAAGAGATAAAGCATCTACTTTAGATGATTACTCAAAAATTGGCATAATCCCTGATGCATTAAGAAATTATTTACTAAGATTAGGATGGTCCTATAAAGATAAAGAAATATTTACTTTAGAGGAAAGTATTCAATATTTTAATCTTGAGGGGGTAGGCAAATCCCCCTCAAAGCTGGATATAAGCCGAATTTTATCAATGAATGAACACTACATAAAAAATATCGATGAAGATGATTTGTTTGATCAACTTATAAAATATTGCAAACTATATAAGAGCGAAATTAAGGCTGATAAATCTGAAAAGATCAAAAAATCTTTAACATTTCTAAAAAATAAAGCCAAAACTCTTGAGGATATATATAATAATAGTCAATATATTTTAGATGATGAAATTAATTTTAATCAAGAAGATATTAAATTAATCGATGATAAAGCAAAAAAAATTATTTCTGCTTTTGTTTATCAATTTTCTAGTGTTGACAGATTAAACAAAGAGACATTAGAGCCAATAGTAAATGAAATCATTAAAGCAAATGATACAAACTTTAAAGGAGTCGGGCAGCCTTTGAGAATAGCACTAACAGGTTCAAAATTTGGACCTGGTATATATGATATAATTATTTCCCTTGGAAAAAAAGAAGTAATGAAAAGATTAGGCAATAAGAAAATTGCTTAGTACTAAAGATGCTTCATCAGAAGAAGAAGTTTTTGATTTAATTTTTGATAAAGTATCCTCACAATCTTTTATTTGCTTTTTCATTAATTCTGGATTTTTTAAAAAATAAATGACTGAATTATAAATTTCTTTAGCATTACATTCTTTTTGTATTAATTCTGGAATTATTTCTTTGTTATTTATGATATTAATTATGTTAGCAAATCTTGTTTTTACAAGAATTTTTAAAATTAAAAAATTAAAAAAATTCATTTTATAGATAATTATAGAGGGTACTTTTGCATTACAAATTTCAAGAGAAACTGTTCCAGATTTTGAAACTGCAAATATTGATTTATTTAATATTTGTTTTTTAATATTTTCATCTGAAATAACCTCAACATTGTTTAAGTTTAATTTTTTAATTTTATTCTTGATTAAATTCTTATTTCCATTAGTGGCATGGAAAACAAAAGAAAAATTATCAAATTTTTTGTTCATCATTAAAATAAAGTCAATTAAAATGGGTAAAAGTAAATTTACTTCAGAGAGCCTACTGCCACAAAAAAGAGAAATTATTTTTTTATCATTTGGTATAATGTTAGATAAATCTATCTTACTTTGAGATTCTTTTTCAAGCAAAGGGTGACCGACGAAAGTGTTTGGAATTTTCTCTTTATCAAAATATTTTTTTTCAAATTCAAATAATAATAAAATATGATCTAAAAAATTTTTAAATTTTTTTACCCTACCTTCTCTCCATACCCAAACTTGAGGAGCAACATAATGAACTGTTTTAATCTTATTATTTATTTTCTTAACTTTTTGAGCTACCCTTAATGTAAAATCTGGACTATCTATACTAAACAAAATATCTGGGTTAAATTTTATAATCTCTTCTATTGTACGATTTATTTTTCTTCTAATTTTAAAAATATTCAACAAAACACTTGTAAAACCAATATATGTAATTTCTTTAAGATCAAAAATAGATTTAATTCCCAAAGAATTTAAATGTGTTCCACCTACACAGGAATACTTAATATTAGGATTATTTTTTTGTAGTTTTGATATGACTTTAGACGCTAGTTTGTCACCCGATGGTTCACCGGTTAATATAAAAATTTTATTCATTTTACTGAAATAAACATCCTATTTTTATTTGCAAATTGAACACATTTTATTTTATCCAAAAAAACATGTTGGTTATTTTTTATTATAATACCTTTTAATCCTGCTGATTTGCTTTGTTTTAGAGTTTCTAAACCTATAGTTGGTAAATCAACTCTTAAATCTTGTTTCTTTTTTGCAATTTTAACTAGGACACCACAGTTTTTAAATTTTTTGTTTTTAATATTTTGAAGCATTTTTTTTGTTCCACCTTTTTTTTCTATGGAAATAACTTTTTTATTTCTAACCACAACACCCTGACTGAAATTATATTGGCCTAAACTATTTAGTGTTTTAATTGCTATATTGATGTCTAATTGATCTTCTTTATTTGGTATGATCTTTGAATAATTACCTTTTTTTAATGACAATTCTGGATTAAATTTTAATGAATTTTCAGTCTTTATTTTATTTTGTACTAATATTTTAATAATTTCTTTAAGAATAGCTGCGTCACCAAGTTTTGAAGCTTTGATTATTCTTGGTAGATAGTAAATTCCTTTAAAATCTAATTTTAGTTTTGAAAAATTAGGTTTATTTACTTTTCCAGCAAATAAAGCTTTTTTACAATTATTTTCTTTAAAAATATTAATTATTTTACCAATTTGACCTATAGATACTGAGTAAGATTTTTTATCTTTTTTAAATTTTTTATTTTTGGATAAATCAATTATCAGATAATTAATTCTCTTTTTTTTTACATTTTTTAAAATTTCTTCAGGAAATTTAGTATCACCAAAAATTAATCCTATCATCTTAAGAAAAAGGTGTGCAAATAGATCTTTTTTTATCCTTAGTTATAAAATCAATTACATTTTTTACTAATGGATTATTTTGATATGAGCCATTTAGTTTACTAATGTTCTCTCTAATATTTTTTGTAGCAAAAATCTCTTTATAAGCTTCGCTTAAACCTAAGATATCTTTATTTTCAAATTTTGCCCTTCTTAAACCAATTAAATTTAATCCTTGTAATGAATTTCTGTTTCCTGTTGATAAACCATAGGGAATTACATCGTGTAATACACCCGTCATGCCGCCAATCATTGCCATTGTTCCAATCCTTGTGAATTGTTGAACTGCCGAATTTCCACCAATTACAACATCGTCTTCAACAATGACGTGACCGCCCAATGGAACATTGTTTGCAATTATTACATTATTTCCTACTAGACAATCGTGCGCTATATGAGATGATATCATTAATAAACAATTGTTTCCAATCACTGTTTTACCACCACCACCAACTGTACCTGGATTAATTGTTACATATTCTCTTATTTTATTATTGTCACCAATAATTAATTTTGTTTGCTCATCATTATATTTAAGATCTTGTGGCTCATTGATTGAAACAAAAGGGTAAATTTTATTTCCTTTGCCAATTTTTGTGTGACCTGAAATATTTACATGAGATTGAATAATAGTATTTTCTCCGATTTCAACATTAGGACCAATTACAGTATAAGGTCCTATTCGGACATTTTTATCTATTTTAGCTTTAGGGTTTATTATTGCTGTTTTATCTATCATTTATTGTCTTTTAAGAATTGTCTTAAACCTTTAGAGGGATAACCCATTACTTTACTATTATCTGGTATATCTTTAATTACACCACTTCCACCACCAACTTGAACGTTATTACCGATTTTTAGATGACCTGATACACCAGCTTGTCCACCAATCATCACATTATTGCCTAGGGAGGAGCTACCTGCAAACCCAACTTGAGCTGCAACAATACAATTATCTCCAATTTTAACATTATGTGCAACGTGAATTTGATTATCTAAAAAAGTATTTTTACCAATAATTGTATTTGACATTGACCCTCTATCAATAGTTGTACACGCCCCAATTTCAGAATTTTCTCCAATATAAACAATGCCTATATGAGGGTGTCTTAAATTTTTTTTTTTGTCTGGAAAAAAACCAAAACCTTTTTTTCCTATTACACAACTATCTAAGATTGACACATTATCTTCAAGAATAGAATTTCTAATTATAACATTAGAGCCTATAGAGCAATTAGAACCAATAATAACATTTTTTTCAATTATTGAGTTATGACCTATTGAACAATTTTTTCCAATTTTTACATTATGACCAATCTGTACATTTTTGCCATGATTAATTTTATTTTCTAAATCGATTTCAGTAATATCTTTAACAGTATTGTCAAAATTATCGTAAATAGCATCAGGATAAAATCTAGATGTGATTTTAGATGTAACTAATAAAACATTATCAACACATACAGCTTTACATTCATCTGGTAAAAAATTGGCTAAATGTTTGTAAGTAATGCAATAAGTAGCTTTAGTTTTAGTTGCAAAATTAAGATATTTTTTAGAATGAAAAAAAGTTATGTCTCCAATTATTGCAGATTGAAGATCTTTTATATCGTTGACTTTATCAGTTTTTGTAAAATTTAAATTATTGATATTTAAATTAGACACTAAATCACTAACATGAAATGGACCATGATTTTTAAAGAAAGAATTAATCATTCAATGTTAATATCAAGAAATTTGATCCACAATGTATCAATAAATATTACTAATTATTTTCTATCTACGATAGTGGCAGACCAAATTGCATCCGCCATTTTAACATTTTCAACAAATGCTTCACCTTTATATTTCCAAACACGCCCATGAGATCTTATGGCCTCAATTTTTAATAATAACTCACAATCAGGTATAACGGGATTTCTAAATCTTGATTTTTCAATGCTCATTAAAAAAACTAATTTATTTTCATAGGTTTTTTTATCAATACCATGAGCGGTTAAAGCAGCGGCTGTTTGACCAAAAGCTTCAACAATTAGAACACCGGGCATAACAGGTTGTCCAGGAAAATGACCATCCAAAAAAAAACTATCTTTTCTTACATTCACAACACCTGTAGCTGAGGTTAGTTTTTTTATATCACGAAGTTCATGAATTAATAACATTGGGTCTCTATGAGGTAAGAGGTTTTCAATTTCAGATTTATTTAATAAAGACATAAAATAAGTTTATAATGATCCTTAAATTTCCCCTCACTCTATAATATTAAATTTATTTGTACCAATCAAAATGACGTTCCTAAATTAAATCTAAAAGACTCAGTTTTATCTGTATCAGCCTTACTTATTGGTTGAGATAAACTAAAATTTAATGGACCAACTGGAGTAAACCAATCCACACCCAAACCTGCTGCACTTCTAATTTTACTTGAATCGCTTATTGAAGAATTGTAATCAATGCCCCACACATTTCCAGCATCAAAAAAAACACTTAAATCAATATTTTGATTTTCTACAAAAAACTGAGGTAATGTTGAATTTACGTTAATAGAACTCATATAATTACCACCTACATAATCATTTCCATCCTTAGGTCCAATTTTTCCGGACTGGAAACCTCTCAACTTATTTGACGGAAGAAAATTTCTTTCTGTTAATTTTATATCATCACCAGAAATTGAATTTGATGTTTTAGCAAAGAAAGAAAATGAAGTAACATTGTTTTCATAAAGTTCACTGTATAATCTATAATCATAAATATTTGATAACGTATTTGTTTCACTAATGAGTGGCAGTTCTATACTGTAAAAATTTCTAAAGCCATCAGTTGTTTTGAATTTCTGATTTCTTTTGTCATACGTAAAGTCAAAGTTTATTAAACTGTCCCAATAATCTCCTTCTTGTTTTTGTTGAAGTGCTGATGCAGAGGAGTCAGTTTCAATTTTTTGGTAATAATTCTTGTTCCCTATTCCTAAGTATAAATCATCATAAAACTCAAAGTTGGTACCATAAGAAAAACCTGTACGATTAGTCTTGTAACCAAAATCAGTTAATCTATCAATTTCAGTTGCCTCTATGCCAGCATAAACAGATTTATCTGTATCTTTAAAATTTGGATTATTGACAAAAAATGTTCCTTTAATTGCTTCATTGCTCAATGACACATCAGTTTTAATAGACAAACCTTTCCCTAAATAGTTATTTTCTTTAACAAAAAAACCGATGGATTCACCTCCGGTACCCACACCAGCTGTAGCACCGATTTCACCAGTTGGTTTTTCTTCTACAGAGATATTAATTATCTTGTCATCAGTTGTATCATTCTCAATTATTTCCGTTTCTACCTTTTTAAAAAAATTTAATGATTTAATATTATTAACAGATTTATTTAATAAAATCTCATTGTAAAAATCACCCTCATCGATTTCTAATTGATTTCGTATTACATTTTCTCTAGTTATATTATTTCCCAAAACATTAATACGTTTAACAAATGTTTTTTCTGTTTCATTAATTACAAAGGTTAAGTCAAGATAATTTGATTCAAAATCTTCTATAATATCTATACCAATAGTTTCATAAGCTTCATCTAAAGCTATAATATCAATCTGTTCAGTGATTTTTTCAATTGCATTTATTGAATAAGGTTCATCTTTTAATTTTTGTAATGTATTTTTTAAGTTATCAAAATTATTTTCATTAAAATTTATTGGTAATTCAATGTTTAAATCACGAAAAAAAATTTTTTCACCAGCATTGACATTGTATATTAATTCAAATTCATCATCGTTTATTAGTTTTGCAAATGACGATGAAATTAAAATATTATAATAACCATTGTTTTTATAAAAATTTCTCAATAATTGTTTGTCAAAATTTACTAAATCTTCATTTAAAAATTTTTTACCTGAAATAAATTTCCAAAATTTATATTCTTCACTTAAAATAACACTTCTTAATTTGTTATCTTTAAAAATTTTTTCGCCAATAAATGTTATTTTTTTAATTTTAGCTTTTTTACCTAGTTCAATGTTAAAAATTAAATTAACAAGATTATTTCCGAGATTTTCTTTTTTTAATTCAACAGTTGAAAAAAAATAACCTCTTTTTTTAAGATTATTATTAATAATTGAAATATCTTGTTCAGCATAAATTTCAATAAAAGGTGATCTATCTTTTAAATTTACACCATCAGTTAAAAACTGTCTCAATGAGTCAGATTTTACACCATTATAAATTATATTTTGTATAATAGGGTTTTCTATAACATTAATTAAAAGTAAATTCTTCTATTTTTATTGTTACATCTTTAAAAAAATTTGTTTCATATAAATTTTTCGTTATTAAATTTATATCACTATCTGTAACTTCTTTATTTAGCAGAGGTGGTAAGAATGTTAATAATGTTTCATTTGTTATTCTTTCATTACCAGTTATTTTTATATTTTTTATTATCTCAGAATGTGAATTATATGCAGAGACAACTAAAACAGACACTGATAAAATTAATATTTTTAACAAGTTATTTAAATAAATAAAAATTTTCATTAGTTTGATTTGATTAAATTAATTTTAATATCATGATTTAAACTAATCACTTCGTTTATTTTTTTTGGATATATTCTTTTATATTTATTAAATCTTTTATGATTAATTTCACTAAGTGATAATCTTGAAATTTCTTGAAAGTTAATTTTTTTTTGCAAATATTCATTAACAAAAAAATCATTAACTGAAACAATAACAGTTTCAAATAATGAATGTTTAGATGGTAAATTTTTTAAAATTTTAATAATTGGGAATTTTGCAGATAAAATTTTTCTTAAATTTAAGTTATTTAATTTTTTTAAATTAAGCATTGTTGCTGGAGTATATAATTGATTATTTGTAAAAATAGTATTAAAAATTGGTATTTTCATGGTTGTATTGTGTACAACTAATTTTGAGAGACCATTATTGTAAACAACTACAGCATGCACATATGAGTCTGGATGGGTCAAAATATCTATTTTATCGTATTCTAAATCAAATATGTTTTTAGCCTCCATAACCTCAAAACATTTATTCATCATTGTTGCTGAATCAACTGTAATTTTTTTTCCCATTTTCCATGTGGGGTGATTAAATATTAATGATCGTGGTATTTTTTTTTTTTTATTAAAATTGTAATTTAGCAAGGGTCCGCCTGAGGCGGTAAGATAAATTTTTTTAATATTTTTAATATTGGTATTATTTATTTCTGACCAAATAGAAAAATGTTCTGAGTCTACAGGAATAAAATCTGTCTTATTCTTATTTAATTCTTTTTTTATAATTGGCCAGGCGCAAATAAGAGACTCTTTATTAGCTATCGCAATTTTTTTAGTAAATTTAATTATGTTAAAAGTTGGTTTTAATCCGTCAATACCAGAAATTGACGACATGACATAATCTAGTTTTTTATTTATGATTTTATTAAGTTGTTCGAAATTATTTTTAATCTTAATTGTTTTATCTTTATTATAAATAAGTGATTTTTTATAACTTTCTTGATCGCAAATAATTAAATTTCTAACATCAAAAATTTTTGCTTGTTTCAATAATTTTTTATAATTTTTATTCGCTGATAACAATATAACCTTAAAATTATTTTTATCGATTAAATCTAAAACTGTGTTACCGATTGAGCCTGTTGATCCTAATATTGCAATTCTTTTTTTCATGATAGGAACAAGTTCATAATGTAAGAACTTGGAATTGTAAAAATTATACCATCGATTCTATCAAGTAAACCTCCATGACCAGGCAAAATTTTTCCAGTATTCTTAATATTTTTTAATCTTTTAAAATAAGAAATTATTAAATCTCCGATTTGATTAATGATACTAATTAAGATTATTATCATGATTAAATTTAAGTAATTTAAATTAAATTTAGTTAAAAATTGCTCATTATAATTAATATAAATAAATCCTATAATTAGTGAAAAAATTAAACTTCCAAAAACTCCTGAATAAGTTTTGTTGGGGCTAATTTTGGTTAATTTTGGCCCTTTAAAAACTTTACCAAAAACAAAACCACCAATGTCACTAAAAACAGAAATTAAAATCACTAACCAAAAAAATAAAAAATTACTATTCTTTAAAAGAAATGCTGAAATTATAGATAAGATTAAAAATGATATGCCCAAAAAATAAGAGGTTGTACTTACGCTTAAATTGCGCCACTCCAATATTGATAAATACAAAATTATAATTAAAAAAAGAGAAAATAAAAATGGTCCATTAATTATAAAAAAAATTGATAAACCCGATAAAAAAACTGATGTAATAATTCTTTTTAATAATTCATTATTCATTTAACATCACCAAATTTTCTTACAATTTTATTATAAGATTTGAGTATACGATTAAAATCTTTTGTCTTAAAATCAGGCCAAAGTTTTTTCTCAAAAAATATTTCTGTATAAGCCAACTGCCATAACATAAAGTTACTTAGTCTATTTGTATTTCCTGTTCTTATCAAAATCTCAGGATCAGGTATATTTTTAGTAAATAAATTTGATTGAAAATTTTTTTCTGTAATTTTTAAATTTTTATTTTTTATTTTTTTAATTGAATTTATAATTTCATTTTTCGATCCATAATTTAGAGCAATATTAATTTGTAGTTTAGTATTTAAAGATGTAATTTTTTCAGCATTTGATATTGCTTTTAACAAGTCTTTTTTTAATTTTTTTTTTTCACCAATAA
>Ga0209961_1000627_pt1 | contig 11720 bp, 9 predicted proteins | sample SalPonA_B_H2O_MG_FD_185719 | JGI IMG/M metagenome (GOLD analysis project Ga0209961, IMG submission 185719) | Water microbial communities from South San Francisco under conditions of wetland restoration - Salt Pond MetaG R2A_B_H2O_MG (SPAdes)... | ecosystem: Environmental > Aquatic > Non-marine... | reverse complement strand
CCGGTTGACTTAATCCCAGCCGAACGGTTTAATTCGCGTCGTCTGAGTTGCCTCGATAGCTCAGTTGGTAGAGCAGAGGATTGAAAATCCTCGTGTCGGTGGTTCGATTCCGCCTCGAGGCACCAATCCTAAAGGGCTTGCAGATGATGCAGGCCTTTTTTGTTTGTGCCTTGCGGGATTTTGCGGGGCCTAACCTACCAACCTCAGTCTTCTCAACACCACCAGTTCGGGTTTTTCACCCTTAGCACACACCTTATTCGCAGCCTCAATCAACGAAGTTAACTCAGCCGCCGAATAGTGCGTTGTTATCCGCCCTGAACGATGCCCCAGCAAATCTTGGCGATCCTCGAAGCTCACTCCAGCCGCTCTAAGCCGACGCCCGAAGGTGTGCTTCAAATCATGCACTCTGACTTGCTGTAGATCTGCTCGTACCCTTGCACGAAGCCAAGCACCATTCAACATCCGCTGAACAGGCTTACCTTTGAAGTGAAAAACATGCGTCGCATGCTGTCCACGCTGCGCTTCGATGACCGATTGCGCAACTTCATTGAGTACGACCAGCCGCTCATCACCATTCTTCACCTCACTCCCAGGAACCATGAACACGGTCGTCTTTAACTGCGGCACCTGAACCTCCCACTCCCAGCGGAGGTTACAGACTTCAGAATCACGACACCCGGTATTCACAGCAAACATCGCCATTTTGTTGAGATGGCTGGGTAACTCACCAAAGAGTTTCTCCTGCTCATCCCAACTCAACGGATAGGGCTGACGCTGGTTTACATCGGGTAGCAGCTTGATCTTCGGCGCTGTTAGAAGCCAGCTTAAACCGTGCTCATCCACCCATTCGTTCGCCGCTAAGTTCAGTATACGGCGCACGATCTTTAAACCGTGATTGATGGTGCCTACGGCTACTCCTTCTCCCTTTCTATGATCTATCCAAGGCTGCAGAGTACCCAGATGGAGTCGACTAATCGCGACTCCACCTATCCAGGGCATTAATAGCTTAAGACGACTAACATCATCACCCAAGCTACGCTTGTGCTGGTTTTCCAGTACGTACTTTGCAGCGGCCTGCTCAAACGAGCGTTCAGGACGAACCCCAAACAACTCCGCCTGCCGAGCCTCGTCTATGACTCTGGCGAGGACTTTCTCGGCTTCTCCAAGCTGATCTGTTCCAGTGCTTTGGCAAATTCGCCGCCCAGAGATCTGCTTATCGATATGCCACACGCCGGCTCTTTTGGTGAGTCCGGGCATTTTTTTGCGTCCCATATGGTTTCTCCTATCGGTCGACCAGGACGCCCGTTGCGAGCTTTATACTGCTCTGCCCACGCATCCAATTCAAGCCTATCGAAAGCGACTCCCTGTATCCCTATTCGTATTTCAGTCACATAGGGCCTTACCTCTTCACCGAAACGGTTGCGATCCATACCTAGGTAAAATGGGGCGTCACGAAGTCGTATCAGACGAGGAAGAAGTGCTGGATCAGCCATCGTTTGATACCTCCAAGATGCTCACCACGGGGCTGCAACCTCGCCTCTGCTCGACAACAATTAGGTCAGCCTTACTGAGCACAGTGAGCGCCCTAGCCTTCGCATACCGATCAACGCCAAACTCCGCAGCCAATTTGTTTGATAAGCTGACGGTGGACGACGTCTTTACGCCGACCAAAAACCAAAGCGCGATCGCCACATGAAACGCTTTCCCCGGTTGCGCTGCAGCCTCAAACAACCAGCTCAAAGGGATCGGCCCCTTTAGGAACCGGCCCTTAAAACGTTTTACTTCGCGCTTCCTCGGGTTCTGAGACCCCACTGTTACTTTAGGCCTGACGCCGTCAGGTAGCGCATACTTCAATGAATGCGCCGTCATATCGAACTCCGAGAGTCTGCCAAAGCGTTACGGTCATTCAACAGATCCATGACCGTATTCCACATCTCGGTACCGCGCTCATCCCGGTACCGATCCGGATACCGCACGATGTCCACATCAGAGTTCAACCGAAATCCATCCAATACGACCGCACTCGCGTCAGAAAGTATTTGCTGAGTTTGCTTAATGATTTCGTCTAAATCTGAAAGAGGCGCTTCAATGAGCACAGCATCGTGAATCGGGGCACAGACTCTAATACCCGCCTCTATTAGCCGAATACAGGCCAGCCGAAGCATCTCGGCGCCATTGGCCTGCATGGGGAAGTTTCTAAGGAAACGAGGATTAGGATTGTCTCCCGTTTGAATCGTCCAACCGAATACGGTCCAGAGCTTGCCATACAACATGGCGTAATCGACCGTTGCGTCTGACCACCCCCAGAAGACCTTGTAGGTTTCATGATGCAGGCGCAGAAGCTCCCTCGCTCGGATCGTGGGTTGATTTATCCTCTGCGCAAGAGACTCTGCACCCATTCCGTACTGCACCGCTAACACGCAGGCTTTGAATTGCTCACGTTCAGTTTTATGAGACTGCTTCGTCGCATCAGGTGGAACGGCTCCGGCTTGCTTAGCAAAAGCCAGGTAGGGATCACCAGAGAGATAAGCCTCTTTCATTTTAGGGTCATCCGACAGAGCTGCAGCTACACCAAACTCTTGCTGACTCCAGTCTACATATGCCAGACCATAGCCTTCACGGGGCTTGATTAAACTTCTCAACCACACCGACGGTCCGAAGATGAACCGCTTGTTGCTGGGTTGATTGCGACCTGTACGTGACCGAAAAGGGGATAGAAGCGTCCGGTTACGTTCATCCTTACCCACCGCAAGCTCTAACAAGCGCATTTTAGACATTGCAACACGCAGCTCTCTGAGGGGTGCAAGCACCGGATATGCGCGTGCCATATCTTTGAATGTTGCATCACTAAGGTCCAACTGACCGGACGCTAACCGAGGCCAGGGAATATCCTGTTCAATTAAAAATCCTGCGAACCGATCCTGCTTGAAGGTCTTACCATCATAGATACCGTATTTTCCTGCGATACGGTCGATCAAGACAGTCTGTATGGACTCCCAATGCGTTTTCAGAGCGTTTAAGGTTGGAACATCTATTGGCACACCCTTGAACTCAATCGCCGCTACAGCCTTCATATAGGCGCCACGCAGCGGCGCCCTCGGTAGATCGATATGAGCAATCATTTCAGGTAGCAATCGAGTCAGTGCCACCACATCCGACTCGCAATACGTCAAGATACTTGCCTGCTCCTCAGCAGACCACGGGCCGCCGCTCAGTATCAGATCTCGCATCGATGTTTTCTCTGCAGCCGCCAGACTATCAAGCCCAAACCAAGTCAGTGCGCCGATAAGGCCTGCGCCATTTGGCAATGACAAGCCGTTGCTCAAGTTACGGAACTCGGTGTAGAGATCAAGGACGTTAGCGGGCAGCGGCCATCCAAGCGAAAGATGGCACCCCATTTCAGCCGATGCGAAGTAAGCGACAAATAGAGCATCGCCGCCGATCAGGTATGGAGGGTCCGTCATCGTTTGCAGTTCATCCTGCCAATAACGATAAGTGCGGCCGGATATAAGCTCATGTGCAACAAGGCAGACTACTTTGGGAGTATCTCCACCCGTTGCGATGAACTCGAAGTCCACCAACCAAATCGACTTATAACGATCAAGTAATACCTCCATTACACACGCCCCAATAGTTTCTGAACCACGGGATGGTCAAGGTCGTCGATGTACTTGCCCCGGAACGCGATCTCTAGAATTTGCTCAAACGACAAATCGGGCCACTCAGGCTCGGAAATTTCAACGGTAGCCGTATAAACATCATAGGCCCCCAAAGACATATTGGATGAGACACGAACCCACTTTTCAGTCGCAACCATCGCGGCATCCAGTGCAGACTGGTTCCAAGAATCTAGTCGACCATCCTCACCAGGCAGACGAATAGGCCAGAGTGCGAGTACACCTTGACGGTTTATATAGGTAATTAGAGTTTTAGGGATCCACTCACTGGGTAACTCAGACAATAGAGAGGGATCTATGAGGTAGGTCTCACGTTCCTCTTTGAGTTCGATAACAGCAGTATCGATGCGATAAGCCTCATCAGGATGAGTTTTTACAAAGTCCTGTTTACTCGGCTTACGTACCGGAATGGTTGTGATGTGTTTTTTAACGCCGACTGATTGGTGGAAGTTTTGGCTAAGGCGAAGTGATGATGGATCGAATTTATTACTCATTGGATTACTCCTGTTATCAGTTGCCCAATGCAACTGCTAACAGGTCAATTTAATGAGCGTTTTGGGCGTTAGAACCGAACCTAACAAGGCACCAATAAATATAAGTCTATGATTATTAGACGATTAAACAGACAATCCCTACTAAAAAAATGGAAACATACATATAACTGACTGATATTTATCAGATATTATTGGGCGAAAATTTCCGCCCAACTTTATTTCATATTTTTTCTAATAGTATCGACACTTCTCCCATTTGAAACTTCAGGATCCTTGGCGATTTCCTTTGCTATCCAACTATCACCCTTCCCTGGATGATTTCTCTTCAACTGCCGATACACCTTGTTCCATAGCTCATATTGCTTTTGGGTAGTGAGTTTACGTACATCATTTTGAGTGATTTTGTCATGCTTTACAGCAGCAGAGCCCTTTAAAAGATCTGGAGCGTTGTAAAAAATCATCTGCCGCCAAGCGTCCCGGGTGACTCGGTGGTTTGTTATATCGTGAGCGATATCCGGATCGAAACTAAATTTTCGGCCAACCCAACTACCTTCGGAAATCAACTCCCTCTGTCCTCCTACATCTGTGATACATCGACATTCCAAAGTTCCTTTTCGCAACTGCTCCATAACTTGGCGTATAGCAATCTGAAATGTCATTGCGGGAGGCTTCTCTGTTATCGGGTGCAGTGATAACACTCCCAAGTATGCGGCACTATCTTGCTGTCCAGTTAATTCGTTCGAGAACTCTTGATCTTCAAACATATACCAAGCAACAACGCCTGCTAAATTCCACTCCACGGATAATGGAAGGAGTTTTAAGTTTTCCATGTAAACCTTTTCTATATATATTTCAATAAGTTAAAATAGATACATCTATAAAGAACACCACCCTATTGATTAAAAGGTAGCACTAAATGGGCGGATGCGGTTCAGGTAGCTGGAGTCGATGGGGCCGTAAGGCCACTACAGATGAGGTCAAACGTATCGATATCCGTTTCCTCAAGAAGCAGGGTTGGCTTATACCCGGCGTACACGGCAAGCTGTCTTGGAGCTGTGGAGGCCAGCCTTCGGGATCCGTTAACTATCAGGTAAAACCCGACGAACTCATACTTAATTACGCGTACCGCACAAGCGGTGAAGAATGGTCACCCTTCACCGAAACGGTACAGCTCGATAAAACACCCTGCCACTATGGTGGATACCGACAATGGTTCCTTTGCCCTCATTGTCGAAGACGAGTCGTTGTACTGTATGGTGCCGGTATCCGGTTTCTTTGCAGAAAATGCAATATCTTAACTTACGCTAGTCAAAATGAAGACGCATTGAGCCGCATGATGCGTAAATCAGGAAAAGTTAGATCCCAACTAGAAGGGCTCGATAGCGATGGATTTATATCCAAGCCAAAAGGCATGCACTGGAAAACCTTCAATAGACTGGTAGCGGAAAACGACAGCATTAATAGAGCATGTGAGCGTGAACTTTGGGACAAGTTACAGTCTTTCTAGGGTTACTCCTACTACCCCTATTAATATAGATATATAAGTATAATGCACGGGGGTGCATGAATGCACAGGTAGGTGTGCACCGGTGCACAGGTTACTGTCGTTCGAGTGCCGTGTAGATCGTCTGCCGGGACACACCGAATTCAGTGGCTAACTGTGCTTTCGTGGCGCCTTCAGATAGTCTATTTCGAATCAGAATCAGGTCACCGTCTGATAGTTTCTTCCTAGCACCTATCTGCTTGCCTGCTGCTTTAGCGGCGGCCATACCCTCTCGACGCCGTTCATTAATAAGTTCACGCTCGAACTCGGAGAACGCCCCCATCATCTGAAGCATCAATGTTTGCATGGGGTCATTCTTATTACCTGAGAAAACGAGATTCTCTTTATGGAACCGTACTTCCACGCCTGTTATAGTGAGGGATTGAACAATCGCCTGCAGGTCCATCAAATTGCGGGCAAGCCGATCGATAGAATGTACATTTAAGGTATCGCCATCACGCAGCCAATCTATGCAGTGCTTGAGCTGAGGACGTTTGGCGTCTTTAGCGGAAACCTTTTCTTCAAAGACCTTATCCAATGCTATATCTCGCAGTTGGCGATCAGTACTTTGACTATAGCTGCTGACTCGAATGTATCCCACTTGGCTCATCACATCACCCCTCAAACGTCCAAGTGAAATATAAACTTATATAGACACAATGTCCATTTATATCAAAACAACCTATATGGACACATATAAACTATTGATTCTACGAAGATAGTCAAGTTGTCCAATTTGTATAGTTACGAGACATCGAAGTTTTATTCTCTATTTCGAGATTTCAATGCTATATTGAAGATTGGGTTCACATTTAGCTATAGAGATTCTGTTATGACCACTCCAGCGTTGCACTTACTATTCCAGAAGATTTTCGTTTTGGGTACCGGAAGAGCCGCCAGCAATAACGAGCTGCAGGTGATGGAGAAGTTAGTCAACGGGGGTGATTACACTGCGTTAGTAGATGCAGTAAATGAGTACATGAAGAACTTGCAAGCGACCACAGGGACCGAGGCTCTAGTGAGGCAAGTTGCTTTAAACGGCTTTGGATTACAGCTGAGCCCAGATTCTGCAGCTTATTACACTGAGGCAATAAAGAACGGAGAAATTCGTTGGTCCGATGCCTTCATAACTTGCCTAACGCTTCCCGGCGAATACGCAGATGTTTTGAATAACAAAGGGCAGGCAGCGGCTGAATTTATTACCGCCCTTGCTGAAACGCAGAAAAGTGAACTCTATCCAAGCGACGCGACGAGCGCAGCGGTAAAGAATTTTCTCGCTAATATTTCTGGCTCGGAGCAGTCTTTGGCCAATGGCTTGTCGGGCTTAAACTCGCTCGCCAAAAATATGAGCAGTAGCGGCATAAAAAATTCTGTCGTCGATGGCTATGTTGCGGGGGCAACAGTCTTTATTGATTCTGATGCAGATGGAATCTTAGACCCTGACGAATACCAAACTACTACGGATGAAGGCGGTAATTATGTACTACCTCATTCGGCGCCCTCAGGTACAGTTATCGCTTTTGGTGGTATCGACGTACTGACTGGAGAAGCATTTCAGGGTCTACTCAAAGCTCCCTCAGGTTCACTGCAAATCAATCCAGTTACAACTTTGATAGAGGCTTATGCAAAGAGTGGGAAGGTACAATCCCTAGAGGAAGCAAGTTTTAAAGTCAGTCTTGCTCTTGGGTTACCAGAGAATATCAACCCTCTTAGCTATGACCCATTGAATGTTCTAGCGACCGGTACTGTCGACAGTATTGAGTATAAATCTGCTCTTGCAGTTCAATCAAAAATGATCGCTGTTTCTACCACGTATGTTCAGCTATCAGCGGGTTTTATCCAAACAGACCAAGCGATTTCGCTTGAGGCTTCTGCTTCAGCTATCTCTAGCTCATTGATTTCACTGATCGAACGTGCTGTAGAAACGAGCGAACCGCTAGCCTTGTCAAGTGTCGATCAAATCAAAGAGCTCGTTGTTTCGTCCTCTACCGCACTAGGAATAGAGGAGAATCCGAGTCTTGTTGAAAGTCTTGCTGCCATCACATCACAAAGCAATCTAAAAATTGAAAGTGCTACCGATATAACAACTTTGGCTCAATCCGCGACAGTAGCTCTATCGACCATCCCGGATGCTATTTCGTCAGCTGAAACAGCCGAACTTACATCGCTAACTACAACTTTTACTGGCGAGGCGCTCGATAAGGAAATATTGAATGCTACTTTTGGGGAGGTCGCTCCAGTGCCCACGATAGAGGAGCCAGAGCCAGAACCAGAACCTGCTCCGACTCCGACTCCGACTCCGACTCCGACTCCGACTCCGACTCCGACTCCGACTCCGACTCCAGTGGACCCTAAACCTGTTCTTCAGTCGTCAAACATTCAAAATGACGGCTCGTTCCCGGATACTCAGCCAGTAACACTGAGTTTCTCCGAAAACATTTATGCGGGGTCGGGGAGCATTTCTATTTTCCGCACTGACGGCACCCTATTTGAAAGCTTTGATGTAACTACCGGTTACGGCACCTCTAGTGGATCGCTAACGATCGCTGGAAACGTACTGACGATTGAACCCGCCGTATATCCAACTATCGGCGAAACTTATTATATTCAAGTCAGTTCCAACGCTGTTAAGGATTCCGCAGGACAGAGTTTTCCAGGTATTTCTGATACAACCACGCTCAGGTTCACAGCAAGCGATGCCGCACCAATTCTTACAGAATCAACCCCTGCCGATGGTGGGGACATAGAGTTCGATCATGCCATTCGACTAACTTTCTCTGAAACCGTGATTGGTGGATCCGGAAACATTACACTATTTGAGGCTAATGGTACCGAAGTTGAAGCATTTGACGCCAGGGCCCTAAATATCTCGTCAAGTAAATACGGCCCCGAATCCTACGTACATCTGGACCCCTCTAGCGACCTTACTGCAGATGTAGACTATTACCTACAGATCGATTCCACAGCGATTCAGGACCTTGCCGGTCAGAACTTTCAAGGTATCAGTGACAAAACCACCTTGAATTTTAGCGTGGTGGATTCAGCTCCAGTCCTGCTTAACACTCGCCCGGGCATTGGGGAAGACCTGGAATTTGATCAAAGCATCGTCTTATATTTCTCAGAATCAGTTTTCCCTGGTGCAGGGAACATTTCATTGTTTCAAGAAGGTGGTCAGCTTGTTGAGACTTTCGATATAGCCACTACTTCATTTGGATATGATGGTCTGGTGACATACAACCCAGGAATAATCCGAATTGATCCATCTACAGCTCTCGTTTCCGGTACACGCTACTACCTACAAATCGACGACACCGCGATCGAAGACACCTCCGGCCAGACCTTTGCCGGTATCAACGACTCAACCACCCTTAACTTCAGCGCCGTCGATTCTGTACCCACTCTAACCGAATCATGGCCGAGTGATGGTGCGATTGTAGAGTTCGATCAAAAGACCATTCAGCTAACGTTCTCTGAGACCATCGTTGCTGGATCGGGCAACATAACACTCTTTGAAGTAGATGGCACCGAAGTAGAGGCGTTTGACGTTACTAACCTTCAGATATCGTCAAGTAAATACGGTCCTGAATCCTATATAAATCTAACTCTCGCCAACGATCTAACCGCAGGAACCGACTACTACCTACAGATCGATGATACCGCTATCGAAGACACCTCCGGCCAAACCTTTGCCGGTATCAACGACTCAACCACCCTTAACTTCAGCGCTGTGGATTCTGTACCCACCCTAAATGGGTCATGGCCGAGTGATGGCGCGATTGTAGAATTCGATCAAAAGAGCATTCAACTATCCTTCTCTGAAACTGTACTGGCGGGAACCGGGGACATCACGCTCTTTGAGTCTAATGGGACCATTGTCGAAACGTTTGACGTCTCGAAACTCGGAACCTCGAGCAAAGACGGAGGCAGCTATATCGAAGGGAATTCGATTTGGCTGGACCCCGCTAGCAACTTTGTCGCCGGAACTGACTACTATCTACAGATTGATGCAACTGCAATCGACGACACTACCGGTGGTTCTTACGCAGGGATAAGCGACACAACAACGCTCAACTTCACTGCCATTAATACTGCTCCTACTCTAGACTCTTCAGACCCCATCGACGATGGAAGCCTAGATTCAACCTTGGATATAAACCTCTCGTTCTCCGAGTACGTCTACGCAGGTAGCGGTAACATCTCGCTTTACCTAACCGAAGGAACACTCGTTGAGAGTTTTGACGTAAGCACAGGCGCTGGTACTGATTCTGGTAACATTACGTTTTCAAACAACCTGGTCACCATAAACCCAGGCAGCGATCTAACTCCCGATAGCGGCTACTATCTAAACATTGATGCGACCGCCGTTGAGGATAGTTTAGGCGTTACTTATGTCGGCATCGCGAACGATCTGGATCTAAACTTCTTTGCAATTTGATGAGAGCGTGAAATGAGAGCACTCCGAACACAAGATATATTGGACGATCTTAGAGCCGGGAATCTAGAAAATGCGTTGATGGGGGCCAAGGTATTAGTGGAAAGGGAGCCTCTAAATGCAGAGGGCTTTCACTTAGCAGCTCTAGCATACGCAAAAGTGAGGGACTTTGATGCGGCTTACAAATATTTCGATAAGTCCCTGTCGCTCAAGCCTAATAATGTACCAGCGCTGATAAACTTCTCAACCGCCTACAGAGAAAACAGAGAGTTCAAAAAAGCTTTAGAGTACGCAGAAAAAGCGCTAAATTTGGCTCCAAAGCTCCCTGAGATCTACGCTTTACTGGGCGGTATACTTCTCGATACTGGTCTTTTAAGTAAAGCGGCCACAACGTTCAAGAAAGGTATTGAGCTCTCTCCCCAGAATAACCAGCTTCGATACAATCTAGGAGCTACTCTACAACTAGGTGGAAAATTAAAGGAAGCCGCCCAACTTTTCAGCGAAATATTGGAGGTAAATCCGGAGTTTGTAGACGCGTACTTTGCACTAGCGAAAATCGCTGTATCGGATGGAGACCTCAGCTCTGCCCGCAAGTTGTTCAATCAAGCGATAACGCGTGACCCACTACATCAAAAGTCAATTGAGGCTCTGGCTTGGATATCCGAAGACTGGATTCAACCTTTGGTTGGAAAGCATCTTAAGCTTACAAGACAGTCGCCCGATGATGCTATTTTCCTTTCAGAGTGCCTCGAAAATGCTGTTTTTCTCTCTCAGTACAATAGATATCTACCATTTGGACGAGACGCTATGTCCATTAAAAATGGATTAGAAAGCCGAGTCGAAAAGCATCCATCCCAATGTGGGGCAGTGGAATGGATTATAAAATCAAAAGTCTCAGGAAAGCCCTTTGGACTCGCGAATTTAGTAGACATAAATTTAAACCACAAAAGAGCTGAATTCCTTCTAGGCATTCCTGCCCATGCGGACCGTAAAGTTGGTACTTCCCTTGAGGCCAGCTTGCTAGTACTCGATTTCGCTTTTAACCGTGTAGGGTTAAATAAGTTAACGTCGCTAGTGTATTCCGAAAACCTACACGCACATAAATCCACTGTCGGCCTTGGATTTACGCAGGAGGCTTACCTAAAGTCACATATCAGAGATAATGTATGCGGCGAATACAAAGATGTTTTCGGGTTTGGGATGACAGTGGAAACGTTTAGGAAAAACTTTAGATTGCAGAAACTGTCGCTAAAGTTGCTGAACCGCGATATCACTAAGAAATAGTAGGAATTCACTGAAACTTAGTGTCCGAGTCGTTGTTGATACTAGAGTGAACCACTACAGTTCAGTCCACCTCCCTACCGGAGTTTTGCGGGTTTAAGTGAACCATTGTTGTGCTCAGTCAGGAAAATGTTGCAACGGACATCCCGGTAACACATTGATATTAAATTACTTTTTCTATAGCTTACGTATTGAAAATCCTCGTGTCGGTGGTTCGATTCCGCCTCGAGGCACCAAACAAAACAGCCGCGCTTTAAGTGCGGCTTTTTTGTTTGGATTCCTTGAGGTTGGAT
>Ga0209961_1000618_pt1 | contig 11852 bp, 14 predicted proteins | sample SalPonA_B_H2O_MG_FD_185719 | JGI IMG/M metagenome (GOLD analysis project Ga0209961, IMG submission 185719) | Water microbial communities from South San Francisco under conditions of wetland restoration - Salt Pond MetaG R2A_B_H2O_MG (SPAdes)... | ecosystem: Environmental > Aquatic > Non-marine... | reverse complement strand
TAGATGAGCGATATGCTGCAGAGCAACAAGCTTTACAACAGCAACAGGCTGCGGATAAACAGGCTGCGGAACAGCAGGCTGCAAGGGATAAGTTAGCTAACGACATAAAATACTTGTATACGGCTACGAACCCAGACGGCAGTCGTATGTATTCAGATGCGGTAGCTAATAAGACTATCTATGATCATATGAAAGCTACAGGCATGTCAGAACAAGACATAGCTGCTGCGTATCAGACCGCTGGTTTTGATAACATCACTGCTGATGTAGTTAACGAAGTTATAGCACAAGGTATAGATGAGCGTTACTACACTGAAGATATTAAAAACGAGTTAGCGCAGGTACAAGAGCGGCTGGCAGAACAGCAGAGATTGTATGAAGAACAACAGAAATTGTTTCAAGATAATAGTACTGCTGCTACATACGATCAACGGACTTCTACTACCTACGAGCCTAACTTTACCCTGACCTCTATGACTCCTCAAGGTCCTCAAGAGATGCACATAGGGGATGCGATGGGGGTTCTAGCTTCCAATCCAATGCTTTCGCCACAGACTACTATGGCGGATAAAGTGCAGCAGATGGAGCTTAATCCTGCGGAGATGCAGACTGTTCCTACTATACAGGCGGATGGCGTCCAAGCCATGGCACCTACCGCACCTGCAGCGGCACAAGGGATCACTGCACCTGCTACTGCGCCTACAGCACTAGCGCAATACACTGGAGCTAACCAGCCGACCATGGGGCCTGGCGGACAGCCTCCTGTAGCTATGACTACTGCGGGTACTACAGCAGACAAGCTTCAAACTACAGAGTTTGCTACAGCAGAGCCTACAAAGGAAGCTACAGTCCAAGGACAGATGGCAGACCTGATGCAAGACTTTGATGCTGAGAACCCTCCTGCATGGGCTGCTGGAGCTATGCGTAGTGCTAACGCTATTCTGGCTAAACGGGGCCTGTCTGCGTCCTCTATGGCTGGCGCTGCGATCGTTCAGGCAGCTATGGAATCTGCATTGCCTATTGCTACTGCAGATGCGGCTACTCGTGCCCAGTTTGAGATTCAAAACCTGTCCAATGAACAGCAAGCGTTGATCTATGATTCACAGGCACGTACGCAAGCTTTGTTCAATGATGTAGCTGCGGAGAACGTTGCTAACAACATCAATGCCCAGTCAGAGAATGAAGTATCAACCTTCTACGCTAACCTGACTGCTCAAGTGAGCCAGTTTAATGCATCGCAACAGAATGCTATATCTCAGTTCAATGCTACCGCTAAGAACCAAGCACAGCAGTTTGCGGATGAGCTAGGCGTAACTGTAGACAGATTCAACGCCCAAGAGATTAATGATAGAGCAGAGTTTAATTCTAACATTCTCAATAGCGTTAATCAGTTCAACGCTACTATGGAGAACAACCGTGAGCAGTTCAATATCCAGAACCAAGTAGCTATTGATGCGTCTAATGTTCAATGGCGCAGGAGCATCAACACTGCCAACACAGCTTCAGTTAACGCAGCTACACAGTTTGATGTACAGAACATGCTAGGATTGCAGAACACTGCCCTGAATAACATATGGAATCACTACGACTCTTTGGTATCTTATGCTTTCCAAGCTAAAGAGAAGCAATCAGATCGTGCCAACAGCCTACTTATTGCTTCTATGACTCAAGAGATGCAAAAACAGATAGCTGAAGACAATGCTACGGGAGACTTGATATCTACAATAGTAGGGTCATCTATTAAGTTCTTGGGGACTGAATCGGGCGAAGATATCCTTGACAATCTATTTAATCCTAAAAAAGTGGCCTAAATAATGAAAGACAATATGTTTGAGGCTTTCAGAGCCTCTATCTACAACTATGTATTTGTAGACGACCTGACCCCACGAGTTAGTAACAGAGTTAAAGAAGTACACAGTAAAAACTATTACGATATGGAACGTGTTGATGGGCTAATTGATACTTCGCCTCAGCAAGAAGACACGATGATGGAGGATGAAGATGGCGGCATTTGATGGTTTGATAGAGGGGCCGATCCCTGGCGAGAATCTATCACAAGACCCTAAGACTAAACCTTGGAAACGTCCTCCACAGTACGTAAAGTTTGATGATGCTCTTGAATATGTCATAGATGAGGTTATACCTGAGAAGGCATATCTCCCTAGCGTAATTGTGCTGGCACAACAGAACGTCCCACTTACTACTATCGTAACTACATCTCTTGTAGGTATGACATCTAGAGGTAAGTTCTCTCTTGATGTGGCCCTCCTTTTGGCAGGGCCGGTATACAAGCTAATGTCTCGTATCCTTGATGAGTTTGAGGTTTCGTACCTTACAGGCTTTGAGTCTGCTCAGGAGTTCACTTCTAAAGTATCCGGCACGGCTACAGAGACTGCACCCAAAGCCAAGCCCCTAACTAAAGCGCAAGAGCGTGAACTAGAGGCTATCTCAGAAGAGATGAAAGAGGAGATTCCTCAAGGCGGCTTGATGGGAGCACCTGTAGAGGGTGAAGAGACAATGGACATTCCTATGGACGATAGTGATGCAGGAGGCCTCATAGAAGCTCCTGAGGAGCCGTCTGAGGCGATTAATGAGGAACCCATGTAATGGCACTAAGTTTTGGTAAAGGGCTCTTGTACGCCCTTGCAGGAGGCACTAAGGCCGCTGCAGAGTCTGCCGTAGCAGAAGATGAGAAGCGAGACGAGTTAAGTAAGCAGGCGTTAGAGTCTGCCCTTAAGCGTAAGGCACTTGCTCTTGAGACTGCTAAGACTCTTAAAGAGAAGGCAGAAGCACAACAACGATTCATGGATACATACGCAGGTCAGAATGTTAAAGGCATTGGTATGTCTAAAGCAGAAGCACTGCGTCTGTACGAGATAACCGGTGGCGATGACTCCAAAGTTCCTGATGCCATTAAAGATGGTTTGATTAAAATCACAGGTGCTGGATCTATTGAAGAGGTCACAGGAGATAAGGAAGGTGGACTAGACGTAGAGGCTGTAGGCGCTATCAGTGAAAGCAAGTCTCTGTTCGGGAGAGGTCGTGCTGAGGGTGTTGCTAACCGTGTTAAAGAAGGCATGGCGGCACAAGGCATTGACTCAGAAGGCGTCACTATGCCGACTACGTACAAAGCTTCTGGTGTGGGTATCGGTAACATAGCCCCAGAAGAAGAAGACAAGGGACTAGATCTTCAATCTGCAACCATAGGTACGTTCACTATTAAGGGTGCTGATGGTAGCCCAATCAAAGTAGAAGGTGTTGTAGAGAAGGGCGGCAAAGGCAGACGCCTCATGGTAGGTCCAGATGGTAGCTACATCCCTGCACCTGCAGATGCTGTATTCAACACCAAGACTCAGCGCACATCAACCGACCCTACCGTGCTGGGACAGCAGGTAGAGCTGTCTAAGATGTTAACTAAGGAAGATAGAGCAGCTGCAGAATCCCTTGCTAACCAAGTAAACGGCTACGAGACCATGACTGAGCTCATGGAACAGATAGCACCTCTTGCAATGGATCGTAAGAACTACAGTACTATTGCAGGCACCATAGGATCAATTAGCACTACAGTCAAGAACGAGATTGCTGGTATTACCTTGCTATCTTCTGAAGACGAAGGGGCTGATGTAGAAAGAGAAGAAGGGTACTGGCAACAGGCGTCAGCGAACCTAGACAGGATGTTGGCGGATGCAGGTGACTTTGAACAGATATCCACTAACAAGCAGCTAATTGAAGCATTGGCCCTGCGTCTGACTCTTGCAGATCTACAGGCTACAGGAGACACTCGCCCGTCTGATATGGACGTTAAGATGCGTATGAACAAGATCTTTGGTGGTAGCAGCCCTAATAGCTGGCGAGCTAAGATGCTACAACATGCTGAATCAACTCGTTTAGCCGTGTCTACCAGCCAGAAGAACCTGTCTATAGCTGCTCCTAACCTAGCCAGCATTGCGGGATACCTAGAAGATACTGACCCAGCAACAGCAGAAGCAGCTAACCGCATCTACTCTACGTACACGAGTGCGGCTAACCGTGAGCTAGTAGCTCCTGATATCCCTGAAGCTAGCCCAGAAGAGGATGCAGCGGCATCAGCAATGGCGACAGGTATTCCTGCAAAGCTGAATATAGCAGGAATGGAGAGGGATGCTGTGTTTGACCCGCAGACAAATGTATTCACTGTAATGGTCAACGGCACACCTAGAAGTCTTTCTGCAAGTACTGCTCTGGAGAAATACTACATTACGGATGAGCAAATCCAAGAACTTATTAGAGGAGCTAAGTGATGGCAGGGCCAAGTACAAGCTTTGAAGATATTACAGAAGAAGAGTTGAGAGAGTTAGGGTTTGAGCCAGCACAGCCTGCTAAGAAGGAGGCTAGTGCGGCATTACCTGATGTTCTACCTAACTATGACGACATATCAGAAGACGATCTAGCCGACTTAGGGTTTGAGCCTCTGCAGATTGAAGTTACAGACAGTAAAGAAGAAGAGCCCCAAGATCGCAAGAAGAGAATAGTACCTGAATCTTCTTTTGACGCTTCTAAGCCTATGGCGACTACGTACGACTCCCTGTACTACGGTGGTGAAGACGGGGCTAAACTAAAGCAACGTGAAGGTGAACTCAGAACAGCCTTGTCTGACGAGTTCCGTGATACCGCCATGACTCCTGAAGAAGTAGAAACTATGCGGATGGAGTTGGATCAGATTGAAGCTAAGAAACAAGCTAACTACGATAAGGTCCAAGGCGATAACGTTACAGACATGGGAGCACTTGGCAAGATCGTATACAACGAAGACGGATCTAAGAACTACGTTCCCAGTCCTCAAGTTAACGAAGCTGCACAAGTCCCTCTAAAGACTATATCAGATACTGCACGAGGTATCCTAGGACTGCCTGAGCTCTTTGGTATGGAAGGTTATCAAGATCTAGTCCCTAAGGTATCATCTGAAGATGAGGCTGTAGTTGTTGTGTCTGAGCTAGCCCAGCTTACTATGGGTGGTTTTGGCGGCATGGCAGCTGCCGACAGGCTTAAGAGGCTTGCGGCACTAGAAGAGCGTCTGCCAGCCCTCAATAAACTACTCAATTACGTACCTAAGAAGGCCACAGTGCAAGGTACAGTGTCCAGCACTTTAGGCACAGTAGCTGTAGCTGATGAAGATATCCAGACGTTGTTTGGCGACCCTGACATGACTATGCAGGAAGCTAAGCTACAGGTCCTTAAAGAGGGTATAGCTGCAGGCATGATCCTCAAGGGATTTACTGTGGTAGGTCGGGGCCTAGCAGCAGTACCAGGAATACGTATGCTAGGTAGCATGGTAAGCAAGACAATAGCTATGATGATGGCTAAGGGCGACAAGGTAGACGATATAGTAATTACACGTCTAGCAGAGCGCCTCAATGAAGGAACGACTAGGCTCGCTAGGGCCAAGACCCCTGAAGAAGTTGAAGCTGCCCACCTGTATATGTATGACGCTGCCGATCAGGCTATTCTGGCTCGTACTGGAATGAACCTAGAAGATTTTGCTATAAAGGCAAGCGAAGGTATTCCAGAAGGCACCTACGTACCTCATCTAGGGGAGATGTTTGATGACAAGTCTCTGATGCGCATGTACACAGGCATACGTCTATCTTCATCTAAGGATAAAGCTTTGCAGATTATGTCTGAAGCGTTCAAGAAGAACGAAGACATGCGCCTAGACGCAATTGCAAAACAAGTAGACGACCTGTTTGAGCAATACGCTCCTGAAGGCAAGATGGCGGCAGAGGCAGTACGTTCAGATGTTGCTGTACCTGCTTATCAGCGTGAGATGGACGAACTAGCAACGCAGAGAGAATTGGGCACTGCGGATACCGTAGACACCCAGCGTATGGCCCAGTCTAACATAGCACGAGAAGAGCAGGCAGCACTCACTCAAGCAGAGCAAGCTAGAGAGCAAGCTACAGGGTTAGCTGAACAGCGCACTGCCCAGACTGTAGAAGAACAGCAAGCTGCTATGCGACAGGCTGAAGAGGCTCGTATGGCTACTGCTGAAGACGTTAAGCTCACCATGGAAGAGTCTCGTATTGCCCCTTCTAACCTAGACAATCTCATTAATGAAGTAGACGAGGCAGGCATAGTAGCGCCTATCAGTGCTCAACTACGTAATGATATTCAAGTTAAGGATGAGCTCGCAAACGTAGTACGTCAAGAGTACGACAACATTACTCTGACTACAGACGATCTTGCTGATGTACTTGAAGGTATGATACCTAAAGGGGGTACTACTACTCTCCTGTCTGAGGCCGAGATACAAGCGGCCAGCAAGCCTGTACGTAGATTGATCAATGCTATGACCAACCGTATGCCTAAAGAAGGCGAGGAAGGGGTAGTTGAGTCTGTATCCATGTTCAACACGGAGATCACAGACCAGATCAAGCAACTGCAAGCTGCACTAGAGACTACTACGGATCGTGTAGAGTACATGCGTCTGGTTAAGCAGATTGCAGAACTTGTTCGTAAAGGGGGCAAACAGGCCACTCCTGCGCCTACTTCTCCTACCCCTACTGTAGGTACTGCCTCAACTCCAAAATCCCCTACAGCACCTCCTACGGCCCCTGTACAGCCTACAGCGGCACCTGAAGAGGAACTACCTGCCCTTACTCTGAACGAGCTTTGGGATGTACGTAAGGCTGCTGGCGCACAGAGCGCAGATCTTAAGTCTCTAGCGGCTCAACAGTCTCTAGGATCACAGGAGCGTATGGCAGTAGGTAAATACCTAGGCGATGTAACTTCCGTACTAGATGCCAAGATCATGCAGCTGACAGAGAATGTTCCTACAGCATCTGCAGCACGTGAAGAGTTTGATACCTTCTTTAAAGGGACCTTCTCTGAGCGGTGGCGTACAGAGACAGGCCGTGAGTGGCAGGAACGCATCTTCAATCCTATGAATGAAGCTGATGTAGTAGCTGCAACTGAGCGTATTGTTAAGGTTGTAGCTAACCCTCAGGCGTCTAAAGCAGATATAGCGCAACTCAAAAATGTTGTAGCCGACATGGGGCCTGAAGCAGTCACTGCCATGGCCAATAACGTTGCTCCTAGGGTTGCTGCAGACTTTGCTGCCAAGAACAAAGCCTTGCTGATGCCGAAGGATGAGCCTATCCAAACGGTAGCGCAGGCAGAGGCAGCTCTACGTGCTATAGATCGCTACCTTGCAGGTACTAGGAACTATACAGATGTTCTGCCTGGAGCGGATCGCATATTGCTTGAGACTCGCCAGACGCTAGCTGACGTAGTATCTAATGCACGTTCTGCACAAGCCATGGCGGCAGAGACTACTACAGTCGGCAAGGCAACGATAAAAGAAGCAGAGGCTGCAGGCAAATCTGCTATGCAAGAAGCTGCATCTGCAGAGAGAGCGGCCACTAAACAAGCGCAAGAGACTGCTAAGCAGAAGACAAGGGAACTAGATGCCGAAACAAGGGCTCAGCTTGCTTCTGTTAACAGAGCGTTTGACGATGCCCAGAAAGAACTAGACAAGTCTGCTCTTAAACGCCTCATAGATTTTGAGAGTGAACCTGCAGAGTTCTTTGCTAAGGCCATGAACGATCCTAAGAAAGGTTTCTCAGATATCCAGATGCTTTGGAATAAGGCCGATGAGTCTCAGCGTAGAGCTATTCAACAGGCTGTATCAGAGGCCCTGCTGTCTAAGACTCGTACTGCTGTAGCTGCTGCAACAGATGAAGCTAGGGTAGCTATGGCACCTCTCTTGGATGCAATAGAAACTAAAGGCTCTACTGCGAACAAAGTACTAAACTTTGTGTTTAAGGACAATCCAGATGGCACAGAACTTTTCCGTAGGCTTGGAGCATCTGCAGCATCCTTACGTAAGTCTCAGGCAATGAGAGGCGTAGAGGGTTCTGTTACTGCAGACAAGCTGGCTACAGAAGCCGCTATGAAGGACCTTAACCGTGTTATCTTTGGACCTCTTACCCAGAAGGCACGTATGGCTAACTTCGTTACTAAGATAAGCATGAAGGCTTTTGGAACAGACGCAAAGATAGCAGAGGCTTATGCACGTATCCTGACTGATCCTAATTACGCTAAGAAGGTCCTAGATCGTGCTGCCCAACTCAAGAAAGAGGCTATGATGCCAGAGGAGGAGGCCGTGGGTAAGGCACTCCTTACATACTTAATGTCATCTATAGGGTACAAAGAGTATGAGGCAGCAACAGACCCTTGGGCCATGATGGAAGAACACTACAACTCTTACACTACAGGAGCAGAGACTGAAGAGGCATTTGCCGAATGATGTTACGCACCAGCACTTAATACCACTCCCCCCACAAAAAAGCCCCCTTAATTGGGGGCTCTCTTTTATCCGGCTAACGCTATTAGATTAGTCATGTACGCAGCATCAAACCCTCGCTGCCACTCCTTGTAGTAGTACGATCCGTACTTGTAAGGGTTGTCCATGAATCCTTGTTTAAAGCATTTGTATCCGAGCTTGTAGGCGTCAGTTTGTTGGTTGCTCTTTTTACGTTTAGCCATATGTACCTCACTTAGTATGAGTCCAGATTTTATTTAGCTTTATCAGGGATACAGTGTCGTGACTAACTCCGAAGATATCACCTATCTGTCCCTGTGTAAGATCTGTAGTATCCAGTAAGAAGCGGATTCGCTTAACGTCTTGAGGCTTAAGCTTGTTGCGTTTGCCTCCCTTCTTAGAGTTGTGGTACGTATGCTGAGTATTCCAGCGAGGATGCAATACTCTTAGCATAGCTTTCTCTAACTCTATAGCAGTCTCCTCATCCAAGTTACTAGCAATAACATTAACTGCTAGGTGAGGGATACGAGATTGCATCCATTCCCTATGCACCTCACATCGGGATTGTGTGTCCCATGCCCTACCATTCTTGCCCTTGCCTATGTACAGGATAGTACCATCAGCGTCTAGATGAGAATATACGTAGAATTTATTCATTGCCAACCCCAGTCAGTTCCTGCCATACCGGCAGCATTGTAGTCAGTCACAGTACCTTCAAAGAAGTTCTTGTGGCTGTCCCCAGATACAATCCAATCTACCCACGGTAGAGGATTCTCTTTAATGTCGTAGTTAGGCTTGAGACCCAGCTGGATAAGTCTGCGGTCCGCAATGTAGCGGATGTACTCCTTAACTTCTTCTGGAGTGAGACCTTCAACATCTCCCATTTCAAACGCAAGTGTAATGACCTTATCTTCCAGCGCCACTGCATCTCTGACCATTTGGTAGATAGATGCTTTAAATTCATCTGTAACAATTCTAGGGTGCTCATTTACAAACGTCCTAAACAGTTTAGTCATACCTTCACAGTGCATAGACTCGTCACGGATAGACCACTCTACGATCTCACACATGCCTTTCATCTTGCCTGTGCGGCTGTAGTTCAACAGCATCACAAACGCAGAGAACAGGCTCATGCCCTCATTGATAGCAGAACGTGCTACGGCTAGGGCCATCCCAGACTGAGACCCCATATCAATGTTCTGCATGAACTCAATCTTTTCTGCCATCTGTTCGTACTCTAGGAAAGCAGAGTACTCTTCTTCAGGTAGACCTAAGGTATCGTTCAAGAGAGCGTATGAACGTTGGTGTACAAACTCACGGTTAGCAAAGCTAGTGAGCATGGCACGGACTTCATTGTTCTTGAACTTGGGGATGTAATGCTCTAGGTAGTTAGTACCTACAGCTACGTCAGATTGAGTGAACAGACGCAGGATCTGAGTGATGTGATTCTTCTCGTGGGGCAACAGCTTGCCGTTACTCCACTGGGCTACATCGTCCTGCAGTTTAGCTTCCCATTCACCCCAATGGATCTTCTCATGCGATACAGCATAATCTACAGCCCAAGGGTATTTGAAAGGTTTGTATACTTGGCTTTGCGCTACTACGCTCATTAATCTTGTTCCTCTACAAGTGTTACTTTGGTTTTAGAACGAGGTCTTACTTCGTATAATGGGCATTCCGTGGCAGTACATCCCTCTGTCTGCTGTCTCCATGTACCTAAACCCGATAAAGGATCATATATGCAGTCCTTGCACTTGTCATTGATAGACTTACGAAGAGATTTCATGCTCGGCCTCTTACTTACTTAGGTAGGCTTTAAGTTCTTGGCGATATGTTTCAATCTTGTAGTACACATCTACGTTCTCTGGGCTATTAGGGAGCCGTAAGAGCGCATCTACAAGGATTTTAAGGTCAGGTAGGGTAAGGGATAGGGTAGGATCGTTTGTCTTCTCAGGAGCCTCTGTAGGGGTCTCTACAGCCGTCTGCTCCGCTTGTGCCTTTGGGGGTCTGCCCCGAGTCTTTGTTGTGGTCATGGTTTATTCCTCATTAGGATCCGCTAATTTAACTTCTATTTTACCTGTAGCTACGTCTATGCAAGCTGCCTCATAGCCATCATTATAGTGCATGTCTGCAGACTTGTTCCATGTATAATACAGTGTAAGTCCATAGAACGTAAGCATTATAAGAACTTCTAACTGTTCTAGTTGGAGCATAAGAATTTTACCCTATCAAGTGGTATTTGAAAGAATCTCTCTTTACGAGACATATATTTGTTAGGAACCTCAACTGGGGTCAGGTCTTTGACATGATGGTCCCAGAATATAACTGCACGAGTCAGAGATTGATTCCATATAAAGAAAAGTGTAGGGCGATCAAAGAACTTCTTCTTTCGCTCAGGTAGCTGTACGGACTCGTAAGGAAACTGCTTAGTCTTCCATACTGCCTTGACCTCACACTCTACGCAGAACTGATCCGTGTCTCCTTTACTGGCTAGAAGATCTTGTGCGTACCTGTTAGGGTGCTCTTGAACTTCGTAGCCTCTGGCAGACAGTGCTGCCATTGTGGCCGTCCTGGCCTTCTGGTCATACTCAGCGTACAACTGGCGATCAAACACTTTTCTCATTGTGGAAACCTTTTTAGTTACATGTACTAGCCAAGTAGGCTACACGTAACATTACATCAATGACTAGCAATGTTGCAAGTATAGACATAGTTACAACTCCTCTATGTAGTGTACGCCATCCTTGTGCAGGCATATATCCCTATGTACATCCTCTGTGCTGACCCCTCTCTTCTCGTCTAACTTACGTACTGGTATGAACTTACGCTCATCGTTGAGCAGGTCTTGAACCCTCTGCGATTCCTGTAGGTACATATAGCCCCAAAAGTTTGTTCCGTCAAACAAGCGCACATAAACCTTAACTTGCTTAACTGCCTTCTGTTGCATAGAAGTCCTTCCTTGAGCAGTCTTCCTTATGTTCACCGCCCTTCATTTTACATTCCTTACAGCCAAAGATGCGTTCATAGTTCTCCGCATACTTCTTTTGATCCGTGTGTTTACCGCCACTGTCGTACGGTGCGCTAGCCATTGGATACCTCCTTATATAGCTCTGCGAATCCTCCTACATGGTATACGACACTTTTATCGTCACTTACAGAGAAGATCTGCGGTATTGAGCGCATAGCTGACGGTCCAGCAAAACCCATATATTGATTGATCTTGCTTGTGGAATTCTCATCAAACATATCTAGGTATTCAAACTCTAATCCTTTTACGTGAAGAAGCTTTTTAGCGTTCTCACACCCTACACAATCACCTGTCCCTATAATTACGTACATCATAAGTCTCCTTTGTTACTCTGTGTATGTCGCCACTTATGAAACCCAATACCCCACCTGCTATGTGGGTATGTCCGTAGCCTTCCGGAAAACAGCTTGTGCCGCTTCCTGCTTAAGTTGATGACCATACTCAAGTTCTTGGGCTGTCTCTTCAGACTCTGCCTCAGCTTCCAATATAGATTCACAATATTCCCTCAGTAGTTGGTTTAATCCA
>Ga0209961_1000610_pt1 | contig 11942 bp, 16 predicted proteins | sample SalPonA_B_H2O_MG_FD_185719 | JGI IMG/M metagenome (GOLD analysis project Ga0209961, IMG submission 185719) | Water microbial communities from South San Francisco under conditions of wetland restoration - Salt Pond MetaG R2A_B_H2O_MG (SPAdes)... | ecosystem: Environmental > Aquatic > Non-marine... | reverse complement strand
GAGCTGGGGTTCGTGTCTTTGATTCTTCAGAATCGCTTCAATTGGCTCTAGAAAATCCAGCGAACATCAAAGCTATGGCGCTTATGAGTAGCGGAAATTTTGGAGGTATTGATTTGGAGGCTACGCTAGCTAAGTATTAATGAGTAAATTTGCAGCATGAGCAAAAGGGAAATCATTGACGCCAGAGCACTGAACATAGCGCTAAACCGCTTGTGCTGTAAGTTGATTGAAAATCATGGCGATTTCTCAAATTCCATTCTCATAGGAATGCAACCGCGCGGTGCACAAGTTCTAGAGCGTCTCGTGAAGCTTTTAGAAGGAACTTATGGTGTACAAGGTGTGCGGACAGGAGTCTTGGACATTACGTTTTTCAGAGATGATTTTAGACGTCGCCCAGGACACTTGCAGCCTAACAAAACACGCATAGATCATCTCGTAGAAGATCAAAAAGTCGTCTTTATCGATGATGTGCTCTATACCGGTCGCAGCATCCGTGCAGCCATGGATGCAATTCTTAGCTACGGAAGACCATCGAAAATGGAATTACTCACGTTGATTGATCGAAGATTTTCGCGTGACCTCCCAATACAACCAGATTACAAAGGCCGTCAGGTCGACTCTATTGCTTCGCAGCGTGTAGAAGTACTTTGGGAAGAAGTTGATGGGAGAGATGCAGTATTACTAACGGATCCCGAATAATGAGCGAATTATCTGTGAATCACTTGCTGGGAATTAAGCACCTCAATGCAGAGGACATCCAGCTCATTCTCGATACGGCAACACAGTTTAAAGAGGTCATTAACCGACCTATTAAAAAAGTACCTACGCTACGTGATATCACCGTTGCGAACTTGTTTTTCGAAAATTCAACGCGCACACGACTGAGTTTCGAATTGGCTGAAAAGCGACTTAGTGCTGATGTTGTGAATTTTTCTGCCGCCTCTTCCTCAGTGAAGAAAGGTGAGACACTGGTAGATACCGTAAATAACATCCTGTCTATGAAGGTAGATATGGTAGTCATGCGACATCCTAATCCAGGCGCAGGTGAGTTTCTTGCGCAGCACGTCGATGCTTCCATCGTGAATGCAGGGGATGGTGCGCATGAACATCCAACGCAAGCCTTGCTCGATGCCTTCTCTATTCGTGAGGCAGTGGGAACCTTAGAAGGAACTAAAGTGGCCATTGTTGGCGATATCGTACACAGCCGAGTAGCATTGTCAAATGTGCTATTGTTGAAGAAAATGGGTGCTGAGGTCATGGTCTGTGGGCCAACGACGCTCGTGCCTAAATACATGCATACCCTAGGTGTGAAAGTTGAACACAATCTTCAGACCGCCATAGAGTGGTGTGATGTGGCAAATATGCTGCGTGTTCAGCACGAGCGTCAAGACATAAAGTACTTTCCCTCCATTGCTGAATACCGTGCTCAATACGGTTTGACTATGGACCATCTGGACGCTTTAGAAAAACCGATTGTGGTGATGCACCCGGGACCAATCAATAGGGGTGTAGAGATTACATCAGAAGTTGCGGATAGCGAGCATTCTATCATTTTAGATCAGGTTCAAAACGGTGTTGCGGTTCGTATGGCGGTATTGTACTTACTTGCAGAGAAGCGCAAATTAAGTAAGTCCTAAATATGGGGCTTGATTTGATCATTTTGGGGGCAGCAAGCGCAACGCCCACATCAAATCAGTATACCACCGCGCAGTTGCTTAAAATGCGTGAGCATTATTTTTTGATTGATTGTGGAGAGGGTACTCAGAAGCAACTTCGCAGAGCGAAGACAAAGTTTTCGAGGATCAATCACATCTTCATTTCTCATCTCCACGGCGATCATTTTTTTGGACTCGTAGGACTCTTAAGCACCTTCCATTTGTTAGGACGAACCACACCATTGACGATCTATGGGCCGCCTAAACTAAAGGAGATTGTTTTGACCCAGTTCCGTGCAGCCGGTACCTTCACTTCGTATCCCATGCATTTCGTTGTTACCCAACACAAAGTGCCTCAGGTATTGGTCGAAACAGACGCGTATACCATCTCTAGTTTCCCATTAAAACATAGGATAGCAACCACGGGCTTCCTCTTTAAAGAAAAGGCGTTAAAACGCACCCTGAACAAGGCTGCGGCAGATGCCTATGGGATTCCTGTGTGCGACTATCATTGGATTAAAGAAGGGAAAAATTGGACTAGTGATGAAGGAAAAGAAATTCCGAATGCCGCGCTGACCCTTGACCCGCCCCAACCTTTGTCCTATGCATTCGCTTCAGATACGATGTACACGCAAGATACCGCTGGTTATGTCGAAGGGGTAGATGTGCTCTATCATGAAAGCACGTTTTGTGAGGATAAGAAAGCGCGTGCCAAACAAACTATGCACAGTACTGCAGTACAGGCAGCAACGGTAGCAAAAGAGGCCAGGGCTAAGCACCTACTCATAGGTCACTATAGTGCGCGCTATACGGATAAGACGAGGTTTGAGGAAGAAGCGAAGGCGGTATTCCCAAAAGTCTACGCGGCGCGTGAATTGTATCAGTACAGCATCAAGCAAAGCGGTATTAAAATGAAATCTCTAGCACCCGAAAAGGATGAAAAATAAGGCGTTAGCGGTACTCTTTTTAACCATATTCCTCGATCTGATGGGGTTTGGACTGATCATTCCCATCTTACCCATCTATGCAAAAGATTTGGGTGCATCGGATGCGATGGTTGGGCTATTAGGAACCTCCTTTAGTATCATGCAATTTCTATTCGCCAGCTTCTGGGGGGGATTGAGCGACCGCTACGGGCGACGACCTGTGATGCTCACGAGTATCTTAATCATGATGGTGGCCTACATTCTCTTTGCAAACGCGACAGTGCTATGGCTTCTGTTTGTGACGCGTCTCATGAAAGGATTTGGCGCTGCAAACTTAAGTGTGGCACAAGCCTATATAAGTGATGTGGTACCCCAGGAAAATCGGACGAAGGCATTTGGTATTATCGGTGCCGCCTTTGGTCTCGGATTCATTTTTGGACCTTCTTTAGGCGGGATATTAAACGAATATTTTGGCGTGGCTGGAGTAGGGTATTTTGCGGCCAGTTTAAGCGGTTTAAACTTCATATTAGCGTGGTTCTTCCTAGGTGAAACTTTGAAAGAGAAATCCACACAAAGCCAATTATTCCCGAACCCATTCAAAGACATTATCCGCTTCAAATCGACTCCTGAAGTGAGCGCATTGTTTACGATAAACTTTGTTTACATCCTCGGGTTCAGTATGATGCAAATCACGTCAACGCTTCTGTGGGCGGAGCATTTCGGTTTATCAGAAATGCACATCGGTTATACATTCGCCTATATCGGTTTATTGGCTGTGATCATTCAGGGCGGTCTGATAGGTAAATTTAATACCTGGTTTGGCGAGCGTAATTTATTAGTATCGGGTACCGTTTTAGTCGCCCTTGGGCTCTTCGGTATGCCTTTTGTGCCTACCGATTTATTTGGCCTCTAACTGTTTTGTTTAACCTTACTTTCTCTAGGAAATGCGCTCTTGACACCAACGGTTAGTTCATTATTGAGCAGTTTTGCACCTAAGGATGCCCAAGGCAAAATCTTAGGAACGAACCAAAGTGTAGGTTCATTAGCCCGGGTGGTAGGTCCGGCCATTGGAGGAGCAGCTTATGGCTTTCATTATACCTATCCTTACTTGTTAGCGGGAACCATAACTCTGATTGTCAGTGTTTTGGCAATTCGCCTTCGTAAAAAGCACTTTTCGTAGTCTGCATACCGTATGTATGTGGAAAAATATTTAGATAGTTGTTTAAACAATTAAGTCGCTGCTTGGTTATATTCGCACAACCTAATTAACAAGAAACAAAATGAAGAAAATTGCAATTCTAGCGGCGGCAGCAATCGTAGCTGTAAGCTGTTCAAACGGTTCAAAAGCTGATGAGGCATTAACTGGCGAAGCACAAGAAGTACAAGCAGTTGCTGAAGCAACAGCATATACCATTGAAGAAGGCGCTTACTTAAAGTGGCGTGGATTCAAATCTTATGTAGCTTCTGAGCATTTGGGTACAATCGGTGTACAATCTGGCTCTTTTGCAGTTGCTGGAGATCAGCTTGTAGGCGGTACGATCACTATCGACATGAAATCTATTGTAAACGAAGATATTGAAGATGAAGGCAAACGCGGCTATTTAGAAGGTCACCTTAAGTCTCCAGATTTCTTTTTTGTAGATAGCTTCCCAACAGCGGTATTCGAAATCGTTGAAGTACGTGAAGAAGCAACAGATGTTGCACCATTCGTAGTAGTTGGTAACTTAACTATTCGTGGCATTACAAATAGTATTGAATTTCCAGCGAATGTAACTGTTGAAGAGGGATCGTTACGCTTTACTGCGCCAACCTTCTCGATCGACCGTACGAAGTGGGATGTTAAATTTCACGACAGCGAGGACGCAACAATCGCAGAAACTTTGAAAGAAGATTTGATCGACCACAGCATTGAATTAACGATCAACGTATCGGCAACGAACGCTTAAACTATCCCTAACATAGTTCAAAGCAAGCCCCGTCCTGCAAAGGTCGGGGTTTTTTAATGCTTGTATAGGGCTTTGAATGCCCTTTCAACGGATTCGTACTTAAACGAAAAGCCGGTAGCTACGATTTTATCAGCACTGACTTTTTGACTCATTAAAGCGAGTGTTGCCATCTGACCAAGCATGACTTTCAATACGAAAGGAGGGACACCAATGGGAAGCATAGGCCGCTTGTTTACGCGACATAGGGCTTTGGTGAGTTGTTTGTTTGTCACAGGAGCTGGTGCTACGGCATTGTAAGCACCGCTCGCTAAAGATTGTGTTGCTGCATAAACAAACATTCGAGCGAGATCCTCAACGTGAATCCAACTGCTCCACTGTTTGCCGGAACCTAGGGGCGCTGCAAGTCCAAATTTTACCAGCGGTTCTAATTGACCTAGGACCCCGGCGCCACGATCTAGAACAATGCCTATTCTAAGCTGAATGCTTTTAGTTTGTGACGATTCAAACTTCTTTGTGTAGGATTCCCATGTTTTCGTCACTGCTGCGAGATAGTCGTCAGCAGGTGCATCTTCTTCCGTCATTAAACGTTCTAAATCGCTACCGTAGTAACCTATAGCGGAGGCACTAATGACTGCTTTGAGTGGTGTTTTTAACCGGCTTGTTGCACTGAGTAAAAGCTGCGTACCGTCAACGCGGCTGTCCATGATCAGTTTTTTGTAAGCAGGTGTCCAGCGCTTACTTACTGTGGCGCCCGCAAGATGGATCAGGTAATCCGTACCCATCAAAGCGTCTTGATCTATTTCATTAGTCGCTGGATTCCAGTAAAATGAGGATACGCCTTTGATCTCAACAGATTTCCGCGTACTTAGAACGCGTATCTCATGCGATTGACTTTGGAGCGTTTGTATGATTGCTCGGCCTACAGATCCTGTAGCGCCGGTGATGGTAAATACAGCCATGGGGTAATTTTCTGTTGGAAAGCTAACAATGTTGTGTCAATTTTGTTAGGTACAAATTCACTAATTTTTTTTCAGTGCATACGATAGAACCCTATTACAATTGGCGCCATTTGTATCAAGCGAGTGAAGACCCGCAAAGTCCGTTGTACGGTTACTTCAACAGTGAGGTACATTTCACGGATCAAATTTTTGATCACGTCATACATCCGCAATGGGACAGTATAGGTTGTGAAACACTTTACCTTAAGGTCCTTTTTGTCGATTACGCAATAGGTTATACAGTTATTGAATTTTTTGGCGAATGGAATGATGCTGTACATAATGATATTATGCGGGTGAAACGTGATCTGATCGATGAGATGTTGCCAGTTGGTATTGATAAATTCATTCTCATTGGCGAGAATATTTTAAATTTTCACGCGGACGAAACGGATTATTACGACGAATGGTTGGAAGAGGTACCCGACGGTTGGATGGCTTTTCTTAATCTTCGTCCCCATGTGTTGGATGAACTATCGAGCTACAGTCTGGATATGTATTTTGTGTTGGGTGGTGCATTAGATGCTTTGAATTGGCGTACTAAAACCCCACAACAATTGTACGCTCAGATAGCCGCAGTGGTCCAACGAAGATTGGGTTAAGCGTAGAGCGCTACTAGTTTATCAAAGGCATTACGATCGCTCTCTAATGTGAACCAATTCCGGTTTTCCTTTCTCAAGTCCAGCCATTCAATTCCTAGTAAATTTTCCGACTCCGCTGGATTCAGAACCCAGCCTTGTTCGTTAACGGGAGCTACAGCCTTGAAATAGTTTAAAAGCAATTGCTCGTCCGGGCGAAATTGTGATGTGAAAAAATGTGTAGGGGTATGTATATGCGACCATTGGCAAGGTTCGAATTGGATAAATTCCTCGTTGAGTTCTCTGTTGAGACAGTCTAACAATCCTTCGCCCAATTCTAATCCACCTCCGGGAAGTTTGTTTAAATCCACTCCGCGCCAGCGCTCCTTCATGACCAAAAGTCGTCGAGTATCACTAACAATAAGCGCGTAACAACGCGCTGTGAATTTTTTAGCTTTTACCGTTTCCATGCGCGTGTCATTTCTCGTTTACGCGGGGGGCCAGGCAGCGCTTCCACTTCAAATCCGGCTGCTTTCATTGACCTTTTAACCACACCTTTTGCGCAATAGGTGGTGAGTATGCCGCCCTTAGCGAGCAGTTTGTACATGTTTTCAAAAACAGCATCTGACCAAAGCTCTGGCTGTGCGCTGGGTGCAAAGGCGTCAAAGTAAATAAGGTCATAGGTGCCCTGTTCTGCAGTGAACGTACGAAGGTCCTCTACAAATAGGGTAAATGAGGAGTCTCCGAATTGCAAAGGAATATTGGGGGTAGCTAGTAAAAAAGGAAGTGCTTCTTGCATGCCTGCTTCGCCGAGGTCCGTCGCTTCTTCTGGAGTGATTGGGAATTTCTCTATCGCATGGTACAGTACTTCCACACCCAATTCTTTCGCTGTCTCAAAGGTGAGTTGAGCATTCAAGGCCGTTCCGAGCCCTACCTCTAAAATGCGGATCGGTTGTGCAGCTGTTGCTTTGAGTCCCGCTTCGATAAAAACGTGTAGGCTTTCCGTTCGCGCACCATGAATACTATGGTAATGCTCGTCCAGTCCGGGTACCCAGATGGTGGTGCTCCCGTCGCTCGAGGTGGTTATATGGCGTTCACCGGCTACCGACATTAGTTGATATAGAGCAGTTCAATTCGTGAAATGGGTCCCTGGCAAAAATTAGTATGGCACGCCACACAAGATTTTACAAGGTTATTATGCGCATCAATCTGCTCTTGTACGGCAGTGGCAGCTTGAATAGCGCCGTAACTGGCGTTAAATGCCATTGCATGCGGCTCAAAAGCAGGGCCTTTCATATGAGGCTCTGTGGGAGTTGCAGCAACCATTTTCAACAGATTGTCTATACTTCCAGAATAGAGTACACCTTTTTCGAGCGATGCTTTACGCTGTAAACCTTCCTCATGGAGGTCGCGCATGATTTGTGCTAATTCGCTAGGCTCATCCATCTTTGGCGACCATGTACTTTTTTTAACTGTGGAAGTCGATTCTTCAGCGGTATCGCAAGAATAAAGGCTCACAGAAATGGCCACTGCCAAAAAGAATAGTTTATTCAGCATCCGGAAGAATGATTTTAACGCCTTTTGCTTTAAACATTACTTCGCCAACAGGTTCTGTGATTGCTGCAATCTCCTCTTCACTAGCGCCACGGTCTTCGGCATAATGACGTAATTGGGCCACAGAAGTGCTGTCCCAATAGGCGTATCCCGACATGATCATATCCTGCCCTTGACTGTTTGTAGGAAGTAAAAACTCATAATCATAGTCTACAAAAAGGTTGTTGCTAGAATCTATGGCTGTAGCCATCCAGCATCCTTTCGTCGTACAAACTTGCGTTATGGGTCCTGCAACTACGGCCCAAACCGTATCAAGATCACTGGTCATATTTTCCACGACCTCTGCCGCTGTAAAGGCATTTTCCGTACTAAAGGTGCTATCACCAAAGTTTATATACGTAGTGGTTTCGACCTCGTTTTGTGTTGTTTCATCGGTTGAATTTTTTCCGTTTTGACAAGAAATTAGGCCGATTGTCGCAAGCGCAGCAAGAAATAAATGTTTCATATGAATTCTATGTGTTTAAAAGCTGGTGTACCTAATGTATTGGTAATCACCGCAACGATTTTACATTGTCAAATTTAGTACATTTGTACTCCCAAATACAGCGCACATGAAAATAGAATTGACCTCTAAAAGTCGCATTAGCGAAGTAGATTTTTCAAACCTACCTTTTGGACGTAACATGTCTGACCACATGTTGGTGTGTCATTTTAAAAACGGGGCGTGGCAAGAGCCAGAAATTCGTCCTTATGGACAGCTAGAATTCAGTTACGGTTTACACGCGCTGCATTACGGTCAAAGTGCCTTCGAAGGGATGAAAGCCTATCGCAAAGATGATGGAACCATCAGCATGTTCCGTCCTCTGGATAATTTTGCTCGTTTGAATAAGAGCGGTGCGCGTCTAATGATGCCTCAGATTCCTGAGGAGATCTTTATGAACGGTCTTACGAAACTTTTGGAAATCGACTCAAATTGGGTACCTGCTGCGGAAGACCACAGTTTATACATTCGTCCTTTTCTCTTTGCATCATCAGAATTCATCGCTGCAAGACAAAGTGATGATTATACCTTTTGTATCATCACTTCACCCGTAGGTCCTTATTACAGTGGCTCGGTTAAAGTGAAAATTGAGCAGGAGTTTACGCGTGCAACAGGCGGCGGTATCGGTTACACCAAGGCAGCCGGTAATTACGGCGGTGCTTTTTACCCCACGTCGCAAGCGATCAAGGAAGGGTACAACCAGGTCATTTGGACGGATCACAAAGAACACAAATACATCGAGGAGAGTGGAACCATGAACCTCATGCTATTACTAGGCGATACCTTCGTAACGCCTCCGCTAACGGATCGTATTCTAGCAGGTGTCACACGCCGCTCTATTATTACCCTTATAAAAGAACAAGGTTGGGCAATCCAGGAGCGTCCAGTTACAGTGGATGAGATTGTAGAGGCAGCGAGAACAGGTTCATTGAAAGAGGCTTTTGGAATGGGAACCGCAGCTGTAGTAAGCCAGATTGACACCATAGGTCATCAGGGTACGAACTATTCTATACCTACGCCAGCAGATGGTAAGGCCATGGAGATTAAACGTTTATTGAACGATATACGTTTAGGTCGCACACCGGATACGAACCAGTGGATGGTTGATGTGGTTCAGCCGGCTGCTGCTGAATAGACTAAAAAACTAATAGAATGAAACCCGGTTGTGAAAGCAGCCGGGTTTTCTATTTCCTGTAGGGAAGTAAAAGCTTGAACAATGCGGCTGTGTCGAGACCTACGACGCTATTGTAATTGCCCTCAATACGATCGATAAAACCTGCGCCAATCCATTCTTGAATTCCATATGCGCCCGCTTTATCAAAGGGTTTAAACTGTTTGATGTAAAAGTCGATTGCCCAATCAGGAATTTCAGAAAAAGAAACAGTGACTATGCTAGTCTCAGTGGTCAATTTCGGTATGCCATTATCCGTAGTGACCAGGGTTAGTCCGCTGATGACCTCGTGCGTTGTCCCGCTCAAAGCCACCAACATTTCGCGTGCTCTCGTTTCATCTGTCGGTTTTCCGAATCTTTGACCGTTTTGCCAAACTTCAGTGTCGCTCGTAATTCCTAGTTGCCCAGTTTCGAGGTGGGTACTTAGTGCTTGCGCCTTAAGCTCACTCACGAAGGCGGCCACTTCTACACCTGATAAATGCGCCGGAGCGCTTTCGTCAATATCCAACGGTAGGGTCTTGAAATCTAGACCTAACGAGGTTAAAAAAGCGGCTCTCCGTGGGCTTTGAGAACCCAATACTAAATCATGGGTCAATTCCATTGTTACCAGGTTCTATCTTCTTTGCGCCCCCAAAGATTATGGATTTTCAATAATTGCTCTACGACGTCGCGAACACAGCCTTCTCCCCCTAATACAGGGCTTACATAATCTGCTATGGCTTTTATCTCTGGCGCTGCATCTTGCGGCGCACAGGCAAGTCCGGCCAATTCCATTACGTCGTAATCCGGAAGATCATCACCCATGTACAATATTTCCTCATTGGAGAGATCATAGCACATTTTTAAATCTTCAAATGCATCCATTTTAGAGGATGCACCTAGGTACACATCTGTGATGCCCAATCCTGAAAGTCGTTCTTTCACATCCGTTGAGGTTCCTCCCGTTATAATGGCCACACGAATACCATTTCGAACCGCCAATTGAAGGGCATAGCCATCTTTACTGTGCATTTTTCGGACTGGAGCCATACCCGGCATGAGCAACACTTCTCCGTTAGTCAATACACCGTCCACATCGAGCACGACGGTTGTGATGTTCTTAAAGAGCTCTTTATAATTCATCTTTTGGATGGTGTTTTTGAATACTGGCACTTAATAATTTATACAACGTTTGAACGTCCTGGTCTTTGATGGAGTCCATATGCTTTTCTAGTGTCGGTGTATCGAAGCGTAAAGCAGGACCTGTTTGGGCCTTTTTAGGACCTAATTCGATTGCTTTACCAGGGCCTTGACGCATAATGGCGTGCAAGATTTCGACCGGAAGCTCATGTTGTGCTGCATGCTCGTAGGCCAATGTATACAGGTGATTTGTGAAATTATTGACCATTACCGCAGCGGCGTGGAGCTTTTCTCGTTTGTTGGATGGGATATCAAAGATGTGTTGGGTTAAGCAGGACGCAATAGTTCGAAGTACTGCTTCATCTTCCTTGGTCTTCGCTTCGATCAGAATAGGGACTTCGGACCAATTCAAAGCAGCATTTTTCGTGAAGCTATACAATGGATAAAAAACACCACTTCGCGTTCCGCTTTGAATAGGTAAGGCGCCTGCTGTATGTGCGACTAGCATATGCTCAGGTAAAGCCGCGCAAACCTCAGAAACCCTATGGTCCCCAACACATACGATAACGAGGTCCGTTGCGCTTTGTAAATGAAGATTTCGGTCTACGAAATAGGGTGTGTGCTGCTTGGATAGCCCGTTGAATAGATGTGAACCTAGGTTTCCCTTGCCTACAATAGCGATATGCATCGGTCCATCACTCATGCATTAGCCTCTTTTCAGACGTTGAACTACAGCAATCACAGTTCCCAGCGCCATTAGAATAGAACCGATCCACAATAAATTAATCCAAGGGAAAACCACGGCTTTGACAAGAATAAACGGCACTTCTTCCTCTTTGTGCTCACTCGCGATGATCACCGGTCTGTTGGTTTCATAGTTGATGCGATCAAAGCTGAATTTTAATCCCAATGCTTTGATTTCCGTATCCATATGCTTCACTTCGTTGCCCTCGACTACGTAAACGGGCATCACTTTATAGGTGCTATCATCCATGGTCTTCACGGTGATTCCGGCGCCCAACACTGCATATTCCAGTTCACCATCTTTATCTGGTGCATCCACGAGGAGGGTATCTAAGGTGACTTGATATTTTCCGTAGAGGTAGTGGCTCTCGTTTAGGTTGAATTCAATCTCGAATTGGTTTTTCCACTCGTCATCTCCTAATTCCTCTGCCGTCCGCAAGTCCGCATAGGTGACGTGCGTATAAATGTCTTTCAGTGCAAAATGCTGTGTAGACGGCTCGGCAACGTTACCCATACGTTCATTTAGCTGTATGCGCGGTTTCAGACCAAAGGCCGGTTCTAATTTCCCATCATTTTCTTCAAAGAAATCCAGGTGGTAGTTCACGAAATGACCCTCTTCAGATTGTTGCGACCAACTCACAAAGTAGTTGCCCATGGGCACTGTATCACCTTGCTCAATAAGCAAGTTTTCGTTAGAGGGGAAGTCTTCG
>Ga0209961_1000607_pt1 | contig 11949 bp, 9 predicted proteins | sample SalPonA_B_H2O_MG_FD_185719 | JGI IMG/M metagenome (GOLD analysis project Ga0209961, IMG submission 185719) | Water microbial communities from South San Francisco under conditions of wetland restoration - Salt Pond MetaG R2A_B_H2O_MG (SPAdes)... | ecosystem: Environmental > Aquatic > Non-marine... | reverse complement strand
AGAGAAATTAGCCCATAATGCCGGCCGAATTTTTGACCCCTTCCGTCGCACGGCTATGCACGAACGCCATTTAGAGCTAGGTGCGAGTATGATGCCCGCAGGCAATTGGCAGCGTCCTGCACACTATGGTAAACCAGACCATCGGCTTAAAGCGATTCAGCAAGAAGCGAGTAACGTCCGAAATAACGTTGGTTTAATTGATGTTAGTACGTTGGGGGGGATCGAATTGCGTGGCCCCGATGCTGCTGAGTTTATGAATCGTATCTACACCTTCGCCTTTTTAAAGCAGCCAGTCGGTAAAACACGTTATGCCGTGCTGACTAACGAACAAGGTGTCGTGGTCGATGACGGTGTTGCATGCCGTATTGCAGAAGATCATTTCTACGTGACCGCTACGACGGGCGGTGTCGATAAAGTGTATCGCGATATGTTGAAGTGGAATGCTCAATGGCGATTAAACGTCGATATTGCCAATGTGACTTCTGCCTTCGCTGCAGTAAATCTTGCAGGCCCCAAATCTCGACAAGTCTTGCAAAAACTGACGTCAAATATTGATTTGAGTGCGGAGGGTTTCCCTTATTTAGGTTACCGTGAAGGCGAGGTGGCCGGTATTCCTGCTAGGTTGTTGCGCGTTGGTTTTGTCGGCGAGTTAGGTTACGAGATTCACGTACCTTCTAGATTTGGCGCAGCGTTGTGGGACGCCATAATGGATGCAGGTAAGGATCTGGGTATTAAGCCCTTTGGCGTTGAAGCGCAGCGATTATTGCGCTTAGAAAAAGGCCACATTATCGTCAGTCAAGATACCGATGGTATGAGTCACCCTGGTGAATTGTCATTAGAGTGGGCGGTTAATCGTAACAAACCATTTTTTGTGGGTCGCCGCTCGGTCGATATTTTGATGCAGCAGCCACAAACAAGAAAGTTGGTAGGGTTCAAATTGTCCGCTGCTAGCGCTAAACCCGAAGAAGGGCATTTGGTTCTAGAGAATGGGGACATCAGCGGCAACGTGACGTCTTGCGAGTTTTCGCCAACGTTAAATGCCATTATTGGTCTTGCTTTTGTTGGCATCAATCAAACCGAGCCCGGATATAAATTACCTATCAGAGTTGATGGTGGATATGTCGTATATGCTGAAGTGGTATCGATGCATTTTTACGATCCAGAAAATCAACGACAAGCGATGTGAGGTGAGTTGTGGAGAATGCTTTGAATAAAACGGGCCTCATTAATTTATGCGCTATAGATCGCACCGGTGTTAGAGGTCTCAATGCCGAAACTTTTCTCAATGATCTCGGATTGCCGATTCCAGCGTCGCCAAATCAAGCGCTGTCTTCAAGCGATGGTGCATGCGTATTAAGGCTGAGTCAGAAAGAGTTTTGGATCCTTGAAAATCCAGTGATTTGCAGTAACTCGGCAGAGAAAGTTCGCCAGGCAGCGTTGCCTGCTAGCGATTGTTACCGCTTATTTTGTAGGGATGGTCACGCATGGTTTGCGCTTACGGGAGATGAGCTTCCCAATATCATGGCGAAGATCTGTGGGGTTGATATGCGTGCGGCGGCTTTTCCGCTGGGTTCCATCGCTCAAACCAGTGTGGCGAGGCTCAATGCCATCGTAGTTCATCATCAGATCAATGGGGCTGCATGTTTTAGTGTTCTGTGTGACAGTGCAGCGGCTGAATATATGAGTGCTTGCTTGCTAGATGCTATGCAGGAGTTTTCAGGTATCGAATTAGCGCTCCCAAGCAATTAATAAAAAAACTCGATGCAATATGGGTTGCATCGATACATTAGCAATGAGGGTTAAAACATGGCATTTCCTACCAAATCTCCATACGTCATTGTTGGAGCAGGTATTCATGGCTTGTCTACGGCTTATCACCTAGCGCTTGAATTAAAGAGCAAGGGGAAAGGCAGTGGAAGTGACATTATTATATTGGATAAATCGGGTATAAGTGCCGGTGCTACGGGCATTGCCTGCGGGGTAATCCGTAACAACTATTTTCAACCAGCAATGAGGGAGTTGATGGCCCACAGTGTGAGTGTTTGGGAAAGTGACCCAGAAGCTTATAGTTATCACCCCGTTGGCTATATGCAAATTAGCCCTGAATCGATGCACCAAGACGTAGCTTCAATTTATCAGCAGCAGAGTGACATTGGCTACGAATCGCGTTTTATCGAGGGCGAAAAAGAATGTATGCGCTACATGAAGGACATCTTTCATGATTGGCGTGCTGAGGGCATCACTTCGGTACTTCACGAGATGCCCGGCGGTTATGCCAACAATACCAAAGCAATGTATGGGCTTGCGGCGAAAGCCGAAGCCGAAGGCGTGCGTATTATCACGGGTGTGACGGTAACCGGATTTAAGTCAGCCAGTGATGGTGCTATCACAGCGGTTGAGACCGACAAGGGTGTCATAGATACCGATTACGTTGTCATTGGTGCGGGTCCTTGGGCTAAGTCGCTGTGGGATATGTTGGAACTTCCTAACACTGTTGATATAAAAAATCCGGCTGATGGCTCGATTGCTACTGATATCCCTATGTGGATTTATTGGTCGCTACAAGAGGGTACGCTTGGTGTGGATCCAAAATTACAGGTGACTAATGACGGTAAAATGCCGCCGGTTATTCACGTAGACAGCAATGCGCCACTTTATTCAGATGTTGACGGCTCATTGATCACCGACAAAATGTGGGGCATCTATTACAAGCCTGATTTTCATTTTGGCGGCGTACAAGGCGGTGCTGCACCGTTTATTGTTGATAAGCCAGCGGATCAAGTGAAGGTAGACCCCTATGGCCCTGATTCTCCAGAATTTATTGTTGGGCCTGAGTTTGCACATATGTGGGTGTCGGCACTGGCACATTGTCAGGAACGTTTCTCGGGGACGATGCCTCAGTACAAGAAAGAGCCCTCAGGTGGGATTGGTTGTTTCACGCCCGATAGTTTTCCGGTCTTTGATACGATGAGAAAGAATTGCTTCTTCTTGGCGGACTCAAATCATGGCTACAAGATGCTTGGCGTGGGCAAACTCGTGGCCGAGTCTATTTGTGGTGATAAGGCGTCGTTGTTAGAGCCCTTTAGTTTTTCACGATTTGCCGAGGGAAGGCTTCACCCAGTATCTAGCAGTCCATTCCCCTGGAGTTAAATGTATGCGCTGGGTTCACACAGGTGTGAACCCAGCGCACTTATCCGTTAGTTATTTACTTACCTTGAATTCATCCGGAATGGGCATGCGGTTAAAAGCATCGAGCCCAGCGGTTTTGTAGGCTTCTGCTAGCGTCGGGTAGTTAAAGGTATTTTCGATGAAATAATCTACGGTACCTTTAAGGTTCATCACCGCCTGCCCAATATGGATCAGTTCAGTCGCACCTTCACCAATAATTTGAACCCCCAAGATTCGACGGGTTTTAAGGCTGACAAGCATTTTGAGTAGACCCTGTTCTAGCCCCATGATGTTGCCACGAGAGGTTTCTCTAAAGCGCGCTTCACCCACTTCGTAGGGAATTCCTCGCTGCTGTAGCTCTTCTTCTGACATCCCACAGGTGGAAATTTCTGGTACCGAGTATATGCCGTAAGGAAACCAGGGGCTCTCTTTAAGTGTTGGTGTCTCCAGAGCGTGGCAAGCAGCGATTCGGCCCTGTTGACGAGATGTCGACGCCAAGCTAGGGTGGCCAATGACATCACCCGTAGCGTAAACATTTTTCACCGAGGTTTGGTAGGTAGTTCGATCAACCTCAATGCGACCTCGGTGATCGGTTTCAATGCCAATGTTTTCTAGACCCAGGTGTTCAGTAGAGCCCAGCCGGCCGGCAGCGAATAACAATAATTCTGAGCGAACATGGCGTCCATTTGCCAGGCTGACCTCAACGTAGTCGCCGCGATCTTCAATACTTTGTACGGCTGAACCTAATCTCAAATCGACTCCATTTTCGCGTATTTGGTGAGCGAACTCTTGAATGGTCGCTTTGTCGATAAAGTCGAGGAAGGTCTCTCTCGGTTCAATGAGTGTGACTCTGATATCTAGTGCAGCAAACATGGTGGCGTACTCGACGCCAATAACGCCGGCGCCAATCACGGTCAAGCTTCTGGGTAGTTGTTTTATGTCTAGAAACTCATCGCTATCGACAACGGTATTACCATTAAAGGGCACCCAGTCGGGGCGGAAGGTTTTTGTGCCTGTTGAAATCAAGAATTTATCGGCGCTTATGCGTTGTATTTCTCCGCCGTCAATGGTGACATCAATTTCGTTTCCGTTAACAAATCTGGCTGTTCCAAGTAACGTCTCTACATGGTTACGGTTAAATTGATGCTCGAGAACGTCTACTTGGTAGTAGAGCGTTTTGTCTAAGCGGGCACGGAGATCTTCTGCACCAATTTCGTCCTTAACGCGATACGAGCGACCATAAAAACTTCTTTCACGCCAGCCGGTTAGGTTGAGCACGGTTTCGCGAAGTGTTTTAGAGGGAATAGTGCCTGTGTGAACAGAAACACCGCCGAGGCGATCTTTGCGATCGATAACTAGCACTTTTCTTTTAAGCTTACCCGCTTGAATAGCTGCAGCCCTGCCCGAAGGTCCGCTGCCAATAATTACCAAATCATAGTCGTAGCGATTTTTACTCATGCTGGTTTTGCTCGAAAATTATTAAAATTAGCCCCAAATGATAACGTTTTTGCTTGAGCAGGGGAACGATAAGTATTGCTCTAAACGCGCTTTGTAATAATAAAAAGACTCCTGGAATACACAGTTACTTACGTGTATTGATAACCACCGCAGATGAAACTTTGACTTCCTCCATGACCACATAGGTCCTCGTTTCATTCACCCCTGGCAAGCGGAGAAGCGTGTCGCCGAGTAATTTTCTATAGCTAGACATATCGGCTACTCTTGCCTTCAATAAAAAGTCGAAATCACCAGAGACAAGGTGGCACTCCTGTATGTCATCACATTCTCTTACCGCAGCAGAAAAATCTGAAAAGATATCCACGGCGGTTTTGCTGAGTGTGATTTCCACAAATACCAACATTGCTGCACCTAATTTACTTGGATTAAGGCGCGCGTAATAACCTTCAATATAGCCCTGATCCTCTAGCCTACGCACTCTTTCGAGGCATGGGCTGGCGCTTAATCCGACGCGTTTGGCTAATTCCACATTGGAAATTTTACTGTCGTGTTGCAGTTGATTAAGGATATTTCTATCAATTTTATCGAGCTCTTTAGGTGTTTTGGTCAGCATATAAAATTCTGCATTATTGCTTTATTGTGGATTTTTATACTGAATTTTAGCCAAAATAACAACGTAATTTTTCGTTTCCATTTCTATAATGGCGCTATCTTAACTAGCTAAAGGAGCGTCTGAGATGCTTATTGGTGTACCCAAGGAAATAAAAAATCACGAGTATCGAGTTGGTTTGACGCCTGCATCAGTCAAAGAGTTTGTCGCGCACAATCACTCAGTGATGGTAGAGCGTGATGCTGGTGCTGCTATTGGCTTTAGCAACGATGACTATATCGCCGCTGGCGCTAAGATTGTCGACTCGGCAGCTACAATTTTTGCCGATGCTGAAATGATTATAAAAGTTAAAGAGCCTCAGCCCGATGAATGTCGTCAACTTCGTCCTGGACAAACGCTCTTTACCTACCTACACCTCGCGCCTGACCCATTGCAAACTCAGTTGTTGGCAGAGTCTGGTGCGACGTGTATTGCCTATGAAACCGTGACAGATGATAGGGGTGGCTTACCTCTGTTAGCCCCAATGAGTGAAGTGGCTGGTCGTATGTCGGTTCAAGCCGGTGCTCACTATCTCGAAAAAGCCTACGGCGGTAGCGGTACCCTGCTGGGTGGTGTTCCTGGTGTTGAGCCTGGCCATGTTGTGGTGATTGGAGGCGGTGTTGTCGGTATCAATGCAGCAAAAATGGCAGTGGGTTTGGGGGCGCGTGTCACGTTATTTGACCGCTCGTTGCCGCGCTTGCGTCAGCTTGACGATCTATTTGCGGGTCGTGTTCAGTGTGTTTATTCCACGGAAGATGCTATTGAAAAGGCACTTCCGACCGCAGATTTAGTCATTGGTGCCGTGTTGGTGCCCGGTGCGGCCGCACCTAAGTTATTAAAGCGTGAGCACCTAAAAATGATGACTAAAGGTTCTGTAGTGGTTGATGTGGCTATCGACCAAGGGGGGTGTTTTGAAACATCACGCGCGACGACCCATCAAGATCCCATCTTTTTGGTTGATGATATCGTGCATTACTGTGTGGCCAATATGCCCGGTGGTGTTGCTCGTACATCAACCATCGCGTTGAATAATGCCACTTTGCCTTTTGGATTGGCACTGGCTAATAAAGGTCCAATAAAGGCCATGAGTGATGATCCACACTTGCTAAATGGTTTAAATGTTTATCAAGGTAAAGTGACTGTAAAAGCCGTGGTCGAGGCACTCTCCTCGAAAATTGATGTGGCTTATGAAGATCCAAAAGTGATATTCAACGCCCTTTAATATTCAAAGTTCCCCTTGTTATTTACCGCCCTTTTAGGGCGGTTTTTTAATGAAGTAACATGTTGTTAAACAGCTACGCTACCGGGTGCGCGGCTTGATAAAATATTACTTGTCGTCGCCTAGCATACCGCCAGTGACAGCTTTGAGAAATTCAGCGGAAGCTGCGTCATGAGGGGATAAAATAGGTGAAGTATTGGAGTCTGCTGTTAACTCTACACAGCCACGGGGGTTTGAAAACTCTCTAAAGCCTTCAATGCCATGATGGCGACCCATGCCACTGCTACCAACACCACCGAAGCCGAGATTCTCTTGAGCTCCTTGTAATGCAGCCGCGTTAACGCAAAAACCACCTGACGACGTGCTCAAACGAAGACGTTCAATGAGCGCGGTTTGTTGAGAGAATATGTAAATCCCGAGTGGGCGCTCGCCGGCATGAATGTGTTCGATGACTTCGTCAAAACTCTCATAAGTCAAAATGGGTAAGATGGGGCCAAAGACTTCATTTTGGTCAAGTAAAGATCCTAGCTCGGGATTAATGACCAGTGTGAATGGCATTCTGCACGCGTTGTTTTCGATAGTTGCTGGCGATCCCAACTCTATTACGCTGTCGGGATTTCTTGATTTGGCATCGTCGATATAACTTTGTAAACGATCGAATTGTCTTTGGTTAATGACGGCGCAATTGAGAAGACTCGTGGTGTAGTCACCCAGATGCTTGGCTATAAATTCTTGTATTAGCGCTATAAATTCCTCGAGACTGGCTCTGGGCACAAGGCAGTGGTCAACTGTAATACATAGCTGGCCATTTTTTGTTAGCTTGACGCCCATCATACGTTCGACTGATTCAGCCGTTACGCCATCTTCAGTAAATACGGTAGGATTTTTCCCGCCGAGTTCTAGTGTCACCGGTACTAGGTTGGCTGCCGCATTGGTCATTACTTCTCGGCCAATTCTGGTGTTGCCGGTATACAGTAAGTGGTCCCATCGCAGAGTGCTAAAGTGGCGAGCTAGTGCCACTCCACCATTTTCAACCGCAACGCGATCACGATCAAAGGTGGCACTGATCATTTCGTTTAGGACTTCGCCGATAGCGGGTGTTTGCTCAGAAGGCTTGATAATTACACGATTGCCCGAGGCTAGCATTTCACACAGCGGGCCTACGGAGAGATCAATGGGGAAATTCCAAGCAGGCATGTTGCCAATGACACCTTTGGGTTGATATTCAACATATGCCTTTGAGCTGCCATAGAGGCTTGGTTCTAAATCGCGGTAGTCGCGTGCCATCCACTCGGGAAGTGACTTGGCGGCAAATTGCGCACGACCCGCAATGTTCACCACATCAAACATATATGTTGTTAATTTTGAGTGATACCCATAGTCGCTGTTCATTGCTTCAGCGATTCGTTTAGCGTTTGACATTAGCATGCCAGGAATGCGATTGAGCCATTCTTCCCGTTCTTGCAGGGTAGGGCAGGGGGCTTTTAAATAAGCGGACTTTTGCAATGCAAAGGTTTCTTCCAGTCTCGCAATTGCCTGTGCGTCGTTAAATGTCGTCATGGATTTACATTACCTTTATTGTTTGAATTTCACGTTAAATTGACTAGGCCTAATGGTGTGCTGAATTGAATATGATCCGAAGGTCATGCGACGCCATTTTTAAACGGTTAGGGTTTGCCTATGTTGAAGTTTTAGTGGTTAAGCGTGCCGATGGTTTTACTTTCAAAATACCCACAACAATTGGCTAGTTAGGCAAAGATTTATTGGAGGATTGATGGTTATGCGATTGCATTAGATTCCGTTCAGGCGAAAGCAAAGCCCGCTGGGCTCAACTGCATACGACATTGGTTATTGGGGTAGTAGAGCGACAGATGATAGAAATTTTTTTCGAGCAGGGTGTTTATGATCTGTTTTTTGACTCATAAAGATATGTTTAATTAAATTTGCTTAACCATTAGATTGTCCTAATATTCGTGCATCACTTAAGCAAGCCAATGAAGAGGTAGTAATTATGTCACTTAGAATTAATGATGTTGTTCCAAATTTAAACTTAGTCACTGATCAAGGGGCTTTCACTCTGCACGATTTTATCGGTGATCAGTGGACTATCTTGTTTAGTCACCCCAAGGACTACACACCAGTTTGTACTACAGAGTTTGGTGCAGTTGCTCAGTTGGCTGATGAATGGACGAAGCGCAACACTAAAGTGATCGGGCTGTCAGTTGATACAGTTGAAGAGCATGTTGGTTGGAAAAAAGACATTGAGCAGTATGCCAACGCGCCAGCTAATTTCCCCATTATTGCCGATGACGATTGCTCGGTAGCAAAAGCTCTAGATATGTTGCCTGCAGATGCCTATCTTCCAGATGGTCGCACTGCCGCTGATTCAGCGAGCGTGAGAGTTGTATTTATTTTCTCACCCGACAAAAAATTGCAGTTAGCTATGACCTACCCTATGTCAGTAGGTCGTAATTTTGCTGAAGTATTACGTGCATTAGATGCATTGCAAGCAACTTACCAAACGCCTATCGCGACACCTGCAAACTGGGAATATGGCCAAGACGTGATCGTTGCCTTGTCACTGGATGATGAGCAAGCACGTGAAAAGTTTGGCGAGATCGATGTTGTACTGCCGTATCTTCGTAAAACGGCCATGCCAAAAGCTTAACTTTTAAAGTTTAAGTATACGATCCAGTCCTGTTTTGCAGGGCTGGATTTTTTATATCCCCCTTTATTATCTCTTTCAGAATACCCTCAAACTAGTTGCTTCATTCCCCAATGAACTTAGTCTAACCATGATTGTGGATAGCAAACATGCAGAGGCGCCCCGCTGCATGTGGATTGCGAACGCGAAGCGATCGTAACAATGTGCATTTAACCGCAACGCGGTGAGCCATTGAACGACCGCATCTTTGATGCGGGCAGGAGTAGTCCTCTCGGCTTGCGTGGGGGCGTTGCACCCTCGCAAGACGTGATCGATAGGCGAAAAAAAACCGCACTACAAGTAATGCGGTCTTAAATCGAGTCATTGGTGCCCAGAAGAGGACTTGAACCTCCACGCCCTTGCGAGCACTAGCACCTGAAGCTAGCGTGTCTACCAATTCCACCACCTGGGCAATCGGCGCGAATTATGATGATTTGGCAATTGTGTGTCAATCTATGGCGTCGTAAATAGTAAAAATATTCTGGATGAGTACCATCTCGTATGCATGCCTGAAGAATTTTTTAAAAAAGGGATATTGTTTAGGCAATAACTTTGGCTTCTCAACTTGAGTTAGTTGAAATGGTTTAAGGCCTGTTCTTCGTTTTCTGCGATGATAAACAGGGTATCTAAGTGGGTTCGTTGTAGGATGGATAAAATTCTACTTGGCACCATCATTAGAATGAGTTTTTGATCAAGCTGTTTTAGGCGTTGAAATAGGCTTGCCAGCATGCCTAAACCAGATGAGTCGACGAATTCTAGTGCGGTGCAATCTACAAGGGTGTGTTTGAGCGGAACTTCCTTAATTTCTATCGAACTTGCATGAATACTTTGTAAGTCGAGGCGGCCGTCGAAGCTAAGGATTTGGTACAAACCTTTATCTTTCAATTCCATTACAAACTGGGTCATCGCTTATTTGCTTTTGTTTTGTTTTGTTTTTACCAGATTAGTTGATTGGGATTTTGTCTGTCAAATGGTAATGTGCGGCGACATGAAGCTTTGACAAGGAGAGCTTCATGTCGCGCAAGGGTTAGGCTGCTAGATCTTTGTTGGTGGGGCTTCGAAATTTCTTTTCAGCCAATGCGTCGGCTATTTTCTGGCAGGCCACGTTTTCTTTGCTTGAGCGAGTATAAATGTCGCGCAGTTTGGTGCCAATAGTATCCACATGGCGGTTAATTTTTTCTTCGTCAAAGATACCTTGATTTTGATAATAAACCTCAATGATGCCACCGGCATTGATGACATAGTCTGGCGCATACAGAATGCCTTTGTCGAATAATTGATCTGCCATTTCGGGTGAGGCTAGTTGGTTATTTGCGGCTCCGGCCACGGCTTGGCAGCGAAGTTTGTCTACGCTGAATTGATTGATAATTGCACCCATTGCGCAGGGGGCGAAAACATCAACTGGGATACCAATGATGCTGTCGTTTTCGACAACCGTTGCACCGAGTGCTTTGGCGCGGGCTAGATTGTCTGAATTGATATCACTGACAAATACTTCAGCTCCTGCCTCTGTCAGTAATTTGCATAGGTGGTAACCCACGTTGCCTACACCCTGGATGGCAATGCTTCTGCCGCTTAATTCACGGTAACCAAGTTGCTCAATAGTCGCCATGATTCCTACATAAACACCGTAAGCGGTGACAGGTGAAGGGTCACCACCGTGCTTGGCTTTACTATTGATGCCGCTGACATAAGCAGTCCTTTCAGCCATTTTAGCTAGATCGGCGACGCTTGTTCCAGAATCTTCAGCACCAATATAGCGTCCACCTAAGCTATTGATAAAATCGCCCATAGCATGCATTAAGGCTGGATTTTTGTCGTGTTTTGGGTTGCCTATAATGACTGATTTACCGCCACCTAAAGGAAGGTCGGCGAGTGCTGATTTATAGGTCATCCCTCGAGATAAGCGAAGTACATCCTTGATAGCCTCGGCTTCATTGGCATAGGGAAACATACGGCATCCACCTGTGGCAGGACCTAGCTTGGTATTGTGGATAGCAATAATTGCTTGTAAACCAGTGGTTTCATCGCTATGGACGGCGACAAGTTCGTGATTATGAAATTCTGGATTTGACAGTATGGTCATACATGTTTCCTATGCTGCATTAACAAATTTAACGGTCTCAACGCCATCGTCTGCAAAGCGTTGCTGCCAGTCATTTCTTAGTGATTGATATTGCTCTATATTTTTCATTTTCACCGGGCCGTAGCCCCTTACGGAGGCAAATGCCGACAGTAACTGAACTGCTTGGGAATAGTTGTTGTTGTTCAAGTTTTCAGCAATCCATTGCATATCCTCAATGTATTGGCTGATTAGATTGCGCTCTTGGCGTCGCTCATCGCTATAGCCAAAAATATCGAAGCGGCTGCCACGAAGGGCCTTGCCATGCTGTAGTAATTTAAAGACAGGTTTCATAATCCACCCTGGTAAGCGATATTTTTTGGGGCGTTTATGGTCAGGGTCGTGGCCAGCCAATAAGGGGGGAGAAAGATGAAACTTGATGGAAAAATCACCTTCAAAGGTCTCGGATACGGCGTTTAGAAAATTCTCATCGCTATACAGTCGAGCCACCTCGTACTCGTCTTTGTAGGCCATTGCTCGGTATAACTGTTTGGCGGCGTGGATACTAAGTTCATTTTCACGCTCAGGGTATTGTTTGTCGGCGTCCATCAATACCGCTAACGCCGTTTTATAATGTTCAGCGTAGCTAGTGTCTTGATAGTTTACGAGGCGTTGATAGCGGTCATCGA
>Ga0209961_1000598_pt1 | contig 12025 bp, 15 predicted proteins | sample SalPonA_B_H2O_MG_FD_185719 | JGI IMG/M metagenome (GOLD analysis project Ga0209961, IMG submission 185719) | Water microbial communities from South San Francisco under conditions of wetland restoration - Salt Pond MetaG R2A_B_H2O_MG (SPAdes)... | ecosystem: Environmental > Aquatic > Non-marine... | reverse complement strand
GATGCAGATATGTTGTGCTACCGTATCGGCTTCGCTTGTGACAAGGAAAGTGCAAGCGTTGCCATCGATACGATGAACAACTTTCTCATTGAGCTAATCACTGATCTGACTATCACAGAGTGGGAACTCTTCCTTACTGGTAAGGGTAACTTCCGTGATCAGATTGCTGTCACTGTGCCGTATAAAGGTAACCGTGTCGGTAAGCCTAAGCCTGTCCATATACATACGCTACGTCAGTACCTCATGGATGAGTGGGATGCGAATCTAGCTGAAGGACAGGAGGCAGATGATGCTATATCAATCCGTGCTACCGAACTAGGTGATGACGCTATCATTGTCTCGCTTGATAAAGACTTTGACCAAGTGCAAGGATGGCACTACAATTTCGTTAAGCATGACATGTATTACATCACCGAAGAAGAGGGTCTGCTGAACTTCTACAAACAATTCTTAACTGGCGATAGGATTGATAACATCGTTGGTGTCAAGGGAATAGGCGAAGTCAAGGCACATAAAATACTTTCTAACTTAAGAAGTGTTCCGTCAAATATGTGGCTTGCTTGTGTTGAACACCTTGGCGAAGAGCGTGCGTTGGAGAACGGCAGACTCCTCTACCTTCGCAGAAAGGAAGGAGAGATATGGAATCCCCCAAGCGTGGAGTCAAGTGCAGAGCAGGAAATACATGGACAGAATCCAGATACTTCCAGTTCATAAGGACTGCATTACGTGGAGCATTCTCCCGCTACCCTGTTAAGTACCAAGTGCTTAAGGCAGCGGAAAGAAAGGTTACTGGGCAGAGGCACAAGAAAGAATACCAATGTGCTGAGTGCAGTGACTGGTTCAAAGCTAGTGAGGTTAACGTAGATCATAAGATACCAGCAGGTAGCCTTAAGACTTACGAAGATCTCCCTAGCTTTTGTGCTAATATGTTCTGTGAGGCAGACAACTTACAAGTCCTATGCAAACCTTGTCATAAGACTAAGACTGCAGAAGAGAGGAAACGTAAATGATTAAGCACATGATCATACCTGATACTCAGGTTAAACCTAACGGTACTGTTGAGCACCTCAAGTGGGCAGGACAGTATGCAGTTGAGAAGAAGCCTGATGTTATCATTCATCTAGGTGACCATTGGGATATGCCTAGTCTGTCTGTGTATGATGTAGGTAAGAAATCGTTTGAGGGTAGACGCTACACTGATGACATCGAAGCAGGTATTGCTGGGATGCAAGCGTTCCTTGAACCCATACGAGCAGAGCAGCAGCGCATCATCGACAACAAGAAGAAGCGTTGGAACCCACGGCTAGTCTTTACACTAGGTAACCATGAGGAACGTATCCAACGTGCTATTGAGTCTGATGCTAAACTTGCTGGACTAATCGGCTACAAAGATTTACAGTTAGAAGAGATGGGATGGGAAGTGTATGGATTCCTTGAACCTGTTACCGTTGATGGCATTGTGTATTGTCATTACTTTACTTCTGGTGTCATGGGTAGACCCGTAACCACAGCGAAGATGATGCTTCAGAAGAAGATGATGTCATGTGTAATGGGTCACATACAGGACAGAGACATTGCCTATGCACGTAGAGCTGATGGCAGTAATGTTACTGGATTGTTTGCAGGTATCTACTACATGCACGAGGAAGCCTACCTAAACCCACAAACTAATGGAAGCTGGGCAGGTATATGGATGTTCCATGAAGTAGACAATGGATCATTCGATGAACTGCCTGTATCAATCAACTACCTTCGGAGGAAGTATGGGTAAGTTCTCTGAGATAGACAGACAGATGAAAGAAGCTGAGCAGTTTATTGAACCACAAGACATGCAGGTTGGTGGTAGTCATTATCAATCCAAAGAGATACAGCCTTGGACATACATGGAAGCCGTTATGTCAGAAGCTGAGTTCACTGGTTACCTATGGGGCAATGTGCTAAAGTACATGAGTCGGTGGCAAGATAAGGGAGGTGTTCAGGATCTGGAGAAAGCTAACCACTATCTCTTGAAACTGATACAACATGCATCATGACATTCCAAGAACTGTGTAACAGACTGGCTGAAGTTGAGGAGACTATGTTGTTAGAACTCCTCGACATTAACAGCGAAGCAATTGTTTATAGATTCACTGACTACATCGAAGCTAAACGTGAGTATCTTGAGGAAGATCTTGAGTTAGATGATGTGTTCTGTGACGATGAAATACTTTATAAGGATGAGATTAAAGATGCTGAATGATTTGATTCTAGGTTGGGCAGATGATCGTGGTATTCTGACTAATGGTACTGTTGAAGGACAGATGGAGAAACTGCAAGAGGAGTTTGATGAACTCAAAGCCGCACTGAGCATGAATGATCGTGCAGAGATTGAAGATGCTATCGGTGATATGCAGGTTGTCCTGATTATCCTAGCAGATCTTCTGGGTATGGATGCACAGGAAGCGTTGCGTAATGCATACAGTGTCATTGCTCAGCGTACAGGGAAGATGGTTGATGGTGTATTCGTTAAGGATGATGCAGCATGATTGAAATCTTTGGAACAGAGAACTGCCAGTACTGCAGTGATGCACGTACATTGTGTGCACAAAAAGAACTATCCTACATCTACACTCCCATTGATTTGTACATGGATAAGTATGAAGAACTAGTGGAGAAGATTGGTAACTTCAAGACAGTCCCTCAGATACTAGTAGATGGACATCACATTGGCGGGTACGAAGAGCTGAGAGATTACGTATATGGTTAAGCTGGATTACAATCGCAATGAATACTTATCAGAACAGGCAAAGAGTCTACTCAAGGACTACTACTGCCTCAAAGGTGAAGACCCACAAGAAGCGTATGCACGGGCAGCAGTGGCTTATTCTAAGGGCGATCAAGACTTTGCCCAGCGTATATATGATTACGCTTCCAAGGGGTGGTTCATGTTCGCTAGTCCCGTCCTATCTAATGCGGCACCACAGGGCGAAGCACCGAAGGGACTACCCATATCTTGTTTCCTTGCGTATGTTCCTGATTCCCTACAAGGGTTGATTGATCATAACGCAGAGGTAGCATGGCTGTCCGTTAAAGGTGGTGGTGTTGGTGGTCATTGGTCAGATGTCCGTAGCGTGTCCGATAAATCTCCTGGTCCTGTACCCTTCATGAAGGTAGTGGATAGTCAGATGACTGCATACAAGCAGGGCAAGACACGTAAGGGTAGCTACGCTGCATACCTAGACTGTGATCATCCTGACATCATTGAGTTCATGAACATCAAAGTACCTACAGGTGGTGATAGTAACCGTAAGTGCTTTAACTTATTCAATGCTGTTAACGTAACAGATAAATTTATGGAGGCAGTTGAGCATGGAAAACAATGGTCACTCATCGACAAACATACGGGACTTGAAGTTGAAAGTGTGTCAGCTAGAGAGCTTTGGCAGAGACTACTTGAAAGCCGTTTCAGAACTGGATCACCTTATATCAACTTTATCGACACGGCAAACAGAGGACTTAATCCACGACAGCAGGAGCTTGGACTCACAATTAGAGGCAGTAACCTTTGCAATGAAATCCATCTTGCAACAGACGAAGAACGTACAGCAGTATGTTGCCTATCATCAGTGAACCTAGAGAAGTGGGATAGCTGGAAAGATACAGGCATGATCAAGGATCTGGTACGTCTGTTGGATAATGTACTGGATGTGTTCATTGAGCATGCACCAGATGAGATTAGTAAAGCACGTTACTCTGCACAGCAGGAACGTTCTATTGGTCTTGGTGCTATGGGTTGGCATGGTCTGCTCCAGTCTAAGATGATTCCTTGGGATAGTCCTATGGCGAAGGGCATGAACATGAACATCTTCAAGCGCATCTACACAGAAGCAAAGGAGGCAACACGTGAACTGGCTAAAGAGTTTGGAGAAGCACCTGACTTGCAAGGTACTGGTGAACGTAATGCTCATCTCCTTGCTATTGCTCCTAATGCAAATAGCTCTATTATTTGTGGATGTTCAGCGTCTATTGAACCTATCAAGTCAAACGCTTATACACACAGGACAAGAGCTGGTGCACACCTCGTCAAGAACAAATACCTTGAGCGAGTGCTTGAACAGCGAGGACGTAACAACGAAGCAGTATGGAAGTCCATCATTACTAATGAAGGGTCAGTACAGCACTTGGACTTTCTAGATGATTGGGAGAAAGATACATTCAAGACAGCGTTTGAGATTGATCAGCGTTGGGTAGTAGATCATGCAGCAGATCGTCAACCATTCATATGCCAAGGGCAGAGTGTTAACTTGTTCTTCCCTTCAGGCAGTGATAAGAGTTATGTCAATGCTGTACACTTACGAGCTTACAAGAAAGAGCTTAAAGGACTGTACTACCTACGCACCAATGCAGGTGTGAGTGGTGATAAGCTGTCAGAGAAAGTAGAACGTGTTGCATTGAAAGATGCAGATGAATGTTTGTCGTGTCATGGGTGAGATATGAAAGTAGAATTAATTGATTCAGCAGGGGGCGACCTTAGTGTCGTCAACTCTGCACGAGTTAGCTTTAACAAATCAACTACAGATATGGAGGGCAGAGATGTTAGACTCATTGAGTACTTGGCTAAGCACAGACATGATACGCCTTTCCGCCATAATTTTATACAGCTTCGTTGCAGTGTACCTCTATTCCTCGCTAGACAGCTAATGAAGCATCAGGCTGGGCTGACATGGAACGAAGAGAGTAGACGTTACGTTGATGACATCCCAGAGTTCTTTAAGCCTGACGGGTGGCGCAAGCGTCCTGACGATAGCATTAAGCAGGGTAGCGGTGGTCATCACCCATATAGTCCTAAGTGGCAGCGCTTGTATGAGCATCGTGTAGAAGAGTCAGTAGAGTTGTACAGGATGATGCTGGAAGATGGTGTTGCACCAGAGATGGCACGTATGGTGTTGCCTCAGAGCATGATGGTTAACTTCATATGGTCAGGTAACCTGCTTGCATTCTATCATGTGTATGCGTTACGATCAGGAGAAGGTGCACAGGAGGAAGCTAAGGTGTTTGCTGAGTTACTTAAGGAAGCCATTGAACCTGAGTTCCCTTACTCATGGGCGGCATTAGAAGCACGTTAACTATGTGCAACAAAGTGTAGTGTTTGTATCATATATGGCTCAATAAAGTGAGGTGAGTGATGAAGATTGAAATAGCAGACGAACAGATCAACTTAATTATCATTGAAGAGTTGAAGACTCAGCATGAGTACTGTGAGGAATATGCAGTTAGGTTAGCTTGTAAAATCCTACTGAACTTCTATGGAGTTGAACAAGATGAAGATAGGCAGCTTTGAGATCGTTGAATACGATGAAGACTCAGGACATATGATCGTAGACATGGATGCTGATACAGTGAAGGCACTGGTTAGCTACGGATTAAATGAACTACTGAGGAATTATTGTGAATCTATATTGGAAGCTGAGGCAGAGTCTGAAGAGTCAGCCGAAGAACTTGAGGATGGTAATCAGCCTAACTCGTAACCGCTACAAGATAGGGTCAGGCGGTTTACGTACATATCCATGCAACAAGTGGGGCATAGGATTCCACCGATGGAGGCACAAATGCAAGAACAACCAGTAACATACGATGTGTTCGTCACTGAGTTTTCTAATGTCATGAAGGAGAGCTTCAATGAATATCAGAAAGCATTGATGGAAGCAGGACAACCCGAAGAAGTACTAGAGCTACATGCAGAGTTCCTAGTATTTGCAACCAACACCTACTCACATTTGATTGAGTCAATCGTTGAGAGTCGTGGTATCATAGGATTTAAGAATGGTCATCACTGATGAACAAGTATTATTCCTAGTGATATTAGCTGGCGCTGTGTATGGTACATGGCGCTATGCTTTTACTAAGGGATATGATGAAGGATACTTCACAGCCTGTGCACATGTAGCAACAGGAGAAATAGAAGTCGGATTAGTAGAGGATGAAGATGAGTCTAACTAAACAATCAGTAGCATACAAACCTTTTGGTTACCCGTGGGCGGTAACCTTTGCAATTGATCATGAGAAGGTACATTGGGGAGAGTGGGAAGCTAAGTTGCAGGATGATGTAACTCAGTGGAAAGGTGGTAAGCTATCAGCTAATGAGAAGAACCACATCACTCAGATACTGCGTCTATTCACACAGTCAGACGTAGCAGTAGGAACTAACTACATTGAGTACTACCTGCCAAAGTTCAAGAACAACGAGATCAGGGCAATGCTATGCTCATTTGCAAACAGAGAGTTTGTACACCAGCGTAGCTATGCACTGCTCAATGACACGCTTGGTCTGGATGAAGCCGAGTACAGTGCATTCCTTGATTACGAGGAGATGGCTGAGAAGATTGCTTTCATGCAGAACATTGACGTTAACACAACTTCTGGTCTTGCTCTTGCAGTGGCACGATCAGCAATGAATGAAGGCATGTCCTTATTCTCAGCATTCGCTATGCTGTTGAACTACCAACGCTTCGGTAAAATGAAGGGCATGTGTGAGATAGTAGAGTGGAGTATCCGTGATGAAACTATGCACTGTGATGGCATGGCTAAACTCTTCCGTGCATTCTGTGATGAACACCCACGCATCGTTAATGACGAGTTTAAGGCTACGATATATCAGATGTTCAGAGACTCTGTGGCTCTGGAAGATAAAGTTATCGACCTTGCCTTTGAGATGGGAGATGTGGAAGGTCTATCGAAAGCTGAAGTCAAGACATACATCAGGTACATAGCAGACCGTAGACTTGTACAGCTAGGATTGAAACCTAACTGGGGAGTCGAGGATAACCCGCTGCCTTGGTTGGAGTGGATTATCTCTGGCGACTCCTTTAAGAACTTCTTTGAGGGTGTCGTGACTGACTACAATGCATCAGGCATGACAGGAGAGTGGGGCTGGAATTAACCAGCTACCACTTAGCCTTGTCTGCCCAGTAAGCAGCAGACATTTTACCCTTCTTAATGTTCTTGGCGTGTCTTGCTTTAAACGAGGCACGCTTTTTCTTCATCTTCTCAGACTCTCCTGCCTTTGGTTTACCTGCTGTCTTAGCACCTTGCTCACCAAAGCGGATTGTCTTGACCTTATCTCCTTCCTTAGCCACAACGACATGAGATTTAGTAGGATGATTAGGTGTACGCTTAGGTTTGTTATAACCGTCTACACCTGCACGTTCTAGTCTACTATCCTTTTTCTTAGCTGGCATCACTGACCTCCAAATCGTTCAATGTATTTCTGCTTAGCTTCTTCCATTCGTTTGTCTTTCATATCACCTGCAAGACGTTTGTTGTAGTTCTCGTTAGCTCCACCAAACCAGTTATAGATAAGAGGACCGACTATAGGCAATGCACGACTAGCTTTAGCTAAGTTGTAGTCTTCACCTTCCAGTGCCTTAACACCTTCTCGTGTCAACTTACCTGCACTATCAAAAATAGGCATAGCAGGGAACACAGTGTTAATTAATGCACCTTTAACATCACCCTGTGCAAGGTAACGATCAGACACATACTTGTTTACACCGAATACACCCAAGACATTCCACATTGCCTGATCAGGTATCATCTCTGGTTCTATGTCTCGTCCTTGTATCCAGTCTTTAACAACCTGAGTAGATGTGTTAGCTGCTGCTAAGTAACCAGCAATCAATGCCATGTTCTTAGATGCTTTGAACACATTACCTTTAGCTGCTTCCTGCACCACGTTCCTGCGTACAATGTCCAGCTGCTTCAATGTGAATGACTTGAGCATGTAGAAGATACGACCATTAGGATTCTCAAGGTACACCAAGGGCATCTCTGATAAGGAGATAGGCTGCATGTCTGACAGTTCATGGAATGCTAAGAGCTTGGTGTTAGGCGATATGTTACCTTTCTCCAAGTCATTGATTAGTCCTTCAGTCTCATCACCAAAGAACTTACCCCACTTTTTACGCAGTGCTTCTTTACCTGCATCCGACTTAGCTAACTTCTCATTCTTACGCATCGCTGCATTCATGATGGTTTCTTTACCAAACCGATCTACACCACGGAAGCCTGAGTACTTGAAGATACTTTGCAAAGCCTTAGCTGTCTTTGTTGTGTCTTGCAACTCATGAGCAATGGTATGGTCTATGCCCATCTCAATAGTTTTATACTTGTTTGCTTTACCGCCAAACGCTGCTTGCATTGTAGGGATAAAACCATGCAGTGCCCCTGATGTACCTAAGTCACCTAAGTTGGTGATTGCAGATACTACGTTACCAATCGTACCGATGTAACCCCAGTCCCTAGTCCAACGAGTTATTGTAGCAGGAGCTTGTTCACCTGTTGTAAACCTAGCAGTCAATGCACGAGTAAGATCATCTACCTGCGATGGTGTCAGGTTACGCTGAATGCGGAGGTCATTGATGGTTGAGCCGATTGACGCTGCAGTATCTAGTTTATTCTCATCAGTAACCTGCTTGTTACGTCCAAAGAACTTAGCCTTCTCTGCCATCTCTACCATGTTACGGTGGTACAGTGTCAGTGCAGTCTGTGGTTCATGATAGAACGGTAGCAACTCATCAGGTAAGTCACCTATCAATGTACGCTGAGCTACGTTACCTCTCCGTGTAGGGTCTTTAGGACGATACACATCACGCACCACCTTGTTAATAACTTCTTCTTCTTGTTCTGGGCTAAGTGGTTTATTATCATTCTTAGCTACAGCATCACGTAGTGCTTTAGTAAACTTATCCGTATGCTCCCTACCTAGTTTGTCTCGCAGTCCACGTACATCCTTCACCTTACGAGGGAAGTAGTTATCAAGACGTTGAACATCAATACCTGCTGAACGTAACTCTGCATGTATCTTATCCAGATCACTACGTATAGCACGGAACTGCTTTACCATATCTGGGTTCATCATTGCTTCAGCTTCTTTAAAACGTCCACTATATAGATGACCCTTCAATGTCTGACGCATCTCTGGTGATAGTTTATTCACAGATTTAAAGAATGGTTCTGTTGGGTTGGTGTACTTAGCCACCTTATCCATAACAACAGACTCATACTTACGCAGTGCTTGTACTATCTCTGGTGCATAACGTGCAATACTAGTAGACAAAGCACCAAGTACATTCTCTACTCCACGTCCTGCAGCACTCTTATCAGCTACTTGTGGAGTACCCTGTGGGGTAGCACTAGGAACAGGAGAACGTGGCTGAGACGGGCTTACAGGAGGTTGAATAGCCTGTGCTTGAGCTGCTCTTGCGCTATCTGCAGGTACAACCACACGCTGTACACCTGTACCGCTATCATTAAATTCACCTAAACGCTCTACTTGCCTAGCTGCAGGAGGTGGTACAGGTGCACCAGCTTGAGCCATACCTTCAGGGAACATCTGCAGTGGTTGCTGCTCTGGTGCAGGTGCTTCTTGTCGTACAGGAGCAGTCTGCTCTACTCGCTCAACAGGACGAGGAGGTTCACCTACTTTGTTACGTACAAGTTCAGGTACAATCCCTTTGTTGTAGTAGTCATTTAACTGAGTACGTGCATCCTTCAGTGCATTAATCTCAGTGAGCATTCGTCCTTCACGTTTATTGAACGATGCTTCAATACCGTCACGCTCATTCGTAACTCTATTAATTTCTGTATCAATAGTTTTTAGGCGAGCACGTTTAGCTTTAGGTGCAGTCTTAGAATCATCCAGTGCTTTACGTGCCTTCATTAAGTTATCTAGCTTAGTGTCTAGCTTCTTAATGTCTGCTTGTACATTCTTAGCACGAGCTTCAAACTTCTTAACAACACCACGACTAGGTAGAGTAGCTACATCCTCTTCTAGTTCTTTAACAGCTTTCTGAATGTTAGCCTCATACTCTTGTGTGGCTAGACGGTTACGCTGACCTTCGGTAGCAAGACGTAGTAACTCCTGCTGAGTAGCGTCTTCTTCTGCTGTCTTGGTTTGAGTCTGTTGAGTAGCACGAATCTCTTCGCCAGCTTCATCACCTGCTCTGCGGATCTCTTCAAGCTGTGCATCCTTAGTCATCTGTTCAGCACGCTCAGCAAAACCTTCTTCAGCTTTACGTGCGTCCATTGCTTGAGGGGATTCAAGTTTAAGTACTTCAGCTTTGACAGATTCTTCTAACTTAGCTGCATCTTCAGGTGACATGTCCTGCATAGCCTTAGCCATGTCGTCAGCACTACCATACCCTAACTTACGTGCTACTGTCCCTAATGCAGCACCAATACCTGTACCTAATGTAACACCAGCAGCTGTGTTGAATAGACGACTATCACCAAACTCTTCAAAGACTGGCTGTATTACACCACTAAAACCACCAGCAGCAGCACCACGTAGCATTAACTCTTTGACTACATTACCTGCTTTTAAAACTTTGAGCACTGCAGCAGGGGCTGTAACAGGATCTAGTAATTCACCTGCCATACGTGCAGCAAATGCACCGTAGTTACCTTCACTACGCATTCGCTGGTACATCTCAAGGTTCTGTGCATCAGGTGTTTCCGTTACACCAGAGTCTACAAAGTCTGCTATACCACGAATAGAAGAAGTTATACCTTGAATAAAATCTTTAGTATATCCACCTTCTTCATCTTCAGGTAAAACCTTACCGCCTAAGTTAATTAACTCTTGATTAAGCTGTGCTTTGTTCTCTGGCTTGAGAAGTTCTTCACGTACTTCTACTCCCTCAGGGAACAAAGGATGTTCAATACGAACGTATCCCATTATAATCTCCGATTAGTAACGGCTAAATTCTGACCAAGGATCTTTTTCAGCGTCTGTTGCTTCTTGAGCAGTTTGGTATTTACCTTTAGGAGGCACTACTGTTGTGCCTTGAGGAACACGAGCAGCACCACTATCAGATGTTACAAACCCTGATGATGTACCAACCGAACTAGCTTCAGGCTTTTTTACACGTACCCACCGTTTTTCTTTCTCGTTCCATTCTTCATCATACTGTACAGTCTTAGGTTCCATGACAGGATTACCTAATGGATCTAGTACAACTTCTCCTTGGTATACACGAGGAACCATAACAGTCTCAGTACGTGCACGTAGTTTACCCTGAGCAATTCTACGCTGACGATCTTCTTCATCACGAGAACGATCTTCAGCAACTACTTCACGATCAAGCAAACCCTGACGTTTTTCTAGTACTTTGATAGCCTGTTCTGTCATGCCAACATCATTAAGATATTTAGCCATCTGATTCAAGTCTTCAGGGTTGTTCCAGTCTATTGCTTTAGCTGCTTCTTGTATCTTAGCTGCATTAGCTTCCTCTGCTGTCTGCAAACCAAACATACGTGCACCAGACTCAGCCATCAAGCTACCAACATTACTACCTGCTGCAGCAACTTGACCAAGAAGCTGATCCATTGAACCACCCATCATAGCTGTGTTCTCATACTGCTTGAGGATGTCATCTGCACGTTGTGCACGAATCTGTTCTGGTGTTGTAAACATTCCGTCCATCATCAACTCCTTACTTGTTGTACTTGATCAGGTTAGCACCAAGGCTACCAAACATATTAGCTGTGTTCATACCAGCAGCAAAGTTAGCCTTTGCAGCACCAAGACCACCAGCCATCAAAGCAGTAGCTTGGTTAGCACCAGCAGAGCTACCGTAGCCACCGAATGTACCACCTAGTTCAAGCGGAGTAAGACCAAGCTGTTCAACACCAACACCAGTCTGGAACAAACCAGTACCACGAGCAATAGCCTGATCAAGTTCTGTCTGTGCTTGTGTACGTGATTGTTGTGCCAGTGCCTGATCTGCCAATGCACGAGACTTATTCAATCCCAGTACATCAGGTTGATACATACCACCAGCACCTGCACCAGCAGCTTCACCAGCAAGACGCATACCTAGACGACCACCGCCAAACAAGTCCTGCTGCATAGCTAGGTTTTCTTGTTGACGAGCAGGCTGCATCATTGACTGCAGTTCATTATAATACTGCTGTGCATTAGCTGTAGTGTCCATAGACTGAGGCAGTGCCTGAGCACCCATAGACATGTACTGATCACGCCATGCTT
>Ga0209961_1000591_pt1 | contig 12102 bp, 11 predicted proteins | sample SalPonA_B_H2O_MG_FD_185719 | JGI IMG/M metagenome (GOLD analysis project Ga0209961, IMG submission 185719) | Water microbial communities from South San Francisco under conditions of wetland restoration - Salt Pond MetaG R2A_B_H2O_MG (SPAdes)... | ecosystem: Environmental > Aquatic > Non-marine... | reverse complement strand
GGCGTGAAGAGGGTATGGCAGAGGGGCGCGAGCAAGGTTTGAAGCAAGGCCTTGATGAGGGTCTTGCCCAGGCTGAAGAACGTATCCAGCAGCAACTTGACGGATACAACGCGCTGTTAGGTCAGTTACAGCACCCTCTCAAAGAGCAGGAGGAGGAGCTGTATCAGCTCATTCTGAAGTTGGTTTTGCGAGTCAGTAGCGCTTTAGTAGAGGCTGAGTTTGCTCAACGCACAGACCTTATCCTATCTACCATAAAGCAGGCACTTGATATGGTTCCTCCTGGTGCGGGTACTCCGGTTCTCTCTATGCATCCTGAAGATTGTGCGCAACTGCAGCGTTATGCCGACTTGCAAGGCTGGGAGTTGCGAGAGAACCCTGATGCAAAGCGTGGTGATCTGAAACTGGTGGCCGGTAGCTGTGTCATCAACTCCGAGCTGGAGCAGAAGGTGCTACAAGTAGCTGGAAACTTGCTGCAGGGCACCTCTGGAAACACTGCCGATGACGCTAATTGAACGCCTCGCACAAGATCTAAACACTCCACTGGGTAGCCCTGAAATTCACGTTGAAGGTCGTGTGACACGCATGATTGGGCTGACGCTAGAGGCAGTGGGTCTGCGTGTAGCGCTTGGAGAGTATTGCCGTGTCCAGATCTCCGCTAGTCAGATTGCCGACGCTGAAGTTGTGGGTTTCTCGGGAGATCGAATCTACCTGATGCCCCTCGCTACAATCGAAGGTCTGGAGCCTGGTGCGCGTGTCTGGCCCTCCAAAGAGGCGGCTGCGGTACCTGTGGGTATGGGGCTGCTCGGACGTGTAATTGACGGGATAGGTCGGCCCTTGGATGCCAAGGGTGAGCTTGCTGTGGATCGTTGGGTTGATCTTGCAGCTGAGATGATTAATCCACTTCGGCGTGCTCCGATTAAAGAGACCCTTGATGTCGGTGTCAGAGCGATAAATGGTCTGTTATCGGTTGGGCGCGGACAGCGCATGGGGCTGTTTGCCGGATCAGGCGTGGGTAAGTCAGTGCTATTGGGGATGATGACCCGTTTCACAGAGGCTGAAGTCATCGTAGTGGGGCTTATTGGTGAGCGTGGTAGGGAAGTACGAGAGTTTATCGAGCAGAGCCTTGGTGAGGCAGGTCTAGCACGCTCTGTCGTGGTCGCGGCTCCCGCTGATGAATCGCCTTTGATGCGCTTGCGCGCCTCTCAGCTAGCCACTCGCATTGCTGAAGATTTTCGTGATCAGGGCAAGAATGTTCTGCTACTGATGGACTCGCTGACGCGCTATGCACAAGCTCAGCGTGAGATCGCTCTTGCTGTCGGTGAGCCGCCAGCTACACGTGGTTACCCGCCCTCAGTATTCGCTAAATTGCCAAAACTAGTTGAACGTGCGGGTAATGGTGATGAGGGTGGTGGTTCCATTACGGCCTTCTACACGGTGCTCACTGAGGGAGACGATCAGCAAGATCCTGTAGCTGACTCTGCTCGCGCGATACTCGATGGGCATATAGTGCTGTCGCGCGATTTGGCTGAGCAAGGGCACTACCCCGCGATCGACCTGGAAGCATCCATTAGCCGTGCAATGCCGCAAATCTTACCAGCCGATCGGCTAGAGATGGCGATGCAGTTGCGTCGGCTCTGGTCTCGCTATGAGCAAAATGCCGATCTTATCTCCGTTGGTGCTTATACCCCCGGAAGTGATCCGGCTATCGATCTCTCTATTAAAATGCGTGAGCCCATTGCCGCCTATCTGCAACAGTCTATGGTTGATGCCAAGCCTATGGCGAGCTCGGTTCAGGAGCTGGCGATGCTGATAGATGGTGCGCGGCAGATTCAAGCGAAGGCGGAGGCAGAAGCTAAGGCGGGGCAGCAGGTTCAACGCCCGCAGATTCCGCAAGGGCGAGGAGGCTAATCTGTGTCTAGGCTCAAAGGCTCACGCCGCTTAGACCTAGTCGTGGATCTTGCCAGGCGTAAGCGTGAGGAGGCAGATCGTATTTTGCAGGAGTCATCTGCAAAGTTGCAGCAAGCTAAGCAAGGGCTGGAGCAACTCGAAGCTTTCCTTGGCGAGTACATAGAAGAGACTCGGCTAAAGCAAGGCGATACCCTGAACAGCATGCAGTTGCAGGTGCCGACAGCCTTTATTGGACGCCTTAGAGGTAGTGTTTCGCAGCAGAACCAAGTTGTAGAGCATCTTGCGCGACAGCACAGCGAAGTTGAGGCTTGGTGGCGTAAGCTTTACGCCCGTGAAAGGGCTATCATCAAGCTGCAGGCTAAGCTCAAAGATCGCGAGTCTATCGTTGAGGAAAAGCAGCTGCAGAAGCAGATTGATGAGCTTTGGCAGAACCGCCCGATCAACCATATATAGGCAACTATCTAATCCCTTGTAGCGGTTTGGCATGATGCTTGCGATACCTTTGAAAAATCATCATTGGTATTGAGGTCAAGTGATGCAGACAGCCAATTTTCAACTCTCTCTTGCAGTTAAGCCAAGCAGTGCTAACGCCCCGTCAGGTCAGGTGTCTAGCGGTTTAGGGCAAGGTGCAAATGCTGATGGCTTCGCAAATTGGATGCGGGAAGCGTCTAACAGGCCGGCTCAGTTTGACCGCGCAGAGAGCAAGAGTTTGCCGCAAGAGGGCAGCTCTTTGCCTTCAGAAAGTCGGTCGGACTCTGCGTCACGCTCTGAGAGTGCTCAAGACGCTCAAGACGTTGAGTCTAAGGGACCGAAGGGTGAAGAGGTTGGTGTGAAAGATGATCACTCAGATGATAACCCTTCCCAAAAGTCTCATTCCGACAAGGATGATGTTGGCTCTAGTCCTAAAAGTGACAAGCAGGATGTAAAGCCTGAGGATGCTGTAAACGCGTCTTCATCTGACTCGACAGAAAAGAGGGCGGCCGATGCCTCATTAGAAGCAGACTCTCAGGGGGACGCAGCTACAACCAATGATGTTGTGAATGAGGACGGTGCTGAGGCTTTAAGTTCCGCTCTCGCAGCGAGTCAGGTGGTCGTTGAAGAGGTGGCAGGGACTGAGGATGGAATTAACGGTCCAGTCCCGAAAGGTGTTGAGACTCCCGAACAGACTGATTCTGAGTTGGCACGGCCTGCTAACCGAGAGGGTGGCGCCGGATTGGTGGATCTGGCCGGTAAACCGGGGGAGGGTCGGCTCGCCGACTTGGCAGCGCAAACTTCAGCTCAAGTAACCACACCTAAGGAGGTTGAAGTTGAGTCGGTTGATGTTCGCACCGCCTCATTGAATACTGAGGTTGATACCCCCGTTGAGATTGTTAAGGAGGTAGTTACTGCTGAGGATGGGCAAGGTGAATCAGTTGATGTTCGAGCTGTCTCATTGAGTGCTGAAGTTTCTCCCCCTGTTGCCGTTGCTGAGGGGGGAGTTCTTACTGAGGAAGGTCAAGTTGAATCAGTTGATACTCTATCTGCCTCAATTAGCGCTGAGGTTGCTAAGGGGGTATTGACTGCTGAGCCAAAAGAACTAACGGATACTCAGCAGTCAAATAGCGAGGTGCCCTTAGCTAAGGAGCCCGCCCTAGATGGGGAGCTACCGAATACCGCTGTGAGTGGGGTAGGCGCAGAGGGTAAGGCAGGAGTGAGTGACGCTGAGCCGATAGCGACCCAGTTGAACTCCAGTGATGAATTGGTTCAGGTGCAGGTTGTCGATGAGTTGGATCAGAAAGCGCAAGTTGAGTCTGTGGGTTCCGCAGAGTCGATTGCCTTGGGTGGTGTAACTACTGAAGCAACACGCTCCACTGAGAGTCGGCCGATAAATCAACCGACGGCGGCAGCCAGCGCGGATCGAGTTGAGACTCAGATACAACCGCAGACATCTAATTCCGGTGGTCAGCAGGCAGGTGCAGATAGTCAGAACGGCCGTCAGTCGCTGATGCAACAGAGTGCTCAGGCTCCTACAGGGGATGATGGTTCAAAAGGTGCTGCCGCTGAGGCTCAGTCAAGCTTAGCTAAAACCTCCCCTTCGGCAGCGCTAGCTGCTGATGCTCCGGGAAGGTTGGTATCTGCTACAGCACAAGCTTCGGTCTCTACAGCGGTTCCGCCTCAAGCTCTGAATCGAATGCAGCAAGCTAACTGGGGTCAGAAGCTCGGCGAGCGCTCATTGATGATGGTGCAGCATGGCCCTAGGATTGCGTTTGTTCAACTTGATCCGCCAGAGCTTGGTGCTCTGCAGGTGAGAGTGCATTTGCAGCATGGTGATCAGGTGAGTCTAAATATCACCGCGCCAAACGCTGCGGTGAAAGAGGTTTTGGAACAGCATCTGCCGCGACTTAGGGAGATGTTTGCCGAGCAGGGGTTGAATCTGTCGCAGTCTGATGTGCGTGATCAATCTGCGGGGCAGCGCGATCGTAATGAATCTGGTGAGTCAGGCGATCGTGGGCGTTATACGGATCAAGCTGAGGAGACTACCCCAGCCATGATGGAGATGGATGTTCCCGTGGGAATGGTGGACTACTACGCCTGAGATGCTTAAATTAGAGCTCAAGCGGTTTTAATTAGGAAGTTCGATGGCAGACAGTGACGAAACGGTTGAAGAGCAGTCCGAAGAGGGTGCGAAATCCGGTAAAAAGAAGCTAATAATTATCGCGGCAGTGGTTGTGTTGGTACTGGCGATTGGCGGTGGTGCGGCGGCGTTCTTCTTGATGTCGGGAGAGGAGTCAGCAGAGGTCGCGGCCGACGAGGCTGCTCCTGTGCCCGCTGTTGAGGCATTCTACACCAAGATACGTACGTCTGAAGGCAAGCCGATGTTCGTTGTCAGTCTGGAGTCGGACGATGAGCAACTTCACTACATGCAAGTGTATGTAGAGGCAAAGAGTCGCGATCCGGCCGTTGATGAAGCTCTGCAGCAGCACATGCCTTTAGTGGTGGCGCGCCTGAATGCGCTGTTCTCCAGTAAAAATTTCAAGTCTTTAATGAAAGCAGAAGCAAAACGCGCGATGCGCGACCAAGCTACTGAAATTGTTAAAGAGATATTGCAGGACAAGATTGGTGAGCCCGGTATAGAATCCGTTCTCTTTACAAATATAGTGATGCAGTAGGCGAGTTAATGTCGGTAAAAGATCTGCTCTCTCAAGATGAGATTGATGCGCTACTTCACGGAGTTGATGATGGTGATGTAGACACCTCAGACGACTCCGGCGCTGAAGATCTTGGAGAGGGGGTTGAACGCTACGATTTAGCAAATCAAGACCGTATCGTCCGTGCGCGTATGCCGACGCTCGAGATGATCAATGAGCGCTTCGCCCGCGCATCTCGCACCAGCTTTTTTAATCTTCTGCGCAAGGGTATCGATGTCACCGTGGATGGTATTCAGGTGATGAAGTATAGCGACTACCTCAGCACCCTCTATGTTCCAACCAGTATGAATCTGATGACCATGGCGCCTCTTAAGGGGACAGCGCTGCTAATTTTTGATGCCAAGATGGTTTATCGCGTGGTTGATCAGTTCTTCGGTGGTGATGGGCGTCATGCCAAGATTGAGGGTCGTGAGTTTACGGGCACTGAGATGCGTATCGTTAATCGTATTATTGAAGAGGCGTTTAGCGATCTTGCTGATGCTTGGCGCACCGTGCATCCAGTTCAATTTGAGCTTGTCGGCTCAGAGATGAACCCGGCTATGGCAAATGTTGTCACGGATAATGATGTTGTTGTCGTCAGCAGTTTTCAGATTGATATGGAGGGCGGCACTGGTGAGATGCAGGTGGTCATCCCTTATGCGATGTTTGAGCCGATTAAGGGGATTATCCACTCCGGCATGGTTGATCAGAAACGCTCAAAAGATGACATCTGGCAACAGACTATCCAGCGAGATCTTGGGATGGCGCCAGTAAGCATTAACCTCAAAGTGCTGGAGCGTGAGCTAACTCTGAGAGATGTTATGCAGCTCAGTGTTGGTGATGTGATTCCGGTGGATATGCCAGAATATACTGCTTTAGAGATAAACGCTGTACCTATCTACAACTGTCAGTTGGGGCAGTCGCATGGTAATCTGGCTGTTAAGATTAACGGCCGCATAAACGCTGCCGAGTTAGAGTAAAACTAGGCTTTTAGGCTGAAAGTTCACAAGTTGGTTGGAGTTAGAACGTGAGTGACGAAAGCGTCGATCAGGATGCAATGGCTGATGAGTGGGCTGCTGCGCTCGAAGAGCAGGGTGCAGGTGCCGCCGCTGATCCGGTAGATCTGGATGAGCTGGTCGATCAGTCGAGCGCTACGGGCGCCGACCCTAAGCTAGATGTGATACTAGATATTCCGGTTAAAATGACTCTAGAAGTTGGTGGTACTGAAATCGCTATTCGGGATCTGCTGCAGCTAAGCCAGGGTTCAGTACTTGAGCTCGATAGAATCGCTGGCGAGCCGCTGGATGTACGCATCAATGGTACCTTGATTGCCCACGGCGAAGTCGTGGTTACAAATGATCGCTATGGTGTTCGGCTGACCGATGTTATCAGTCCGCAAGAGCGTATTAAGCGGTTAAGGTAAGCACGGCTTGAAACGGATTTTTGCCACTTCTCTTCTATCTATAATGTCGCCGCTGGCAGGCGCTGCTGAGGCAACTGCAGCATCTGCACGTGTTTCTGATCCGCTCTCTCTTGAATCTGTCAGTCAGATGCTGTTGGGGTTGTTGCTAGTAGTAGCGCTGATCTTTCTTCTCGCTTGGGTTTTTCGCAGAACAAATTTTATCCCTGGGCAGGGCGTGGGCATGCGCGTAATCGCTTCCTTGCCACTGGGAACACGGGAGCGCGCGGTTCTGGTTCAGTGCGGAGAGAAACAGTTGCTCTTAGGTGTCTCTAGCGGTTCAGTGCAGCTTTTGGCGCAGTTTGATGAGCCGGTGATAGCGCCCGATCAAACGGGTTCCGGTGAGTTCGCCAACAAACTTGCGCAGCTGCTGCAGGCGAGGAGAGGCGATTGATCCGCTGGGTATTTTTGCTATTCGTTCTGCTGTCACCGCAACTATTCGCAGCGGAGCAGGGTATCCCTGCATTGACGCTGACCACCGAGACGGATGGTACCGAGAACTATTCGGTAACCCTACAGATTCTCGCCCTGATGACGATGCTGACGTTCCTGCCAGCCATTGTCATGATGATGACATCATTCACGCGGATCATTGTTGTATTTGCGATACTGCGCCAAGCCCTAGGTCTGCAGCAGACACCGTCAAACCAAATTCTGGTTGGTCTGGCGCTGTTTTTGACGCTATTCATTATGACTCCGGTGCTCGATCGTATTAACCAGGATGCGGTTCAGCCCTATCTAAACGAAGAGTTGACCACGCTGGAAGCGCTAGAGTCTGCATCTAGGCCGTTACACTCGTTTATGCTGATGAATACGCGAGAGAATGACCTCGATCTTTTTATGCGCATATCTGATACCCCCGCGGTTGAGGCGCCTGAAGATATACCCCTTACAGTGCTGGTGCCGGCTTTTGCGACCTCAGAGCTTAAAACCGCCTTCCAGATCGGCTTTATGCTCTTCATCCCCTTCCTAGTCATCGATCTGGTTGTAGCTAGCGTTCTAATGGCGATGGGTATGATGATGCTCTCGCCTGTTATTATCTCGTTGCCGTTCAAAATTATGTTGTTTGTTTTAGTAGACGGTTGGGCGATGGTTGTGGGTACACTGGCCGCAAGTTTCGGTATGTAGCGAGGGTAGGCGATGGAGCAGGGGTTAGTTCTTGATCTTTTCGGTGATGCACTCTGGCGTATCGTCGTCATAGTTACGGTAATCGTGGTGCCGGGCCTTATTGTCGGTTTGATCGTCTCTGTATTTCAGGCTGCGACTCAGATTAACGAGCAGACGCTCAGCTTTCTGCCGCGCCTGATCGTCACGCTTTTAGCGGTTATGTGGGCGGGTTCGTGGATACTCTCGCAGCTCAGCGATCAGTTTAATTTTCTCTTTATGAACATCCCTGAGATGCTTCGCTAGCAGATTATGTTGGTTGATCTCTCCTCTCTCCAAGCACTTGTAGGGATCTACCTTTTACCGCTGTTTCGCATTAGTGCCATGCTGATGGCAATGCCTATTATCGGTACACGTCTGGTGGCTGTGAGGGTGCGGTTGAGTCTAGCTTTGGCTATTACGGTTTTGCTTGCGCCGGTACTGCCCGATATACCTGTTTATGACCCCTTCTCTCTGGGGACTTGGCTGGTGATCGCCCGCGAGATTCTTATTGGCGCCTTTATCGGCTTTACGCTGCAGCTACTGCTTGAAGTTTTTATTATTGGTGGGCAGATGATCTCGAACCAGATGGGTTTGGGCTTCGCCTCGATGACAGACCCTGCCAATGGTGCGTCGGTCGTAGCGCTCTCACAGTTTTATCTGATTTTGGTTATGCTGCTATTCATGCTGATGAATGGTCACCTTGTAATGATTGAGATCATTACTGAGAGTTTTTATGTGTTACCGGTTGGTGTGAGTACTATAGCGACCGATTCCATGTGGGAATTGGTTTTGCAGGGCGGATGGATGATGGCAGCGGGTACGTTAATTGCGCTCCCTGCAGTCACCGCGCTGCTGGTAGTGAACTTCGCGTTCGGTATCATGACGAAAGCGGCACCCCAGCTGAATATTTTTGCCATCGGCTTTCCGTTTACGATGCTATTTGGCATCTTAATTGTCTATCTAAGTCTCTCTGGCTTCGTGGGGCAGTATGATGCGTTTGCGCATTATGTGCTTGATCTAATTAGCTCTTATCTAAAGGCTTAGTTTATGGCTGAAGAGACTGGGCAAGATAAAACTGAAGACCCCACCCCCAAGCGCTTGCGTGAGGCGCGTGAGAAAGGTGATATCCCTCGCTCAAAAGAGCTTTCGGCTACAGTGCTGTTGCTGGCCGCCGGTATTGCTGCGCTTATTTTTGGTGCCCAGGTTGCCCAGGCTATTGCTCAGATGATGCGAGATAACTTGATTCTGGACCGTGCTGATGTGGATGATGCCGCCAAAATGATAGAGCATCTGGTTGCGGCAATGGGGGACAGTTTCTTCAGTCTCTTTGGTTTCTTTCTTATGGTTTTTCTAGCTGCGGTGCTCAGCCCTGTCGCTCTCGGGGGATGGAATTTCAGTGGTCAGGCCCTGCAGCCAAAGGGAAGTCGACTGAACCCGATCTCTGGTATTGGTCGGATGTTCTCGAAGAATGCACTGGTTGAACTATTTAAGGCGATTGCCAAGTTTCTTCTAGTAGGTACCACTGCTGTATTTGTTCTGCTGTTCGATCAGCCAGATATCGCGTCTCTTGTAGTACTTCCCATAGGGCCTGGAATTGCTGAAGCCCTAAGGATTGTTGTTTGGTCTTTCCTTGTGATTAGCGCCTCGATGATTTTTATTGCGCTTATTGATGTCCCTTTTCAGATGTACTCCTATACCGAAAAGATGAAGATGACTCTGCAGGAAGTGCGCGATGAGATGAAGAACACTGAAGGTCGGCCTGAGGTTCGTGGTCGTATTCGTCAGTTACAACGTGAAATCTCACAACGTCGTATGATGCAGGATGTACCCGAGGCTGACGTGGTAATTACCAACCCGACGCACTATGCGGTGGCACTTAAATATAGCGAGGCTGAGGGCGGCGCTCCGCTTATCCTCGCTAAAGGGTCAGACTTTATCGCACTGAAAATACGCGAGATAGCCGAGGCTTATGAGGTGCCAATACTTGAGTCGCCTGCTCTCGCCCGTGCGCTCTACTATAACTCGGAAATTGGCGAAGAGGTTCCTGTTGGGTTGTACAAATCGGTGGCTCAAGTACTTGCTTATGTCTATCAATTGCGTGCCTACAACGAGAAGCCTAGCGGTGATGAGCCGAAAGCGCCCACACCTGACGAGATTGAAATTCCCGATGAGTTGCGGGTAGACGAGACGCAATAGTTATTTTCTTGACGCTCCAAGCGAGCGCTCCTCTCTGTTGGCTAGAATTTTGCTAAACCAAGGTATTGCTGTTTAAAGTGTCAAATTTCTGCTACTTTTAACAGTGTCTGGCCCTCTTTAGCTGCGGAATCCTCTTTATATAGCGCTTTGAGTGTCAGATAATTGACGTTTAGGGGGCGCTCTTGGCCAGAGCTGATGTAATAGATAACTTTCGCACCTTGTCGCAGGGGAATCTCGGTATTCCTCTGCTGCTGCTTGTCGTGTTGGCGATGGTTACTCTACCCATGCCTCCCTTCCTGCTGGACGTCTTCTTTACTTTCAATATAGCACTCTCAATTGTGGTGCTGTTGGTCGGTATCTACGCACTCCGCCCCCTGGATTTTGCCGTTTTTCCGACCATTCTTTTGGGTGCAACGCTCTTGCGGTTGGCTCTCAACGTCGCATCTACTCGCGTGGTACTGCTTTACGGTCACGAAGGCGGTGATGCCGCTGGTAAAGTGATTCAATCCTTTGGTGAGGTCGTCGTAGGCGGTAACTATGTCGTCGGTGTCATCGTCTTTTTGATTTTGGTAATCATTAACTTTGTGGTTGTTACTAAGGGAGCGGGTCGAATCTCCGAAGTAAGCGCCCGCTTTACGCTTGATGCGATGCCAGGTAAACAGATGGCGATTGATGCTGATCTCAACGCCGGGCTTATCGATCAGGATGAGGCGAGGGATCGTCGTAGAGAGGTAACCCAAGAGGCTGACTTCTATGGTGCGATGGATGGTGCCTCGAAGTTCGTTCGCGGAGATGCCGTTGCGGGTATTTTGATCCTTGTGATTAACCTGCTTGGTGGTCTGGGTATTGGGATGCTGCAGCATGATCTCGATTTCGCTACCGCGGTACGTTACTACGCGCTACTGACAATCGGTGATGGCCTAGTTGCACAGATCCCATCGCTGTTGCTCTCTACAGCGGCGGCGGTCATGGTGACGCGTGCCAACTCCTCTGAAGAGATGGGACAGCAGGTGTTTAGGCAGATGTTCGCATCGCCACGTGCGCTCTATGTATCTGCCGCGATTATCGGCCTCATGGGTATCGTGCCGGGTATGCCTCACTTTGCGTTTCTGTCACTTGCAGCAGGTGCGGGTTACCTGGGGTGGTGGATTCAGCAGCGACAGGCGCGTCGGCGTCAAGCTGAAGTTGAGCAGGAACAAGCAGAGCAGGAGGTTGCTGAGCAGGCGCCACCACCGGCCTCTCCTGAAGATCAAAAAGAGCTGGGTTGGGACGATGTCTTGCCGGTGGATATGATTGGCCTTGAAGTAGGTTATCGCCTGATTCCACTGGTGGATAAGATGCAGGGCGGGCAGTTGCTGAGTCGTATCAAAGGGGTGCGCAAAAAGATGTCTCAAGACTTAGGTTTCTTGATCCCTTCTGTCCATATTCGCGATAACCTAGATCTGGCGCCGGGGGCTTACCGCATAACCCTGATGGGTGTGGTAGTAGGTGAGGCTGAGATCTACCCTGATAGAGAATTGGCGATAAACCCTGGACAGGTATTTGGTGAAGTTAAAGGGATCAACGTAAAGGATCCCGCTTTTGGTTTGGATGCGGTTTGGGTAGAGAAAGGGCAGAAAGAGAGAGCACAAACGCTTGGCTATACCGTTGTGGATGCTAGTACCGTTGTAGCAACGCATGTTAATAAAGTGCTGCAATCACACGCTTCTGAGCTACTTGGGCATGAGGAGGTTCAGCAGCTCTTGGATAAGCAGGCAGAGAAGTCGCCGAAGCTTGTTGAAGAGTTGGTGCCCAAACGCCTGACGATCAGCGTGCTGCTAAAGGTACTGCAGAACCTTTTGCTCGAACAGGTGCCTCTGAAGGATTTTCGCACTATTCTCGAGTCGCTTGCTGATGCGATTAATCGAGTGCAGGATCCTATGAGCCTAACCGCTGCAGTGCGTGTCTCTTTGGCGCGTTTGATTGTGCAGAGTATCAATGGTTCGGCGGCTGAGTTGCCCGTTATTACGTTAGATCCACAGTTGGAACAGTTACTGCTCAGCTCTGTTCAGCAGCGTCAGCCGGGTGAGGATGGGTTGGTGCTTGAGCCGGGTATGGCAGAGCGCCTGCAGAGCTCGCTGGCCGAATCAGCACAGCGTCAAGAGATGGCAGGCCAGCCCTCTATCCTGCTGGTGTCTGCACCGGTGCGGCCGTTGATGGCAAAGTTTGTTCGCTATGGTGAGCATC
>Ga0209961_1000584_pt1 | contig 12149 bp, 10 predicted proteins | sample SalPonA_B_H2O_MG_FD_185719 | JGI IMG/M metagenome (GOLD analysis project Ga0209961, IMG submission 185719) | Water microbial communities from South San Francisco under conditions of wetland restoration - Salt Pond MetaG R2A_B_H2O_MG (SPAdes)... | ecosystem: Environmental > Aquatic > Non-marine... | reverse complement strand
GCTTGCAATTAAAAGAATAATACCCGCAGGGAGCCACTGGTTCATGCCAAGAATTCCATTGAACCACAGTGCTTGAAAACCAATGGCCTGAGCCCAAAAAAACATCATAAATGCAGCGGCTTATCGGCCTGTAAGTGGACGAGATTAATCGTCTCTTCTCTAAATCCAGCCTCACAATAGGCAAAGTAAAATTGCCATAGCCGCTGAAAGTCTTGGTTGTAGCCCATTTCAGTCAGCTTTTTGCTCGAAGCGCTAAAAGCCTTCTCCCAGTGTAAAAGCGTGTCGGCATAATCTTTCGCGTAGCTATTTAATTGGGTGACATTAAGCTGGGTACGCTGCTTAATGTGCTTGAGCATTTCACTTAATGAAGGAAGACATCCCCCTGGGAAAATATAGCGCTGGATAAAATCTACCCCTTTGCGGTAGGCATCATAGCGCTGATCTGCAATAGTAATAGCTTGAATAAGCATTTTACCGCCGGGTTTAAGCAGATTATTGAGCTTTGCGAAGTAGCCAGATAAATAGGCGTGACCTACTGCTTCAATCATTTCAATTGACACAAGCTTGTCATAGCTGCCTTGCATGTCGCGGTAGTCCGTCAGCAAAAATTCTATCTTGTCAGCCACGCCTTCATCGACGGCGCGCTGTTTGGCAATAACGAGTTGTTCTTTAGACAGCGTGGTGGTAGTTACTTTACAGCCATAATGTTTCGCGGCATAGCAGGCTAACCCGCCCCAACCGGTGCCTATCTCTACCAAGTGATCATCCTGTGTAAGCTCGAGTTGATCACAAATAACTTGTAATTTGTGCTCCTGTGCTTGGTCTAGGCTGGCGTCTTCGTTAGGGAAAATAGCCGAGGAGTATTGCATATGAGGATCGAGAAACGTTTGGTACATGTCGTTTCCTAAATCATAGTGAGCCGCAATATTGGTTCGACTCCCAGACTTGCTATTGCGATTAGCAAAATGACGGATCTTTTCAATCGGCATCCTCAACCAAGCAAATCCTGCTTCAAGCTTATCGACGATGTTCATCGCTCTGGCAAAAATTTGAATGACGGCGGTTAAGTTGTCGCAGCGCCATAGTCCCTCAACATAGGCTTCGGCGGCACCTATACTGCCACCCGACAATACAGCGAGATAAAACGCCTGATCTTCAATGTATATATTGGCGTGTAAGTCGGCGTCGTGGGAGCCAAAAGACTGACTGCGACCGTCTTCATGCAAAATGACATGGCCGTATTCAATATGGGCCAACACCTCGAGGACTTTGCGTTTGGCCAAGCGATGAAGCCAGCTTCCAGAAGCACTGGTGGCGACGATTTCCATAGTTATCTCCCTGGGTGAGGTTGAAAGGGAATAGCCTTGAGGAATAGTCTCAAAGCCTGCCAATAGATGCCTTTTACAATACTGAAAGACATCGCAGGCCACTGTATTAAAGTGCGCCGAAGTTGTTGAGCTGAAAATTCACGGCGTTGCAATGTCAACGTCGCGTCGAACAACTTTTCATCGCGCCAATTTTCAATATGAATACGCAATTTGTCCGCAGGTGGCTCAATGGCCCACCGATAATTCATGTTTAAATCCATGAAAGGAGACACATGAAATGCCTTAGGGTGCTCAAAATCAGGTTCGTGAGCGGGTATCAAATAACAATGCTTTTCACCCCAAGGCGTATTATTAACCTCAGCCAACATACTATGCAGACCCTGTTCATCATATAAGTAATAAAAATTAACCGGGCTAAAATACAGGCCTAAGCAACGTACTTGACACAACATATATACACGGGAAATTTGCTGAGTACATCCGAGACTTTTTGCTTGATCAATTACGGCCTGTTTTATGGCAGAGTGCTTATCAAATAAGTAATCTTGACGCTTAAAACGCAATAAGCCACGGCCAGCTGGATTAAACCAAGGCTTCATGTTGGTGATGTTATCTAGCTCATCGAGATCTAGGCAAAGCATGTAGATAGGGTAGGTAAAATCATGACCCACCGGGCTAAAACGCCGGTGCCTAACCATGCCGGTATAAATCGAGCTATTCAAAGTTCTACCCCAAAGCGTTGGCAAACGTCGAGTGAGCTTCTTAGGCCGTCTTCATGGAAACCGTTGTACCAATAGGCACCACAAAAATGCGTACGATTTTTACCGCAAATTTTGTGTCTGTGTTGTTGTGCATTGATCATCGCTTCATCCATGACAGGGTGGGCGTATTGATAACGGCCAAGTATTTTATTTGGGTCAATTGACTCAGTTTTATTGAGGGTAACACAGAATGTTTCGGGGGCGTTGATGCCCTGCAGAATATTCATGTTGTAAGTAAGTGACGGAGGAGCGTCGGCGCCACCTGCAAGCGAATAGTTCCAACTTGCCCACGCTGCTCGACGGTCGGGCAGCATGCTTACATCTGTGTGTAGAGCGACATCGTTATTGCGATATTTCATTTGACCTAGCAGTGTTTGTTCATCTTCGCTGGCATCATCTAGCATGGCGAGCGCCTGGTCAGAGTGACAAGCTATGATCACTTCATCGAATCTTTCAATACCTTGCGCCGTAGTAATGTCCACCCCTTCATCTCCGCGACGAATACCAGTGACGGGAGCATTGGTTCTCACTTCTTGAACGGGATCTAACAAATGTGGAATGTAACTTTGGCTGCCCCCCGGAATAACATACCATTGAGGGCGGTCTTCAATTTCGAGCAGGCCGTGATTGATAAAAAACTTCAAGAAGAACTTCAGCGGCATAATGCGTGCATCACTGACAGATGAAGACCAAATAGCGGCCACCATGGGTAAGATGTAATGCAAGCAGAAGTAATGGTTAAAATCATGGCGCGCTAAAAACTCACCCAGTGTACCACCGTCATTTCCCGAGGCATGAGCCGCTTTAGCCAATTTATTAAAGCGGACAATGCTGTATAAGAAATGATAAAACCTTGGGTTGAGCCAGTTTCTTCGTTGTGCAAATAGACTCAGAAGGTTATTGCCATTGTATTCGAGTCCGTTAGGGCTATGACAAACACTGAAGCTCATTTCGGTTGGTTGTTTAGACAAGCCCAATGTATCGAGTAATTTTAAAAAGTTGGGGTAGGTACGGTCATTAAAAACGATAAACCCCGTGTCGATATCATACTCACCACTGGGCACCGAAACTTTTTTTGTAGCGGTGTGACCGCCAACAATATCATTGGCTTCAAACAGGGTGATGTGGTGGTGTTGACTGAGTAAATAGGCGGCACTCATTCCCGATATGCCACTGCCAATAACGGCAATACGCTTCATGCATCATCCTCGTGTGTATTTTGTAATTTGGCCCAAGTGTTAAAAGGCAGTAATTGAAGTAATTTTAAGCCCATGACAAATATAGGAGTAAAGGCGATTGTTCGCTTACCTTTGGCAAGACCTTGTCTAATATATTGGCTGGCTTGCTCAGTAGTAATGCGACCAGGCATGGGAAAGTTATTCTGTTGGGTGAGTGGGGTATCCACAAAGCAAGGCTTTATATTACTCACTGATATGTTATGGGGCATACAATCAACTGCAAGACTTTCGGCCAGATAGTCGATGGCGGCTTTACTAGCACCATATGCCTCAGCCCTGGCAAAAGGGAGGTAGGTGGCGGTTGAGCTCATTAAAGCTAATCGGCCACCGGACCTGATTTTTTTGAGCATCCCCTCAAGGCAGTAGGCTGTGCCAAGTAAATTGGTACGAACCACCCTTTCGAATAATTCACTATCGAAATGAATGACGTCGTCAATGTATTCGCAGGTACCTGCATTGAGGATGACGAGGTCTAGCTCGGGTAGATTTTGGCAAGCATTGAGTACGCTTTCTTTGTCGTTGGTATCAAAGCACAGTAACTCGCAACCAGAGCCTTCAAGCGCTGAAGAAAGTTTCTCCCTGTCTCTTCCGCAGGCATAAACACGATGATCTCGGGCATAATCAAGGGCCAGTTGAAGACCAATACCGGAAGATGCGCCTGTGATGAGCAGTGTTTTCAATGGGCTAACCCGCGTTTTAAGAACTTTATAGCGCCCCCTAATAGCGGAATATGCTCATAGAGCATGGCACCTAAATCAAAATAATCGCGATGAAAATTAACTTTTTGATCAAAGCGAAGCAGTGTCATTCCATCGACGGCAATCTTTTTACCACCCTTTAATTTAGGGTGGGCGATGGTCATCGTCCAACAAAGTGTGGCGCTACCCTCGAGTTCATGCACTTCTCGAATATCAAAGTGGCAATAAGTGAGGTTGCACATCATGCCATTAAAATAGTCTATGAGTGCAGCTATGCCATGGATATTATGAGCCGGGTCTATAAATTCGACATCACTGCTATAGATCTCGTCAATTATTGACATATCTACCCCGGCGAGATCGCGTCGATAGAGTTCAATAAATTTGTTTAGAGCTGGATGCATATACTGCCTCGAAAGATGCGAATTTTTAGAAGATTTTACGATTAAAAGGGGCGTTTGGATTCGAATTATAGGTAATAAAAAACCGCCCGAAGGCGGTTTGTTTAGACAGGTTGAAGCCTTAAGAAGGGCCTCATTACCCATCCAAGCAGGCCTGGTAATCGTATCGGTGATTCAAGTGCAGAAAAACAGATGCATTCGCCATTTTTTGCACCCATAGGTTGGTGCGTTTCACCGGCCCGACGAACAAGAAAATCGCCTGGTCGGTAGATGCCGTCTTCATCTGAAAAACTACCCTTCAAGACAACCGTATATTCGTTACCGCTATGACTATGTGTACTCGTTACACCTCCAGCACAGATTCTATGAAGGGCTACTTCAAATTGGCTTTGGCCGGTAACAAGTCGAGCAACATCTAACGATGAAGTGAGCTTTTTCCACTTGGGTCCGTTGGTCGCTTCAATTAGTTTTTGAACTAATACAGGATAATTACTGTAAGGGGTATCCTTAGTTGTAGACACCTTAACAACTGATTCAGTCGAATCTTGGCTGTCGATACGAGCAAAAATCTTATCTAAGGTGTCACTTTCGACAGACTCAGAGTATTGTTCTGAAAAAATTTGAGCGCCCACTTCGTTGAGCTGAGAGACTTTGGCTCTACAGCGTTCACAAAAATGTAAATGCACTGATACGCACATCGATGGCACGGCATCTAACGTACCTGCCGAAAATTCAAGTAGCATATCTTCTTTGGGGTGGTGACTTACTGGGGTATTCATCTTGCAACCATCACTTGTAGCTTGTCTAGCGCGCGTCTAACACGCGATTTTACCGTTCCGAGGGGAAGGTTCATGTCTTCAGATACTTCTGACTGACTTTTACCCTCGAGATAGATCTTTCTTAACACATCACCCTGTTCAGGGGGTAATTGTGCCAAGCTCTCATGTATAACATCTTTAATCCGGCGTCTAATTAAATTAGACACTGGGGTTTCTTCATCAACTGGGTGCCAATAGTCATCAGCATCGAGTGTTTGTGTGGGCTGCCTGTTTATACGTCGCAACATATCAATCTTTGTGTTGCGAGCCATGGTGTATATCCATGTTGTGGCAGCTGATTTAGTAGAGTCGAATGAAGAGGCTTTGTTCCATACCTTAATCATGACTTCCTGAACTAATTCTTCAGCGAGTTGCTGGCCGTCGTTATCGGCGGTCTCGAACCGAGCAAAGCCTTTAATTAGTGGGCCAAAGTGAGCAAAAATTTCCGCGAAGGCTTTGCGATCGCGGTGCACAGCAATTCGTTCCAGACGTTCGGTCCATTCGTCGTCACGTTTTTTTGTGCTGGTATTGTTTTGCACTTTCTTCGACTCCACTGATGTTGTTCTATCAGTGTAGCTCATTGTGCTGTTCATACACATACTCCAATGGATTTCACACATTTATACGACTTTTTTACTGAATGGGTTCAGACAAATAGTCCTTATTTTTAGAACCACCATGTAGGTAATAGGGCTTTTATTTCAGGCTGTTCGAATCTTTGGTCAATGAGTTCTATAAGCCCGTAATCGGTTTCGTTTCTTAGTAATCGACCTGCCGCCTGAATGACTTTACGCATGGCAGGAATTAAAAAAGTATAGCTATAGGCGTTTTCTATTCCGAACCTCTTTGAAAACTGCCGTTGCATTTCTCGATGAAAATCATCGTGGGGCGGTAGCCCCAGACTCACAATAAATATCCCGATCAGCTCATCTCCAGGTAAATCTATACCCTCCCCAAAAATGCCGCCTAAAGTTGCTAGACCCAAAATTTTGCGTTGTTGTCGGAAATTATTAATGAATAATTGTCGCTGATCTTCACTCATACTTTCTGTTTGTGAAATGATGCGATGTCCCATTTGCAGATTGCACAGCTCATGTTCCAGTAAGGCTTGATAGGCAAAGCTTGGCGTGTAAATTAGGTAGTTACCTGGTGTTTCTTGTAACTGCTGCTGGATTCGTTGGGCTATCGATTGGGCGGTGTGCTGTCGATTGTGCAGTCGGGTATCAATATTTTTAATGACGCGCAGCGTCAGTTGATCTTTGGTAAATAAACTGGGAATAGCTTTGGTAACAGGATTTTCTATGCCCAATAAATCAACATAATACTCAAATGGCTGAAGTGTCGCTGAAAATAACACCGCACTTTGGCAGTCTTGCCAACGATGTCGCAGAAAATCACTTGGATCTATATTTTGTAGTTTGATTCGAGCTCGTTGAAAACGATGTCGATGTTTATAGACAGACCATTGGACCAAGGTATGGTTGCCAAAGGTTTCAGCCAGTTTGGTAAAGCTCATGCAATGGAACATCAGCTCTTGTAATTCTGCGTCGCCAGGGTGTTCGATCATGTACTCCGTAGCTTTAGACGCTAACTTTGTGCAGCTTGAGACTAAGCTTTTGGGTGGTTCATGTAAGAAAGTCGTGCCGTCGTTGGGGTTACTTTTCCTAATTTCTCGCCAGGCTTTAAGGGCGCTGTTGCAAGCCGGTTTCAGTGGGGCAGGGGCTCTTTTGGCATAGTTTGCCAAATCGACTTCATCGAGAGAGACACTATACATACCACTGGCTCGATCAATGCTATTGTGTGCTTCGTCTAAGCAAAGCGCTGCTCGCCAGTTATTTTGTCGCATCAATCCATAGAGAAGCGCCTGCTGATCAAAGTAGTGATTTACATCGGCAATCACAACGTCACACCATTTGGCCATTTCTTGTGCCAGAAAGTAGCGACAGATGGAATGTTGTGAAGCGATACTTGATAAGCTGTCATTATCTAGCCAGGCTTGATCGGCCGCTTGCTGTCTGGCGGCGGGTAGTCTGTCATAAAAGCCTTTGGCAAGAGGACAGCTTTCACCATGACAAGCAAGTGTTGGGTTATCACAAGACCGATGGCGTGCTTCGAGTTGCACGACTCGCAATGTTTCCGGTGCCAATTCAGACAATGCTTCTCGCCATATAGATTTCCCCGTATTTCGATGACTGAGTAAAAACAATCGATCAATAGCATGTCTTGGCATTGCGGTCAGCTGAGGAAACAGTACTCCGTGGGTTTTACCCAGTCCTGTGGGTGCCTCTAGGAGGCTTACCCTAGCGGTGGCAACTGTTTTGTAGACATCTTCGGCTAACTGGCGTTGGCCTGCTCTAAATTTGGGGTGGCAAAATTTAATCGCATGTAAATCCTGGTCTCTTTGTGCTCTGTGCCCCATCTCCTGTTGATGCCAAACGTTGTAAACACGACAAAGCTCAGCGCTGAATTTAATGAGATCTTGGCGTGTATGATATTGGCTTATGGAATGTTGTTTTTCGCTGTCTATATCGATGTAGCAGAGTGTGAGTTGTACCTGCTCAAGGTCATCCTTCAAGCAAAGCAGCGCGCCATAAACCTTAAGTTGTGCCCAATGAAGATTCTGCTTGTCGGGGTTGAGTCGCTCCAAACTACCTCGATGGGATTTTATTTCTTCTAGCTCCGGGTATCCGTTGGTGCTGATAGGTCGATATCCATCTGCTCGACCGCGAAGTTTTAACTCGCCAATGGTGCCTTGTAATGGGTATTCTGCAACATAATTACCCTTGCGTTGGCCTTGAATCAACGCGTGGGCAATTCTGCCATCTTCGCTGGACGGGGTGGGGGTATAGCGGGTATCGATACTGCCTTTTCGGGCAGCAAAATCACACAGGTTCGTGACTGATACGTATTGCATGACTATTGCCAACTGACATGACACACCACGGCGTCTATACCGTGGTCGGCAAATTTGCGAAGCCAGCGTAATTGATGATCCTGTAATTTATCGCCGGGACCTTTGACTTCGATTAATTGATAGCTAGAACTGACTAAATCGAACCTAACAAGATCGGGAAACCCATTTTTGTATTGCCTAAGGTCTTGCCACATGACATCGAAGACAACTTTAAGATCACCGACCGGTATACACTGCAGTGCATGGCATAAAAGCTCTTCATTGAGATGTCCCCATATGGCAAAGGGGTTGGCGATTCCCTTTTTGTTACGGTAGCGGTCAATAACGAGGTCACGGTAGTCTGCTTGTTGCATCTGTTGCCACGCCATGTCAATTAAATCCTGGCGTCTGCTAGAGAAGTCACTTTGATATAAGTCTGCGGGTTGGCGTTGAAAGGGGTTAAAAAAAGCGCCCTCTATAGGTGCGAAAATAGCCTCCCAGAAAGTGAGTGCAAATAACCCCGGGAATAGAGCATTCTCAACATAATAACAGGGCGTTTCTGGACGATGGAAATGCTCTTTAACAGTATATTCGACACTTTGATTGGGGATTTTAATAGCTACTAGATGCTGTAGGTTGGGTTTCCAGCGTTTTATTTTGGGTACTGGTATACCACACTTTTTGGCGCTTCTTTGTTCAATTTTTATGGCTGCTTCACGCCAATCTTCTCGCCTTGCGTGTCGTTTAATGAGTGTGGCGTAGCGAAAAACTACTCGGTCATTACAGAGTTTTTCCATTACACGCATTTGTCTAATCTTGGCTTCACGGTATTGGCATTGACGATACAGATTCAGGGCCTCGCTATATTTTCCTGCCCGCTCTTCCGCGTGAGCTATGCGAAATAGCAATTTTTGGCGGCGGTATTCTAACCAATCCTGTTCAAGAGGCGCCGGTAAAAGGTCATAGGCCTCAGCTGTTGTTATTTGTCGATTGAACAATGCGTCGTTCAGTCGGCTCATAAGCATAAAGGTATTTAACTCTTCACGTTTTTTAAAAGGTCTGTGCTGAGGATGAAGATCAACTTGTTGGTAGCGTTGATGGCCCAACTCCGTCAATACGAATTCCGACCAGTCTTGATGAGAATTGCCAAAAAAAAGCGTGGTCATTGTGTCGAATAGATCTTGGCAGCAAATTTTAATAAGCTTAAAGCTTGCCTCAGGCCACCACTCGTTGAGGGCTACTTTGGCACCGCTATCAAAATGGCTAAGTTCAATAAGAAGGGCGTCTTTGCCTTTTGGCGGTTGCCCGCTTGCCAGAGCTTGCCAGATTTGCTGGAGTTCGCTGACTAGGCATACATTGAGCAGTTCAGTGAGCTGGCAAGGCTCGTCATATTGGATTAATTGCTGGCGGGAAAGGGCTTTCAGGTGAGGTCTTATCTCTCCTATTTCACGGTAGTTAAGTTTGTCATCTCTAAACCATTGTCCTCGCCGCATTATAAGACGATATAAGCATGCTCTGCTGGCTTGCTCTAAAGACAGGATGGTGTGTATCTGAGCGAGCTCACTCGCACTAAAAATATCGCGATGTTGGGATAAAACCCACGTGAGAACACTGTCTAAATTATGCAGGTAATAGAGCGGGTCCTCGAGAGATGCGGGTTGAATGTTAGCTGTCGAGAGTAATGGGTTATTCATTTTCCGAGGCAAGCCATTCACTTATCAGCATGATAGGGCCATAGATAAGTCCCTGTGGGCTTTCGCGGACGACTTGGATGTGATTGTCACCGAGAAGCTTTGAGCCTTTCACATAGTGAAGAGTTTTATCGCGCTGGCTATCTTGGATATCGATGCCCATTTTTTTGGACAGCCATTGCATCATTTCAAGGTGGCTTACCCATTGCTCTTCAGCAATATTGTCGAGTGATTGTGGATGAGCATTTTTCGACATGATCATCACTGGAACATCGATTACTTCGGGTTCAAGCTTGTTATGACCCCAACGGTTATCACGCCCTAGTAGCTGTCCATGGTCGCCAGTGACCACTAAATAGCCCTCGCCTGGTAATGCTAAAAACTGCTCGATAAGGACATCTAGCGCTTGGTCAAGGAACAACACCGCATTATCGTAGGCGTTATTTTCGCGGGTTATTCTGTCCAGAGAAGTATCTGTTGGCCAGGGGGGAGAGTCCATCAACCCTTGGTAATTACTGTGATAAGGGCTGTGCACAGTTCGCAAGTTGAGGATAGCGAAACTGGGCTTGCTCCAATCTTGTTGCGCAACAACATCTATAATCCCAAGGTCGCCTTTTTGACGGTAAAGCAGCGGCGAGTCCTCATTAGTCATAGCGATATCTATGTAATTGGCGCCCAGAAAACTGAGTAATTTAGATTCTTGGCTTGATAACCACAGGGTCTGAAAATCTTGAGCTTTTGCGTGTTTATAAATGTTGTTGTGGTGGTTGGAGAGTAGCTTTTGTCTGCCAGGTTCATAAACCTGATTCACCATATGAGACAAACTAACGATGGTTGAAACGCCGGCGGCAATACCATGTTTGGCGATCATCTCGCCTGTGTCTATTCTTTTTCTTAAGTTTGGTGTGGTATCTCTTGAATAACCGAAGCTGCTCATCCGATCAGAACGCAACGAATCGGCAACAACCAACCAGACATGTGCGGTGTCACTGGTTTCATATCTGATGTTGGCTAGTGGTTGTTTGCCAGTATCGAATACCCGGTCAGTATCTGAAATATGCACTAAAAAATAAGACCAAGCATTTAAACTGTTGTGAAGGGATGATCGCGTGGGGCCAGGCATAAAAAAAGCCATCGAGCGGTAGGTTGCGCGATAGGGTTTAGATGCCAAGATAGCAACAATAAGTACTAAACAAATCACACGCCATTTATTGGTAATTACAAAACAAAATCGATTGTGCAAATAAAATAGGGTGGCAAACGGTAGTAAGCTGAAAAGAGGTACGAACCATGTGTCTTGCAGACTGGCTGCTCCCGTTTCCCAAACTTCGCCAAGATCATTAAAAAAATTAGGTAGGTCTGCGGGATTAAGCGGCTGGCCAAAATAGCTGATATTACCTATTTGCACGGCGCTAAACAGCCAAAAGACAGTAAGCACTATGTTGCTTAACCATTTTGAGGAAATCGTCCATAGGCAGAGATTGAAGATCACCATCACTAAGACAAAATTCCATTCTAACTGGGCATGGTTAGCAGCATCACTAAACCACTGCTGCAAAAAATCATCAGCACTCATGAGCAGTGTTGATAGAAGTGCCAGTGGAATGAGCGTTTTATTGGATAGTGTTGTCATAGATATACTCTGCCATTAGTGCGCCATAGTTTACCATAGCGATTAGCACAGAGTCGTTGTATGACAGTTTCAGTTTTGGTGAGAAGATGAGCTGGCGTTGGCGTAAAGCACTGATTTGTCACGTCCATTGGTGATTGCAATAAATAGTGCTTGATCCGCTCGTTTCAAAATTTGTGTGGGCGACTCTTCGGCGACATTCTGAATGCAGTAAATCCCGATTGAAACCGTCACTTTGGCGCTTTCTTCTTCGTTCAATTGAATTTCGCTGCCAAAGCTAGTTCGAATATATTCAGCCGTTTCTGAGGCTTTGTCAGGGCCGCTTGTGGGGAGCATGATGATGAACTTGTGGCCGCCAAATCTAAATAAGTAATTTTGTTTATTGAGAGCCATTTTCATCTGCTGAGAGGCTTTTCTCAATAATTCATCGCCCGCTGAATTACCCAGCTTAGCAACAATCCCTTCATATTGGTCAAGATCTACAATAAGTAGTGATAGTGGCTGGTGATTTAGATGTGCTGCTTCTAATTCTCGATTGATTTGAATGTCAAAGTAGAAGCGGTTAAATAGTCCAGTCAGCTTGTCGTAATTGGCGTTGGATAATTGCTGTGATGGTGTATCTTTTATTTCCGTTAAATCGTTTACAGACACTACCCATAGAGTTTCTTTGCCGCGGCTAAAACGACTGGCC
>Ga0209961_1000581_pt1 | contig 12169 bp, 14 predicted proteins | sample SalPonA_B_H2O_MG_FD_185719 | JGI IMG/M metagenome (GOLD analysis project Ga0209961, IMG submission 185719) | Water microbial communities from South San Francisco under conditions of wetland restoration - Salt Pond MetaG R2A_B_H2O_MG (SPAdes)... | ecosystem: Environmental > Aquatic > Non-marine... | reverse complement strand
CACAGGCATAGCCTGCGGCATCGCATCGTGGGTGTGACCGCCCATAATAGCGTCCAAACCACTGACACGAGAGGCTAATTTTATATCCGTATCGGCACCATTGTGCGATAGCAAAATGACGACCTTGGCTCCTGCAGAACGAACTTCATCAATTTTTTCCTGAAGTTCACGCTCTTGAATACCGAATGACCAACCCTCGACCATATGGCTAGGGTTTGCAATGGGTGTGTAAGGGAAGGCTTGGCCAATAATTGCGACGGGGACACCGTTAATTTCTCGCATGGTATGGCTAGCAAAAACTGGGTCACCAAAATCCATATCTTTAACGTTATGTGCAACAAAGTCCATGTGGCCATCGAGATCATTTTCAACAATCTCCATGACGCGGTCACTACCAAGGGTAAACTCCCAGTGACCAGTCATGACGTCTATACCCAGCAATTTCGAGGCATCGACCATGTCTTGGCCGTCGGTCCAAAGAGAAGTGGCTGACCCCTGCCAGAGGTCTCCGCCGTCAAGAAGCAAAGAGCCAGGACGGGAGGCGCGAACTTTTTTGACCAGTGTTGCAAGGTGGGCAAAACCACCCACTTTACCGTATCGCTCGGCTGCAGCATTAAAATCTAAGTAAGTAAAAGCGTGAGCTGCTCGACCATTAGCTTGAATACCATAGTGCTTTAAAAAGGCATCCCCCACCAAGTGGGGCGGACGGTTCCGCGCTTCGTGAACACCAATATTGACCGATGGCTCACGATAATACACTGGCATCAACTGCGCATGTGCATCGGTCATATGCATTAGGCTAACGTTACCGAAACTGGGTAAGTCATAAATATCTTTAACAGCATGGGTATTACGCTGAGCACAACCGGACAGTCCCGGCAATGTCATCCCTGCCGCAGCACCTAGACCTAAAAGTTTTGCAAATTCACGCCTTTCCATTCTGGCCTCACTGGTTGACGGGTGAGTTGGGATCTAACAGCAGCGCCATGATGTCTTTTAACTGCTGTTCAGTAAGAATTTGCTGACTGCCAAAACGTGGCATTTGCGAGCAAACGTTGTATACATGCGGGTTATAGATTTTAGCCCAAGTATATTTGAGCATCATTTCTGACTGACCACGCATGCCATAATTTGTTAGCGATGGCCCAAGTGTGCCGTAGGCCACTTCTTTAGGGTCTAGCTGGTGGCATGCATAGCAGTTACCACCATTGGGCTCACTGGGATTGTCATTCCACTGCAATCCTTTACCGTTTGCAGCCACTTCATTACCGCGCTTCCAATCGCCCAAATAGTTACCATCGGCAGGGTAAACAACACTAGCTTCGGCCTCTTTACGAAGCGCTTCAATGGTCGCGGCATCACCCGCAACATTAGCGGCATTACTACAAGCTGCCTGTAAATCATCTTGATTCAAACGATCCATGGTCGCTTGATTTTTGGGCTTCATCGAAGACACAAGGACGTCTTTTGTCGTCTTAACTTCTGCTGTCGTTGATTCATGGGTTTCGCAACCAGCAATAACGCCCAACGCCAAGACAGGTAACAATAACTTATTCAAAAATTTCATCTGGCCACCTCTTAACGTTTCAAACCAGGTGCAGCCATAACAGCACCTTTCGCATTTACGCCCATAAACATTTGCAAAGCAATGACAGCATCAGAACCTGATTGGAACTGGGGTAGTCGCTGCTGACGACCACAGCTCTGCATGCGCCATCCCATCGTACGCAACAAGCCTTCTGAAATGCGATAAGCCGGCCAAGACGTAAATGCCATACCCGCACCTTCATTGGTGGTTAAATTAGGTAAAGCTTGTAAACGAATACGCTTGTCGGTTTGGCTATGACATGTGGCACATGAGAAATCGTGTGGGCCTGCACGGTAGTAGAAAATTTCTTCGCCTTTTTTGTACATCTTTTGCTCTTCTGGATGGCCTTGAGGAACATCCACTACGGCATCCATAGAACTATCGGCAATGAAGGCCACCAATGCTTCAAGCTCTGTACCCTGGTCACCTGTTTGTGAATAGGGTTTAACCAACACATCTATCGCATCACGCCCCTGGAGGGTTTCCATGCAATAAATAAGGCGGGCTTCTACATCTTGAACCGCTTTAGCGTCTTCAAAGTAGCGTGGCAATTGAGCTAGCGCACCATCAACCACACCAGGCCCCAAGCCTAAATCACATTGCTCTAGCGAAACATTATTGGGCCCCATTGGGGTTTCCCATAAATCCTGCCCCTCTTCAATCGTAAAAATGGCGGGGTTTTCATCCCCCATCATGGCACGATACTCAGCAAATACATCGTCTTGCGCAATAGCCATTGGCGCTAATAAAGCGGCACACAATGATGCTATACCTAAAACGATGCCTTTTTTGTTATGTAATTTAGACATGGAGACCTCTTAGTCTAGTTATTTAATTTTGGCAGAACCTGCGCCAGTTTCACCTTTGTTATCAACATAACTGATAGCAACTTCGTCACCGGCTTTAGCACCACTAAATTCAAAACCTAAGAAGGGGTTTTGTGAAACAGCCGCCCCCCAATGAGCTTGCATTACAACGCGATCACCCACTTTTGCAACAACTTCAGTTATAAAGTGAGCAGGGATCTGGTTGCCTTGTGGGTCTTTGCGCATACCAGTTTCCATGGGATGGCGCATCAACGCTTTAACTTCACACATATCGCCCTTTAAAGAGGCGCGAACTCGAATTCTTCCAGCCATTGTATTTCTCCTAATTCCGTCTTAACCGCCGCAGCCGCCCAAGGTAACCTTGGTCTCTTTTGAGGCTTTGTAAAATTTACCGTTAGCTTCTACTACGCCATAAACTTGGCAAGTTTGAGACACTTTTACACGTGTCGCGACAGCAGCCTTAGTGCCTTCGGGGATCTCAAACACAGCTGATAATGGATTAGGATTTTTCTCAACCATAATCATAATGCGTGTTGCACCAGGAATCGTTGTGCTGATTTCCACAGGAACCACTGAACCGTTTTCAGCGATATCGGGGCTACCTACCACGATATCTGCGCTATCCATGGGCTCAGCACCCAATGCGGCAAACGTATCATCCATGCCAGTAGCAGTGAACGCGGCGTCGTTGCGGACGAAATTTGCCAGTGCGCGTAACGGCAAAGCCGCCATTGCGATCAAGGCGCCGCCCATTTTCAAAATTGAACGTCTTGATTGAAACATCATTAACTCCCTCGTGTTGAATTACTTACCAGCCAACCAACTGGCAATGATTTTAGCTTGCTCTTCAGAAACTTGTGGCATCGCAGGCATTGGCATACCGCCCCAAACGCCACCGCCACCATTGCGGATCTTACCGACTAGATACTCTACTGCATCTGCCTGACCTGCATATTTTGCTGACACTTCATCGAAGCCAGGACCCACTAATTTGCCCTTTACCTGGTGACAGCCGGTACAACCATTGGCCGCCAACAAATCCATTGGTGGCTCGCTAGCAGCAGATACTTCCTCGCTAGGCTCTTCGCCACCTTCTACTTCGTAGACAACACCTCTAGTAGGACCAAAAATACGGTGCTGATCATACAAATTACCATGCGCTGGTTTAGCATAGTCTGGCAAACTAGAAATGACCTCAACGCTATCGGCACAATTCTTCATGCAGCGCTTAGATACAACGTCTGGTTTGCCATCAATTTTCCATAGACCGTGATCCCAAGTCATGCCGTTGCGATTTGGCATCAATTGTTGCACATCGTGGACCGTGTCTTGGTTGAGCTCAAAATCAGGCTCAATAATATAAGCCAAACTCAAGATATAAGCTGTCACCGAATAAAGCTCATCCGGCGTTAACGTCTTAGGTGCATTCCAAGGCATAGCGCGATTGATAAAATCCATCAGCGTCGACAAATTATTTATCTTCATTAAGGTTGTGCGCACACGGGTTGGATCTTTTAACGCCGCAACACGCCCTGTCTCTATGTCTTCTTCGGTAATATTACCCAACACTAACGGTGCAAAATATTCATTACTTTCGCCGAAATCACCGTGGCAAAGCGCACATTTCTCTAAAAAGATTTCTTCACCGATTTCTGCATTGCCACTTCCTGGCTTTAAACCTTGAAAGTCTGGACGTATATCAATATCCCACGCTGCCACTTCCGCTTCGGTCGCATTGCGCCCCAAATCTTTCCAAGCTTCATTGGCTTGCAAATTTGTCGCACCCAACGCCAATGAAACGGCGGCAATTACTTTAACCAACCTGAACATTTTCCACCTCACCTGACTCAAGAACACGCCATGTTTGGATAGCGTTATTGTGATAGATACCACGAGTGCCACGAACCTCACGCAACGCGTTGTATTGAGGCTGCACATAACCCGTTTCATCGGTTACTCGACTCTGCAACAAAGCAGGCTTTCCATCCCATACCCAGTCAAAGTTGAATCGAGTCAGCGCTTTGGATAGAACCGGGCCATCTACACGGGCCTCTTTCCAAGTGCGACCTCCATCTACCGACACATCAACCTTGGCGATTTTGCCGCGGCCCGACCACGCCAGACCTGAGATATTGTAATAGCCTTTAGACAGTAATTTTTGGCCGCCCGATGGCGAAGTAATCACCGACTTAGCTTCTTGGATAGACGTGTATTGACGCATCATGCCATCAGGCATTAAATCGGCATAACCTGAAGATTCGTCTTTTGCCGACCAACGCATATCACCTACCTCGACTCTACGAAGATACTTAATTGACGATACACCCTGACAACCAGGAACAAGGATACGGAGGGGGTAGCCTTGCTCAGGGCGAAGCATTTCTCCGTTTTGTCCGTAAACGACCAACACGTCATCTAACGCACGATCCATATCAATCGTTCGGTTTTGACCAGAACCATCAGCGCCTTCAGCCATGATGTATTTGCCATTTTTCTTGTCATAGCCAGCCATATCAAGCAATAGCGACAATGGCACGCCAGTAAACTCGGAACATGACAACATACCATGGGTATATTGAACCGTAGGTACTGCAGAATTACCCCACTCCATGGCCGTGTTAGCGCCACACTCAATAAAATGAATTCGCGATACTGAAGGCATACGCATCAAATCGTCCATCGTGAAAACTTTTGGATTTTTCACAAGACCATTGATCATGAAACGATGCTTACGGGGATCGATGTCTACCCAACCCTGGTGGTGACGTTCAAAGTGCAGACCACTAGCAGTGATCATGCCGAACATCGACTGAAGTGGAGTAAATGCAACGTCCGCCTGACTAGTGGCCGCCAAACCAGGACTGCGACGACGAATAATATTGCTCTCATACTTTGAAGGCTGACCATAGGGATTGGTGGCTACACCATTACCCAACATGCCAGACCAAGGCTGAAGATCAAGGATCTCACTTTCGCCATCGTTGGCAAGTGCCGCAGGCGCAGCCATCGCCGCCACCGCAGCGGCAAAACTATTGCGCAATAAACCTCGGCGGCTATCGTCGATACCTTCTTTGTTAATTGCATTAACTAACTCGGGTTCTATGAACGACTCGGGTGCAGCACGCAAAACCCCCGTCGGCGTCGGTGAATTTTTATCTTTCACAGGAAAGCCCTCAATCTCAGTATGTAAATAACTAATATAAGAAGAATCTTATATAGCAAAAAGTTATATGTTTATAATTAATTTCTAATATACCCGAAAGATACGGTAGTATTAAGCTAAATTCAATATCATAAATAGCTATTGGCTAATTTTTAGACCATGGTCTAAAACGTTTCGGTGCTTAACTAAATAAAATCTAATGTCATTAAAAATAGTCGAACGATTTTTTTTTACAACTGGACTTATACATTTACAGCACTATTGGAGAAAAAAGGATCCATCATGCGACTAGTCGTTTTATTAATAGCCACATTACTTACCGTTAACACCCAGGCAGGTGCCGGTGATCGTTCGGTGATATACCACATTATCGAAGAGTCTCAGGCTATTCGCGCCATGAATAACGCCAAGAATCATCTTGAAGCTGACCCTGGCGTACACATAACTTTTGTCGTGCAGTCTGGCGGCATGCACTTTCTGGTGTCCGACACTAGCGACGAAAAGGGGCGAGCCTACGGCCCTTATATCGACGAGCTATCCATGTCTGGCGTCGAATTTAAAGCTTGTGGCAACACCATGTTGACCATGAATCTTACTTTAGACGACCTTAACTTTGGTGTCGAAATGGTGCCATCTGGTATGGTGGAAGTGACACGTTTACAACTTGAGGAAGGCTTTGCCTACGTACACCCATGAAAAAATTATTGACCTCTCTCTTATTGCTAAGTTTTTCAATGGCCGCTAACAGCGCGGAACTGCTCTACTTCTTTGATAAAAGTTGTGGTGCCTGCCAGATGTTTGATCGTGAAGTTGGCTATCACTACGATAAGACCACCGAAGGCAAGCAAGCCCCCATGAAAAAAGTGGAATACCAAGTCTGGCGATCACAAAGTCCTCAGCCCTATGCTGAGGTATTAGAAAAAAGAGTCATCGGTACACCGACCTTCGTCATGGTCCACGAAGGTAAGGAAGTAGATAGATTGACAGGCTACAGTAACGACGAATTATTTTGGCTAGCCATGCAACACATGTTGTCACGTGTTGCACCTTTGGACCAAAAATAGTTAGAACGGATTGAGCGTGTAACCCTGTTGTTGAAGCTGAGCATGTTTGGTCATTGCCGATAGAGCCACTTCAACACCGGGCAGTAAATCTTTGTTTTCTATTCCCATAAAAGCAGCAGACTGGGCACAAATCGCCACCTTCACGCCGGCATCCATCAAGGCCTGTAAAAGCTGAGTATTGGGATTATTAACTAGGTATTTTTCGTCGTAGATTTCATCGCGAAGCAAATCAAAACTGGCTTTACCATGAACAACAAGGGCAAGCTGAATATTCTCTACTGGCACACCCACCTTGCCGTGCATATTTAAAAAACGCGCCAAGCTAATGAATTGTCGATTGGGCGCTTCTTGTGTCCCTTGATTGGCCACATCGAAAGCGACTTTAAAACGCTCATTTCCAGCCAAAGGGTACGTTTGCTGAACAGCATCAAATGCCGGCCCAAAATCTTTAATAATGGGGCCTGTGGAAAACTTCTCCGCAGCCAAGGTCATCATACTACCGGATAAAAACAATACAGCGGCCAACATTTTCAAAAACATACCAACATCTCCCATTACATATCTTTGATTTACTCTAACGTAATTTAGTCATTATTCCTTCAATCACAATCAGATTGGCAAGTTATGCCATTAAATTTGATGCTTATAGGCTAGCAAAAAGCCACTTTCCTGCCGGGTAAATAGCATTTCTTAATTATTTATCACTACAACACTGGCAGTCCTGCATTGTGCTTAACCACCTGTAAACTAAACTGGGACTCGATATTATTGACGCCGGCAAACTTCAAAATACGATTCATACATAGCTCTGAAAAATGATCCATGCTGGTCGCGACCACCTTCATTAAGTAATCATAAGAACCCGACATCGCATGACATTCGACAATAAAGTCTTCGCTGTTAACCTGATCTAAGAATCGTTGACGAATTTGTTCGTCACTCTTTTCCAAGGTCACCAAGACAAAAGCTGTTACTTGCAAACCTAGCAGACGCTGATTTAATTTTGCGCTATAAAACTCAATGATACCGGCTTGTTCCAAAGCTTTTACTCGACGCAGGCAAGGCGATTCAGACAAGCCCACTTGCTGGGCAACCTCTACGTTGGAAAGCCGCCCCTGCCGCTGCAAGATTTGCAAAATTTGGCGCTCTGATTTATCTAATTTCATAATCGACACAATCCATCACATTTTCATAAAAAATAGACTAATTATTGCTATAAATACAAAAATTAACACAAGAATAGGCGAAATAATGCTGATTATATACATTAAATTAGAGGTTACTTATCACGATTTAAACGCTTGAGTGGAGTGCATCATGGCAGATTTATTCGACAACCCTATCGGTCTCGATGGCTTTGAGTTCATAGAGTTTTCAGCACCAGAGAAAGGCACACTGGAACCCGTTTTCGATACTATGGGTTTTAGTCACGTTGCCAGTCATCGCTCAAAAAATGTCGACTTGTGGCGCCAGGGCGACATCAACATCATTATCAACTACGAGCCCAAATCACCGGCTTGGTATTACTCTGCCGAGCATGGCCCCTCGGCTTGTGGCATGGGCTTTAGGGTCAAAAATGCCCGCCAAGCTTACAAAGAATTACTCGCTCGTGGCGCCCAACCTATCGACATCCCCTGTGGTCCTATGGAGCTAAAATTACCCGCCATCCGAGGTGTCGGCGGCGCTATTTTGTATCTTATCGACCGCTACAACGAGGGTGCTACGATTTATGACATCGATTTTGAGTACCTGCCTGGCGTAGATATTCATCCGGTTGGCTGCGGTTTCAACACTATCGATCACCTCACCCACAATGTTTACAAAGGCCGAATGAAATACTGGGCGGACTACTATGAAAAGTTGTTTAACTTCCGTGAAATTCGCTTCTTTGATATCAAGGGGGAATACACCGGACTCACTTCAAAAGCGATGACCGCGCCTGACGGAAAAATTAGAATCCCCCTCAACGAGGAGGCCGGTGGCAATGGCCAAATCGAAGAATTTTTAATGGCCTACAACGGCGAAGGCATTCAGCACGTCGCGTTCATTTGCGATGACTTAATCTCCTGCCTAGATAAATTACAAGCGCGCGGCACCAAGTTTATGTCGCCACCGCCCGATACCTACTACTTTATGTTAGAAGAGCGTTTACCCAACCATGGGCAAGACGTTCACCCACTGAAAGAACGTGGCATTTTACTAGACGGCAGCACCGAACAGGGACAGCCTCGCTTATTACTGCAAATTTTTTCAGAAAATATGATTGGCCCCATTTTCTTTGAATTTATTCAGCGTAAAGGTGATGAAGGCTTTGGCGAGGGTAACTTTAAGGCTCTTTTTGAATCGATCGAACGCGATCAAATTGCCCGCGGTGTGCTTGATGCGAAGGCCAGCTAACTACAAAGTTGGCTAACAAGGAGATTTAGAATGCTTTTAAATGAAACACATGATCCGTCGCTTACTAGCTGGGTTGAGAGCGCCAACGTTCCTGATAGCGACTTTCCCATTCAGAATTTACCGTTCGCCATTTTTCGGAAACAGGGCAGCAATCAAGTTTGGCGAGGCGGCGTTGCTATAGGCGATCAGATTGTTGACCTAGCGGCATTACATGCTTTAGCGCCCTTTAATGGTCTGGCGGCAGAGGCTCTTGCAGCTGCGAGCCAAGCCAGCCTTAATAGCTTTATGGGTATGGGTAAAACTGCTTGGTCGGCGTTGCGGTTGGCCTTGTCGCGCGCATTACGTACGGATAGCTCACTGAAGTCACTTGTCCAACCCTGCCTCATACCCCACTCTGCAGCAGAATTTAACTTACCCTGCCACATTGGTGATTACACCGATTTTTATGCCTCGGTGCACCATGCCACCAGCGTGGGATCACTCTTCCGGCCTGACAATCCACTACTCCCCAATTACAAATGGGTACCAATTGCTTACCATGGTCGGGCTTCTTCCATTGAGGTATCCGGTCAATCTTTTCGTCGTCCCTGCGGTCAGCTGAAGGCACCCGATGCAGAGTCTCCGTCTTTAGAGGCCTGTAAGCGTCTCGACTACGAACTCGAAGTGGGTATTTTTATTGGTAATGGTAACCCGCTAGGCGACAACATTGCGATGGAGGAAGCAGAAGACCACGTATTTGGCCTCTGCCTGCTTAATGACTGGTCGGCGCGTGATATTCAGGCTTGGGAATACCAGCCGCTAGGCCCCTTCCTGGCTAAGAATTTTGCTTCCACCATCTCACCCTGGCTAGTCACCATGGAAGCACTTGCTCCCTTCCGCACGGCCTTTAATCGCCCCGCCGAAGATCCTCAACCCCTGCCCTATTTGTCGTCTAGCGTTAACTCACAGTCCGGCGCAATCGATATGGCGCTAGAGGTGTATTTGCTCACAGAAAAAATGGCATCCGATAAACTACCTCCGCAACGGCTATCGCAGTCTAATTTTGCTGATTCATACTGGACGATCGCTCAGATGGTCACTCACCACACTATAAGTGGCTGTAATCTTCGCCCTGGAGATCTTTTTGGCAGCGGCACCATGTCGGGGCCGACACCAAAACAGGCGGGCTCACTCCTAGAACTGTCTAACGGTGGCAAGCAGGCCATAACACTGATCAATGGTGAGCAGCGTAGCTTCTTAGAAGACGGTGACACGGTCATCCTTAAAGCGCACTGTGATCGCGAGGGCGCTCGCAAGATTGGCTTTGGCGAGGTAAAAGCCACCATATTACCGGCTCGAAACATTTAAAAGGAGGATGGGATGTCTGCCTTAAAAATAGACCGTATCCATCACGTTGCCTATCGGTGCCGCGACGCCAAACAAACCGTCGAATGGTATATGAAGCATCTCAATATGGATTTTGTGCTCGCCATTGCTGAAGACAAAGTGCCCTCAACAAAAGCACCCGACCCCTATATGCACGTCTTTTTAGATGCCGGTAACGACAACGTGCTGGCATTTTTCGAGCTGCCGACCCAGCCACCGATGGACCGAGACCACAACACCCCCGAATGGGTTCAGCACATCGCATTTAACGTGCCCGACATGGCAACACTGCTTGGATTCAAGACCTCGCTGGAAGATCAAGGCATTGAAGTCCTTGGGGTAGTAAACCATTCCCTGTTCCACTCCATCTACTTTTTTGACCCCAACGGCCATAGGTTAGAACTCTCTGCACCCGACCCAGACCTGTCAGACAAGATGCGTCGCTTAGATGCGGTTAAATGGGATATGCTGAACGAGTGGTCACAAACTAAGCGAGCCCCCAAGCACGCGGCGTGGATGCATGAAAACACCTTTGCAAGTGAGTCTTAACTATGGATCTATACGGCTACTTTAGAAGCTCTGCAGCCTATCGCGTGCGCATAGCACTCAACATTAAAGGCATTTCATACCAGCAAATGGCTGTGAACCTAGTCAATGGCGAGCAGTGCAGCGAGCAATATTTAGCGCGTAACTCTCAGGGTTTGGTCCCGACACTTTGCACGGATGACGGCGTTAACCTAAGCCAATCAACCGCTATTTTAGAGTGGCTTGAAGAAAGTTATCCTGCGCCCGCACTATACCCAAAGGACACCATGCAACGCGCAAAAATTCGTGCCGTTTGCAACACGGTCGCCTGTGATATTCATCCACTGAACAATTTGCGTGTTTTAAAATATTTACAGAGTGAACTGGTCGTCAATGACGAGCAGAAACATCGTTGGTATCGACACTGGATCGAAGAGGGCTTTGCCGCCATTGAATCGTCACTAGTCGCCACACCCTATGCCATGGGTAATAACATTACTATGGCTGATGTCTACCTAGTACCCCAGGTATTTAATGCACTTCGTTTTAATGTCGATATGGCGGCGTTTCCCAAACTACTTGCCTGCTATGAAGCCTGTAATAAACTGGACGCATTCGTAGCGGCGGCGCCCGCCAATCAACCTGATGCCAATTAACTCATCGACGCCAAAAGCCCGGTACAAATAACACCAGTAGCGTTAAATACTCTAAGCGGCCCATGACCATGGCGACATTCAAAATCCATATACCGGTATCGCTGACAGGCTGAAAATTGTTACCAAGCTCACCAAAACCGGGCCCCAACACATTGACACAAGCTGTCACTGCGGTGAGCGAGGTCCAAAAATCCAGCCCGGTTAGCATCAGTAAAATTGTAAGCACTGCGCTGCATATACCCACGATAGAAATAAAAGCGAGGGTGGCACTAAGAATCGGCGCCTGCACCGGCTCTTGGTGATATTTGGTTGAAAAAACGCCCCGCGGGTGAATAACTTGCTTAAATTCCATCATGACAATACGGCAGGCTAACAAAAGACGAATAATTTTATTGCCACCGGCGGTCGATCCAGCACAACCCCCCATATAACCAGCCACTAGTAATACTAACACTGCCATAACTGGCCAGTCAGACACCCCAAACGCTCCAAATCCAGTACTGGTAATAAACGAGATCATGATAAAAATGGCGTGGTTTAAAGCCGTGTAATGATGCTCGTAGTGCTGATTGTGCAACAATACC
>Ga0209961_1000579_pt1 | contig 12185 bp, 13 predicted proteins | sample SalPonA_B_H2O_MG_FD_185719 | JGI IMG/M metagenome (GOLD analysis project Ga0209961, IMG submission 185719) | Water microbial communities from South San Francisco under conditions of wetland restoration - Salt Pond MetaG R2A_B_H2O_MG (SPAdes)... | ecosystem: Environmental > Aquatic > Non-marine... | reverse complement strand
TACAACATTCTGCATAAACGCAGTGATATCTGTGACAACGGCTCGCCAACGACCACAGAACGCGATAACTCACTTCTATATCCGTACTGGACCTCGGCAGATTCCGCAGGCGATTGGGTAACCAACGTCGTAGGCGAAACCAAACTGTCGGTCTGTGATACGTGCCGCAAGATTGAAACCTCGCCGGGCGCAAGCCTTGAGACCAAGATGAGCGATCTGTCGGAAGAGATCTATGACGATCTTGAGGATATCGTGTTGGGCCGTACCGAGCTGACCTGGCAGAACCTCAATCGGGTCTCTGCACCACCGGCCGTGGTGTTGCGCGAGCCACACATTGTTGAGCTTCGCCGTCTGGATGCGGGTAGCCAAGTGTTGGTGATCGAGGATATTGCCAAAGAGGTGGCGTATGCCCGTGTGCATGAGCAGACACGTCTGGCGATCCGAATGCTGCGCACCGGCGAGAAAGAGCCGAACGTCCAAGCCTTTACGGGTGCGGCGGATGTGATCGACAAAGCGGTCAAACAACTCGAAGAGAACAACGACTGGATTGTGGCCTCCGCGGAGCAGACCAAGCGCCTCTCGTCTCAGACCTCGATCAAACTGCTAACGCGTGCTGAGGCAGAGCTGCGTGCTGCATCACCGACCTACAACCGTCCAAACAGAACGAGTGAGCTGGGGTTTAATTAATGATTATGCGTATCTCTAAGCGACCTACCATCGCCTTCATGCTCAGCACCGTGGTCCTGCTATTGGGCGGTATCACAGCGGTGGGCATGATGGATCTGACACCGAGCGAGATTGACTCACAGAGTCTTGCACAGAGCTTGATGTACTACCGAATTGGGGCTTACCTCATCGTTCTCGCCGCGTGGAAACCCATTGCAAAGTTCCTGTGCCGCCCACGTATGCCGAGGGATCAGCGCACATCTGACATTATGAAAACCTGGGAAGAACTGACTGCGCGTCTGACAGCAAGCCGCTGGAAAGTCGCACTCTTCTTTGCGGTGTTTGAACTAGTCGCTGTACAGAAAGTGGGGTTCTAATCATGATCGCAACGAGTCTAGTCGATATTTACACCACGCTGATGTCATGGCGCTTGTATACCGTGCTCTGGGACATCCTCAATGGGACTGGTTTAGCGTACATACCGTTCATTGTGGCGATTATCAGTTCCATGAAGGATGTATACGAGAATTCACCGGATAAAGCGATCGCCAAGCTCGAGATGAACATCTTCAGCATGATTATCGTGTTGATGCTGGTCGTCATCCCTTACATGGATTTTGATGTAGAGCTAGGCGATGTTCAGTACTCAGTCACCAACACCTCCTGTAACGTGGCTGATGCAACCGGCACCGGCGATGCGACCGGGAAGGCGGCTGATACGGTCTTTTCCGACTTTGCAGGTGCCGGCCAAGAGGGCAACATGCCTGTTGCGTGGGCTTTGGTGCAGTACATCTCCTCGAGTGTGACCTACACGACTATCAAGCAGATGGGTTGTGCGTTCGATCACCAGAAACTCTTGATGGATCTCTCCCGTGTAACCGTGCGTGACGACGAAGTTGCGAACCGCCTCGAGGGCTTCGCGCAGCAGTGTTATAAAGCAGCGCTGAGCGACCTTGAGCAAAATGGTTGGCCTGCGGGGTATACCCGTGACGGTGCAACCCCGTGGCAGCAGCCGAGCTACATTGGTTCTGAAATGTTCCTCAACACGCCAGGGCGATTCTACAACGCGCCGCGCGCGACCATGATTACCACGGATGCTGACTACGATTTCAGTTATGAGCCGGCCACGAATCCTCTGGATGCGGCTAATCCTAACTCAGATGTATCGGTCCGTTCGTGTGCTGAGGTCTGGGAATCAACCTCGCCGGACGGTCTGCGAGAACTGCTCTTTAAAGACCTTTCAGGCAGCGGACTCTTCGGCAACGGAGAGAACGGCGGCGTATGGCTTGATTACTCGCTTGAAGGGTACAAGCTGACAGGTCTGACCCCGAGTAATGAGCAGAAGCAAGATATGTACATGGCCACCGTACTATCAGCGAATGCAATGGCAATGGGTAATCAGCAGAACCTGACACTCGGCACTGAGACCTATGAAGCGCCTCAGGGCTGGACAGACGATGCGATGGATGCGGTCACGAATCTGATTGTCGGTGGTGTTGCTGCGTGGGACGGCGCTTCAACCATGGCGCAAATGGCGGTGGTTGCCCAGTCGATGAAGACCGCGGTGCCGATTCTGATCTCTGTGCTGCAGATGCTCGTGGTGATCATTGCGCCCATGGCGATGGTCTGGGGTAACTATAAGCTCGATAACTTTATCATCCTGGCGCTCGGTTACTTTGGCCTCGAGTTCCTGAACGCCATTATGCAGCTGGGTTACTACTTCGAGAACAAAGTCACAGAGCTTGCGGGCGCGGCGATTGCTGATATGGAATTGACCGCTGCGATCACGGGATACGTTGTGGCCTTCCTGCAGTTATTCTTGCTCCCAAGTGTCTGGCTGGCGCTGGTAGTTGCCACGGGTTCAACCGCGCTCAAAGGGATGCAAGCCGTTGGTGCGAGCCAACGTGGTAACTACGGCACTGCGGGATCGAATGCGATCACGTCGGTAGGGCAGCGAGCCGCAACGTCTACTCTTGGAAAAGTCAGAGGAAAATAATCCACGATGAGGCTAACGTCCATTCACTCAGCGAGGGAAAGGAGTGACCCAGTACTGAGGTATAGGGGTTGGCTAGCTAAATTTTGTTTACTAGACTTAGGAATAGAGCGACCAAGAGGGAAGGTGCTTATGCTGAAGGTTCTTGTTGTTTCAGCGCTCATCAGTACGGTTTGCGGTGCGCATGCGGATAGCCACACAAACTTTGATGAGGCGTCCAATGATCAGAATTGGTACTCCGGGCGGACAAAGCATGGTGGTATAGCAGGCACCCAATCAGAAAAATTCTCGGACGTTGCTTTTAGTATTTCGTTTATTAAAGACGACGACTGCTCCGCAACCGGTGGCTACTCGAGCAGCGCCACTGAAAATACGCCCAAGAGTGGTACAAATCCGGTTGACCTCCAGCTTCGAGTGGATCGAGATACCGAATGGACGGTGGCTGAGGGTCAAGCCATCATCGTTAATGAACTGTCCTTAAGTGGAACGCGTGCGCTCTCTAGTATGTACTTTTGGAGTCATCCTGACTTTGTGAAAGAGGTCATGCAAGGACGCAAACTGAGAGTCAAGTTTGCTGGAATGGAGCTAACCGATCGGTTTGATCTGAGTGGTTCAGCTGCTGCAATTGCCAAAGCATACCGTTTCTGTATGAACGGTGCGGGGGATAGTGATTACTTTAGTGAACGCGATCCCGACTCTGAATTTTTCAATGAGACACCGAGGCTTCGAAGCGGCACAGCTTTATAAAAAGGTTGGGGAGCCGAAGCTCCCCAGTGTTGTACTGAATGCAAGCGTTTCAAACTGGCCAGCTGCAAAGCAGGTGGCCGTACTTGGAATGCTTCGCACACAGCCTTAAATGTAGGCTTTGTCAGAAGCCGTGCATTTTAGGCCCCACATCACTATGTGTTTGAACAGCGAACCACTGTTCTGTACCGAAGTACCGCTACAACACCTTCAAAGTACACCAGTCGCAAAACACTACTCAACCCTTTTTTTAGCGTTGTTGGCGTGTATTTTTTTGAGCAGCCGAGCTCCCTTCAATTGAATGTAGGACTGAAACCCGATGTGTCCTTGCAACTGCTGATCTGTAAAACTAACTTCTTTCCCGAGGGCTTTGTTGTGTTGTGCAGCGCGAATCAGACGTCTCTGTTTTCTCGAGATTGTTGGACGGCCGGAGTTTATTGTGACACCGCAGATCCGCTGAGCTTGATGCGATCTAAGAACCTGAATCTTCCCTTTTTTCTTGTTGAGTCTGAAACCGTAGTCTTTAAGCTTTGATTCAACAAACTTGATGACGCGGGCAATTTTTTCAGAATCGTCTTCTTTAAAGGAAATGGTCAGATCGTCTGAGTAACGTGTATATCTTCCTCCCATTGATTTGACCACAAGGAACACTTCGTGATCAAAATCCTTCAGCAGTAGGTTGGCGAGAATTGGGCTCGAGGGTGCTCCCTGAGGCAGTCCCTGCTCGTTCGTAATAATGCTCAAAAAGCGATTACAAACGTCTTCATTTTCAAGGTAGTCCGGGATGTCTTTCAACAGCTCTGGAGCGTGCGTTTTGAGTACATTTTTGCTCATCTCGAAGCCGACTGAACCACTATCTAATCGAATAGCATCTCGCACTTGGTTTTTAGTCACACTCCCGAAATAGTCCTTAATATCGAGTTTGATGAGGACTTTGCAGCCGAGGTGCGGAACTGCATTAGAAAAGATACTGCGGTCTTTTCGATAGGCGTGGCAGCAGTGATGAATTTGGCTGCCAAAGGTGTTTTCAAGGAAACCCGCCAGTACAGATTGAAGTGATTTCAGCTCGTTGTTTGGAATACTCAGCCTGCGTGTGCCGCCTGTTTTTTTAGGTATATCAACGTATTCGTAGTGTCTGGAAGTGCTGACGATAGCGTCTTTTGAGATCCCGGTTAGTTTGGTCGCAAAGTAATAGGGGTCTTCAGACTGGCTTTTAAGCAGCGGGTCTAAACGTTTTTTATAGTGTGTCTTCGTGGAAGTCTCGGAGTTTGATGCTGCATCAATTCTATTGAGAATGACCAAGCTTGCGATGAATAGAAGTATTCCGACACCCAACCAGATGGACAGGCCCGTGTATTCTGAAAAATAGAGCTCGTCTATCCAGCTAATTGAGAAGGCGATAGCGAGTGAAATAAGTCCGAATAGCGGAATGCCGTATAAGAACAATGCGGCAAATGCAGCCGGACTTGCCATACGAAGATCGTCTTCCTTGAGATTTTTCAGTGCATAAGCCCACGTAAGGAACATCGTGAGTGGCCAGTATGCAACCGTTATTACATAGCCTGAGAGAGACACGAGCCAGGCTATTATCAAAATTGTCAGTACTGAAAACATTGTTCGCTCATCATGTCGGGCCGATATGTTGTTTAAACCAGTAATTTTACTTCGCGTCCGGATTGGCGCCCTCTTCGCGGACGGACTCTAAGAATGTGCTAATTTGATCGTTTCCGATATCAAAGACCGCCTGTAGTTCACCCGCGATGAAGGTAACGCAAGTAACTCCTTTTTCATCGATAGGTACCTCCTGTTTTTCCTCAAGTATATCGTAGGAGATTCGGCTCTCGTTTACTGTCCTTACATAGCTGCCAAACTCGTCATCTAGACATGCTATGACGGGAACTATTTCCCCTTCGTGCTCAACAGTGACTTGTGAGCACATGAAGTAATCAGGACTGTGTTCCTTTATTTCATATAGCTCTTCCCAGGTAACTTCTTTCAACGCTGATACGTCTGGTAACCCGTTGACGCTGTATTGCCTTGAGAAATTGACCCGAACCAAACCCGTCTCGACAAGAACTTTACCACCCCACTTGAGCTCGCCTGCAGCTAGTCTGAAACATGTTGGTTCAACGGCTTCAATATTAACCTGAATTTTTTTATGGAATTCGCCATCACGGATCTTACAAAAATCGTTGAATTCCCGGGCCATCCGCAGAATATCTGCGGCGTCGTAGGACGGGATTGATTCATGTATCTGTCGTATTTTCTCTTGCGTAAGTTTGGCGGAATCCATCCCAAGGTGTTGTTCGATTGCACTGGCTTTAGATTTTTTGAGGGTTTGAGCGTAGTCGAACCCAAGCTGATCGGGATTTTCGACCAGCCAATTTTGTAGCCAAGCTAAGCCGGTTTGTTTTTCCAGGAGGTAGAGTAAATCTGGAAATACTTCTCCGTGCTCTTCTTCTGATAATGCTGCTAGATTTAAAATATACAGGGCGCGGTTAACTAGTCTTTCTCTTTCTTCACCTGACGCAACGGGAGAGCTCAACTTTGCTTCGACAAGAAAGAGAGACCATGCGTTGATGCAATCGTCGGTTGATGGGGCAAAGTCTTCGTCCCACACGCCTCCGATGTAGAACCCTTCGTCCTCGTCAACTTTGTCGCTGGCTTCGCTCATCTCCTCTGATCCTCTATGAGGGCCAATCGGTTCAGGTGTAAAAGAGGATACAAACCACAAAGCGGTCACGGCCACGCCTACGATTGCAAATCCTATCAATATTCCTAACGGCACTGAGTACAAAATGACTGCAATACCTAAAATGGCAGCTAGGATTTTGAGCATGTAATCACCATCAACTGGTCAAATCTTTTTTTCGATACTGTGCTTTAAGTTAGCTACTGTCAACTGTCAATTGACACTTTTCGTTTTGGCGATATACTTTATCGGAAGAAACTATGGACGAAACTCTATGACTTCCAAGCTCGGCGAAAAAATTAAAGCACTTCGTGAAACTCACCGAATTGGTGTACGTGAATTGGGGCGAATGGTTGATGTCAGTGCGATGCATATCTCAAATATAGAAAAGGGAAAGTCTTCGGCTAGCGCAGAAATCATCCAAAAAATTGCCGAAGCACTCCAAACTAGTCCGGATGAGTTGCTGGCTCTAGCGGACCAGGTGGCGCCGGATGTGGCTGACGTAATTAATCGCAACGCTCAAGCCGTCCCTAGTTTTTTACGAGCGGCCAAAGACCTGTCACCAGAGCAGTGGGCTGAGCTCATGAGGCAGGTCGAGGGCATGAAGAAGTAATCATGCTTTCAGATGTTGCGGTCTCTGGGATCACGAATGAATCTATTGAACTCGCGGTCGATCGGCTACTTGATGCATACACTGTATCGGTTCAGCCCGTTACTTTCCCAATACCCATAGAATCAATCGCAGAGCATCTCCTTGGATATGATCTCGAAGTTACTGACGAAGGGCTGTTTGCGTCGGGTGATGTGCTCGGTGGAATCTCCTTCGAGACCAACACCATCTTCGTGAACGCATCGATAGAGGACCATGATGGTCGATATGCCTTTACGGTTGCGCACGAAATCGGCCACCATGTGCTTCACCGAGATCTCTATATCGAGCACGTTCTCGATCACTCTGACATTCTGTGTAGAGAGATCTCAGAGAAGCCGTTAATCGAAAAACAGGCTGATCGATTTGCCGCGGCACTTCTTGTACCCCGCTCCCTAATTCAATCATCCACTGTTCTGACGAGAGCGAACAAACCCTGCCGGACCCTGCCCGAGGCGCTTGAACTCGCAACCACCTTGAAAAGTAAGCTGGGTCTGGCAAATGTTTCGTTGTCCGCCTTGGTTAATAGGCTGAAGGATCTGGGCTATGTAAACGAACAGGTGCCGTATCAATCTGGAAAACGGTGGCGGACCAAACGGCTACCATTTTTGAAGTATCTGCTTCAAAAATACCTCAAGCGCATCGGTTTGAACTGACTCGACAGCCGCGCCCTGCTACTTGTTAATGCGATCCTTCGCTTTAACAATTCATGGATACCTAGGAGGCGCAAGAGAGTCCGCGATTGGCCACTAATTCATACTTTTTCAATCTGGCGCGGACTTTAGGGAACAGCTTTATCCTCTCGTACTCCAGTGATTTCAACAGCCCTGGATGCACTCCGTAGAACTTCCGCTGCGCCTGTTTGATCGTCTCCTGACTTGAGAAACTAATCATCAAGCAGGCGTTACACGATATGCCTGCGGCAATTAGGTTCTTTAGCGCTTTGAACGGCAATTCGTAGCTAGCCGGTTTAGCGCCGGTTAACGTATAAAACTCAGAGGGTGAACTTCCTTTCACACTCACCCGAACATGCAGGTGTGTGTACCGCGATAGCTGTTCACAAAACTCAGGATCGTTACCGAGCACTATACCGTTTGTTTCAAGCACATAGATAAACTCAGATTGCTCAACGAGATCCAGCAACTCAAACAGATGCTGACGCCCCAGTGTCCCCTCAGAAGCTGACGCGGATATGGTGCGGTGCCCATGCTTACGCGCATTCTTCGCCAATCCGTCAAAGACCTCTTGAGGAGTGAAGAGCTGTCCGGTTTCTTTAGGTTTCCACACCGGTTTGTCACTGAAACAAAATTTACAGCGAAGGTTACAGCCGACCTCAGTGGCACTCGTTGTACCACCATAAAATCGAAGAGAGCGTCCAAGTTGAACATATTTTCGACGGTTACCCTCAACAACGACCGACTCCATAGAGTCGGCCAGTGCCAATGGGTCATAGCCGCGATCAGTCGCTATCACGTCCATACAGCACTCCATTCTGGGTATCCATGATTTTTCGAGTGAGTCCTTTTACCACTGAACCCAGGAAGGTCTTGCCACCTGAGTTCTCGGCGTGATTCCACTCGTGGTCAATCAGTTCGTTGATGAAATCGAGAGGGATCCCTTTTGTCTCGCCCTCAACGGCGGCCGTGTGCAGGCGTTTCAACCCGCCAGACTTGTCTTTATCACCCAGTTTAGAGTGGCGCAGAGCGTCCTCTAGCATCGTAACCGTCTCATCAAATGATTCAGTATCGATCGGATGAGGTCGTCCGTCTTTGCCCCCAACAGCAAAAGCAAAGCGCGCGGGGTCTTGAAACCGAGTCGCATCGCCGTGGATAACTTCACTGGCCATAGCAAGCGCTTTTAGGGTTCGTGGGCCCACACCGTGCAGCTCTACCAAGTCCTCAAATTTCTCGATATCTCGGTTGTAAGCCAAGTCCAGGACGGATGCTAATCGCGCTGTATTGATGTCCTCTCTCCGCACGTCATGGCGATTGGGCATGTCGCTATCTTGAATGGCCTCGACAATGTGCTGCGGCCGCTCTTGAGTTAGCTGAACCATGTGTTGCTGTAGGGGTTGCGCCGACGGGTCTACGAGGTTGAGAATTTGTTGATCTTCAAGTCCAGCAATGCCCTTATGAGGTGCTGCGCTAAAGGATCTAACTGTGGGCGAATGCCAGTGATAGCGCCGCGCCCGGCGATTAACCTGGTTCATGCCCTGCGTGATGGCCGTCCAGTCGCCCTCTTTTGAGAGGATGAAGTACTGTTGATACAAATCGAAGCCATCTTGGATTGCGTTATTATCAATGCGTCCACAGAGTTTCGATGCCCGAGTGAGTTGTTTTCCATCGAGATCGTTTCTGCGCGATATCGCCTCGATGTGTTTAGGCATTGACCAGCTTTGCTTTCCTTTCCCCCCTAGAATATGGATGCCTAGATCGCGGGAGCGTGGATTAATCCGACGTTTCAGAGCTCCAAGCACCACTGCTGTCACCCCGCTGGAGTTCCAGTGCATTCCCATCAGGGCGCCCAGTGCCTGAAACCAGTTTGGGTCACTCATCCGAGTCAGTAACTCAGACGTCCCGTAGTTATCCAAAATGGACTCCACAACTGCTTCGCCCATATTTCCCATTCGCTCTGTTAAAAAGCCTGGCACCTTGCCGAAGTGGAGCGGCATGCCGATTGATCCTGCAGATATCATTTTCATTATCCCTTTCAGTGATGCGTGGACGTGACACAGCTGTGCACGCTGTTCGCTTACCTAGATCGATGACTGTTAACGGTCAATGTAAATAAGCTATTTACAACTGTAAACTCATACTATACGATATGTAAACAGTAAATTTACAAAATACGAAAAATAGACGCAGAGGTGTACGACCATGATTACAGAAATCGCATTGAGTACTGCATCTACAGGGGTGATCGCCGGTATCAGCTATGCACTCCATAAATCGTGTGCCTCGGATGAACAGACGCCCGAGGCCTCGGCAGGGGCACGGAAGGGGATTTGGCTGCGCCGATGTTTGTGGACCACACGGTATGCGCTACTCGCCGCAGCATCAGTCATATTGATACCACTGGGGTTGCTCATGGGTATCGTCAGCCTCAGCGAGCTGAAAGATCCTCGCGGCGTGCGTTTGGTGAAATAAACATTTTTAAGGTGGATGATTATCGTGAATAGCCGGTTTAGAAAGATTAAAAGGTTTCTAGAGCGTGAAAACTTCGATGGGTTCACTCAGAAGGATCTGTTCATTAAGAACTTCATGCCCAACGCGTGGGGGCAAGATATTGCGGCGCTATCCAACATGGCGGAGGCGCTGAGAAATCTCGGAATAAATGCTAACGATTGCACACGCAAGGTAGCGGATTTGAATACGCTCAAGGATTTGTTAAGTAATGTGGTGAAGTACGCGGTGCACCCGACGGTAAATCCATGGAAGAAACCGATCGAAAAGGTGAGCGACTTCAATCATTACGGCTATTACCTAGAGCACCTCAACATTATTCTCGGGTGCTATCAGCAGGTAGTCGATGATCGGCACTTTGAGCTAAATGAACGCATCACGCAGTATCTCGCTCATGAATCGCTTATCCAGCCTAACGCACATGCGAGGCTAATACCGCATATAAAGATGCGATGGTCTGCGGATCAGGCAGCGATAATTTACTCCCTGTGGCTGTTCGATCAAAACAACGGAACCCATTATCACGTCGACCCCAAAGAGCGCTGGATTAATTACATGATTACACAGGGCAAACACCCTGAAACAGGGCTTTTTGTTACCGAAGTGATGAAGACCAAACGCTACTCGATGCAACCACGGGGGTGTTCACACGCTTACATGTGTTACTACATGGAACACTTTGCGCCGGGCGCTGCTTCAGAGCAATGGGCGCTGTTCAATGAGCATATGTCGATTGAACGCTTGGGATTATTCGGTTACCGAGAATATCTCCCCGGATATAAAGGTAAGTGGACACCCGATTCAGGACCGATTGTATTTGGGATCGGTGTAGCTGCGACAGGATTGGCACTCAAGCCGATGCGAGTCTGGGGGGTGGAGAATCAATGGCATCCCGGACGTTTACTGAGGTCGGCCCGTTGTCTAAACGGACTCTTTAACTTTCTTTCCTTCACACCCTTTTTCGGTCGCTTTTTTCTGTTGGGGTGCGACATGCTCGCGACGTCGATACTCCTTGCAGCGGAAACAACAGATCAAAAATATATTTAGGGAAATGCATCGTGACACTACAAGAGTATTTAGTCAGGCTAAGTAGTTCGATCGAAGGCATCGGCGAGATATTGACGAAGTTTGTTGGCGTCTTTCTCGGCTTCGAGCCCTGGCTCGAGTCAAACGTTCTTTATGTGGCGGCGGCAATCGTCTGTTATTTCCTTGTTGCCAAGCTGGTTTGGGCCTGGTTGAAAAACTTGCCAGACCGAGTTTCGGCCTGGACGGCAGATGCCGGTGAAAATCTTTATATGCTGAAAGTGTGCTCCTGGAGTGAGCCGATAAGCTCAATGATTAAACTGCTAGTCTTCATGGGGTTTGTCTTGGGGTCTTTAGGCCGATTAGCCTTTTTCTGCGCCGGAATTGGCTTTTTCGGGATTATACTGTACCGCTGGTTTATCGATATTGTTCTTGCCTGACTGATAAGTTGAGAGCGCAGTTGGAATCCGTGGTAATTGCGCCATTAATGTCCCAACACCACTATTCAATGAGTCTGGATTCGAAACGCGACTGAGCTCGACGCGTGTTCACGTGAGCTCGCACTCGTGTGGCTAGCTCTGCCCCCAACGGTCGTCTCTGAATGGATCGTAGTACTCGTGGCCCAGCTCTACATCATGAATATGCTCGCTATTCCACCCACCCTCATCCGCCTGAGCCTGTGCTGGGCGTGGCGCTGCCAATTCGCCCACAAATGAATCGAGCAGCAGGTCAATCACTCGCACTATCCCTAGCACTAGCGCGATCGCAAGCGAGAACGTACGTGCCATAATGCCAAACAGGAGTCCCTGGCCACCACTCTTGGATTTAAGTCCATCACGGATCTGCCTCAACGAGTCTTGGCGCTCAGGATAGGTGAGGGCGATGAGCAGTACGCTGACGCTGAAGTACACCAACCAATAACCAAGGCCATAGATCGGCCGCCCCATGCCAACCCAGCTCGCCACGAATAGAAACGCCCCGATTGTCAGCCATGCCCACGCAACCAAACGAACGACGCGTTGAGCTGACGGACGAACCTCGCCGTCGCGATCGAGCACGACCTGGCGCAGCAAGGGCATCGGGGCTTTTAAAAGGCGGCTAATCATTTATTTCCTTAACACGTGGCTAATATTTAGACAGTTTTTGCGATGCTCAAATTTCCCATAACTGATCGTAGTTTAGACGCTGTTTCAACAGATCGATGCGCAATTGCTTGTGGATAAAAAATTGGGGCGC
>Ga0209961_1000578_pt1 | contig 12186 bp, 10 predicted proteins | sample SalPonA_B_H2O_MG_FD_185719 | JGI IMG/M metagenome (GOLD analysis project Ga0209961, IMG submission 185719) | Water microbial communities from South San Francisco under conditions of wetland restoration - Salt Pond MetaG R2A_B_H2O_MG (SPAdes)... | ecosystem: Environmental > Aquatic > Non-marine... | reverse complement strand
AAACAGAGGTCATGCTCCTCTTGAATCTGCGCATCGCTCCAGCGATTCGGACGGTAGAATTTAGCAATAACCGGCTGTTCGCCCTCGATGCCCACTTGGTAGACCCGATTTTGTTTGCACTCTTAATGGTTGTTTTTATGTATATCAGTTTTAAGCCAGTAAATACGAGGGGTGTAGGACGTTGTCACAAAGCGATGTGTACACATGAAAATTTGACCAAAGTATGTACAAAACTGCTTAATCGTGTACATAAATTTTGTGTCCATATGCACAAATTTTGGAGTCTCTTTAGTAGTTTCCACTACGTCTCGACAGGGGCCTCTCCTGCATGTTGGCAAACTGCTCACGCAACTCAAGAACGTGCTCTGCCCAATAGCGCTCTGTATTAAACCAAGGAAACGCTGGCGGGAAGGCGGGATCATTCCAACGGCGAGCTATCCAAGCCGCGTAATGCATCATACGCAGGGTACGCAGTGGCTCGATAAGCGATAGTTGAGCGTCATCAAACTCATGAAACATTTCATAGCCCTCCAAGAGGACATCAAGCTGATCCATCTGATCGACTCTGTCACCACTGAGGAGCATCCATAGATCCTGAACGGCTGGGCCCATACGGCAGTCATCAAAATCAACAAACACCGCACGATCATCACGCCAAAGAATGTTGCCGGGGTGGCAGTCAGCATGTATCCGTATCGGTGTGTAAGGGCACTCATTAAAGCGTTGTTCAATTAACTCAAGGAGATCCCGAGTAAGCGTTTCATAGGCCTCTCGCAAGGTGCTGGGGATGAAGTCGTGACTGAGCAGGAACTTACGGCTCTCAACTCCATAACTCTCGATATTAATGCTGGGACGATGACTAAAGGGGCGTTGAGCACCAATGGCGTGAAGCCGACCTAGTGAACGTCCGAGCACTTCAATTGTGTCAAGGTTGTCCAGTTCCGGGGCGTGCCCCCCAAACCGCTCAAACAGAGCAAAGGTAAACTCACCATCTTGGTGGGCTGTCTCTCCTGTTGATATTGCCAGCGGAGCCACCAGTGGCCATTCTGACGCTGCTAATTCCGCGCAAAACGCATGCTCTTCTGCTATCTGTGCAGGAGACCACCGAGACGGCCTGTAGAATTTTGAAATGATCGGTGACGCGTCTTCGATGCCGAGCTGAAAAACCCGATTTTCAAATGAGTTCAGAGCCGCTAGCCTTCCATCACACCGATAACCAATAGCATCGACAGCATCAAGTATTCTTTCGGGCGTTAAAGCGCTGTAGGGATGCTCTGACATCGTGACTCTCTGCATGCTGTATTCAGTAACAGCTATGCTACGAGATCTCGTTGCGAATACCTACTTTGAATTGAGCCTATCTGCAGATCCTGACTAGCTCACTTTGGCCGTAAACGACCCACAAGAGACATTCTTGCTGCACGTTTGCAGCTCTCCGCTAAACGATCTCAAAAGACTTAGATTTTTGGGCTAGACTCAACTTGCGCGCAAGTTGCTCGCTCTCAAAGTTAAAGAATTTGGCTTTGCTGTCTCAATATAGGATCGAAAGAGGGCTACGTGATACCTATCGAATCACACGTTGACGCTATGAAAACCTTACAGAGCTTTATGCTCAAGGCTTTGCTCTGGGTGTTTATAGCGCTGAGTGTCGCAATCCCACTTGCCGTTATATTGGATGGACGACAGCCCAGCACTATTTTATATGTCGCACCCTTATGGTTTTTCGCCGCGATCTACGGTATTCGAAGCGGAGGTCACCGAGCATTAGTCGTTAAATTATTGGTCTGGTCCTCGCTACCGCTGTTTCCGTTCTTTTTATTAAAAAACGGAACGAACCCGTTGGCCTATCAACCCTTACTGGTCGTAATGGCGGTTCTATTTTTAGGAAAAACCCAAGGACTATGGGCTGGCACCCTGGTTCTCATTTCACCTTTGTGCCTTGCATTTCTCGATAAGATTGAATTCGAACCAACGGTCTACAGATCATCCTTTGCATCCACTGCTATTTTTGTGATCGCACTGTCGACCCATGCAACGATCCAGCGCTTGCTACTCAGGCTTCAGGTGGAAACAAATAACGTATCGAAAAATTACGAAACTTTATTGAAGGTGCAAAGCTCACTTGCCGCCGCAACCCGCAGTGGCGGTGTCGGTCTTTTTACTGAGGATGCCGATCACAATTCGCTTACCGTCAATTCTGAATTAAAGGAGTTAATTGGTGCCGTAGAGCACAAGGGGGATGTCATACCCGTAGAGGTATTGACCGCGGTTGTTGCGGCAGAGGACCGTAAGCTTTTGTCTGATGAGTTAGAGGGGGCACGGCGTGCGGTGAGTGATACTTCAATCCATTCAATAGAGGTTCGTTGCCATTTACCGAGGAAAGGACTGCGTTATCTACACTTCAACATAAGTGTGGCCGACGCCGAATCAGGCCAGCGCTTCGTTAGTGGTTCGGTGATCGATGTTACCTCGATTAGGAGTGCGGAGAGTCGTTTACGCGACGAGCTTGCAAAACAAGACCAGCTATTCGCGATTATCGGCCACGAACTTCGAACACCCGCATCAGCGCTAAAAATGCTGATTGAAGATCAAAAAATCGCAGAGCTAGAACCTCATGGAGGAGTGATAGCGGAGACTGCTGACCATCTACTGCGTGTTTTGGATGATATGCGCATAATCACTCAGCCTGAGCGTGTACTGGAGTCACCTGAAGTAAGAGGCTCGGTGCCCGCGATGGTTGAGCGCTCTTTGCCATTGCTGGGTCGATTACTCGTTGAGCAAGGCCTGAGCGTTTACGTTGAGGCTAGTCAAAATAGCCACTCACACTGCGTTGTCCGTGAACAACTACTCCGTCAAATTACCCTCAATATCGTCAAAAATGCTGCGCTGCATGCCAATGCCACCGCGATGCGAATCGGTATTGAGGCTGAGGATCTGGGCGACTCTATCCGTTTTACGCTGGAGTTTGCTGACAATGGTAAGGGTATCGGTTATGAACAGCAGGAGCACATATTCGATGCCTTTGGGCGAGGCGATACCGAAGCTGAGGGAACAGGACTAGGACTCCATATCAGTCGTACCTATGCCCGGAATATTCTCAATGGTGACCTGGCCTATCGGGATAATGATCCGCATGGAGCTATCTTTACTCTGACGGCTGTTTTCAACAAGACCAGTTTAGAACTTGAGAAGGCTGAACAAGAGGCGGTTAAGATCGCTCAGATGAACCTTCTTGAGGGACTCACCGTTCTGTATGCCGAGGACTCACCCGTCCTGCGCATGACAACGGTGAAGCAGCTCCAGATGAAGGGGGCAACGGTGCTAGTGGCGACTGATGGGCGCGAGGCTCTCGAAATTGCTGACAACCAGCCTTTCGATCTCGTCATTACGGATATCTTTATGCCCAACGTGGACGGCTACGGTGTCACCAGTGGGATCAGAGAGCGCGGGTTTGATTGCCCCATTATTGGTGTGACCGCAGCGGTAGTGGGGGATGAGACTGACAGATTAATAGCCTGCGGCGCAAACGCAGCCCTCGCCAAGCCACTAGATATGGCAGCACTGCAAAAAGTTGTAGCTGATCACCGCCACCTCTTGCATGTCTTCAATAAAAGTGAAGATGATACCGCTCATCGCCGTCGCGTCTTGGTCATCGATGATGATCCAGTAACGTTGGCTCGCTTCGAAGTCTTACTTGAAGACGAGTTCGATGTGCGAACACAGGAGTCGGCGTTAAAGGCCACTGACGACTTCAGGGCCTTCGATCCTGATGTGATTCTCTGCGATGTGAATATGCCTGAGATGAATGGCTTTGAGGTGTTTAAAGAGATACACAGTCTCGACCCCTCTGTTCCGATCATCCAGATGTCGAGCACACGCGCTTCAGAGCATTACCTGAGTATTGCAAAGACAATGGGGGCGGCTGAGATCATGGACAAAACATCGGATGGCGATGAGGTACTACGACTCATCCATCAGGTGCTCCAAACGAATACTGAAGTGCAGAAATGAACGCTAAGTCTTGATGAGACCATAGGTCAATTAATTACTCCTCAGTGCCGACAGGCGAGTACAAGCACAAATCGGCCGGAGTCGACCCTTCTCGGTCGTTTTTCTGTATTTTTTGATCTTCCGCGTAGTTCAGCTTTATCAACTTCTGACCGAGCCTCTGAACAAAATGAGGGAGCTCCGTCGATTGGAGTTGTCTCATTAAAGTGTAAATGTCGTTCACGAACTCAATCGGCGCCTGGCAGTGGTGCATATACTATTTAAGCCCCAGTTTATGACACTAAGCGCACGGACTAAGGTACCGATTTTAAGCTCCAGAGCTATTCGCACTCTGCATTTGATTGGGTTGAATAGGCGTCGTTAACAACATCCACCACTGGAGAAAACTGATGTCAAAACTCGTAATCAAATCACTAATCGCCGCTGCTGTTATGAACACTACGTTTGCCTTCGCATCGGATGACTTACCACTCAACGACGCAGTGAAAGCTGAAATCGTTGCAACACTTAGCGCACAAGGATACGAAGTCGGCAAAATCAAGATTGAGGACGGCCTCTACGAAGCGTACGCCAAAAAAGATGGTGAGCGTTTCGAGGTATTTCTCGACACTGAGATGAAAGTAATACGCATCAAAGAAGACTAATCAATCGTACAAAGCGGAGAGATATGATGGAGCGCATTTACGTTTGGGATAAATTTGTTCGCATCTTTCATTGGGCGCTGGCGACTTGTTTTACGGCCAATGCCCTGGTAATCGACAATGATTCAGATTTACACCATTACGTTGGGTATTCCGTCATGTCTCTCGTGCTTGCGAGAGTATTTTGGGGATTCGCTGGTTCGAAGTATGCTAGATTCAAAGCGTTCAAACCGAGCGCTTCGCAATCGCTAGATCAACTCAGTGAAATAGCACTGAAAAGAAAGCGTATTCACATCGGCCACACGCCTCTGGGCGCATTAATGATCTACAACCTATTGCTGTCTCTTTTGCTGCTGACTGGTTCAGGTTTTTTAATGACGACCGATATGTTCTGGGGAGTTGAATGGCCCGAAGTGGTGCATTCCTCCTTTGTTACTTGGCTTGAGTGTTCAGTATTGCTTCACATAGCTGCTGTACTTTTCGAGAGTCGTCGACTTGGTGTAAATCTGCCAAAGTCCATGGTATCAGGGTACAAACAAATTCGTTAAGAGATAAGCGCCTATGAGAAAAGTACTGTTGAAAGACCGAACTGCTTTAGTTCTGATCGGGGTTATTGGCGTACAATCGCTGTGCGCAATTTACTTTGCTTTGGACGTACTCACAGATTACCAAGAATCTGCACCAGGGCAGAGGCTACACTTGTATGTCGAAAGTATTGCGACTCTAGTGTTATTGTTTGCAGTATTTATTGAGTCTAGGCAGTTACTGTTACTTTTGCGCAGTAGGGCCCACCTTACCGACAGGTTGAAGCAGTCGTCGATGACGCTTCATGAGATTATCGAAGATAGCTTTTCTAGATGGTCTTTGTCTCCCGCAGAATACGACGTCGCAATGTTTGCAGTGAAAGGGCTAGGGGTATCTGAGATTTCTGCGATTCGTGGCAGGTCGGAAGGAACCGTAAAAGCGCAATTAAGTGCGGTCTATCGAAAAGCAGGTGTTCAAAATAGAGCTGAATTGCTTACAGCGATTATTGATACGCTCTACGATAGGTCTGTTGAAGGCTGATCGAATCGACAAGCGAGATCGGCAAAGCCTACCTTAAAGAGGATTTGGTGGCCTGTATACAAGCGGCTGTTACCCGAGAGAACTTCGCATAATCTGCTAGTTAATGGGCGGCTTTGTCCCGAAATTGATGCTTAGCCTCTAATAGACTTGGGGCGACTTAATGACGCCTTAGTGCCGTTCTGAGACGGTGAACCAGATAATTACGGCGCGAAGATTCAACCGCAAAAATCGGTCTATAACTTCGTTACTTCGGCCGTGGCACCGCAAGGTTAAACAGCAGGTGAGGGCAGTGCCCTCACGGACTCATATGTTTAAAAATTACCGGAGCCGCCTGTGGCGGGCAACGCCCACCGACTGTAACCGTTCTGAAAAAGTCCGAGTGTGGGCCATGCCTTCGGCCTGATGGGCACCACATCCGTCAGAACGGTACATCGGTACTTTTAGGGTCGATGCTGATGTCCGTCACGCCACCAAATCGCGGCACATCACCGCCGAGCCTGCGTATGGTTTTCGCCATTTCAGCATTGAGGTACAGCAATGACATGTAGCGACTCCGTGCTACGTCGAGGTCACGCTTTAGCAATTCGATCTCGGCTGTTTGCTTAGGGTTCACTGCGACGCGCTTTTTAGCCTCAGGGCGCGGCTGTGCGCCTGCCTGGTCAATCGCTTCGAGGAGTGGCTCAAAACCAGGTCGGTTACGGATCGAACCACGTTTACGACCCGCCTCCAGGGCAACTGTGTCCTTGTTAATCGGACTACCTTTCTCGATAACTTGCGGCTTGTTCTGCTTGAGGCGCTCAAGCGCAGCGAAGTACTCCTTCACCGTTGCACTCATAGTCATGCGTCCATCTCCTCAGGTTCTAAATAAGCTTTTGTGACGTGATCAATCTCGGCAGCAATGAGCTTGTAGGGGCGGCTATTCGGTGAATGCGCCTCCATCTCATACTGAAGACTGTCGACGTACGTTTTAAGCTTCTCGGGCATGAGGATCGCGTCTTTACAGTCCGAGGTGCAGGGAAGTACCACATCCACCGCGAAATGCGGGCAACTGCCCTTCAGCGCGCACCCGCCCACAGGGGTCTCTTTGTAGGCTAATTTCCCTTGTTTGACGGCTTTCAGAGTCTCTTCACGACTCTCAAACATCTTAGGTAGAGCACCCGACTCTTTTGCACGCTGGAACTCTGCGCCCCGAGGGCCATAGAGTGGGGTTTGAGACTCAATCACTTGCTCATGAAACCGTACACTCACGTTGAATGCGACCGACTCTCTGAAGTTGAAAAGCACCGAGCCGTCGTCAATCGGCTTACCCTCCCCATCCATCAAGAAGTTCTCAGCAAAGGAACACCCCTCAGCGTACACGGCAGTCATGACCTCAGAGAGGTGTTTGAAGTGGGTTTTCAGCGTGGGGAGCGACACCATACCCGAGCGGCTGGCGTAGACCGCTACGGAGCGACGTAACTGGTGCGACGCAAGCGGCCACAGTTTGCCGACAGCAAATTCAGGCTTCTCGTCCCAGCCCCGAAACGCATCAAACACGGCCAACTCCTCCATGTCTTCATCCTCAATCACCAACTCCAAGGAAGCCGCAAGAGAGCGCCAATTGCTTGTTTCTGAAATCCGTGTGGCTATTGGGATTGGATAGTGGCCTCTGTTGTCGATTCGGTTGATGCGCGGTGCAATAAACAACGGCAGATTACTGGGAAGCGGCGCATCCGCTGGACGGTTGCGAAACCAATTCAAACGGGCAATCTGTTGAGCGATTTTAACAGCGTATAGACCCTGCTCTGCAGTCGCCCATACCAACGGTTTGCTATAGTTGCCCTTGTTCGTGAATTTCTTCAAGTGCGACACCACCACTGGCAAGTCCCCAAACCCTTTTGCAAACCCATGCACAACGGGCTCGTGGGGCATAACCCGCACCTCGCTTGTACGCATCCCGGTAAACGCGTGAATGAGCAGTACACAGAGTCCTTGCAGGTGGCTGATATGCTCCTCGATATCTCTAAAATCTTCAAACTGCATGTGTTGTTCGGCATAGTCCGTCAGCCCAAACCGAGCAAGCACACCTTCGGGGCTCGTTGGCTCATTAGCGCGTTTGCTCCAAGCAGGAAAGACTTTGTCTGGATAAACCCTCTTCACCCGCTTAAGGCCTACCATATACGAATGACTATCGCACACCCAGAGCAACGGGTCGGCGTACACGGCCTTAATAAGCGCCTCTAGACGCGGCAAATACGGCTGGGCCGCCTCCATCTGTGCCAAAGCACCACCAATCAACTTACCGAATAAGCGGGTCGGCACTAATGGCGTTGGGTCTCTACGTTCAAGCTTACGGTTATGCGATTTTTTGCATAGCGCGAGAACATCGGAAAGATCCGCTTCCGGTACGATACGCGGAACATTGAAGGTGATTTTTTCAACGCCCTGCCAGTAATTCAGGTCTTTCAGTAAACCATCCAATCGTATTGAATCTTTGAAACCCTCACGCGCATTTGCGATGGATGTGCGCAAACCCACTTGAAAATGAGGACTGTGCTCAGCCTCGGCCAACGAAATTCCAAGTAGATGGCACATTTTGGCGATTGCGCGCAACGGTTGTATTATGCCTGCTAGGTAAGCCAATCCCCGCGAGCGACCCGCATTGCTCGTCGTCTCGAAGCCACTAAGCCAGTGAAGGGTTTTAATCTCATCCGTGAGTGTGCGGGCCAGCCCATCCATCGGACCTTTCTCGCTACTCCACCACGAATCAAACCAAATCTTGCTCAACGCCCCGTAAGGGGTGTAATCCCATGAGTCATCCTTGAATCGGCTTATCACCTTTCTTTCGGTATTGCGAGCGATTACGAATTCAGGATCAATTCCCGTGCTCTTTATCTCTCCAGTGCTATCGGGACTGTAGTCAAGTTTTTCGTCGATACAGCGGAAGTCGAAATCCATCTTAAACCTCCTGTATATCGAGCAACGCGTTGATTTTTGAACCCCAGTAATGATCTTGCTCACCTCGCTCAAACCGCGCTTTTGCATCTTTCAGGCGCTGTGAAAAACCGTCACTGTAGTCATGAACATCCGCCAAAATTTGATCAATACGATTCTGATAGGGCGCAAACTTAACGAAGTATTCATCAATTGAGCTTGAGAACTGTCGGCTCTGCACTTCAATCCAACGTTTCATTGTGAGTAGCTGTATTAGATCCGTGTCGTCAGCGTGCAGGCCAAAGTGAATGCAGAAGATGCAGGTGACGGGCGCACCGCAACGCGGCTGCAAGCTAGGATCTACAACGCCGTCAATCGCTTTGGGGCCGCTCAGTTCATTCTCATCACAGATGCCTGAGCTGATTGTCTTGCCACCATCAATGACTCGCACAGGTGCCACACCGTTATAGCGATGCTGTGCTGACTCCGCTTGCAGTTTAAAATATTCACTCATTGCTTTGGCCGCTTCTAGGCAGCTTTCATAGGCGTAGTGGGATTCGATGGTTTGAGGGGTTGCGGATTGAAGCGCGGAGACCAATGCAACGTTGTTTCCCGAGGCCTTCTTCAGATTAACCGTCCGATGCTTGCGAGATGCACGTGTTGCCTTTGTAGGCGCACCTTCTGGCCACAGCGCAAGCGCGGACATCTCGGAGTGCTTCAAAAATCGGTAGGGCTCCAAATTTTTTCTATTAGGTATAAGGAAAACGCCCCGTTTGGGTGGATGCGCTAGTTTCGCACTCATCCATTGGCGCAACCTAAGATATTTTTTCCAGGTTGTTTGAGCAAAACGAACATCGACATATTGGCTTTGATTTTCGTACCCTGCACGGCCCTTGATTGCACGCATTTGGGCAAGCCCAAGTGCTTTGTTTAAACGTATCTGACTACAATCCACACTGGCGAGGTGCGCGGCATTGTTGCCTGCCTCCGCCAGCAAAAGATAACCAAAATGCCGAGCCGCTTCGTTGGCTATTCTAATCAGTTGCCCTTCACTAAACTGGCGATTCTCATCCTGCTTACGTTTAAAGTTCTTAGTACCAACAGGCTCAATGCTATGCTGCACCAACAGCGCATTGAAATCTTTTGACGTTCCCTCGAACACCCCCTCGCGACGGTAGAAATAGGCCATCCAGTCGGTACGCCCATTGTTTGTCCAACCGTTGTGGTTGTTGGCCGCCTGCGAGTAGTAAATCAGGTCATCAAACCCCAGATCCTGTAGCTCAATCACAACTGGCGGTGCAGTTTGGTTTACTATCGCGTCGGCCAGACCGTCAAAGATTCGCGCATGCATCGCATGGGCTAAGTTGTGATCGTCCGAAGTCGAGGCGGGCGCAGGCACTTCCTTCTCAGATTGTTTTTTCTGAGGGATCTTAATTGCCCATCCTTCCACAACAGCATTATCAGTACTCAGCGCTAACGCGCACAGATAGCGCAACGCTCTCTGGTAAATGCTAGCGGTCGGATAGCATATAGAACCCTCGGCCTCTGTTTTCATTTGCCCGACGTTCGATAGACGCAATCGATATCGAAGGTGCTCGGTGTAGTCAATGTAGAGCTGTCGTGCCGTCTCTTGCTCAGATAGATCGTGACTACGACCTTTCGTATCAATCCAAGTGAGTGCTTTCTCAATATGAATGAAGCTAGGCATATTCGAGTGACCTTCAAGCAGCGCTTTGCACACCTTGGCCATCAACGTAGTGCGCTGTGAGCACAGGCTCAGCAGATTGACCTTCTGAAGCTCTTTTGTACTGGACACCGTTGCATCAAGGTTACGACGGTCGAGATAACAGACGCGGTAAGGGCGTGCGTAACGAGTTGAGCCTCTAGTCTTCTGATCAATTACCAAAGTATCAGGCGTGAATTCTGGAGCCACATCGAATTCACCTAATGGGAGTGTTTGCAAATCAGGCAGCGTGTACACAGCGGGATTAGATATCATTAGTTAAAATCCTTTAGACGGCTGTTGATGCGGTCATGGTGATAAGCGATGGCCTCTTTTACAGACTCGTTCTCCTCATCGAATTTGAGGTAGGCTTGCGTTGTCTCGAAATTCGAGTGACCCATGCGCGCTTTGAGTTCGTGACGCACGTCCTTCACGCCCGCCGTATCCGCATCCCTTACGAAGTTCATTCCGTATGTGGCACGGAAATCATGGAATCTAAACGCGTTAAAGTCAGGATGATCGCGGCGGATATCACGGATCAGACGACCTAGGTAGTTCCGTACCGCATTGCCCTCCTGAACAGTGAAAGTCACACGGTCTTTGGCAGTTATACGCTGGCTGTACTTGCTGTCCTGACGATCAGATTGCTCCTTTAGGCTCGTATAAAAAGGCGACCCGTTCCTGGCGAGAAATAAATAGTTGTCGCGTGAGTCGCCGTAGAAGCTGAGGGATCTGCGCTCCTGATGCTCTTCTGACTCCATGTAATCACGTAGCATATCGCGTAACTGGATAGGCACATGCAGGCGGTATTTCTTCTGATTCTTAGTATCGACGCCTGTGCCCTCGCCGATATTGAGTAGTACCTCGCCGTTACGAGAGCGCTGCTCCATCAAACTGTCAATGTCACGCATGCGCAGTGTGCATACCGTCTGTATACGCGCACCTGTGTAGAGCGCAACAAGACACATCAACTGAAAGACTCGATTATCCGATTTCGCCAGATACTCCAAAATGAGCGTCTGATCCTCTTCGCTCAATGGTCTTAAATTACCGCCGTCTTTGAGGGTGCCGATTTGATCACGTCTGGAAACACGAAAGGCAAAGTTCGTTGTCTCTACCGCTTTCATGAACTGAACGCCCGAAGAATTCACAACCGGAATACCGACTAGTTTGCCTTCATAAGGCGGGTTTTCTAGGGCTGTTTCCGCCACTAATTCATAAAGAGAAAGGCCGCGATAGAAACCGACCACCGCTTGCATTCGTGCTTTTGCAACACCTACTGAGATTGGAGAGTCCTGCCCCATGCGCAACAATTTTCTGAGGTAGCGGTAGTACGACCAGGTGCAGCGCTGCTCCGCTTCTTTTGGAAGGAACAGTTCATGCATGGCACGACCTTCAGACTGCTGGTGCTCGATCCAGCGCAAATACATCGTTAGGTGCTTAGCGATAGACTGAATAGTTGAAACACTCGGCGGCTCAACCTTGGCCATCTCTGTAAATTTGCGTATCAGATACAGATTGCCCAGATCCCATGGCTCTCTGTCACCGCGCAGGATAATTGGGAACTTGCGGACGACCCCGTCTTCAATGGGTGACAATTGGATGGAGAGGTCGTGGTAACGAAACGGCGAGAAGTGACCAACCTGCTTGCTGCCTTCGCTCTCTAGTGAGACCTCGGACGGGACAAACACATCAATGTATGAGAGATGTGCGCTTGAGTTTAACGCTTCTTTTGATCGCTTGTCTGATCGCATTGATGTAATAGCCCATATGTATTATGTACATATAGACTATCACGTTAGGTGTTCTATTTTTATGTGTACACGTTAGGTGTAT
>Ga0209961_1000577_pt1 | contig 12195 bp, 12 predicted proteins | sample SalPonA_B_H2O_MG_FD_185719 | JGI IMG/M metagenome (GOLD analysis project Ga0209961, IMG submission 185719) | Water microbial communities from South San Francisco under conditions of wetland restoration - Salt Pond MetaG R2A_B_H2O_MG (SPAdes)... | ecosystem: Environmental > Aquatic > Non-marine... | reverse complement strand
CACCAGTGGAGCCTGATGTTAGAGCGTCAAGTTCAGACACCTCATCAAAATCAAACCCCATAGCAACCAGATCACCAACACGCATTTCAGTGCGATGGGCGACAACGTATGCATCCTCAATTGAAGTGGCGTTACGATCAACAAAGAACTCTTCAGGCGGTACAGACTTGACGCACATCTTACCTTCTTCGCGAGAATAGCTGATCTTAAGATCGTGTGTCTTAGTTTCTACTTCCTGCTCAACCATCTGACCGTCTGGAGTCTGCATCTGCTGCATCTCCATTGCGATCTCTTCAGAGTGTTCTAGGATCTCAATGTCAGGATCATTAGCGATGGCATAGTATTCATCGTCAGTCAGGTTAGAGTAAGAGTGTATCTCGCCAACTGAGTAGTTATCCCAGTAAGCCTTCAATACGCCCTGCTTCTTAACAAGTGCGTCATGGAAGGAATCAGTCAGTAATCGGAATCCGCCAGCCTCTGAGAATGACCAGTTGATGTAGCTAGTGGCAGTCTCCGCCATAGGTACATCTTGTGGCTTCTTAGGTACGAACTCTACAGCCTTCTCGTTAGACATGAAGATACGTAGGAGCGATGGCTTGATGTTACGTACTGTATCGCGCACCTTAGTGGAGACTACCTTCGAGCGACCTTCTTCATAGCCAATATCAGTCTCACCATCAAAGTAGCGCTGAGCCTTGATTCGATCTTCAGCAATCTCTGACTCAACAAAGTCAACAGCTTCGTCTACCGCATCGGAGACAATATTTTCAATCTCCGCTTTATCCATTGGTTCTAACTTAGCCATTACTGATCGCCTCGTTTAAGCAGTTCTTCCATACTACGATAACCTTCATACGGGTTTATATTACGTAGCTCATCAATCTTACGCTTGGCTGCATCCGCTGCCATCTGAGCCATTGTAGCATTTGTACCCTGTGTTGCAGCACCGCCTATAGCCCTACCTACAGCAGACTCCATTGTGCCCTGCAGACTTGTCCTAGCTATAGCACCAAACTGCCTATCAAGCTCATTAGCGAACTGAGCCATATCGTAGATATTATCTTTAAACTTAGGCACAGAACGACCAGCCGCAGCTTCTGGTGAATACGGAACTATGTCTTTAGTTTTTGGCCTACTAAACTCATTAACGACTGAATCTATTTCCCTTAGAGCGTTATCCAATGAGACGCGAGTCTGATAGTTGCTAAACAGTTTGCGCATCTCCTGCCCCATTGCTCTAGAGTCAGCCAGTGTGTCGGCTACGTTTATTTTAGATGCAGTTGCACTATCAAGCTGATCAAACAGGCTTAAAGCCCTGCTCATTGTGTCATTTACGCGAGCGTAATCAGCGTCCACTTTGCGTAAACCATCATTCAATGTAGCCCGAATGCCCTTTAATACCCTGCGCCCTGACTCTGGTATGCCTGACTTAGAACTTTTCTGGTAATCAATCAGAGCGTCTAGCTGACGTTTTAGGTTATGGAATCGAAGTGCATCAGGCTTGCCTGAAGCCATAAGGTCAGTTAGCTGCCTTAACATGCGCTGAGATGTAGGATCTGCCTGTATGATAGATCCGTTAAAATCTAATGTAGGTTTTATATCACCTTCCTTGACAACAGCCGTAACGCCCAAGTCATCAAGTGCTGAATAATACCTATCCACAATAGGCTGGATATCTATCTGCTTGCCAGCAAGATTGTTCTTGGCGATCAGGTTAAGCTCATTTCTAGCTACAGAAGCTTTGTCTGCAATGAACTCTAGACGCTTAGCAACAGAAGTACCAACAATATCTGTAGGTCGGATATTTAGGCTTCTATCACCTGTAGCTCGTTCCATATAGTTCAACATTGTCGCCATGTTCTTGCGAGTATCTGGCGTAGTTGTTTTTATCATTTGAACTATACCTTCATCAAACCCCTGCCTAATAGCTTCGTTTGCTAAAGTATCAGATGTAACCTTACCGTTAGATAACTGATAAGGAGCTAAACCACGCTGGCGACCATTAGCACCAAGCTCACCCGCTAAAACATCCTGCGAGGCAGACTGCTTTGCAGCTTTACTGCCACCGACAATATCTCTAGGAATAACTGCAGGTATCTTGTTTTTAACGTTTGGATCTAGGCTATCGTAGATAATGCCTTTTTCATTTAAGGCATCAAGCAGCTCCCTTGTAGGAGTGCCGTCTGGGTTCTTAAGCTTTATGTCACCCTGAATCTTGCGAATTCCTTTCAGGCCAAGAAGAGTAGATATCACATCAGGAGCAGCGTAAGCAGCAGTAGCTAGAGCAGGGCTGCCTGTAGCCTCAAGCGTCTTATCGCCCAAATATCTCTGACCGCTTTCGATAGCCTCAAACGGCCTAGATACACCGCCTAGGATTGCTTGCCCTGATTCAGTTCTTGGTTGATATGTAAAATCCTGCTGCATACCTCGAACGATATCCGCTGCCTTATCAGTCCCGACAAACGGAGAAGCCGCTAGTCCAGCTATACCACCAGCAACAGATGAAGCAGCGCCCGTACCCATAGTCAGTGCAGCCTCGCCCAACCCAGCCAAGCCAGAGGAAAAATCTTTTGTCTCAGGTGCCTGCTTGAAAGCCCCAGACTCCCACTGAGACTTAACAAAAGCAATAACCTGATCATCAGTGGCGCCTTCTGGTGCCTCTATCTCGGTAGTACGACCATCAGGCAACTCTATTTCGTATACTGGCATGGTGGCCCCTATCTAACAGTTTTTATTTTAAACCCGCCTGTTTGAGCTGGCTGCTGTGGTTGTGGCTGCGGTTGTGGCTGCTCAGATGGGCTAAGACCGAAGCGGCTACGCATATCTTCAACACTAACATCGCTACCAGACTGTAGCTTAAACTCTACTAGCATGCGTATATTCTGTATTGCCCTAGCAGCGACCTCTGATGATGTGCCCCTTGTTGGAAGCATCGCGAGCAATAACTCCTGATCTTTATCTGTGAAAACACCTTCACCAGCAGCCCTAAACGTCTGCTTGAGAAGAGGAGCCATCATAGCCACGGCCTGATCTGCCATCTGCTGACTACCTGTTATAGCAGGCATTAAACCTGCAAATGCACCAGTAGTCGTTCCAGCCAAAGACTCTTCTAAGTTAGAAAGCCCATACTCAAACATGCGCATACCCGCATCTCTAGCCGCATTAGACTTAGCTGAATCAATTTCCGCTTCAGCAGTACCCTTACCACCCTGAGTCATGTAAGCGCGCTCAGCAAGCAGCTCAGGCGAGATAGACAAGGAGCTTGCCGCTCTAGGATCAAGGCCAAGAGCAATACGTCTAGCTTGCTCTTTCTGCTCAGGAGTCATACCTTCTGTCATAGCCTCAAACGTCTGCAATTCTGCTGGCGTTGATGAACCAGATTTCAGCTTGAATATATACTTAGCCGCCTCAGATGCTGGGAGCATCCCAGACATGACAGCGTTAGCTAGATCCTCACGACCCATCTTGCGAAGCTCTTCAACAGTGCGGTTTTTCACTTCCTCACTCTTGCGCGTTGCTTTACGATCACCAAGCTCTTTATAAGCCGCCTGTTGAAGCATCTGGTTAGGGCGATGTGACATACCACTTAGCCCAGCCGCAAGTGCCAGAGCCATATCCTTACCCTTGTCACTGCCGATGTAGTCTAGAAGACCACCAAGCATACCCCTATCTTGCTTAGGCTGCTGTGTAGGTGCTGCATTCTGTGTATTCATAGGACTCTGCACTGGTGCTTGTGTAGGTTGCTTGTTTGGCATAGGCATACCGACATTACCTCGACCACTGTACTGCTTCGGCTGGCTAATGTCTGGCAGGATATTCCCTGCGTACTTATCGCCTATGCTCTTAAGGTAGGCAGAATCATCAAACTTAGGCACATCAGGAACAGCATAGCCTGAGCGCATATCCTGCGCTTCAGCCATCTTAGCTTCTTGTAAAGTCCTATAAGGCTGACCGTTATAGAAGTACTGACCGCCCATCTGGGTAACTGGCATAGCTGTCTCCTTATAGCATTCCGTACATCATTGCACCAAGGCTCAGGTAATCAAGCATACCTGCGTTGCTAGTTTGAGTCTGAGACTGCGGATATGGCGTACCGCCCAAAGCCTGAGTCAGCATGCTCAAAGCTTGCATAGGAGCGTTCTGAGCGCCTTGGTACTGCTGTCTAGCATTATTCATAACCTGCTGCTGCAGTGCCTGCTGCATAGCACCTTGGTTCATCATATTCTGGTTGATGGTCTGACCCATACCAAAGCCCATGTTAGCCATGTTAGCTAGCTGATTAGAAGCACCTAATCGCTGCTGAGCACCCTGCAAGCCTGCCTGCTGGTTGAGCTGCTGAGCAGTCATACGATTGCCAGCGTTGTACTGTCCAGCCTGATTGAATGCGTTCTGGTTCTGCATCGCTGCTGTGTTAGCTGCTGAAGCACCAAACTGATTAGCTGCATTAAGCGCGTTCAGATTTTGTGATGTCATCGCGTTCTGAGCACCAGCACCGAACTGTCGAGCGGCATTCTGAGCAGCAGCATTCTGCAGTGCGGCAGTATTCTGAGCGCCTGCACCGAACTGAGCTGCAGTGTTCTGCGCGCCTGCTCCAAATTGTCGAGCAGCATTTTGAGCTGCAGCATTTTGTAGGGCAGCTGTGTTGTACGCTTGAGCACCAAACTGACCAGCCTGATTAAGTGCATTCTGGTTAGCCTGAGAAGCAGACATACGGTTAGCAATGTCTTGCTGAGCCATCTGTTGTGCATTCAGGAATCCTGACTGACGTAGTTGCCCAACCTGCTGATTGAGGTTGCGCTGGTTTTCGGCCATCATCGTGCCTTCAGCTAGACCGTGGCGAGATCCACCAAATGCCTTAGCAGCAGTTGCTGCAGACCCTAGCTGATTAGAACCCATCTGCTGTGCTCGTGCTGCATCACTCTGCAGCCCCTGAATCACAGTATTCTCATATGGATTCATGTATGGGTTTAGGTTAGTACCAGCCAACTGGCCTGCCTGCCATGTATTAGCGTTATACCCACGCGCGCCAGCATTAGCTGCGTTGTAGCCTTGAGCACCATAGCCACGCGCGCCAGCATTAGCTGCGTTGTAGCCTTGAGCCTGACCTTGAGCAGCGTTGTAGCCAGTGGCCTGCATTGAATAAGGATTGTACTGTGCAGCTCGAACTTGTTGAGGCTGGTAGTATTGAGCCTGACCAGTATTAGCCATTGCTGACTGTAGGCCCTGAGCTGCCGCAGTGTTTACGTTCCACTGTGGTGCTGCAGAAGGTGCCTGTGGTGCAAGAAGCTTGTCTATTTGCTCTTGGCCAGTAGTCATAGATGGCATACCACTAAAATCTGGCGTTGTAGTTGTGCCTTTAGTAGCACCGCCTTTGCCACCTGATGAAGCCCACTGCGCTGCCTCCTGTGGAGACATTCCGCCAGTTGCGCTGTTTGTAAAGTCTGGAGATGGAGCCTGAGTAGTTGCAGTATTGCCTACTTGGAAGCTATCACTAACTAATGAATTCTGCGGAACACCACCAGTACCAGCCCCATCTGGAGTGCTACTATATGGATCAACAGGCATAGCACCTGCTGGTCTGTTAGTTGGACTGTAAGGCCGAGTAGCAGTGGTCGGGTCGCCTATAGCACCACCCTTGCCACCGTAGCTTCCTGATGGCTGAGCTACTGAGCCCCCCTTCCCGCCTGATGATGGCTGAGCCACCAATGTATTGGTCGCAGCGCCTGCTACATTTGAAAATGTACCTGCCATAACTAAGCCTCTTTAATCCATTTATGCTTAAGAGCGCCAACCATATCTTTGTATATGGCGTATGCTTCTTTGTAATTACCTGACTTCAATAGATCGTAAGCGTCAGAAAGGTATACATCCCAAATGCGCTCATACTCTTTATCATTATCACCGATAGCAGCTACAATTTTAGGTGCAATCTCGTAGTACTCGGAAGCCTCACCCTGCTTACCTCCCATAAACTCATCTCTGAACTTACGGAAAGTATTCAGTATTACACCGTCATCATCCTGACCTGTTGCCTTAAGTGTAGCCGTTGTGATGAAACAACCACCGCCACCACTTGATGAAGATCCAGAGTCTGAAGAACCAGAAGATGTAACCTGACTAGGGACTGTGTACGAGCCATCATCATTTTTACTACTTAGTGTCAAACCACCGCCACCAGATGTGTACGTGCCAGTTTCACTTCCTGAGTCATCGTAGTATGTCTTAGTAGTAATCCCTGTTGCTGGATCTTGCACAACCTGCGTAGTGCCAGCCGTATCACGAGCTACTGTGTTAGCAATACCCGCATCAACACCCGCATCAAGCAAACTTTTAGCAGTACCTGAGTCGAAGCCTGTATCAACTGTTGTGTAGTTATCGGCAGGGTTATATGAAGGATCTATTGTATAACCAGCAGCAGCCGCAACTGCAGGATCTACCTGCCCGTATCCATAGCCCACAGAGATAGCATCACCATTAGCATTGACAGCCACATTGCTACCCATAGCTCCGCCAGTTATATCTGTCGGGTTAGAGTCAGAGAATTCACCCTGATCAAACGAGCCTCTTGTGGTGATAGTGTCACCAACACCATCAATATTAGTGGTGTCATACCCGATCATCTGATCGCCAATGGCCTGCCCAAGTAGCCAAGCGGTAGGCGATATCAATGGATTTACGTTCTTGAGTCCGTAGCCTATCGATACGAATGGGTTAGACTGGTAGCCGAAGGTGTTACCAACATAGGGCGTACCACCGTCAGAGCCGTCATTGGCTATATTGTAGCTGCCTGCATTAAACTGACCGTTTACAGGCACAAGATAGCCATCTGCGCTTATATTAAAAGAATTACCAGCAGAATTAGTAACATCGCCTTGACTCCCCATTGTATAGTTTGAAGCCCCCTGAGCGGCAGAAGGAGCCTCATCAGACGCAATAGAACCAAATGGAGTGAACTGAACATTAGGCGCTGCACCAGTGTAGGGATCGATAAACATACTGTTGTATGCATCGTACTGTCCGCGTCTGCGATTCTTTAGCTCACTCATCGCGTTATCAAACATATTGCCGCTTGAGTATCCGCTGAATCCCTGAGCGTCAGTCGTAGGTGTCGGAATACCCGCCAAAGGATCAAAGCCCTGTGGGGCCATACCAAAAGCCTGAGCCATCTGGCCCGTCTGGCTCATCCCCTGAGTTTGCATTGGGCTAAATGCAGCTACGTCATTACCGTAGTACGGCATGTAACCTAACTGTGATGCGTAGTTAGCTCGGCTTAAGTTAGACTTTGCCGCATCCTCTAGCCAGCTTGGTAGCTGAGTGGTGCTCGATGTAGAACCACCTTTAGACATATTAAATCTCCTTACCTACAACCGCGAATTGCTCATTCCAGTTGCGATTCTTTAGCGTTCTGACCCAGCCCTTACGCCCAGCCAAGGTTAGGCTTGTGCAGCCATTAGCCTTGCCAAAATGTATGAGTGACTCTTCCATATCAAGAATCTGATCAAGCTCACCGCCAGCTAGAAATATATGCAGGACTCGCTTTTGTGGGTAGGTGACTATCTCAGTTACGATACAACCTTTTTCGCTAGGCCATAATTGCATCGTACCGTTTAAGATGCATTGTAGAACATGAGCGAATTCATGTGTACCACCACTATACGCTAACGCATCATCTATCCATTTCTTGCAGAGCAGAGTTTGCGTTAGTAGATCATTCATGCCTTCACCTATTGATGTATTCTTGCTACAGACAGTGTAGCAGAAGGTGTTGCAGGACAGAATGTTTCTGCGGCATGAGCTTCAAGGGTTACAGCCGTATCACTGGTAGCCCAGCGAGCCTCAATGTAATCACCTGCTGAGACAGAGAACAAAGCTGATCGACTCATTACTATCGTTGCACCGTTATCAACAATGCTGACCTTGATAGTAGAACCAGATACATCAGTGCCATTGATTGCAGGCCAAAACCACAGATCCTTCAAGGACGCGTTCCCCGATGTAATCTGTACCGAAAACGCCAACAGGTACATACCGCCATCACTAAAGTGGATCTCTGTGCTGTTCTGCAGGGATATGCCATCAGCATTAGCCAAGCCATCCCACGCAATATCATAAGCAGTATTAGCTGAGGCAGCAGTGATATTAGAGTTGCTATAAGCCATGCCCGAGCCATCCTGAATAACCAGAGGCTTATAGACACCACCTAGCGATACAACAGGCTCACTCGCTTCATTATCCCAAAGCAAGATGCCATCTTCAGGAGCGCGAGTAGCACCACGCCTAAACATGAGCTTAGATCGAGTAGAGTCGATGTATTGAACCAGTCGATTAGCCCAGACCGTTAAGTTATCACCAAAGGGTTTTGGTGCGCTCATCGTCTACCACCTGACTTAATCTCTAGTCGATTCACGCCTACACGCCAATCTGAAAGTACAGCGCCCTGAACTCGCATTCTGATCTGCCTACCCGTAAACCTGACAGAGGTAGGGTTAGACATAGAGTAAGCGCCATACTCACGCTCTGTGTCATTAGGATGGAAGCGCGTCTTAAAGACAGCCTCAACCTGTCCCTGTGTGCGCTCATCTGGGATCATCTCGGTAACAACAGCAACATTATCACCAGACCCGATAGAGAATGGAGCAGTCTCAGCAAAAGGTGTCAGACCGCCATAATCAAAGCCAATCTCGTGCTCATATGGCTTGTAGTCAGACCCGCCAAACATTGTAGGGTTTTTGAATGCACCTGAGTCAAAGCCAGCAGTACGTGAAAGCTCACCAATAGCCCAAGTGTTCTCAAAGAAGTTAAACGCCACGTAGCGGTTAATCTCATTAGAAGCAGATGATGGGTAGAACCACCAAATCTCACCAAAGTTGCCGTTAGATAGTGCAAACGACTTGCTGATCTGTGATGTGTTGATATCACTGAACACATAATCACTTACATCAGAGTTTAGCTCAGATACCCTGCCGCCTGAGTAAGTGTAAAAAGACTTAGTACCCATCCAGAATGCGCCTGCATCAGTCGTAGCGACTGCCTGCTTAGATGCACAGCCACAGGATGTACCTACACGCTCAAAGCTATATACGAACTGACCGCCTATGTACGTAGCGATATGGGCATCAATATCCGTAAGAATCAGAGTCTGACCCTGAACCCTGCGACCACACTGTATATACCCTGCAGTCTGAAGCTCGATGTCGCCAGCCTCATTAGTAGTTGTCGGTGTCCATGTGTTGTTATCTTCTCGATCAGACCAAGCGACCTTACGAGGATTACCGCCAGCGCCAAGCGCAAAAACAAAGCGCTCTTCTGTCACTAGTGCAGAACGATTATCTATAGGCGCATTAGACAGAGCTGCAGCAGGCGTACCTGTGCCAAGCTGCCACTCGTAGATCTTACCGTCAGCATCAGAACAGGCGATTAAATACTCGCCCCAGTTATCCAATGCCCAAGAGGTTGCAGGTGTTGGTGGTGTTGAATCGATACGTGCAATGCCGTAGTAGCCTGTGCCGTAGAATGATCCACCAAAGCCTGTATTGATGTCTGCATCAACAATGCCTGCCGTTAGACCAACAGGTGTGATGTCGTATTGGATACCACCACCAATGTACGCATACAGCTTGTTATACGTACCTGCAGCCATCCAGATATTCTCGGAGTTGTCCTTCCAACCAAACGCACCGCGAACAGGTGAATTAGCTGCATTAGATGAACGTGTGCGCCAGCCCTTGACAGGCTGCATTGTGTTATCAATCCAGCGTACTAAGTTGGAGTCTCGCCACCGCCCAGTAGACTGGAGATCAGTACCATTACGGTATACTCCACTAGGTATATCAAGTGGTACTAGCGGCATACGAAACTCCTTAGTATTACTCTGACTCTTCTAGGTCAGATTTTAGCATAGATACGAATGCTTCTCGCCCTACACCCATCTGCTCGAGATTGAACTGAGTAGAGGATATTTTACGGTCAAGATCGCGGATATGGTTGATGATAGCCTTCTGCTTATCAGTCATATCCTCGTATACATACTCTACGCCATCTACAGTGACTGGGGTTTTTTCTGATTTTCCCATTGTCTTCTCCTTAGTTAAAAATAACGTTGGCGATCACTACAATCGAACCACCAACAATCGTGGCAAAGGCATCCTTCCATTCAGGCGTACCCTTGCCAGAAACCTTGTCGTAGACTTCCTTACCCACACCCACAGCAGCTACAACTAGCCAAGCCACTTCAAACCCAAACGGCATGAGCATCCCTGCTAACATACCGCCTGAGAAAAAGTGCAAAGCTTTATCCGTAGGGATCACCATGGCAGACCTGAAACTAACGGAGGATTAGCCAGCTCATCGAGCTTAGTCTGAACAGCCGCTTCAATCTCATCCTTATTGAGCTTCTCAAACATCCAGCCAGTGACTAGCTCTTCAGTTAGATTCTCAAAAGGAATGATAGTTTCGTCAGGCTCTTGAGTGAACGACACAGTGCCATAAGCGCCTGTGCTGTGTTCGCCTTCAACGCCATCACAGCGCCAGTGTACGATAGTGACGTAGTCGTCTTGTGCTCGCTCTAAATTGGCGACCTGCCAGTTAAAAGTTCCCATTAGATGTTCTCCTGTTCAGCTAGTTTAGCCGCATAAGCTGCTTTGACTTCATCAGTGAAGATAGCAGATGCCATAGCCTGTACTGATGCTGGTTCGTTGGATACGTCTGAGTCTGGGGTTAGTACGTGGCGGCTATACTGTGAGCCACCTATAATCTCACCTGTCTCAGTATCCTGTACGAAGGTTTTGTGCCTACATTGGATTGACGGCAGTGAATCCATTCCAACAATCTCACATTTGTCCAAGACTGTACGTTTTTCTAGTGCCATTTTATGCTACCTCTTTATATGATTTGTAATTTACGATCTGAAGTATGGCACCTGTTGTCACACCATACTCTTTTGCCAGTTTAGATTTACTGCAACCTTGTGAATGAAGAAAACGTATATCAATAACGTCAGAATCATTAAATAACCGTCTGCGTTTTGCATTACGTTTTGCTGCTTCCTTCTGCTTATCCTCTGGTTTGCACAAGCCCGCATCCCAAGCGTGGCGCATATTCATACTTCTACTAGCCCACTCAAGGTTATCTTTGCAGTTGTTATTTTTGTTTCCGTCAATATGATTTACCTGTGGAAGACAGTCAGTGTTTTCAATGAAAGCTTCTGCGACAAGCCTGTGCACATAGAAACGTTTTGGCGTTCCATTTTTATACAGGAATACAAACCTGTACCCTCTTCCGTTATCGCCACCTTTCAGGAACTGTCCAGTAGAAGTAGTACTTTTCTTATGGCTCCACACTCGACCGCTAGCAGTGACAGAATACAATCCTTCGTATCCAGCGATTGGCCTAGCTCCTACTTTGTCTAGTGTTTCTTTCTTTTCTAACATTGTGTTTTTCCTTTTGGTCTGTCCCGCCTATCCAGACGGGGTATTGGTTATACAAAGTAAACAACAGAAAAAATCAACGTAGAAGTTGACGTAAGCTCTGTTGCTAAAAGGTCTGTCGTAGTCCCAGCAAGATCCCATACCCCTAAAAATATATGACTATTTCCGGGGGATGGGCTTCCTGTAATTGAATTGCCAGCGGTTAAACTAAAGCCAGCAGCGTAAGAAACATTCAATGAGCCTCTTGAAGCATTTCCAGAAGCGACTGCAAATGGCAACCCTGCAATTCTAATTCCCCCAGATGTAGACCCAGTGCTGCTTAAAATAAAGCGACCTGAAAGAGTTACTTGACGACCTACTTTTGTATATGTGCCTTCTGCGGTAGAAGTTGTGGCATTATTTGTCCCGTCAGATACAACAGGAGTCCACGTCCCCTCTTCATAATCATCCAAGTGATTAGCCGCATTATATGTACCAACAGCTGTGCCTAAAGTAATACCGTTAGGTACTATTAGGTGGCCTGATGAGTCTATGCGAGCGGCTTCTACAGCGGTAGCTGGATCTCCTCCTACTCTGAACTTCATGCCCTCTTCGCCAAATATCTGCAACTGACCTCCAGCAGCACGGTAAGAATCCCATGCTAAACCGCCTTTAGATACACCGCCTTGAGAGACGGTAAATCTGCCCCCCCATGTAGCGTTATCTACTGCTAGGTTTGTTACATTAGCTTGATTCTGAGGACTACTCGTACCAATCCCTACATTGCCTG
>Ga0209961_1000574_pt1 | contig 12221 bp, 18 predicted proteins | sample SalPonA_B_H2O_MG_FD_185719 | JGI IMG/M metagenome (GOLD analysis project Ga0209961, IMG submission 185719) | Water microbial communities from South San Francisco under conditions of wetland restoration - Salt Pond MetaG R2A_B_H2O_MG (SPAdes)... | ecosystem: Environmental > Aquatic > Non-marine... | reverse complement strand
ACGAATACTGTGATGAATACGCAGTTAAACTAGCCTGTAAAATCTTACTGAACTTCTATGGAGTTGAACAAGATGATAACACAAATTAAATATGATGAAATTCATGATGAATACTACTTAGTTCTACCAGATGAAATGATGGAAAAACTAGGGTGGAATGTAGGTGATACTCTTGTATGGACTATTTATGATGATGACAAAGTAGGTGTTAGAAAATATACCGAATCAAAAGGAAATTAACATGAAAGATAGATTTGATTTAGAATCAGAAATTATGTCTATGTATAGCTCTGCAGAAGACCTTAAAACTATAGCAGAAATGATCTTAGACTCTGATATGGTTTACACTAAAGATCGTATTTGGAATACTCTTTGGGGTCTTGCAGAAGTAATGGAAGCTAAAACACGTAAACTTGAAGATACTTTTTGTCAAGTTTTTGAGCTAAATGAGTATGCTCCTAAAGAAGTTAAAAAATTACGTGAAGCTTATCGTAAATATCAAGGTATGTATCCTACCGTAGAGTCTATGACAGAAGAAAAATGGGAAGCTTACTTTGATGCTCTTGACAAAGAAAGAGCTGAAGAAGATAATGACAACGAAGGCATGTAAGATTATTTAATCCCTGCGCTACCTTAGGACGTTGTGAAACGTCCGATTAGCAGGCGGCCCGCTAGAGCCAGTAGAAGAGTTTCGTGCCTCGACTACAAATCTAGCACTTATTAAGCAGGAACTTGTATGGAAGCAAAAACGCAAACTAAACTTAAAGTATACGTAAAAACCTTTGATGGCGTTACTTTTTGGGGTTATGTATTTTTAAATGATAACCAACGAGTTCAAGATTTGCTTAATGACGATCGTAAATTTATTCCTTTTCTAAAAACTCATCTAGAACGTGGTCCTAAGAACGAAGTAACTTCCTCTAGTATAGTTATTAATAAAGATGCAATCGTTTCCATAGAAGAAAAATTAGATACTATTCCTCAATAGCTCAGTTGGTAGAGCAGCAGACTGTTAATCTGTTGGTCCCTGGTTCGAGTCCAGGTTGAGGAGCCAATTTTTAGAAAGTACTCTAAACAGGACGCTGGCTCTGGGAAGTTCAAGACGGGTTGATCACCGACACTGGGCGGAGGGTAAGAGTACTTTCTAAAATATTCGGAGGGTTTCCAGAGCGGCCAAATGGACCAGACTGTAAATCTGATGCGAAAGCTTCGGTGGTTCGAATCCACCACCCTCCACCATTTACACTTTAGGTATATTTTTATGAAAGATTATATACTAAAACACATAGTCTATATAGCTATATCTACTATAAGAGCTAGGGGCACTCAAGAAGATGCTTTTAGGCAAGCAATAAAAATTTTTCCTTCCATCAATGAAAAAACTTTGTTAGATGTAATTTCTATTGTTTATGAAACACAACAACTCATTCCTAATACAAAGGATTAAAAATGTGGATTTTAGTTTTCTTAAATGTTATGTTTACTTTACCATCAGGTTACGATGAGCCTTACGTAGAAGCTTGGTGGGAGTTTGAAACAATGGAAGACTGTTTTAACGGACGAGATCAACTACTAGTTGAACTAAAAGCCTACAATGGAGTTCCTCCAACAGGTACTCAATTAGTTTGTATTAACAACAACAAGAGTAATAATCGTGAACAAAAACGTAACAGTGGAATACTGGAATATCGATTTTGAAGAAGACACAGCTCGTTTTAGTCTAGAAGACGATGACGAAGGTGCTTCTATCATTGTTGATGTTGTCATCAAACCTGAACTAGAACGCCGTACGTGCAGCATTGAACGAGTTATGGACTGTTGGTATCTTTCAGATTACGATCAACGTGTTGAAAAAACACAGATAAGTAAAGAAGAACTAGCCATAATTAAAGACATTCTTGAAAACGAGTACAAAAAATACTTAGGAGAATAATCATGGAATGCTACCTAACCTGGGATATTAGTGGAGAATATCTATGGTTAACCACTCCTTACAAAAACCGTAAAACCCATAAGTGGGAATCAGAACACGAAACACCTCAAAACAAAATACCCGTTAAAAAAGGGACCCTAGAGTTTTACTGCTGGGATGCAGTTAACACTGCTTTCCCTCCTTGCATTTATAAAATTAACCCAATAGAACTACAAGAGATAAAAAAATATGCAGTTACTTAAATTTCATGCAACTTGGTGCAACCCTTGTAAAAACCTTTCTAAAACTATGGAAAACATGGAATTTCCATTTCCTGTAATTGAAATAGATATTGATGAAGAGTATGAAACAGCTGCAGTTTATGGAGTTCGTTCAGTTCCTACGCTTATTCTTATTAACGGAGAAGGTGAAGTAGTAGAACGTATGTCTGATAGTAAAGCTACTCAACAAGAAATCTTAGGTAAATTCGTTAAATAATAATTATAAGCGGGTATGGTGGAATTGGTATACACAGCAGACTTAAAATCTGCCGCTTTCGAGCATGACGGTTCGACTCCGTCTATCCGCACCATTGATAAGGTAATCTTATGCAACAAGAACTATTTCCTGCCGACAAAGTGTTACTACAAATAGCTAAAAAACAAGAACTAGAGGCTAACTTTTACCACTGGCTACAAAAACATTTTGATGTAGAAGATATTCAATACCTAAACTTAATGATTGATGAGCTAGATGACGAAGTCTTTGTCAAAATTGCAGAAACTTGGGCTTCAAATACATTTAAAAACAAAGTATATTACTAGGAGGCCTTGTGCATAAAAATGAAGAAGGCGTGTATTTAGTACATTTCTATGATAAACATGGTAGACGACTAAAAGATTTTGACAAACTTGTAGACAATCTTATGAATTCTATTAATTATGGAAAAGATCAACTACGTGAAGTAGAGGATATAGAATCTTTTATCGTACGCCGTAATTTATACAATTCCATAGATCACAGATAACTAACTACATTTATAGTATTTTATGCCCGCTATATGCGGGCTTTTTAGTCTAAGGAGGACACTATGATCGATATATTAGGTCATCCAATTACTGTAGGGGCTACAGTACTTACTAATGGTTATTACACAGCTTGCATGAATACCATTACCACTGTCGAAAAAATTACAGAAAAAGCAGTCTATGCCCGAGTGCAAGCTAATTGGTATGACTGGGAAACTAAGAAACGTTATAGCGCTAAAAAACTTATGCGCAGACGTCCTGATCAATTTATTGTTATTGATAAACAACTTAATTACAACAAAGAAACCTATCCGGAGAATATGCTATGAGTATGCTAACCCAAACTAAAGACCTTCTACAAAAAGAAGGAGCTTTTACTGGGGAGCAAAACAAACATTTGCGTGATGTAATCAAAGCAATCAGTTTTCCTACCATTGATCCACGAATGAAGGCTGTAGTTGCTGTAGCGCAGATTACTGCTTTTGCTAGCCAATTTCGTCGTAATATCCAACTATGGGATGATGTTACAGAAGTCCCTGTAAACGCTATTTCATTTGTTATTACAGGTTCAGGTGCAGGTAAAGATTCTTCTGTTAAAGCTGCACGTAAATGTTTTAAGAGCGGTTATTCTCTTGTAGAGCAAGCTGCAGAAGAAAAAGCCATTCAAATGGCTATTGCAGCTGCTAAAGAAGAAGGTGCTCCTAACCCTACAGATGAAGCTATTTACCGCCAATACCTTAAACCAGTACCGCCTATTGATATTATGCCTACAACAGGTCCAGGCCTTATTCAGCATATCAACGATATTGGTGAGATTGAGCTAGGGGCTGGTTTTATGTATTCAGGCGAGTTCTCTGATGAACTAGCTTACAACCAAGATATGGTTGAGAACATTAAAACTCTTTCAGAGATCTACGACACTGGTGATAAAGAAGTCAAATACACCAAGTCAGTAGAGTTTCGCTCTAAAGCAATTACTGGTCAGCCAGTTTCTGCTTTGTTTGTAGGCTCACCTGGTCATATTCTTTATGATGAAGCTACTAAGAAAAAGTTTCATATTGCGTTTATGTCCAAGCTAGCTCGCCGTAGCTGGTTCTGTTACGCACCTGATAAGATTGATGAACAGGTGTTTGAAACTCTTGACGAGTTTTGGGCTTACGAAGAAGAAATTGAAAATAAATCTAAACAAGCTCGTGTCGGCATGGATATGGAAAGCCATACAATTGCTGAATACAATCTTGAAAATGCAGGTGAACCACTAGCTATTTCTAAAGATGTAGAGCGTTTGTTTAAAACCTACAAACGTTACAACAATGACCTTGCTGATTTGCTTCCTAACCAAGAATCTACGTATGCTCTAATTCGTAGGCACTTGCAGTGGAAAGCTCTAAAACTAGCTGGCGCTTTTACCATCATGAAATGTGAAAACGAGATTAGTACAGAGTCTTATCTCGAAGCTATTCGTTTTTGTGAAACTCTAGATGGTGATATGGAAGTATTCGAAAGAGACCTCAACAAAGCTCCTCACGAGCTGCTGGTGGACTTTTTCCATACTAAGACACTAGTTGATGGGGCATCAGAAATTAGCACTCACGACCTTAAAAAACAGGGTTTCATGAATAACGTTTCTAAACCTAAGCTCAAAGAAATGATTGCTTTGTGTGCAGGTTACGATCGTAATTCTGTTTACTCTATTATTAATGACGGTGCAGCTATTAAGTATGAGCCTATTGTTAAGACAGACGTAATTAACGTTACATACAAAGAAATTGATTGTACAACTCTTAACAATGCAATTGCAGAAGGCGACTACAACGCTGTACGCCAAGCTAAGCATGATATTGCTACTACCGTAAACTACGGCTTTGAATGTGCAAACACTACGTTTGCTGACCTACCTCTAATGCTAGAGCATGATTACGCATTCTCTCCATTCCGCTTTAAGGATGGTGTACGCCGCAAGGAAAATCTAGAATCAGGTACCAAATGGGTTGTACTTGATATTGACGATTCTCCATTGTCTGCAGAAGAAGCTCATATGATGCTTGGTGATATTAATCATCATATTGCATTAACTAGTGACAACAGTAATAATTTTAAATTCCGAGTACTTCTAGAGCTAGACTCTGAAGTATATCTAGACCCTATTGCTTGGAAACATTTCTACCTTAAGATTGCAGATGACCTAGGGTTACGTGCAGACCCTCTGCCTCAAGCTCAGATCTTCTATTCTTATGCAGGAAGAAAAGTATTCAGTAATCTGGAAGCTTCTCCAATAGAAACACGAGATTACCTCATGTTTGCTAAGGAAAAAGCAACAGATAGAGAGCATCAAAACAAAGTTATGTCTACAGCACAGAAACGTGCTCAGCTTAACGACCCTACGACTACATTTGAATATGCATTCGAAGCCAGACATGGTGAAGGATCTCGTTCTATGTACCGTATGATGCGACATGCTCAAGACCTAGGGGCTACTCAGGAAGAAGTGTTGCAGTTACTGGAAGATGTAAATGACTACTGGGAATCTCCAATGCCAGATGAACGTCTGGAAAAACTAAGAGATCAAGGTAGAAGACTATTCTAAAAGGAAACCGCCATGATTCAACAGGAATACAAAAATAACGTCCAAGAAACGCACGGAACTATTGAAACTACAGGCTTCAGTATTGAAGTAAACGAATCAATGTTCCAGATGCTAACTTCAAATGTTTACAACGATCCCATTCTTGCAGTAATGCGAGAATGGTCTACTAATGCTTGTGACGCATGCATTGCAGCTAATAAGCCTGTAAAATTTGATGTGCATTTGCCTACTTTGGAAGAAACTTACTTTTCTGTTCGTGATTATGGCACAGGTCTTCCTCCAGAAGATATCAAGGGACTGTTTAGTAATCTAGGGGCGTCTACAAAACGCAACTCTGATGCTTATAACGGTACCCTTGGTATCGGTCGTATGGCAGGTCTAGCAGTAGCTGATTCATTTACTGTAGATTCTTATTACAACGGTACTCAGTACTCTTATGCTATTACTATGCAAAAGGGTGTACCTGTTACTATGAATCTAGGGACTAACCCTACTGAAAAACCTAATGGCCTACTCCTTACTGTAGCTTTAGATTTTGATGATATCCCTTCTTATAGGGAACGTGCAGAAAATCTTTACAAGTATTTTGACCACAAACCAACTCTTAATTTGCCAGATATTAATATCGATTTAGATATTAGTGAACATATTTCTGATGACTGGTTTATCCAAAAAGAGCAGGGAAGAAGTTTTAGAGACTCAAACTATGTAGTTATGTCTCAAGTAGCTTACGAAATACCTTACAGCAGGGAAATAAATACAGAAGGATTCCGCAACCTAGTTATTAAAGCGCCTCCAGGTGCTGTAACCTTTAATCCAGGTCGAGAGTCTTTATCTTTAAACAAAGCTACTATCGAGTATCTTAATAAAAGATTTAAAGATATAAGTGAAGAGTATATAGAAGCAGCTAACGATACTTTAGCTTCTTGTACTAGTGATTTTGAATTAATGAAAACTTACAATAGCTTAACTCAAGCTTGCCCTAGTTCATTAGTTTCAAAAATAGATCCTACTCCTCACACTTCTGACTACTTTAAAGCTCTTTTTTCAAGTGGCGTAAGGAGTTACTATTCTCCTAATGTACAACCTACTTTTAAGTATCTCGCCGCTAGCACTGAATTTAAAACCCAGTCAGAATACATGTTAAGCATTGGTTATAAAAACAGCTACTACAAAAATACAAAAATAATGGATAGTGGCAATGCACAAGGATGGAAAGAATTTTTCTTTTCAAAACATGTAATTATTGACCTTAAATCTAAATTTAGATCAGCTTTAAACGAACACTTCTCTCACCAGTCTTTAGTTTCTTGGCAACGCACCCAAGGTACAGACATAGATGAAGCAGTGGTTAAAGCTAAAGAATATTTAGAAGGTATGGGTATTAGCTATCAATTAGCTTCAGATCTTGTTAGCCAAGAAGATTTTGTAGCTAAAGAAGCAGCAGCTCCGAGAGAAGGATTTTATGCAAGCAAAGTTATTAATGGTGATGTTTGTAAAAGTGAAAAAATGGAAGATTGGGAAACTACTTCTAAATCTTACCTTTACTTAAAACTTAAAAACACTACACCTATACTAAACGATGACGCATATTCTTTTGATGAGTATACCACAGCATATAATTTGCTATGTACAGTAACAAATATGCCAGAAATACGAGGAGTAGCTAAAAAATATCAAGATTATGCAGATAGCCTAGATAACTGGCATGATTTTGAAACTTATATTAAAAATAAAATACCAGAAGTAACTTTTAAAGTCTCTGAAGAAGTAGCACCACCATCTATTTCACACCGTTGTATTACTCCAGGAACTAAAGATATGTTCCCACAACTAATTCGTGATTTTTACTCTGAAATTATGTCTTATAGACAATTTACACAATCTAAAGATTGTTTAAATTTTGAGTATGATAAAGCGCTAATAGCTCGTATGGGAGGTAATTTTGCTCCTTATGAGCCTAGAAAAGAAATAGATATGGAAGTACTAGAAACTACTTACCCAAAAGCTATGGAAATGCTTAAAGGTGAAAAATTCTACTACGATATTTCTCCAGAACTTGTTTCTTATATAGCAAACTTAGAGGAATTTCATGCAATACATTCATCTAACCAATGATAGTTATATCATAAAAACCTCTAAAGGGGCTTACACGTTAACTAGGGGGTCGTTTAATTTTAATAAAATTAAACGGCTGCTTTCTAATAATGCTGAAGAAAGTAAAATTATTCCTTTATTAAAACCACCAGTTTTAACTGATGGGGTATATAAAGCTTATATAACACCTTCTGCAGCAGAAATGTATTATGTACATTTTAAAGAAATTCCTGATGAAGGCTTAGTAAAAACGTGTAAACAACTAGATGGCTCCCATGCAGTACACTCTGATGCTGACAAACTTGTTGGTATTTACCCTTCTAAAGAAGAGCTAATTCTTGATTGGCCCGAATACACTATATAGGATTTACAATGACAACTAAAAATTACTTTGAATATAATAACGGAGAAGACGTTACTAATGGGGCTTTTCGCATTAGTGCGTCTCAATTAAGTAAATTCTTTGACCGAACAAGTGAATGGTACCATGAAAACTTGCTAGGTGCAGAAGGATTTACAGGAAACACAGCAACAAACCTAGGGACTGTAGTTCATGCAGGTATTGAAAGTTATGTGTTAGAAGGTTTTGCCAACTACGCAGCTATTGAGGAATACCTATCAAGTATTACTGATCCTGAAATTGACGTAGGTTATATACGTAATCAGTATCCTTATATGATTGAAGCTGTTATTCCTTACGTGCAAGACCATATGCCTACAGAAGTAGAAAAGTTTGTCTTTCACGAAATCCTGCCAGGTATTGGAGCAGGTGGATCTATAGACGCCTTACGTGGGGATACAATAATGGACTGGAAAACTACCAGTTCTAAAACTCCTCCAACTAGATTTTCTCGTAACTATTGGTTCCAACAAATGACCTATGCTTGGGTACTTAAACAACAAGGAATTGATATTCGATTCTTAAAACTAGTGTTTATTACTCAAAATGAAGTAGGGAGAGTAAGCGAGAAAACAGGCAAACCTTTAAAGGATTACCCATCTGAGTACTCTGTAGTAACAGAAGAAGTAACTCAAGAGAGTCTTGATCTTATCGAGTCTTGCCTTAATATTGTGGCTGAATCTGTACAAACGTTCAGAGATAAGCCAGAATTACGCCACCTTTTGGCGCAAGACGGGCGTCTAAAACCCAAAGCTAAACCTATTTTATTCACAAGGGAGTAATTTTATGTCAGTAAAACTATTAATCTCCGCCGAGGCTAACTCCGGTAAGACTACACTTACCAAAAACCTAGAGAACTCTCTGGTTATTAGTCACGATGGTAAACGTTATCCGTTTCCGGTTCCTCATGTAATGGTACCAACTTTTGACAGTGTCAATGAGTTAATCAACACAACTGTAGAAAAAATCGAAGCTTACAAAGATAAGTTTGGTTCTTACCCTGCAACTGTTGTATTTGATTCAGTATCAAAAATTTTTGACACTATCCACGCTAACTGTAATGAAAAGTACAAGGGCTTTCAGATTTACAGTGAGCTGGATAAAGAAGTTGTAACCTTTACTAGCTTTATCGAGAACTCGCTCATTGCTAGCAGCATGAACGTAATTCTTATCTCACATGCTTTGTATGACGCTGATACAGCTAAATACAATCTAGTAGGTAAGGGCTCGTTTGCTAAGCGTGGTGGCTTCTTGGCGGAAGTAGACGAAGCAATCTTTATTGAAGTTAAAAGCAATAAACGTCTTCTTCATTTCCGCTCAGCTAAACTACCAGCGCGTTCTCTGCAAGAGGATTTGCCAGATAGTCTGCCTGTAGAGGAATTTAATCTTCAGCAACATATCGACACATTGGCAGGAAACGCAAGTGCAGTCGATGAGTTTGCACTTTAACTTAAACTAACACAAGGAACAATACTATGAAACTCACAGTATCTAAAAAACAAGACGCTATCAAAGATTCAGGCGGCAATGGCAGCGGTTATATTAACCGTTCTGGTATCTATGATGTAGTTATTAACTACGTACAAGTAGCTCCTACTAAGAATGGTGCCTACCAGCTTAACTTTAATGTTAACAACAATGGTATGGATCAGACTATCTATGGTCCAATTCTTATGGGCAAAGACGGTAAAGTTAATGAAATTACTCAGAACTTGCTAAACCGTCTGTGTATTATTGCAGGTATGGATGACGGTCAAGAGATCGAAACTGAAACTGCAGAATTTCCTGTAGGTCGAGACCAGAAAATGATGGAAATGGAAATCATTCCTGAACTGTCTGAACTTCCTGTTAAAATGCGTGTACAGATGGAATACAGCCTCTGGAACAACGATATACAGGAACGCAAAGGTATTAAAGCGTTTTACCGTGAAGACGGTGCAACAGCTGCCGAAGCAGAGTCTGGTGAAAACATCGGCCGTCGTCTTGCACTTGACGAAGAGAAGTACGCCTCTAACGTCACTTACAAAGACGGTTTGACTGAAGAAGATGTAAAAGCTTGGATTCAAGCCCGTATTGACGGTAACTCATCTTCTACTTCTGCTCCAGCTAAGCCAGCTCCTAAAGCTGCTGCTGGTGCAAAACGTCCTCTCTTCGGTAAGTAAGACGGGGATAACACATGGCTGTAAAATTAGATGATATAGCACTAGCGCAGTTATGTGAGGAATTTAATTACCATGTTCCCTCAATAGTGCAAGCTGTTAGGGAACGTTATGACGACTATATTGTAAGGTCTGATAGAATTACTAAACGAGTTAACAAGTTAAGAGAACGTGGTATTTTGCCATTAGACTCTGGTAACTATGTTAGTAGTGGAGAAATTCTAAAAGGCTCTTCGACATTATACGATGAAGATGGTAATATAAAACTTCAGTGGGTAAAAACTGATGTAGAAAAAGAATCTCAAACAGAAGCTTTACGCGAACTAGTTGAGAATCTTATAGAAGAGCTGCCTAAGTTTAAGAAAAAACCTTTTGAAAAATCGTTTACTTCTAAAGACCTTATGGCAATTTACCCGCTAGGTGATCCTCACGTAGGCATGAAAGCTTATAAAGACGAAGCTGGGGATGACTGGGATCTCAAAACTGCACAAGAAGTATTCTGTGGAGTATTTGATAGACTAGTTAAAACCGCCCCTAGTTGTGATCAAGCAGTCATTGTTAATCTTGGTGACTTCTTCCATAGAGACAATGTAGCAGGCGTTACAGAGCGTCACAGGCATAATCTAGATACAGACGGTAACTACATTATGATGGTAGATACCGGTATTAAAATTATGATTCAGATGATTAATTCTGCTCTTGAGCACCATAAGTCTGTAAAAGTTATTAATATTATTGGTAACCATGACGATACTGGTGCAATGTTCTTACAAGCTGCACTTAAGCATATGTACGAACATGAACCTAGGGTAGATGTTGATTGTACTGCTTCTGTATTCCAGTACTTTCAGCACGGATCTTCATTTTTTGGTGTTCACCATGGTCATACTTGTAAGGCTGATAAGCTTCCACTAGTTATGGCTACAGATAAACCTAAAGAATGGGGTCAGTCTGAATATCGTTACTGGCTTACAGGTCACATCCATCATGATACCCGTAAAGAGTATTCAGGATGTACTGTAGAATCGTTCCGTACTCTTGCTGCTAAGGATGCGTATGCTTATTCTGGCGGATACCGTGCAGGTCAAGATAGCAAAGCTCTTGTTATCCATAAAGACTACGGTGAAGTCGAAAGGCATACGATAAATATTGCACAAATATACAAGTAGCCATTTTGTGTAATTAACTAATGCCCCTCTTAATTGAGGGGTACTTTTTAATAAAGATAATTCATGAACCTAACAAAAGAACAACAAGAGGTAGTAGACTACGCAAAGCAAGCTACAGGACAAGAACTTATCTTGATTGACTCAGTAGCTGGCAGTGGTAAGACTACACTACTAAATGCAATTGCAACAGAACTAGGGTCTGCCCCTGGTTTGTACTTAGCTTATAACAAAGCTATTGCAACTAGCTCCAGCAAAAAGTTTCCTAAACATATTGATTGCCGAACTACACATTCATTAGCCTATAAAGCTACTGTTGTACCTTTACGTTTAAATGTTGGGTTTTTTGGAGCTAAACAGATTGAAGAAAAAATTCCTTATTCTGATAAACACGCTCTAGCAGAAGATATTAAAGAATTTTGTTTGTCTAGATTTTTAACGTATGACGAATATGCTGAAGAGTATAATCGACCTAACGCTACTCTAGCAAATAAATACCTAACTCTTATGAGCACAGGTAAAATTGATTCTTCTCATGACTTTTATCTAAAACTATTTCATATAATGTTAGCTAAAGGGCAAATTGATCAGACTCCGTATAATCTAATTATGCTGGACGAAGCAGGTGATTTGAACGAAGTAACATTAGAAATATTTAAAAACCTTAATGGCCGCGTTAAAGTAGCTGTTGGCGATCCTCATCAAAACATTTACACGTTTAACCACACTATTAACTGTTTTGAAGTACTTGAAGGTCAAGGCACTACTTTTAAACTTTCTAAGTCTTTTAGGGTTCCAACTAATATTGCTGAGCCTGTTGAAAAGTTCTGTCAAAAATACCTAAATCCAGAAATGGAATTTAAAGGTATTGA
>Ga0209961_1000564_pt1 | contig 12408 bp, 8 predicted proteins | sample SalPonA_B_H2O_MG_FD_185719 | JGI IMG/M metagenome (GOLD analysis project Ga0209961, IMG submission 185719) | Water microbial communities from South San Francisco under conditions of wetland restoration - Salt Pond MetaG R2A_B_H2O_MG (SPAdes)... | ecosystem: Environmental > Aquatic > Non-marine... | reverse complement strand
ATACACGAACCTAAACACATTATATCTAAACTCTCACTATAGTAGATATGGTGTAAGGCAATTAGCTGGCGCTACAACTACACCACACGTCAACCCTGGCTCTATTGCTACATATTCTATGACATATCAGCCATTCACTAGATTGTCGCAATCAGTTTGTGACTCTACGAATACGCTATCTAAAGTGTACATCAACGGTTGTAACATAGTAGCCGCACGTGATAAAAATGGTGTGGATCGTGATATAGAATTTAGCTCAACATCATTTAAAGAGTTACACTCATATTCTAACAACCACAACGTTGTTAAATTTAACGTACCTGCTACGATCAACAGTGTGACCCACTACTACCATACATACTCTAGTCCTGGTGGTGTTATTGATGACGCAGCTGGTCGAAGCGTCTCCGGTAAGTTTATCGGATGTGGTAATCTTCAAGTTCTTCACTTCTACGGCACCTCTATTCGTGGCAACGTAGGGGCTGACTTTAAGAATTTGCCTTCATTGGATTATCTAGATGTTAGATGGTCACAACTTGGCGGCAGTTTTAACGCAACATCATTTGAGGGTACCGATTCTATTCGTTGGTTGCTTCTAGCCGGGTCTTGGCACAATGATTCTAACTTCTTTGGTGCGACTCTAGACGGTGCAGGTAATGTACTTGAGCGTGGTCAGGTATTCAGAAACAAAGACAATCTACAGTACCTATACTGCTACAACAACAGAAACATTCGAGGATCGTTCCCAGATGTATCACGTACTAAGAAGCTACGTGTAATCTATATGCCTAATAATGGCTTAAATGGAACTATTCCTAACTTTGGTAGCAACGATCTTCTGTACTACATAAATTTACAGAGTAACTACTTTAGTGGATCAGTTCCGTCATTTAACGGAAATCAATTCTACTATATCTATCTTGGTGGCAACAGTTTGTCAGGCAACTTGTCAATTCAACAAGGTGCAAACATTCGTAGATTCTATGTACATTATAATCAGATATCTGGCACAGTACCTAGCTTCGAATTTACTCCAAGAATGGAATACTTGTACATGTACAATAACCAGATCAATGGATTCAGCACTGGAACATTGAATAACAATATACGTCTAAGACGTTTTGATATCTCAAACAACCGTCTATCTGTAGGATCAGTTCGAAATATCATATTTGATATGCTAGAAAACTACCAGAAGAATGGTCGTGGTGGAGTAACAATTAACATCCTAGGTCAGACAGATACTAGTGGTAATCCGGTTACAGAAGCAGATGTGACCGCAGATGAAGCAACCGCAGAAGCACTACAATTCCTACGTGGTGTTGGCTGGACTATTCTAATTTAAGGGAACGATATGGCACAGGGTTTCGTAAAATCATTAAACTTACTAGAGTCCGGATCTGAATCAGATGCAGGTATCTTTGAGAACATTGGTGGTGCAGGTATCGTTCCTGACTTGCGCTTGTTCTCAGGTAACTTACGAAAGACCTCATCTCTTCTAGCGAGTGAGTTCACTGTTGTAGGTGACGATGTTGTAGTCACTGGCGATGGTCGAGTGCCTTTCTCGAACAGAACAGAAGTTTTAGTTGGCTCAACTTTCTACACTGTAGGCGAATCAAACGGCATTGATAGATTTAAGTTGTATGCATCTAATGGTAGCATATTTGATCCTACAGGTCAAGATATTATTCGCTCCGATGCCGTAAGTTTTCAAAACCTTGCTAACATGTCTGTTGATAGACTTCCCACTAACCGTGATGCTGGCACAGGAGCAACAGTAAGTGGTGTAGGTGGAGGTCAAGATGACGAAACTGGAATTTACGATTTAAGAAGCATCTCTGCCAACTATGCAATCATCGAAGAAGGTCTAGGGATATATCGCTATAAGAAAGGTCGTATTCCATTAACGTTTGAAGATTCTTTCTTTAATCGTAGAGTAACCTTCAATGGCAACATTCGTATCACCAACGATGCTAACTTGACTCAAGGACCAGATACTCCAGGACTATTCATTCAAGGTCCTGACGGTGCAGTACGTGCTTTCTCTGACACTTCGAATCCATGGGAAGAAGTAGCGTCTGGTGCTAAACTAGAAACTACAGCGAATAATTCATCCGTCTTTAGATTGGTACTCAACTCGCCAAACTTGATAGTTCCTACCACAGAGATTGGTCCAGAAGCTACAGTAACAAACGCAGGAGACTACACCCACAAGATGAAAGTCGAAGTGAATGGTGAAGTCTTCTACGCTCTACTTACTACTTAATAAGCATTCTATACTGAGTTCCATTGTGAGTTATCGTAAGTCTTTCACTGACACTGAAGTCGGTGTTAGTCTGTGCAGTAACTCCATTTAATACAAGATTAGTGAACTTAACGCCCTCAAACTTTATATTAGGAAATGCGCTTGTAGTCGCTAGACCTGCTGTTGTACCAGCAAAAGGTGGAGCAGTGTTCAATGGCAAGATACAATATTCTTTGTTGGTTGATACAGGTGAGAATACGATTGTTGCGCCAGATTCGATAGTGCCTAAAATATTCTTATCAAGCGTGATTAGCGCATAAGTAACTTGCTGACCATTTTCAGTTATAGTCGTTGTACCTATGGCACTAACTCTAGTGCTAGTCGCAGTTCTATTAGGCGATGTGGTATTTGTTAAGAATTGAACGTACATTCCTGTGGTCAATCCTTGGCTATCTGTGACAATCAATTGAGTGCCGCTAGACGTGCCTTTAGCTTCTTTACCAACTACACCTTGACACTGTGCTTCTGAAGATAAGTCTTGAAGACCGGTAGACGCATACACCATTACATAATTACTGTTATCAAACGTCTCTGATTCGCCATGTATGCTTACGGCTGTGATAGAGTCGTTAACGCCATTGTAATCTGATGCTACTGTAATTCGCTTGAATTTAGTATTATCATCTCCAGCAACAAGATAATCCGCTCTAGTCTCAAATGCACTATTACCAATTAAGCTTGGAGTTACAGTTGTTCCTAGTCCAGTTGTGATATCGGTATTGTAGATATCGATAAGACCTAGATGCGATACAATATCAAATGTGAACGTGTCTCCTATAGCCGCAGAGGCATTTTTAGCACTAAATGTATCAGCATTTACGAATACATGTGATGGAACATTTGTACTAGCCGGTGTGATTTGAAACACTTGATAGGCATATGTTGGTCCAACTAAATAGTCTCCAACTTCTAGATTATCGATACTGCCGAAAAGCTTACCTTTACCATCGAATGTGAATGTCCGACCCTTTGTCTTCAACTTGGTCGATACGTCTACTGGAGGCACATATTGAATCGCTATAGTATCGGTAGTTGACAGTACAACATCTGATCTCTGTGCTGTTGGGCTAGCCTTCTTCTCAGCAAACTCTTGATATGTGTATGGCGCTGGGTTATTGCTATATGGATATTCTTTGTAGAAGTATGAGAAAGGATATCTCTCAGAGTCTATATCATAGAATTCGAAATTTTTATTAGGTAGTCTATCACCATCACCACGATCATTCCACCAAACAGTAATTCTGATTTTCTGCACATCACCAGTAAAGCTAGTGCGTAGATTGATTACAGGAGATAATATAGAATCTTCGCCCGACATTTCAAACTCAAGATTAATGGTACCTGATGCAGCTAATCCAGTAATCTCACTATCGAATGTTAATGTAGTGCCTTCAATCTTTTCGACAACAATTTTATTAAACCCTTGAACAATATAGTCGCCTATGTTAACATATTTAAGATCGGACTCTTCTATTACAATGAACGTCTTACCTTCTGAAACACCAGTTGAAGTGTATGTAACATCTCGCACTTCGGCGTAAACATTGCGTATAGTCTCGTAGCCTTGACCGTAAGGATCAGCTTCGATCATGTACAAGCCTGTAGTTTCAATGCTGAATCTAGTTAAACTAGTGTAGCCTTCCCACTGTACACCACCGTAGGTATCATCGAATTCATCATTGATCTTGATGCCGAAAGCAAACGTTCCGTTGTCCCAAAAGTCAACTGGACCAATAACACCGTCTACATTTTTATTTACAATATCAGCGCCAGTTGTGGTCTTAGAAGGAGTGTTCAGCCCACTAGATGGAATGAACCAAGCATTAGGACCATCACCCCCGTTGACGAAGTTTGGAGTACCAGTGATAATCTTGTAGTTTTCGATTCTGTCTACGATGCGAACAATTGGCTGTACAGGTCTATTTACTCCTGGCTCATCTAGAGGAGTATAAGTAACTATAGTATTATCATCTCCCGCTTGGATAAGATCGGAGGAAGTAACGTCTGTATTACGCAGTCCATTGATAACTGTAAGGTCGCCTGGGACATAGCCATTATCGTCTACAGCTAGACCTTCTAACATGTTGGCAAGTGCTTCATTTCTATTGTCGAGATCAGTCAAATTTCGATCAGCACGTAGACCAAACTTTTGATATTTTGTACTCATGTTACATCCATTCTTGGTAAGGTTGGGAAAACTTTCTATTCTCTATATTTATAAATAGAGATAGTATAGAATTGGAGAAAAACTAATGGCAATCAAAGCAAATTTGGTTCTCGATCAGGGTACGGACTTTTCCGCTACCATTGACTTGACAGACTCAAACGATAATGCATACGACTTAACAGGGCATACAGTTGCTTCCCAAATGAGGAAAAACTATATGTCGTCTTTTGCTTATACGTTCGTTTGTACCCATAATAGTACGCAAGGTCAGATTAACCTTTCGCTGTCAAAAGATACAACTAATGAAATCGAACCAGGACGTTATATGTATGACGTAGAAATCACTAGCTCGGGTGGTACGACCACTAGAGTTGTTGAGGGTATCATAACAGTAACACCAGGAATCACAAGATAACAAGAGTGTAGGAAGATGGCACAAAACAAAATAAAGGCAAAGGTTACACCTCAGAACAAACTATTGGTAACCAACTACCAGATTAACGCCTCTACCATTCAAATGGGAGACTTGTTTAATGTTGACGCCAGCGGGCAGACCGATGGTGCTGTGCTTCTGTATAATGGCGATACTCAAAACTGGGAAGCGACAACAAAAATGGACAACATAAATACAGTTATTAACGGAGGCAATTTCTAATGTCAATAATTAAGATCAAACGATCCCAGCTACAGGCTGCGCCCGGTTCCCTTGCACAAGGTGAATTAGCGTATACCTATGGCGCCGGTACACTGCTTAACGGCGGTGACAGAATGTACATCGGTACAGGGGATGAAACAAACGGAGAAGCGGCAAATATAGCCGTCATTGGTGGTAAATACTTTACTGATAAGTTAGACCACACGCCAGGCACACTAACAGCAAATAGCGCAATCATTGTCGATGCTAATAGTAAAATCGATGTTCTATATGTCGATGACTTGACGCTAGACGGTTCAACACTATCTATCAATAGTGGATCAGCGGCTAACACTAACTTGATTCTTCAAGCTGGTAATACTGGATCAATCGTACTAAAATCAACAGTTGTCTTTGAGGCAAATACTGACTTCGCTGGGCAAGTAACAGTTGATTCTATTAACGTAGAAGACTTGACTGATAACCGTATCGTTATCGCAGGTTCTTCTGGCGAACTAGAAGACGATGCTAATTTCACCTTTGATGGAACTACATTCAAAATTGGTGCAAATGCTGAGTTTACAGTAGCAGTTGGTACTGGCAACACTCAAGTAAAAGGCACTCTTGATGTAGATGGTCAATCTACTCTTGCTTCTGTGAAAGTAGAAGACCTAACAGCAACTAGAATCACTTATGCAGGTACAGACGGTGAACTTGTTGACGATTCTGGTCTTACTTACACTGGTGCTGGCGCAAATGCAACACTTACAATTGCTGGCACACTAGACGTTAACACCGAAGCACTACTAGCAACAGCTAAGATTGAAGACCTTACTGATAACCGCATTGTAATTGCAGGTGTCGGTGGCGAGATCGAAGATGACGCTAACTTCACGTTTGACGGAACTACATTCAACGTTGGTCAAGATAAGTTCACTGCAACAGTATCTACTGGTGATATCTACACTGCGGGTGACATTGCAATTGAAGGCGACATTACAGTAGGATCTAATACTGCTACTAAGTTTAGCGTAGATTCTGCAACTGGTAATATCGTATCTCAAGGCACATTGACACTCCGTGATGACATTATTGTAGGTAACACTACAGTAGACGTATTCACAGTACAAGGCGACACTGGTAATACTCAAATTGCTGGCACTCTAGACGTTGACGGTCAAGGTACTATTGCGTCTTTGAATGTTGAAGATTTGACTATCACTCGCATTGTGTTTGCTGGAACTAACGGTGAGCTAGAAGACAGCGGTAACTTCACTTTCACAAGCTCTAACAACACACTAGCACTAACTGGCAGTGGTGTTGTAGATGGTGACTTTGCAGTTGATAATCTTAAACTAGACCTCAACACAATTTCGTCTACTAACACAGACGGTAACATTCTACTTGATCCTGCTGGTAACGGTTATGTTCAAGTTGTAGGTACTAACGGTCTTGTAATCCCTGTAGGCAACACTGCACAGCAAGGACCAAGCGTAGCTGGTGCGATTCGCTTCAATGACGAAATCAATCAGTTTGAAGGTTACTCCGGTGTTAACTGGGCTTCACTTGGTGGCGTAAGATCAGTTGATGGTCTCACTTACATCATCGCTGAATCTTCACCTGGTGCTTCAGATGACACATTGTACTTCTACACTGCTGACTCTGATACAACCAATATTCAAGCGGCAACTCTTGATTCTACCGCATTAACTCTAAAACAGAATACTGCATCTGCAAACACAACAACTGGTACTCTAGTAGTTGACGGTGGTGTAGGAATCAGCGGTAACACTAACATTGGTGGCTCGGTTGATGTAGACGGAGACTTGAATGTAGACGGTGGTGATATCACTACTAACCTAACATCGTTCAATCTTCTAAACGCTACAGCGACTACCATTAACGCATTTGGTGCGGCTACTGATATCAACATCGGTACTGGTGGAGAAGGTGGTGGCGAGACTACTATCGGTCATGACCTTTCTGTTGTTGGTGACTTCTCTGTAGGCAACACTAACTTTACAGTTGACGCTACTACTGGAAACGTAGAGACTGCTGGCAGTGTCACCATCGGTGGCGATCTAACTGTCAATGGTAACACAACTACCATCAACGTTTCAACAATCGAAGTAGAAGATGCTCTGATTCGTCTTGCATCTAACAATACAACTTCTGATGCTGTTGACATTGGTATCGTTGGTAACTACTTTGACGCTACAGCAAATACTGCTAAAATCACTGGTATCTTCCGTGATGCATCTAGCGATGAGTGGTTCCTATTCGACCAATATGTTGATGAAGATATCGATGATAACGTAATTGATACATCATCTAATACTTTCAGTAAAGGCGTTCTTAACACTGATAAGATTGCATTCTCAACCACTACAATTGAGTTGACTGGCGATGTTGCTGGTACAATTGATATCTCAAGCTTCGGTGGTGGTGACGGAGATGCAAACACCAAGACTACTTACTCAATCACTACTACAGTACAGGCTGACTCTGTTGCCCTAGGTACTGATACTACTGGTGATTATGTACAGTCTATCTCTGCTAATACAGCAACCGGTGTTTCTGTAACTGGTACTGGTGAAGGTGCGGTAGTAACTGTATCTGGTGTGATTGCGAACACTGCCGGTCAAGTCGGTGTCGCTAGCTATGATGCAACTAACTTCGATGTATCAGCACAAGGTCTAGTGACTATCGATACCATCGATGGAGGCACTTACTAGAGCATGATAAATAGTAGAGTGGTGACGAGTATATACTTTTAAGCCACTCTATTATTCAAAAGCTACATAGCTATTATACACATTGTGAGGACATATGTCAACCATTAAGTTAAGACGAAGTGGCATTGCGGGTAAGGTACCCACAACCACCCAGTTGGACCTAGGAGAAGTAGCACTTAACACGTATGACGGTCGCTTGTATATTAAGAAGTCCGTTAACAGTGTTGAGTCGATTGTCGGCATCTATGGTATGCCTACAACGGAAGAGACCATTACAGTAGATGCGTTCACTGGTGATGGATCAACAACCCAATACACTCTATCTAGAATACCAAAAGCAGACCAATATGCTTATGTGTCGTTGAACGGTGTTCGACAGCACATCACTGAGTATTCTCTTAACGGTAATGTACTGACATTTAATGAAGCTCCTGAAGTCGATGACGTAATCGAGATTCGGATACATGATGTTACTCCTAATCATGTCGTTGTACGTGATTATCAAAAATATGTGTATACAGCTAATGATGCAACCATCTTTGACGGCGCAGACGATAACTCTTTAACCTTAGAATATGATGTAGGCTTTGTTGAAGTCTATGTCAACGGTTCACGATTAGTCGATGGATCTGACTTCACCGCCACGGATGGCTCATCTATTACGATAGCTGAGTCTGTTACCGGTACGGTAGAAATAGTTTCGCTATCCCGTGCGTCTTTCGTAGACAGTCAAGGTGGTATTCCACTCACTGACTCAAGCGCACTACTTCCAACTGCCGCTACACCTCAAGTAGCGGATACTTTTCATAAGCTAAAATATCGTACGGCAAAGTATATCATACAAATGACTTCTGGTACAGATTACCATGCTACGGAAGTTCTTCTTATTCACGACGGCACTAATGTCTATATGACAGAGTATGGATCGATGTTTACTAATGTTTCGTTAGGAGACATAGATGCCGACATTTCCGGTAACGTTGTACGACTGTTAGTTTCGCCTACCAGCATAAATACTACAGTTAAAACTCAAAGAATTACGGTGACGGTGTAAGATGGCTACGAAAATAAAAATATCGAATCTCGTACAGCCTTTAGATGGTGATTTAAACGTACCTAGTCTTACTATCGCTAACACTGGAGTAACAGTAGCTAACGGTAGATTACAAGTAGCCAACACTACATTAGCGACTACTGAAGATTTAACATCTTTTGTCACTGCTGGCGACAATATTACCTTAACTGAAGTTAATGGTCAATTAGTTATTACGGGAGCTCCTTCTGGTCTTGCAGAAGAATCTGTAACTAAGCCTGATGCAACCAGCGGTAACGTTCTAATAGATTCTCTGGATGCTGAGTTATATCGATCTGCGGAATACTTTATCACATACGAATCGGCTGATAAAGTAGGCACGATTAAAGTTATGGTCATGCACAATGGGACAGAATCGTTTCATGTTTCATATGGTGGTCTAGGAGATGATATAGCAGTATCGTCTACGTATGAGTCTAATACAATCAAAGTTTATATCACTTCACTCTCGACTGAAGAAGCTAAAATTTCATTTACACGAAATGATATAGCAAACGCAGGATTAAATTCAGCATTGCCTCAAGACTTGGCTGCTGGTAGTGGCACTATTGATATAAATTCTGGCAGCGGCACTATAGACTTAAACGCATAACAGCTATAAATATAAGCAAAGATTAAGCTTACGGAGAATTAAAACAAATGGCTACTACTCTACAACTTAGACGAGGTACTGCGGCTGAAGCGGCTGCCTTTACTGGCGCACAAGGTGAGTTATTCATCGACACCGAAAACAACACTGCATATCTCCACGATGGAACGACGGCTGGAGGACATGCAGTAGGTGGATCATCATCCTCTTCTTCGGTTAGCTCTATCAGCACAGTGACTCCTGATGTAAATGAAGTTGCCCTCTCTGGAATTCCTGATATCAATCCAGAATCCGGAACTTGGACAGCTAGCCCTGCTGTATCATCTAACCCTGAAAATGGGGCGATTACTATTACCGCAGGTGGGTATATGTCTACCACGGTGACCTTGACTGCAGGAATTACTTATACTATTTCTATAGAACCAGAGCCGTTCTATTATGCAACACCAATTGTTCAGATTGGTCAAGGAACATTAGATACAATAACTACCAATTCTGTTAATCCAGAAACAAATCTTCCCATAACAGGGGAATACACCCCAACAGCTACTGGCGAATATACGCTCCAATTGTCTGTTGATGAGTCAAGTCTTGATGTTGCTGGTTTTACAACAGTAGAAATGTCCTACTCGGCAGCTGGATCTGAGATCACAGTTGCGTTTGGCCAAGAAGATAATACAAAATTCTTAGCAGGAGATGGTACGTATAAACTAGTTGAAACTCTAGGATACACTTCTCCTACAACAAATCAGACCTTTACTTTCACTGGTACCAACGCATTTGCTGTAAGAAGAAGTTCATTAGAAGAAATAGTATTCTTCTTTTATGCTCCAGATGATGGTCTACTAACACCTTTCGCCAATACTTTGGTTAATGGTACCATCATAACAATTACTGATGCAACACCTCGAACTTTCAAAGCAGAAATTGTCGATATAGACGCAACAGGTGTACAAATAGCAGCCTACACCCGCATACCCTTTACAGCTTTAAATATCATAACAAACGATTTTCCTGCTGGTGAAGATGCTAACCTTAGCGGCGATGTAATTGTAACTTATACACCTAGTGGTACTATTCCTCTTGGTCAGGGCGACGGTAAAAAGGTATTAACTGATAATGGCACATATGTCGAGTTGCCGGGTGGAATTAGCACTACCGTAACTTCAGATACTACTACCACGACAAATGCTGAAGCTGGTAAGAGTTACTATTTTATGATGGATAGTATGAGTATAGGAGCTACTTATATATTCAATCTTCCCGAAGGCGCAATTGCGAATGATGGCACTACTATTGACATTATTCCTGTTGGATTTGACGGCTCAACTACATTGTCTATTAGAAATAATGGTGATACCGATGGTACGCTGAATTTAGACATTTTGATTGAAGCGCATCACATTCGTATAATAAAGGTAATCAATGCTTGGAAAGTTATCGATTTAACTGACGGAGCCGTTCTAGGTAATGTCGGAAACTTCGGGGCATAATGTAGTAAGATAAACTACATAAATACTACAATAATAACATAACACATTGGGGGATAGTGAACCTATGTCGGAACAGCACTTTAAAATAAAGAACGGTCTCAAATTAGGTGACCACATATTAATCGCTTCAGATGGTAGCATTAATATGCCCTCGGGTGCTGATCTATCCTCTAATGGTACTATTAGTGCAAACACATTTGTAGGTGACGGCTCACAATTAACTGGCTTATACTCAAACTCTGATGTTGCAACATATCTATCTGGCAACACTGTTACCACCTCTATTATAACAACTGCGAATGTTGAAGCCAGTTCGATTAATGCTACAGGAACAATCACAGCAAACTCATTCTCTGGTAGCGGATCAAGTCTTAGTGGTGTAGTTACAGCTTCGGGCAACACTAGTGTAGGATATTCTCTACAGTCTATTATGAAGTTTGGCACATTTAAAGCCACCTTCGGCAGTACTGCTGGACTAGAAATTTACTCAACTGGTGGAACTTCCTACATTAAAGATGTTGGAATCGGTAACTTGAAGATCCAAGGTTCGAATCTATACCTCACAGATTCGACTGGATATTTGTATCTCTCTGCCACAGATAGTGGAACAGGTGGGCAAGTAAAACTTTGGCATAATGAATCTGAAGTTCTTGCTACGTCAAACTCTGGTATAGACATTACTGGCAGTTTATCTGTTACCGGTGACTTTACTGTATCAGGTAATACTACATTTGTCAACTCTGATAATCTACAAATTGAAGATAAGAACATTGTTCTTGCGGCTGGTGCAAATACAACTACTATTCTAGACGGCACTGGTTTCACATTTGGCGATGACCTACGTCACTTAACATACACTAATTCTGGCGATGCTCTTAACTCAGATATGAATCTGGTGATTAACACACCTAAGACATTCGTATCTAATACTGCAAGCACGTTCAGCAACACACCATTGCTTGTAAGAGAGCCTGTTGGTGACGGCACAGCGTATTCAGATTTCACGCTTAAATTTACTCGTGAAGTAGACGGTACAACTGATACCGGCACAGCATACTACATGGGTTACGGTGCTGTTGATACTAGTAGTGCTGGTGGCTATATTCGATTTATGGCATCTGACACTGGATTAAATAGTGTTGGTCAACTGCCAGTACTTATCGGTGAAGGCGCTAATAGAGCATTTGGTATCGACTACTATGATCGTGTACATATTGGTGTTCCTACTGTAAATGGTACGACTTCTCTTTTACCTACGCAAGCACTTAACATTACTAATACTGATCCTGTTATCGGCTTTATTGACAGTATCGGCGGATTTACATCTACATCTCCATATGCAGAGATTGATGCTAATGACGGTAACTTCGTTATCAATGCTGACCCGTATCA